>Ga0123356_10001004_pt1 | contig 31350 bp, 30 predicted proteins | sample TergutEmb28metaG_2_FD_92546 | JGI IMG/M metagenome (GOLD analysis project Ga0123356, IMG submission 92546) | Embiratermes neotenicus P3 segment gut microbial communities from Petit-Saut dam, French Guiana - Emb289 P3 | ecosystem: Host-associated > Arthropoda: Insects > Digestive system > Gut ...
AAACTGCGCTCAAAAGAGATAAAATACAACATAGCAAATCCCATCCGCGAAATGGATTTCTCAATGGCCGCGCCTGTATTTGCATGGTCCGGCGGATGCGATTTGAAGGAACTCGCCGGATTTGGAATCCCCGAAGGCGACCTCATCCGCGTATTGCGTATGACAATCCAACTAATGCGCACGCTGCGCGACAGAATCCCCGATCCTGAAATCCGCGACCGGATGCACCAGGCGTTACTGCTTGTAAACAGAGGGGTTGTGGATGCTCAGGCACAGTTAGAGGTCGGATGAAATTTACATTAATTTTACATCAAATAATTTTTTGAAAAAAATTGGCAAAATATTTGCGTTCGTGTTATACAACCTATTATTTTAATATCGTTTAAAAATTATTGTTGTAATTACCAAAGATATCAACCGGGGTAATTTTCGTTAAAATTTAGATTTTGTGGTTAATCTCATTGTATATTCATTAAATAGCAATATATGCACTTTTTACAAGACAAGGATAAGGACAGTACGATGAAAAAGCTTCTTTCCGCCGCAGTTTTTACAGCTATAGTTGCCGTCTATGCACAGGGAGCCGGCGCCGTGCCCGCGCATAACATGACCCCGTATTCGTTAGGAATTGAGTATTACGGCGCGCTGCATGGGCATCCGGTGCTGTACAACTTTGACACTTCATCTATTGCGTCGCATTTTTTGAGGCTTCACTACTCCCCATGCCGGTTTATCCGCTTTTCCGGCGGTATCGGCGGCGCGAGTCCTCAAAACAATACGCATAACATTCACGGCACGCCCCATAAAATAGACAGCAAAATGGGTCTGTCGGCAACCGGAGGCGCGGCTTTGGTACTGCCCAAGCTGATACCTGTTCTCTCCATAACCGCAGGATACGAGGGTATGTTTCTAAGATACACAGAGGAAGAGACCCGTATACCCATTATTCCTTATGGTTCCGACCTCCCTCTTGATTCGGTTTTTATTTTCGGGAAAACCGTTGGAAAAATGCACACTCCTTATATTGGGCTTATCCTTCACCCCAACCGCTTTGTAGATTTTGAAATCGGCGGCATGTATAAGATATTTGATGTAAGAAAAAGCAGAAACTATAACTACTGGGGCTGGGAGTATGAGCTCGATGAAGAGTGGAAAAAGTCAGACTCAACATGGAAATATCATCCAGATTACTCATACAAAGCTAATTCCGATTCTATTCCAATGCTCAAAGAGATCAGAAAAATTGAAGAGATACGGATTTACGGTTCAATGACCATAAGCGAACCAAGAAGCGGCGCGTACCTGAGCTTTGGAGCGAGCGCCGCCCCTAATGTAGATAAGGAATACAAAACCAATAACTGGCTCACACGCTCGTCAGTGTGGCTCTCTGCAGGCGCAGTCATAAGAGACCCGCGCCACGGCAAAAAAGCTAAGGGCGAATTCTCCGGCTCATATCCTGAACTCAAACAGAGACAAAACGATATGGCTCAGGAGTTGCTCAGAGATATTGACCGCGAATTGGAACAGGCTGAAGACGAGGAAGAAGACGAAGAGTAATAATAGTTAGTAAGGGCTGAGATTATCAGCCCCAACGGGATCGTTGAGGGTAAGGGCTGATAATTATCAGCCCCAACAAGAGGAAAATATGGCAAAATACGCATATACAGTACGCGATAATAAGGCCAATCTGCTTACAGGGCAGATGGATGGCAACTCTGTTGATGAGATTATCAACCGTCTTGAAGAGAAGTCGCTTATCCCGATTTCTGTTGAAGAGCTTAACTTTGACGGGTCGCTTAAAAACCGTTCGTTCTTTGACAAAATCAATGAAGCGATTTTAAAGTCGCAGAATAAAGTTAACTATAAGGATATGGTTTTCTTCACACGCCAGCTTGCCACAATGCTTGACGGCGGCGTCTCTCTGCCAAAAGCTCTTGAACAGCTGTCGCGCGGTGAAAACCCGATTCTTAAGCGTATACTCGACAAAGTCAGCGACGATATCGCGATGGGTTCTACCTTCTCAGACGCTATAGGCAAGCATCCGGGCGCGTTTAATAACATGTACGTATCTGTTGTGCGCTCCGGTGAAGTTAGCGGCGCGCTTGACGTTGTGCTTGACCAGTTGGCCACTTATATGGAAAACACGGAAGCCATGAAGGCAAAGGTTAAGGCGGCTATGCGTTACCCTATGGCTATAGGCGGATTTGTCACAGTGATAGTTATCGGAATTCTTGTAAAATTGGTTCCTATTTTTAAGGATATGTACGGCGGCTTCGGCGCGACTTTGCCAAAACCGACTCTTGTATTGGTTGCGGCGTCCGACGCTATCCGTTATAACGCTCCGTTTGTAATTTTGGGCGCGTTTCTTTTGATAATCGCGTTTATTGTGGCAATGAATATTGACTCAACGCGTTATCTGTGGCACAAGTACATACTTAAATTTCCAGTATTCGGCCTTATTCTCAGAAAAAATATTCTCTCCATTTTTAGCCGTACGATGTCGCTTCTCATGGGCAGCGGAACGCCTATATTGGAAGCTACGCAAATTGCAGGCGCGGCGGTAAATAACAAGCACTACGCAAAAGCTCTCGAAGACGTATATAACGATTTGAAACAGGGAGAGCTTCTGAGCGCCTCGCTTGTAAGAACCAAAGAGTTTCCGCCGCTTGTGACACAGCTTGTGTCAACAGGTGAGGAGAGCGGAAAGATTGACGAGCTTCTGCGCAAGTCGGCAGAGTTTTATGAGCGCGAAATTAAAAATACGGTAGATTCTATTGCGTCTATTATAGAGCCATTTTTAATCGTAACTTTAGGCGCGCTTGTCGGCGGGATACTTATAGCGCTTTATATGCCTATATTTACGATTGGTAAGATTATTAAGTAAGATCGGCGGGTTTTAACCCCCGGAGTTCTTTGAAATTTTCGGTAGTTTTTTCACCTCTCGGCAGTTTGTTGACGCACATTGGCTTTGTTTACGTAATTTTATTTAGAGAGGTGATATGAAGATTTATTTTGACACATGTTGCTTTGGGCGTCCGTCTGACAACCAAACGCAAGCAAGTATAAGAGCAGAAACAACCTCTATAATGAATGCTATAAACATTTGCGAAATTGAGGGTTTTCCTATAATTGGCAGCCCTATACTAAAGATAGAAATTAGCAGAATACCGGATGATAAAACGCGAAAAACTGTAATGGGCTTTTACACAAATACGGTAACAAAAAAGACGGCGATGAGTGTAGAGGCAGAAGCACGAGCGTCTACTTTGCAGGCAGGCGGTCTTAGGAAAATGGATTCATACCATACAGCATTGGCTGAATCTGCCGGAGTTGTCTATTTGCTGACTACAGACCCTAAGTTTGTGAACGCGGCGAAAAAGTTAGACATGAAAGTAAAGGTTATCAATCCAATAGAATTCTTACAGGAGTATATAAAATGGCTGGAAATGTCAGTGTAAAAAATCCTATTGAGATACGTAAGGCGGGGCTTCGAGCCTTGAATAAAGCTTTAGGCTATGAAGGGACACAGATCTTTATGACACAATCTTTCGGCGGAACCGGCGATTACACAAAAGAAAAATATGAGCTGGAAGAACCAAGTTTTGAAGAATTGACCGCGGAATTATGGCGAGTTGATGCAGAAATGAGGGTTGCCGGTGAATACGATGAATAGCGTAAATCAAGATAATCAGGATAACCCTAGTCTTGGACGCGACTATGCAAAAGACCGTCACGAATGGCTTGACAAGCTGACGTTTGAAGAGATTTGCAGTGACATAGAAGAAATTGAGAAAAAACGGGGAAAAAGAACGTAGTTCGGAATAATAAATTGCAGTTAATTTTAGTTTTTTAAGTTACTATAAATACATTTTTTCTAACCAAACAAAAGGAGGGTCTTTATGACCAAGTTACTCAAAAACAACAAAGGTTTTACCCTTGTTGAAGTTATCGTTGTTGCTGTGATTGTTTTGATTTTGGCGGCTGTGGCTATACCGTTGTATAATGGGTATGTGAGAGATTCGAGGGAAGCAGTGCTTGAAAATGCAGCAGGTGCTACCGCAAGTGCATTTGGTGCTGCGTTTAGTACTGGGGTACAATTAAGTGACGTTACAGGTAATAATAGTGTTGGACCGTCTACGATTGTTTTCCCATCAAAACCTAACAGTACTGATTCGATTACGTTACAAATCCCTAAAAATGTGAGGATCAATATTACTGCTAATGCAGCCATAGCCAAGTTTGATCCTGCTATTACAGGTATAGACTCAGCCATGGTTCAGTATACTAGATAACAATAGTATGCTTTTGTGTTTATTGTAACTGGTATTATGTTGCGCTATGTTCTTAATAGGACTTGAGTTTCTAAAAAAAGCAATTCCCCGCAAAAAACGGAACCCCCCTACCGGGGTTCCGCCTTGCGGGTAACCAAGTCAGACAAGAAGGGGTTACGGGTTACAGCTACGGTTTCAAATGTTTTGTTAAGGGTTAGTTATCAGTTAGTTAGTTAGTTAGTTACTCAGTATCATTAAATTAAATCAGAAAACAAGCGGTACGTTTTTAGATAGATAATAGCAGATTAAGGTTCTTTGAAATTTCCGGCAGTACCTCTCACTCTCAGCAGTTGCGGTTAACGCACATTGAGTTATTTTTGTTTGAGTAATTTAATTTAGAGGGATGAGAAATGTCAAAATTACCGGCAGACGCGGATATATTACCGCCGTCCGATGATCATATTTTCAAAACGCTTCTCACGCATCCTGATGCGGAGTGCGTTTTAGCAGATGTCATTTCGGCAGCGATAGAACGCACCGTTGTGGAAGTGCGGGTGCGAAACAACGAACTGCCAATAGCAGACGTCAATGAGAAAACGGAACGTTTAGATGTGAATTGTACGGTAGACGGCGGTGATCAGGTAGACGTTGAAATGCAGAGTTCCCGAATTGAGGAGATCGCAGAGGGACACAGAAGTTTCATAAATAAATATGTTTACTATGCGACTGATCTACATTCATCGCAGCAGTCTAAGGGAAAAGAGTATGCAAATTTGGTTCGGACATATCAGGTGACATTCTGTGCATATCATGTTTTGTCATCCCGTACGGATTTTGTGAACAGAGCGTCACTGCGTTTTCCAAACGGCGAGTTGTTTAGTGATCAGGTGAACATGGTTATTATTGAATTGAGCAAGCTCAACGATATACTTGATAAGTCGGTTGGCGAGCTCACTCCACTTGAAATGTGGTCGTTGTTTTTTCGATTTGCGCCGGATCCTAAGCGCAGAAATCTCATAAATGAGATAATCGAAACAAAAAAGGAGGTTGATATGGCAGCTAAACTTTTGCAAGAGATAAGTCAAGACGAACGGGAACGCGCCAGAGCAAGAAGCCGCAGAATGTTTGAAACAGATATGACTTCAAACTTGCTCACTGCCGAGAGAAGAGGACGTATAGAGGGTGAAAATAGGGTGTTAGCATTGTTGGAACAAGGAATCTCACTGGATGAAATTAAAAAGAGACTTAATATGTGATTGACGGTAAGATTGTTGTGCTGTAGCCGAAACTAAAAAGAGACTTGGCGTTGGCATAAAAAATAAATCGCCTTTAAAAAGCGGGAAAAATATAATTGCGAAAAAAAGACCTGCGGTCAGGTCTAAGAGAAGTAAATAATAGCATGTTTTTTAGAATATCAATATTACGAAAATATAAAAGCGGAGATTAAAAAATGAATCAGAACACAAACAGTAAAAAGAAATTCGGCGGATTCACGCTGGTGGAAGTTATTGTAGTGGCGGTGATTGTGCTGATTTTGTCGGCTGTAGCTATTCCGTTGTATAACGGGTTTGTGAGGAGCGCGCGGGAGGATACGGCACAGAATTTGGCTGAAACAGGCGCGGCGGCGGCAAATGCTATTTGGCGGAGAACCGGACAGGATCCGGCTAACGTGGGTGTTCTCAATATTCACTTTGACAATACAAAGCATAGTGTGGCCTTGGGCACGGCTCCGAATGCGGGGCGGATTGAGGTGCGATGCCGGGACTTGCCAGGCGGCCTCACAAGTACGGCTCCCCATGCTTTTGCGCCTTATAGGTAGTTTTTTGTTGTTATGTTTTTAGAACAGAGCGTTTAAAATTGTAAGTTTGGGAATCTATAGAAAGAAGGACATAAACGTGTCAACAACAGTACCTGAAAAATCTCGTACCGCTCCCCTGCCCCGCAATAGTAAGGGCGGCTTTACGCTTGTAGAGCTTCTTGTGGCCGGAGTAATAGTATTAATCGCGGTAGTTGCCGTTGTCGCGATTGTGCGTCAGAGTACTGAATTGCAGGTTACAGATCATAACCGGCGTCAGGCGCGGGCTGTTATTATGAATGAGTTTGAGACTTGTTTTGGTTATAATTCGAATTTTGGCGTTTATTCCTGTGATGGTTATAATATCAATTTAGATATTTCTGACCCTGCTGACACAGACGCTGCCAACGGCATCCCCCGGCTGATAGCAAGGAGCGACGGCGCCACAATTCCAGCGACTATAAATGTTCAAGGCTCAATAGGCAGCGTACCCACCACAAATGCTAATTTGGGCGGCGGCGTAGTTGGGGTTCTTAACATTCCCGTAATCTTTATCAGAATAGATATTAACTGGACGGATGTTGACGATACACCACAAAATATTACCTTATTTAAACAATTGGCGAATCAAGCTAATGTTATTTAAACAATTGGCGAACTTAGATATTATGAATATGAAAAAGAATACAAAAAAAGGTTTTACTCTCGTTGAGGTGATTGTTGTCGCGCTGCTGATGGTTGTATTTGCTTTGGGCGCGTTTTCACTCTTCAATATGTATTCTCAGGCGTCGCGCAGAACAGCGGCCAATTTAAAGATGCAGCGGCAGTCTGAGGCTTTGATGGACGAAATATCAAGGCGGACGCGCGAAGCGAACAGAATTTGGGCGTTAGATGCAAATAGAGACCCTTTTGATTTAGTCTCAGGCAATCCATCAGATAATGTTAATGGGATTATTATGATAGACGATGACAATACCTTAATGAGCGCATTTTGGTTTCCAGCTGGCAATGGTAATGTACAATGGTGGCGGTGCGAGCAGCCCGGCGGCAGCGGATGTCAGCCTCCCGGCATTAATGATTGGATAGATTTTAGTATAGACGGTACTCCTCTTGAGTTAGCTTTATTGAATGACGCCGGAACAGCTGTCAATAATATTTTCGAATTAGCTGCCGACCGTCAGCAAATTTCTGTAAATATTACTTTGCAGACGCCTATACCAAGAGGTAATGTAAGCCTTACTGCAGAAAGGGGAACTTTCCAATGCAGGTTCTAAAAAAGATTTGGAAACGTAATGATGGATCGACTTTGGTTGGCGCCGTAGCGATTACCGCCGTGTTAGCCATAGCTTCCGCAGGACTTATAGGCATTTCCCGCAACACAGTCAGCCAAGAGGTCGATTCGCACAACGACGCGAGAGCGTATTTGGCCGCCGAGGCAGGGCTTATGGTCGGCGTTGACTGGTTTCGTCAGAGCGCCGCGGCCGTTGGCAGCGAGTTTAATTTTTTGCACGATGGTATACGGGTCTTTGTAGATTTGGTTGTAGTGGACGCAAATGGAAGCGCACCCGCTGGATGGGCGTTTTTGCGCTCTAGAGCCGCGCATCCCGATCTTAGCTACGACAAGATACTTAGGTGGCAGGTACAGGCTGATCTTACTCAGGAGGGAACCGGCGTAAGCTATGTAGACGGCGGTTTAGTGGGCACTGGACAAAGAAGAATTGACGGTTCAACAAGGATAGACGGCCCGTTACATCTTAATAATCCTATGAATTTTCATCATCAAAATAACGGTCATATTACAGGAAACCACGCTCCAAGATTTCTTGGACCGGTTACTGTGTATAATCCTGCTCCTGCCGATGGCGGAATTAATCTTAATTATGGTTCCACCCCTAGAGCAAGTTTCACCGCCGGCCTGCGTATTAGCAATGACGCCCCTCAAAACTTGGCAAACCCACTCATAAATAATGTGTTTTTGAATCCGGTTTTAACACCTTACGCGTTAGCTGATAAACAGATTCGGGCAATATATGTGCCTCAACCCCCCATAACTGTTCCTCTTGAGGCGATTTATAATAATAATAACCCTCGTTTGTGGTTCGGAAAAGACAGCGGCCAGGATGTCAGCACCAACATATTTAATCCCGATGTTGCGTCTTTTGGCCCTGCCAACGGTGCGAGACAGAGTATACCATTAAATAATGGCGAGATGATAATAGAGTCTGATTTTGCGATAACCATAGGCCCCGGCATGATGAACGGCGTTGTAAGCGTAATAACAACAGGAACCGGAGCCGCTGGTGATATCAATTTCAATTTTAATGGCAGTACCCCTACAGCTCCTAACAGCGGTTCTCTCACCTATGCCGCGGTCCGAAACGCAATCGTCCCCCATACTGGCGGCGGCGGATGGCCGGGGGGCGGAAATGAGGCTTGGATACCCAGTATTTATATTAGTGATGAGATCGCTCCCGTTTCTATTACTGTACCTAACGCAGACCTTTTGGCTACCATTGATAATGACATGCTTAACATTCGCAATTTGGTGATAGGCCAAGATGCGCTTCTCGCTTTTTTCGCAAATAGAAATATTAATGTGATTCATCCAAATAATGGTCAAAACCAAGCTAGAGTTATTACCGCTCAACTCTTCGCGCCTAACGGCACGGTTGATTTTCTTGACCCCAACAGTAATAGTAATTTTGCATTTCGTGTTGTTGGTTCTGCCGCCATGAGAGACTGGTGGGTTACCGGTAACGCCTCCAACAACTCCGGTCTCAGTTTTTTCACTATCCGTGATCCAAGGACAGACCCGCGCGCTCCGGGCATAGATATAGTCGGCGTTGGCGCCACACCAGGAGGCGGCGAAGTTGTTAGAAGCAGATGGCGGGAATTTAACAGACCGGGAATAAGGCCAGTGCCGCCGGTGTGATTTATAGTATATTTTATTAGTTCTCAGTTCTTTGAAATTTCCGGCAGTACCTCTCGGCAGTTGTTTACGGGACGTCAAGTTGCATTTATGTAATATTGCTTAGAGAGGTTAAGGTGAACCGTAAAAAAGCGAATAAAAATCATAAAGACAGCGTTTTTACCAAGCTGTTTGGCAATGAAGAGACGCTTTTAGAGTTGTATAACGCTTTAGAGGGTACGCATTACGGCAAAAATACGAAAATAAGAATAACAACGCTTGACGACGCGCTGTACAAGGAGCGGAAAAACGATATATCGTTTGTGATTGACGGTAAGATAGTTGTTTTGATAGAGCATCAATCTACGATAAACGAAAATATGCCGCTTCGGATGCTCTTTTACATTAGCAGGTTGTATGAGAAGATAACTAATGAGAGGGAAGAGAATCTTTACGGCGAAAGCATGATTACAATTCCCAAACCGGAATTTGTTGTCTTATATAACGGAGAGACCAAAGAGCCCGATGAGCAGATACTGAGATTATCTGATATGTTTGCGAAATACGGTAAACAAAGTCCAACTGAGTTAGAGCTTACGGTAAAGGTTTTAAACATAAACAAGGGCTATAATCTCGAAATAGCGGCAAGAAGTTTGGTACTTAGCGATTACGAAACGTTTATAGAGGTAATCCGCGAGTATAAGAAAAGGACAAAAGACTTGAGAACAGCGATGGAATTAGCTGTTAAGGAGTGCATAAGAAGAGATGTTTTAAAAGAGTTTTTAAAAGCAAACGCGTTGGAGGTTGTAAATATGATATTTGGGGAATGGAACTGGGATAAAGCTTTAGAAGTACGGGAACAAGAAGGTTACGAAAAAGGGATTGAAAAAGGAAGAGAAGAAGGTGTTGAACAATTCGCAAAACTTATCGAACAGGGCGTTTCTGTAGCCGAAGCTAAAAAGAGACTTGGTATAAAGAACAAATCGCCTTTAAGGAACAGTAAAAGTACCGTAGTGAAAAAGAGACCGGCAAACAGGTCTAAAAAAAAGTAAATCAGCGCTGGAAATGATACCGGCTTTAAAATAGAAAATTACGATATTATATTTATTTCTAAGGAAAGTTGAATGGCAAAAAAACAAACATTTGTGGGAATTGAACAGGACGGCGGTTCCATACGCGCGGTTCGTCTTGGTTTAGACCGCTCTAAGGGCGGTAATGCCAAGGCAAGCGAGTTCAGACTTCTTGAGACGCAGGAGATAGAGGGTAATTTTTCTTCTGAAGAGGCGCTTTTTACCGCGCTTAAGCAGCTTAGGGATAAAATGTCCATATCACCGCAGGATAAGGTTGTGACTTGTCTTAGCGGCAAGCAGACTTACGCGGCTGAGATGAACGTAAAGAAGCTCCCAGATGCGGAAATGAAGTCGATGTTAAAACTTGAACTGCGCAAATCCATGCCGTTTGAGCCTTCCGCCGCGGCGTTTGACTTTAGCTGGCTTCCTGTAGAACCCGATACGCCTAAGGAAAAAGGCGTTCCTATAATTGTAACCGCGGCGACAAACGCGGCTTTAAACAAGCATCTCAACGTTTATGAAAAAGCGGGTATACGCCCTTTTATTGTGGATATTCTGCCTGTAGCGGCGGCAAACTCGTTTTGGTCTTTGCGCAAGGAAGATAGCGGCGACAACAAGACATTTGTAATTCTGCATATCGGTTCAGATATGTGTACGCTTGTTATTGACGGAGACAAGAGTCCGTTTTTCTACCGTTCATTCGGCTTTGAGATGAATAGTGTGGCGTCTATGGCTGTCAACTCTCCTGACGCGATGCTTCAGATGAACATCTTGTCGGATGAAATTAATAAATCGCTGACTTATTACCGTAATACCTTTAAAAACGATAATATTTCAACTATAACGCTGATGGGCAGCCACGCTTCAAACAGCGCTTTTGAATTAGTGGGCAGAAAAACCGGGCTTGCGATAGAACCGTCACAAACAGCGCAGGTAGTAGGCAAAGCAAAACCGCCTGCGGCAGGCAAGTTTGATTTGGCGATAGCATTGGCGATGCAGGCGGCATAATAAAACACGGGCGGCCGACAGCCGCCCCGCAAAAAACGGAAACAATGAAAGGGAGGTTTTCAATAAATGTTAAAATACAAGTTAAATCTTGTAAAATCGGTACGTGCCGCTGAGAGGCAGGCTAAGCAGCAGAAGAGTAATATGTTTCTTATTGCTTTTATCTGTTTCGGCGCTCTTGGCCTGGCGGTTTTTTCCAGCTATCTTAAGATTGACGGCATGCAGCGTGTTATTGTAAACGAAAAGCGCAAACTTAGGACGATTGAGGCGGAATACCGCAACTATCAGGAGATGCACGTATCCATTGACAAGGCAGACATTGAGCTTTTGAATCAACTGCAGATGAACAGGGTATACTGGACTAAGAAGCTTGAGTCGGTTGCAAAACATCTTCCTGACGAACAGCCGATCTCCTACTGGATAACAAAATTCGGTTACAGATCGAACAGCCAGACTTTTAATGTACAGGGATATGGTTATATAACTCATCAGCAGGAACAGCTTTTGGCTCTTGATAACTATCTCAATGATTTACGCGCCGACGCAAACTACTCCGATATTTTCGGCAGTACGTTTCTGAATTCGGCAGTGCGCAACGATGAGGAAGACCAGGGCCGCAGCCAAAAGCGCGACAGGGTGAGTTTTGAGTTTTCTTCCGTTAGAAAGGGAGCGCAGAGAAGATGAAAAACAGAGGCGCAACACTTCTTCTTGTTTTAATGATTGCGGCGTTAGCCGGGGCTTTAATGGCCGACCGTTACTATATGCCGAAGTTTAAACAGGAATTCAGCAAAGTTGAAAAACAGAGAGTCATAACATCAAACAAGCTGACTACTGCGAAAATTGTTCAGGAGAACCTTAACCATGTGCGTGAACTCGTTTTTAACAACATGGATTTTCCAGGCCAGCCTGATACTGTTGACCATGAGACGCAGCTTTACAATTTCATTACTACGTGTTTAAACGATCTTAAACTCAAACTTGTTTCGTTTAAGCCGGTAACGCCTGTTGCCGGGGGCCGTATAACGACTTACGGCTATGATGTTGAGATTGAGGGAGATTTCTTTAAATTCGGGGAGCTGTGCGCGAAGTTTGAGAACAGCCGCAGAATTATGGCGATTGAGTCTTTTGACGTCGATTTGATTACCGATAACAGCAGAGAACAGGGTTCCAGGTCCGCAGCCTCATCTGCCGCTGTTAAGGATATAAAGGTTAAGATGCGTATTAATACGTTTCGGATAGCGAAAGTTTAACAGACTGTTTAAATTTATAGAAAGATAATTCACTATTGTTATTTAGTTGTTAAAGGGGTGCAACATTAATATGGTAGAAAAGGGTTCGTTTACAAAAAATTACTCTGTCATGATTTTCGCGTCTCTTCTCGCGATTGGTCTTGCGTTATATATGTTTTACCGGGTTGACGACCAAAAGAAATCATTCGACAGAACCGTAAGAAGCGCATTGCAGACTTCTGAAGGGTACGACAAGGCGTTTATCGACATGGTCAACAGGCTCGAAGACGAGCTTGCGACACGCGCAAGTTTTGGATACGCGGGCCGCAAAGACCCGATGACCGGAACTGTGCGTAATGTGGTCATTCCTGTTTCGAGGCCGTCACAGCGCAGAGCGGCGGCGCCGGCGGCAGCGGCTGCACAGGGAGCTGAAACAGAAGCGCAAGCCGCGGCCGCGCCTGTTGAGGAGATAGATCCTGTACGTCTTACAGCTATCATTTTTGACAACACCAGAAATATTTATACTGCTGTTGTAATGGATGGCGAGCGGTCTTTCTCGGTTGACGTGGGAGACAGAGTGGCAGGACGCCGTATTATGAGAATAACCGGTCAGGATATTATGATGGAAAACGATGCGGAGCGGTTTACATATAATATTTCGGGCGATAAGACGAGAATTCAGAGATAAGGGCATGGGCTGATAATTATCAGCCCGTACAAAAAAATGGATAAATTAACTATTTCATACATATTTTGAGGAGGTTTTTTTGAAAAAGTCTACGGTTTTCATAAGCGCGGTCTGTGCGCTGATGCTTGCGCAGTCGGCACTGTTTGCTTCACCCATAGTTTCGAGCAATGCCAATCCATCGCTCAAAGCGCCCATTACTCTTAACGCGCGTGAAGCGAGCCTTTCTGAGGTTCTCAGAGTACTTGCAGACCGTTCAGGGATGAACTTCGTCGTTGCTGAAGGCGTTCACCGGGAAAAAATCAGCATCATACTGAACAATACGCCTCTTGATGAAGCTATTAACCTTCTTGTAAGAGCGTCCGGTCTCTCTTATGAAATTATCGGCAACTCTATTCTTATTGCTGAAGCCGATAAGCTTAAAGAAGAGGTTGGTCTCTCTTCTTACGTTGTGGAGCTTAAGTACGCCAAGGCTAAGGAAGTAGCGGCAAGCCTTGCAGATTTGTCAAAGAGCATACAGGTAGATGAAGGCGGAAACCGGCTTATCTGCTTTACAAGCCCAAGAATGATTCTTGAAATTGAGCGCATCGTAAAGGCTATAGACCAGCCTCACACTCTGGTTCTGCTTGAAACCCGGCTTATTGAGGTCAGCATGAACAAACTTGGCAAATACGGAATTGACTGGGACCTTTTGGTCGGTTCGGAGACTGGAATTTCCACAGCAATCACACTGCCGGCAAAGCCTGTAAAAGAGGGGCTTAATTTCAGCGGCGGAACACGTGAAGCTATGAGCCTCAGCACCGCGGTTAACCTTATGGCCCGCAACGGCGACGCGCGTATGCTTATGGACTCCAAGCTCACGACAACCAATAACCGCGAAGCTTCTCTTCACATTGGACGGATAATTCCTTACGTGATTCAGTCCTATAATCTTTCGGCAGGCGGCGGCGCAAGCCAGCAGATTGAAAAGGAAAAGGTCGGTATTATTCTTACCATGACCCCGCATATTAACGACAAAAACCAGATAACTCTTACTCTCACTCCTGAAGTGTCAAACATAGTTGACTGGAGAGGCCCCAGCTCAGATATTCCTGTTGTCATGACGCGCAAAACCAATACGACCGTACGTGTGGAAGATGGACAGACAGTAATTCTGGCAGGTCTCCTGTCTGAGGAAAAAACCGAAGCTATACGCAAGCTTCCGATTCTCGGTGATATTCCCATACTTGGCTTACTGTTCCAAAACAAGAGAATTGAGAGCGAAAAAACAAATCTTATTATTGAAGTTGTTCCAAGAATTATCCGCGACCCTGCCGAAATAGCACGGCTCATGCGCGCGCAGCCCGCACTGTCTGCACAGTCAGAGGAAGCTGCTCAAAATGTAAGTACAGCTCCGGCGCCTGCACCTGCTGCGGCGGCTCCGGCTCAGGCAGCGCCTGCTCCTGCGGCTGCAGCGCCTGTCCAGGCGGTTCCTGTCGCTGCTCCGGCTCAGGCAGCGCCCGCTCCTGCTGCGGCGGCTGTGGTTGAAGAGGATGATGAAGAGGATGATGAAGAATAGCATATAGTTAACAAACGGCAATAAGCTGTTTCTATACCCCCGTCCCTTAAAAAGGGCGGGGGTTTTTGTTTTTTAACAGTAACAAAATTTAGCTTTTATCCATAGAAAATATTTATATTTATATAATATGTTAAATATGGGCAGCCATAGATAAAACCAGCGCAAACCTGTGTGGCGCGTTATTTGCAGGTTTGCTGCTAACAAGAAATCTTATTGACACAAATATAACAAGATGGAAAACGGTAAAAATGATTCAACATTTAAATCAGGCGATTCCCAGCGTTCCCGCATTGCCATACAATATAACTCACATGAAAGAGCTTCTCATGGCCACTGCGCAGAGCGGGGCTACCGACCTTTTGCTCTGTGTGGGACAGCCGCCTAAAATACGAATTAACGGGTATCTGATACCGCTTGAATGCGAGATGCTGACCCCTGATAAATCTCTTGAGCTCTGCTATCAGGTGATGACCGAAGCGCAGCAGAAAAAACTTGAGGACAACTGGGAGGTTGACTTCTCGTTCGGTATGCGCGAAATCTCCCGCTTCAGAGCGAACGTGTTTATGCAGAGGGGTACGGTATCCGGAGCGTTCCGCAGAATTCCCGTGAACGTGAAATCATTTGAGGAGCTCAGCCTGCCAAGCGTGGTTGAGCTGATGTGCGAAAAGCCAAACGGGCTTATTCTTGTGACCGGCCCTACGGGAAGCGGTAAATCGACAACTCTTGCCGCTATGATTGACAAAATAAATTCTACCCGTTACCAGCATATTATTACTATCGAAGACCCGATAGAGTACCTTCACAAACATAACCGCTGCACGGTTGAGCAGCGTGAGATAAATTCAGATACGAAGTCGTTTCACAGCGCGCTCAGGAGCGTTCTGCGCCAGGACCCGGACGTTGTTCTATTGGGTGAAATGCGCGACGCTGAGTCTATTCAGGCGGCTCTCACAATTGCGGAAACAGGGCACCTGTGCCTTGCTACGCTGCACACTAACTCCTGTTCGCAAACCTTATCCCGTATTGTTGACGTGTTTTCGTCGGAGAAACAGCAGCAGGTACGCACGCAGCTTGCGATGAGCCTTAACTGCGTTTTTACACAGGTGCTTCTGCCGCGCATAGGCGGCGGTATTCAGCTTGCGATGGAGATAATGGTTGCGACTTCAGCAATACGGTCTATGATACGCGAGAATAAAATTCATAACATAGATAACCATATTCAGCTTGGCGCCAAATACGGTATGCAGACTATGAACCAGTCGCTTGCTTCAGCGGTAAAAATGCGCCGCGTAAGCGAAGAGGACGCTTTGGCGGCAAGTACGGATCATGATGATTTCAGGAAATGTATGTCTTATTAAATGCGCGGGCGCTGCGCGTATGCGCAATTTAAGATTTTGAATAAAAAATTTTTCACCATCGATATGAGGAAATAAAAAATGAGTGTTGCGGTTACAAACAAATCCGATACTGCCCCCTACTCCATTGCGATGCTTGGATATTCAAAAAATGATTTTGAGCATATCAGCAAAATGATAAATCATGCGGACTTCAATAAGCCTCTTAAGTTTTACGGAGGCGACCTTGCCAAGTCTCACAATATTGAGTGCGATCTTGTGATAGTGGTTATCGAGAACGCTTCAATACTTGACAAATACATAAAAGACCTTGTTTTGTTCAGGCTTCACAGCCCCGCTCAGGTTCTTCTTTGTATCGCACATGAAAAAGACCGCAGTGTTATAGAAAAGCAAAAAATGGCTATAGACGCCGCGCAGATTATTTATTTGCCGGTAAAGCCGGATATGCTCACCAAGATTGTTCAGGACCATCTCTCCCCAAACAGCGGAAAAAATGCTGCCGCGCCTGCTTCTGCGGTGAGCGTAAACAGCGCAAAACAGGACGCCAAGGCTGACGGCGTGCCTGTAAGGCTTGGCGATCTGCTTGTGAAGAGTAACATCATCAGCGAAAAAGATTTGAAGACCGCTCTTGAGCATCATAAAAGAACCGGGCAAAAACTTGGAAGCGTTCTTATTGAACTGGGATTCATAACCGAAGACCAAAAACTCGCCTGTCTTTCGAGTCAGCTTAGGGTAGAGATGGCCACTGCGCGCCAGTACGCGTCCATCGACCTCAATGTCGCGGCTCTTATACCGGAGCACATGGCAAAGCGGTTCTGCTGCCTTGCGCTTGAGAAAAACGGGAAAGAGCTCACTGTTGTAATGAACGATGTGCTTGACCTCAAGATGCTTGATACTCTGCGCGACGCTACAGATATGCGCATAACGCCTCTTTTGGGCAAAAAAGACGACATCATGACGTCCATGGAACGCTGTTACCGCGATATTTCCTCCCATAACGACGCGACAAAATTCGCAGAAGCAATGGAAGACGAGGATAATATTGAGGTTGTCAAAAAAGAAGATGACGTTGACATGGAACAGGCCGCGGCAGCCGGGGCTGAACTTGGCATTATAAAACTTGTAAACATCCTGATTACAAACGCGGTGCGCGACAAGGCGAGCGATATACACATTGAACCTGCGGAGAACGAAGTTATAGTGCGTTACCGTATAGACGGCGACATGCGCAAAGTGATGTCTCCGCCCAAACGCTCCCATCACGCAATAGTCGCGCGTATAAAAATTCTCTCTAACCTCAATATCGCCGAGCGGCGGCTGCCGCAAGACGGACGTATGGCGATAAAAATGGGCAAGCGCGAGGTAGACATCCGCGTATCGATACTTCCGACGATTTTCGGTGAGAAGGCGGTTTTGCGTATACTTGACAAAGAGGCGTTTGAGAAGAGTACGTCAAACCTTGGGTTTACCCAGCATAACGACCGTATTTTCCGTTCGCAAATAGCAAAACCTTATGGAATTGTTATTGTTACGGGGCCAACGGGAAGCGGTAAATCGACCACGCTTTACAGCGCGCTTCAGATTGTAAAGAACGTAACCAGAAACGTGATAACTGTTGAAGACCCGGTTGAGTTCCACATGGAAGGGATAAATCAGGTTCACGTAAATTCAGCCATAGGGCTTACATTCGCGGCTGCTCTGCGTTCCATACTGCGTCAGGACCCTGACGTGATTCTCATTGGTGAAATCCGCGACGCGGAGACTGCCGATATCGCCATAAAAATGGCTCTTACCGGTCACCTTGTATTCTCTACGCTGCACACTAACGACGCGGCAAGCTCAATCGCGCGTTTCACGGATATCGGTATACCGCCTATTCTTCTTGGTTCTTCGCTTAACCTTATAATAGCGCAGCGGCTTGTGCGCAGAATTTGTGTTAAATGTAAAACGGAGTATACCCCGGACCCGGAACTTTTGCAGGGGATAGGGCTTAGCCCTGCCGCAGTCCCCCATCTTTACAAAGGCACAGGGTGCGTACAGTGCAACGGCACAGGGTTCTCAGGCCGAATAGCGATATTTGAGATGCTTGAGGTATCAAAGGAGATACGCAAACTCATATTGAAAGGCGCCTCAACAATTGACATTCAGGACCAGGCGGAGAAAGAAGGGATGAAAACTCTGCGCAAAGCGGGTCTTGAGCTTGCCATTGAGGGCACCACTACTATTGAGCAGGTTATTGCCGCAACAATGGAGATTTAACCAAATGGATTGCGATGAACTCTTAACCAGGCTTGCCGTTACAAAAGGGGTTTCCGACATACACTTTAAAGTAGGAAGACCGCCTCTTGTGCGGATAAACGGCGACCTTATAGCCTGTGACGATTTCCCGCTGCAGCCAAACGATACTGAACAGATGGCAAAGCATTTTATGGGGGATAACCTTTGGGAACGCTTTTGTAAGATTTCAGAGATTGACACTGCGTATTCGTTAAAAAACGTGAGCCGCTTCAGAGTGAACGCGTTCCGCCAGCGGGGCAGCGTTTCACTTGTTTTGCGTACTATCCCCTATAACATCCCGTCATTTAATCAGTTGGGTTTGCCTGAAGTAGTACAGCAGATTTGTAAATCTCAGCGCGGACTTGTTATTGTTACAGGTATAACCGGAAGCGGCAAGTCTTCTACTTTGGCCGCAATGGTAGATAATATTAACGACTGCTCCCCCGGCCACATAATCACTATTGAAGACCCTATCGAGTTTTTGCACAAAGACAAACTGTGTTCAATAAATCAGCGTGAAGTTGGCCTTGACACGGAGGATTTTTCGTCAGCTTTTATATCCGCTCTGCGCCAGGACCCTGATGTGATAGTGGTCGGTGAACTGCGGGATTTGAAGACTATATCAACAGCGATACGCGCGGCTGAAACCGGTCATCTTGTGCTCTCCACCCTGCACACAAGCGACGCCAAGGAGACGATAAACCGCATTATAGACTCCTACCCCGGCCAGCAGCAAAAGCAGATACGAATCCAGCTCGCGCATAACCTCAACGCTGTAATCTGCCAGCGGTTGATAAACCGGGTTGACGGCAGCGGCAGGGCGCTTGCCTGCGAAATAATGGTGGTAAACGCGGCGATACGCGACTATATAATGGACCCTGAAAAAACAGGCGAAATCGTAATGAATATGGCCAAAGGCAAAGAGAAGTACGGCTCCCAAACATTTGACCAGTCACTCCTGGAACTCGTAAGCAAGGGGCTGATAAGTGAAGCCGACGCATTGGCAAACGCGACAAGCCCCAATGATTTGAAACTTAAATTTATGCAGATGTAACCCTTGCGGGGCTAACTGTGCCGCATCCATAGTGAGGTGCGGGAGACGCATGACACACACAAAAAGCCGGCAATCATTATTCCCGCGCCCCTTTAGGGGAGCGAAGTTGGTAACCCTGGGCTTCAGCCCAGGGTTCTTAGCCGTCATCTTGCTGCTTGCAGTATGCGCAGAAGGCAAAACGCGCGAACACCGTTATGATAAAGACCGCAGTCATCAAACAGCAAGACGTCCGTCTGCGCAAGAGGTTGAAAGAAAATTCCGGCCGTATCTTGAACACAGAATCAGAAGCGCAGAGGGCGGCAGACGCTCAGAACGGTTTCATTATGATTCCGCCTATCCGACAAAAGACGACTATTACGCTTTGTGGCGGCATTGGGATGAGTTAGGCGCACAGTTCCGCGCGCTTTACAAAGAAGCTACAAATATCTCAAGGTTTAAAGATTTCACCCCCTTTATATCGCCAAAGGGCAAGTTTCAGATACTGTACGCTACAAGCGGCAGAGACAGCGTAGACGTCACAAAAACATTCAGCTACGGCTGCAGCGGCCAGCAGTGGAACGTGCGCTGCCCGGAGTCAAACGGAGTTCCTGATTATGTTAATGAAGCTGCGTTCGCTCTTGACAGTGCGTATACAATGCTTGTAGAGAGGTTTGGGTTTCATGAGCCTCTTAACGCTCCTGATCCAAACGGTAATACAGATTACTATACAGTAGTAATTGCGCGTCAGCCGCCCCGTTACTATGGAATTACACATTTGGGCGATAAGCATTCAACCCGCGGATGGCGCAGCTACATAGAGATAAACAGCGACTGGTCAGGCTATGAATGGGCTGCTCTTGGTTATAACAAACGGCCCATTGACGCGCTGAGAGTAACCTGCGCCCACGAGCTTTTCCACGCGGTGCAATACGCAATGAGCTGGAATGTGACTGCAACTGTCTGGCTTGATAATTTCCCTTACAGCTGGACAGAGGGCAGCGCAGTGCTGATGGAAGATATCGCTTTCCCGGAAGTAAAAGATTACCTTCAATACATCGGCTACTATTTTATTGACCCCTCAATAACCATGCTCAATGACGATGATTACAATTACCTTAACTCCATCCTCTTTAAATATCTCTACGAAAAAACGAATATAACAAGCGATATATCATTTATAAAAGAGATGTACGATAATAACAGCAAAGTAAGGGAGACGCCCTTTCACAGTAATCTTGAACAGGTTGCTAAAAGTCAAACAGGAAAAACATGGGCGGAAACGCTTAACGGCTTTCATGCAAAAAGCTACTTTACGGGAAGCAGGCATAAAGACGGAGTATTTATAACCGACAGCGAAATAATGGGAGCATGGTCAATACCGGAGCAATCCCCTGCGCAGCCGACTAAACAAACTGTAAAACCGTACAGCGCGAAATTCTTCTGGTATAAACCAAGGTCTCACCACCCCAATGAGCTTGAATTCAGCTTTAACGGACAGGCTGATTTGTCAATGAGCGCATCCGGCGGGAAAACGTGGGCTTTAAGCGCACTTGTTATGGAGCTTGACAGGGACAGCAGCGTCTCCGTAATCTCCATACCGGTGAATCAAAACAGCGAAGGGAAATTTACAGTTAAAAACTGGCATGATAAAAAAGGGGTTCTTTTAGCAGCTACCAACGCCAGCCCAACTTTACAGAGGGATATTACCGTAAAAATAGAAGGCGTAACCGACCCGGAAAACGCTCCTCTCAATATCTTTCCCAATACAGTAAGCCTCAGAGCCGCAGAGCCTGTCATAAAAATAACAGGCGCAGGAATTTCTGATGTAAGAATATACACTATGGATGGAAAACTCGCAGGTTACTGGAACAGCGCCGCAAAAACCGCAGCCTTTACAGAACATAAAGATAAAGGCTATATTGAGTGGACTCCCAAAAGCAGCAGCAACAGGCGTCTCTCACCAGGGACGTACTATATTACAGCATCGTCTAACGACCCTGTAACTTCCAAAACAAGCAGTAAAAAAACAAAAATTATGATACTGCCTTAACAGCAGATATTATTACAAACGCCTGTATCCCTTCGCCCCGGCCGAAAGCTGTGAGTCCTTCGCCTGTTGTGGCTGTCAGGCCAATGCTGTTTTCAGAGAGGGACAAAAGGCGCGCAATGGATTTTTTTATTTGAGGGATGTGTTTTGAGAGATGAGGTTTTTTGGCTTCGACTGATATGGAGACGTGAGTTATTTTACAATCTTCAAGAGTTTCGAGCGCTTTTTGTAAATATACCCGGCTGTCGGTTATACCTTGTTTGAGACAGAGGTCATCGCTGATTTTGCCGAGGATGTTAACTCCTGTTATACCGGAAACCGCGTTTGTGATTGCGTGAAGGATGACATCAGCGTCGCTGTTGCCGTCAAGTCCTGGGGCGTCAGGGATGGTAACGCCGCCGAGTATAAGCGGTTTTTGTGAAGTTTCCGGTTGAAAGCGGTGTGAATCCTGGCCTATTGCTGAAATAGAGATTTGCATATTTTATCTTATCCTGAAATTTTAGTTATAATCCCTCAATACAACCCTTAACCACATTAGCCATTGCCGGATAATCCGGCAGATGCTCAAAAACTTTTGATAACCTCTGCAATGCTAACGGAATAAACTGTTTATAACGCGGTTTTCCTTTGTTAAGGGAGAGATTTCCGTAAGCTCCCAATGCTTGCATGAGCCTCTGAGCCGCGCATAAATAAAAATCATATTTTTCAGCCTGATTGTCTTTTTTCACAAGATAATAATCAAGCAGATTATCAATTGATTCATCATTGAGCTGATTTACATAAGGGTCAAAAAGCAGTGACGCGGCGTCATAGTGCGGCGGCCCCAGACGCGCTCCCTGAAAGTCTACAAAGCGTATTTTACCGTCGTGAATCAAGATGTTTTCCGACTGAAAATCACGGTGGATAAAAGTTTTATAGAGACTGCCGGCATAGCTTGCCATTTTTGCGCGTTCTTCTTCCCAATGTTCCGTCAACAAGTTTTGTTTATGAAAAAAACCGCTTACACAATGCTCTGCGAAATAACCGCTTTCCCATAAAAACACCTCTTTGTCCATACTTCGGGCAGTGATTATGTTACTTGCGCTTATGTCAAGCAGCTGCCACGTGCGCAGAGCGCCAATCACTTTTTTATACATTTTTTCAATGGCGGGGATATCGTTTGCATTGTCAGCACAAAACTGTTTTAGCGTAACGTCTCCCAAATCTTCTTCAAGAATGAGTCCGTTTTTGGGGTCGCTTGCGTAGATACGCGGCAAGAACTGAACAATGAAGGAGAGTTCTGATTCAATTCCCAAAAAACGCGGCCAGTCTTCGTCGGAGCTGTCCCATTCGACAAGTATGTATGATTGCTGTAAACGGCTCAAACGGCAAAAACGGCGGGTGGATGCGGCCTGGCCTGCAAGTTCTGTTTTCCACTCTGAGATATTGAAATCCGGGAGCGCTGAATTTAGAAAATCGATTTGTACCGGCGTTAGTTCTGATGTCAATTCCATAAATCAATCTCACCTTTTTTCACCCATGACTCAATTTCTGCAAGCGCCTTATGAGTGCCGATATCCATCCACCATGACGCTCCAACCAGCGGTGCAAGTATACTCGGAACATTTCCAGCCTCAGCGGCTCTTTTCCAAATAGGGATCACCGAAAAATCATCACTTTTCACATAGTTTAAAAAGTCTCGTTTGTAAAATGTTACTCCGGTAAACTCAGCTTCGCAGGCTTGGGGATGAGAACTTTTTTGCGAAATGACATCAAGAAAATCACCTTTCTCGCTATCATACAAAATTGTCCCCCCGCTCTCTACAGGTATAGAAACAAGAGAACAAATCCGCCCGGATTTCATAAAACGATCTGCCAGTTCAGCGATATCAAATTTATTGAGGATATCCACATTCGCAATAAGAAATGCGTCACTGCCGCTCAAAAATTCACGAGCGAAATCAAGCGCGCCGCCGGTGCCTCTTATTTTTTCGCTCTCATAAAAGAGTTGAAAAGGTATGGGTGATTTTTTTTGAAACTGTTCCATAAGTTCATGCAGATAATGAGAGTTAACGCCAATTGCAGAAAATACTCCTGACTTATGCAAGCGACGGAGATTATGTTCCAAAAGCGGTTCTCCGCAAATAGGGACGAGCGCTTTGGGGATAGTGTCGGTAATTGGTTTGAGGCGTGTTCCGAAGCCTGCTGCGAGTATGAAAGCTATCATTTTTATTTATTCCTTGGAAGTCAAAATCAAAGTCAAAGTCAAATACAAGGGGGGAAGTCTCCCCCTCGTTCCAGCCAAAAAATTAAACAAAAAGACGTTTAATTTTTTGTCTTCCACTACCCCCTCTGCGGGGACACCCCGCAACGCCCCGCCACATTAGCACCCCCAACCCCCTCAAGGGGGCTAAAACAAGAGCTGTATCAAAGTCATTCAGTATAATGCGCAACCGTTCTAAATAATTCATCCCACATTTTATAACTTTTTTCCCAATTTGCCCTCATCTGTTCTGCTGATTCTCCCTTTAAAAGAGATTCGCGCATGGTGGTGTCGCCTGCGAGTATGTCAAACGGTATTTTATCATATTCATATTCATACGGCGGGTCTTTAAACTTGAACTTGTCACCGTATAATTTTATGATGACAGACAAGAATGCGGCTGTCGTTTGTACTGGACGGAACAGTTTTGGATCTGTCACATGGATTTGAATCCCGCCGCATAACTCCCCTGCCCATTTGTGGAATGTTGGGATAAAATTGTGTTCTCTGAATAAACATCCGGGCAGATTATCCTTATGTAAAGCATTGATAACCTCAGGCGCATTGATAAAAGACGCGCCGAAGAGTTCAAATGGACGCGTTGTTCCGCGGCCTTCGGACACGTTGGTCGCTTCAAGAAGAACCTGTCCGGGATAAACAAGCGCTGTATCCAATGCCGGCATATTCGGCGACGGCAATACCCAGGGCAAACCCGTATCACTCCAAATTGAACCGCGCTGCCAGTTGTCCATCCATACTGTATTGAGGTCTGAATCTTTAACATAATGTTTTTTAATGAAGAGCGCCATCTCCCCCATTGTCATACGGTGACAAAGAGGTATAGACGCGCCGCCGACAAACGAGAAAAATTCCGGCGACAGCATAGGGCCGTCAACACCAACAGCTCCTATTGGATTAGGCCGGTCAAGAACCCATACCGCAATCCCCTTTTCAGCGCACGCTTCCATGCAGTGCTTAAGCGTCCATATATAAGTATAAGGACGCGCTCCTACATCCTGAACGTCAAAAATAAGAGCGTCAATCCCCTCAAGCATGGAAGCTGTAGGTTTACGGTGCTCACCATAAAGACTGTACACTGGGATCTTAAGCTGCGGGTGGACGCTTCCCTCCCACTCTATCATGTTGTCCTGAGTCTGGCCGAAAAGTCCGTGCTGAGGGCCGAAGATTGCCGATAGTTTACAAAAGCCGCTATCCGCTAAAATATCAATTATATGTTTGTATGAGGAGCTTATGGAAGCAGCATGACACACAACGCCAACCCGTTTACCCTTTAGCTTTTCCGGAAAATTCGTGATAAGAATATCAAGCCCGAATTTAGTCATTTTAAACTGTGATCCTTTTTGTTATTGAATATTATCAATAAATTTTGCGGGAAAAATCCTTATGCCTCTCTTATTTTTTCCCGGGTACTTTTAAGAGACTGCTATAAAAATACAATAATAACTGCTAACTAATGCAGAATTTCAATTAAAATACGCAGAAACGTAAAAAAACCAAATTACAGAATATTGCAACCCCCCTCTGCGCAAATATTATATTATAGCTCTATTTATGATATTCAACAAAAATTGATAAAAAAGGAGAAATATCATGGGAAGAGGCGACAAGCGCACCCGCAAAGGTAAGATTTTCCGCGGAAGCCACGGTAAAACAAGACCGCGTAAAGATAAAAAGGCAGCTGCAGCATAATATATATTTATAGGTACCGGGCCCATAACTCAGTCGGTTAGAGTAGCGGACTCATAATCCGTTAGTCCTAGGTTCGAGCCCTAGTGGGCCCACTTTTTGTGTTGATTTGGAGGAGCCGTTGTTATATTTGAATATTGGACTGTTCAAAAAATAAGATTTTTATTTGCACGGAGCACTTCCTGATACAGAAGGAAGTGCTTTTTTAATTATACCGCTTTTACAACTTCACGATTCCGGAGGCGATAAATATGATTCCTGATTTAGAAAACTTAATAAAACTTCAAGAGATAGACCTTCGAATCAAAGAACAGGAGTTAGCAAAGGAGCAGTATCCGGCAGCTGTTTTGGATTTGGAGAATCAGATAAAAAAAACGCAAAATGTTTGCACAAACGCCAAAAGTAAACTTGACCAACTCACAGGCAGCGTCAAAAATATTGATGAACAAACAGAAAAAGCGCGTGAAAGCCTCTCAAAAAGTCAGGAGCGTTTAAGCTCCATAAAGACTAACCGCGAGTACGACGCCGTACATAAAGAGATTGAGGCTCAGAAAAATCTTCTCGGAAATTCTGAAGGTAAAAAGAAAAGCATTGAGGCGGATATAGAGAAACAGACAAAAATAGTTGAAGAAGCGCAAACAGAACTTGAAAAGACACAAAGCGAACTTCAGCCTCAGATTGATGACCTCAAAAGTAAAATAGGCTCTATCGACTCTAATATAGCGGAAATCACTAAAGAGAGAGACGCTGTGAGTCCGCTTGTGAGTAAAGCCACTCAGCGTACTTATGATTCTATCCGTACAAAACGCAAAACCGGCCGCGCAGTGAGTCTTGTCGGCTCCAATAAAACCTGTTCCGTCTGTTTCAGAGTCCTGCAGCCCCAGCTCGCTAACGAAGTGCGAAGAGGCAGCAAGATTATCATTTGCGAAAGCTGCGGCTCTATGCTCATTTGGGATGAAAGCGGTGCATGAGTAATTTAAAACTATACCGCCGGATGCTCACATATTTGCTGCCTTACAAACTTCTTATAGCAACGTCTATGATTTTGGCGGTTTTGGCGGTTTTTTTTGAAGGACTCTCTTTGTGGTTCGGCGCTACGCTTGTGCAAACCATTTTTGACCCCTCAGAACTTGCTGTAGAAAAAGTTCCGTTCAGCATTGCCAATATTAACGAATATCTCAAATATCAATCATCCGTTTTTATTGACAAAAGCGACCCAATGAACGCTCTCAAAATCGTCTGTTTGCTGATGTCGCTTGCGTTTCTTTTTAAGAATGTTACCATATACTTTAAGTCTGTTGTAATGGCGCGGCTCAACCTCTCCGTGGTGCGGGATATGCGCAATCAGCTTTTTTCACACTCCCTCACCCTTCCTGCCTCATACTATGACCGCACGCAATCGGGAAAAGTTATTTCACTTGTTGTAAATGATGTAACCAGCATAAATAACTCCATGACCAATACATTTGACAAAATTTTTATTGAGCCGCTGCGGGTTATTTTCTTTATTACCGTGTTATTCGTAATTAATTACAAGTTTACTTTGGCTATATTTATAATATTCCCTGTACTTGGATATCTCATAACCATGATAGGCCGTACAGTACGGCGCAGAAGCAAGCGGGTTTTAGAGCAGTTTTCAGGTCTTATGTCAATCCTGCATGAGACTGTAAGCGGTATCAGGGTAGTAAAAATGTTCGGAATGCACGACTGCGAATCGCAGAAATTCAGGGATTCAAATAAACATTTTGTAAGACACTCCTTCAGAACAAGTTATATCGACGCGCTTGCAAGTCCTATTACAGAGGTGATGGGCGTAGTAGTTGTTGTAATTCTTTTGTGGTACGGCGGCTCTGCTGTACTTGCTCAGGGTGGATTTGGCGCGGAAGATTTTATCCGCTTTTTAGTGTTTTTATTCTCAATTTTCACACCGTTAAAAGCAATAAGTAAACTTAACGCCACACTGCAAAGCGGGTTTGCGGCGGCAGACAGAGTTTTTGCCGCGCTCGATTCAAAAGCGGAAGAGGTATCATCACAGGAAAAACAATCTTCAAACATTAATGGTACTGCTAAGAGAGCTGCCGTTTTTCAAAACGAAGTAGCTTTTAAAAATGTTACGTTCTCCTATCCGCAATGTGAAGAAACCGTTTTGAAAGATATTAGTTTTGAGATAAAAAAAGGAGACGTAGTCGCGCTTGCAGGTTCAAGCGGCAGCGGCAAAAGCACAACTCTTGACCTGCTCCCCCGCTTTTACGATATAACAGGCGGCGAAATTTGTATTGACGGAATTGATATCCATGAGATGGACCTTCACTCTCTAAGAAAGCTGTTTGGGATTGTCTCTCAGGAGACTTTTTTGTTTAATGATACAATCTTTTATAATATCGCTTACGGTCTGCCCGAAGCGTCTTATGAAGCGGTTGTAGAGGCGGCAAAAGCTGCTAACGCCTGGGAATATATTGAGAAGCTCCCCAAGGGGCTTGATACGGTAATAGGAGAACGCGGGGTAATGCTCTCCGGCGGCCAGCGCCAGCGTTTATCCATAGCGCGCGCGCTTCTTCTCAATCCGCCTATTCTTATTCTTGACGAAGCGACTTCAAGTCTTGATACGGAATCGGAGCGTCTCGTCCAGGCTGCTATAAATAATGTTATGGAAAACCGCACTGTCTTAGTAGTCGCGCACCGGCTTTCAACTATACAGCATGCAGACCTTATCTTAGTGCTTGAGGGCGGAAAGATAGTAGAACGCGGAACACACGAAGACCTCTTAGCCCAAAAGAGCCGCTACAAATACTTCCACGACATCCAGTTCGCAGCAAGCAGTTAATTTAACCCCAACGGGGCGCCGTCAGTAACCCAGGGTGAAGCCCTGGGCTCTTCGGAACCCCGCAGGTCTAAAACTGCACCCCAACCCTGATAGAGTAACTAAAAGGATACTTGCCGTCAACAGGCGCAAGCAGTCCCAGAAGGCGTCCCTGCAAATTGACCTGATATAAATCTGTACGGAACAGATAGGCGCCTGCGCTTGTGCTCATGGTTATTCCGCCCCCATGTTTGGGGCCGTCGCCCCGCGCGGCGGCGAGTCCAAGACCTGAACCGAAAAACGGAGTAAAGTAGTCGTTGCCGCCAATGAGTATCTCGGCGCCGCACTCAACAGCGGCAATAATGGAACTGTTGAAATCTGTCGTCAACTCACCAACAAGCCTGCCATTTACAAATGGGTGAATGGTCATAACGTAACCATAATTCATACTATAGGGAGTGTTGCGGCTTTTAAGGTTAATAAAACCTGCCGTTCCGATAGCTGCCGTTATAAATATTTTTCTTTCAAATTTATCCTCAGTATCAGCGCTCTCAGTTTCACCGCCGGCCTGTGCGCTCTCTGCTTTCTGCTCACTTAAAGCAGGTGATTTATCGGATGGTACTGCCTGCACGCTGCTTTTAGCCTCTTCAATTGCATTGCCGCTGTTTTTCTCCTGAACTATAGAAGAGTTATCCGGCTCATCTATAATAGAGTCAGCATTAGAGATAGTTTCACCATCATTAGCCATAAGCGAAAACTTACCGATAAGCATTACAAGTATAACCATTATAAACCGCTTCATTATAATCTCCTCCTTTTTTGTAAGCAGCCATTAATACTTTAACACTTTATTTTGCAAGATTTGCGCCACTGCACTTAACTTTTTTATGAAACAGTCTGGTATAAAAATTGATACATTTGACATATCTTTACACCCATTACAAAAAAGGCTAAAAACGATGTATGCTCTTTTAGCTACTTTACCCATAATAGTAATAGCGGTTTTCATGATTATCTTTATGTGGCCGTCAAGCCGCGCAATGCCTCTTGCGTGGGTTAGCGCGGCTCTGATTGCTTACCTGTTTTGGGATATGCCGCCTTTGTGGATTTTAGCGGCTTCCATAGGCGGGGTAATTAATGCGGTTGACATTTTAATAATAGTATTCGGCGCCATACTCATTTTACAGTTAATGAAAAAAAGCGGCGGTATAAGCGTTATCTCAAACTCTATGGCCTCAATAAGCCAAGACCGCAGGATCCAGCTCATAGTAATAGCGTGGCTTATGGGCGCGTTTTTTGAAGGAGCGGCCGGATTTGGAACCCCCGGCGCAGTAGGCGCTCCGCTGCTTGTTGGTCTTGGATTTCCGCCGCTTATAGCAGCAGCCGCAACGCTTCTATGTAATAGTTCTCCTGTAACCTTTGGAGCTGTAGGAGTACCTATATGGGGAGGATTTGCGGCGCTTGAAGATTTTACAAGCTGGCCTGTTTCTACAGGAAACGGCGAACTTGGCTTTGGTGATTTCTTACAAAACATCGGCGCTATTGCTGCACTGCTGCATCTTATTATCGGTACATTCATACCGCTTGCCACAATAGCTTTAATGACAAAAATATCAAGCGGCTCATTTAAAGCGGGTTTAAAAATTTGGCCGCTTGCGCTCTTTGCAGGAGTACTCTTTACAGGCGCTCAATTCATCATAGCCTTTTTTCTCGGCCCGGAACTGCCTGCGTTATTCGGTTCTCTCATCGCGCTTTTTATCTTTATCCCTGCTGTAAAGAGAGGATTTTTAGTTCCAAAAGAGAGCTGGGATTTTCCTTCAAAAGAAAATTGGCCAAAAGAGTGGGAAGGTACTGTAAAAGCGGGAGAAGGTGAAACGCATATCAGCAAAAAACATCTATCCGCAACGCTTGCCTGGACTCCTTATATATTATTGGGAGCGATACTGTTAATTACCCGTCTGCCATTTCTTAGCGTCACCCCTTCTCTTAAGTCATTAAGCATAGGATGGGAAAATATCCTTGGCACAACCATACACCGCACAATTCTGCCGCTTTATAATCCCGGCATTTTTCCGTTTCTATTTATTGCGCTCCTTATCCCGGCTTTACATAAATCATCATACAAAACTCTTCTCCCTGCACTTAAAGAGACTCTTTTAATGATAAGGCCTGCCGCAGTAGCGCTCTCATTTACACTTGCAATGGTATACATAATGATGAACTCCGGTGAAGCCGCTCAGACCAACTCTATAGTTATAGTTCTCGCAAACACAGCGGCACAGTACGCGGGCGGAATATGGTATATGGCGGCTCCGTTTATCGGGATGCTTGGCGCCGCCATATCAGGAAGCTGCACTGTGTCAAACATAATGTTCGGCGTACTGCAATTTTCCACAGCCGTTAAATCAGAAGCTTTTGTAAACCCCGTACTTGCGCTTCAGGCAGTTGGCGGAGCAATCGGAAACGTAGTAGCTATTCACACCGTAGTAGCGGCTCTTACAACAGTGGGGCTTATCGGCAAAGAGGGCGCAGTCATCAAAAAAATTATTCCCGTATGTATAGCCTACGCGCTATTGAGCGGCATAGCAGCATGGATACTTGTTCTTGTGCTGCCGCCAAGTGTTTTTGATTTTTTCAGATAGCGGCAAAAATGCGACGTTGCACGATTGATACGTTTTGCGGTCTGCTAATATGAGCGCCCTGCGTTTTAATGAAGATTCGCATCACCATCCCAACAGTGCGACGGAGCGATGAGATAAAGATTATCCCAAAGTACCAACCCGCGCCTATCATTTGGGGTTACTTCAACTCTTCTTTTAATATTTTTATCAACTCTGGTGAGACAAGACCCCGCTCTGCAAGTTCTTCGAGTTTGTCTAAAGTTTTTTTCTCACCCCGCGCCTCAGCAGTCAACAAATCAGAAATCCTGTCCGTCTCCGCCATCTTCCGGCTTCTTAAACGGGCGCGTTCGTGTTCGTCTTTACTTATTTCCATTAATAAGGTAGCAGCCATAGCAATACCCCCGTTCTTATTGATAACATTGTTTACTAAATCTCTATGCTTCGGGTCAGGCGCGTATTTGAAAAATACCGACCACTCTTCTATAAGCGCCATATCCTCTACCGGCTTATTTAACAGTTTGTTAAGTTTATCCAACTCAATAACCGCTATATTAATTTGATCGCTAAGCAGCTCTCCGGTATCTCTGCGCAGCGAAAAGCGGCTTATAAAATCAGGCCACATCTCAAAAACATTATGATCACAAAATGTAACCTGATACGTTCGCACCATATCACGGTATTTAACGCCCTTAGACCTCTGCGATGAGTGTAAGTCCGTCAAATAGTAAATTGACTTGTTTATAA
>Ga0123356_10001005_pt1 | contig 31320 bp, 27 predicted proteins | sample TergutEmb28metaG_2_FD_92546 | JGI IMG/M metagenome (GOLD analysis project Ga0123356, IMG submission 92546) | Embiratermes neotenicus P3 segment gut microbial communities from Petit-Saut dam, French Guiana - Emb289 P3 | ecosystem: Host-associated > Arthropoda: Insects > Digestive system > Gut ...
ACAGAAGGTCGGGTGAAACAGGCAGTTCTATTTTTCCCTGTATAGCTCTTGCCGGACATAAATTCAGCACTGCGGACTCCTTTCGCGAGTCTTAAAACCGTTATCGGGCATGGAGTTTTTAATTTGCCGCGCTTTTTCATAATGAGCCTTCAATAAATCTTTTTCAAGAGATGTTTTCATGTCAGTAAGAATCTCAATGAAAGAATCAATCTGTTTGACACAAGCGCTTTTATTCGTCGCAAAAATATCATGCCATATATCATAACTGCTTGCCGCGATTCTCGTCATATCCCTGAACCCTCCGGCAGCTAAAGAGAGTGTTCCTTCGATTTGTTCTTCCTGTTTGTAAGCGTTGAGAACGAGTGCGCTTGACAGGATATGCGGGAAATGGCTTATTGCGGCAGTAATGGTATCATGTTTTTCTGCATCCATTAAAATTGTACGGCATCCTAAATAATTGTGCAGAAACTCACCAAGTTCCGTTGTGATTTTCTTGTTTTCATTATTAATAGATGTGAGGACGTAAACCGCGTTTTGAAAAATATATGGATCGCTTGCACCGGGGCCGCTCTTTTCAGAACCTGCCATCGGGTGTCCGCCTATAAAATGTACTGAGTCAGGCAGGCGCTTTTGTGCGGTTTCGGTGATAACTTTCTTTGTACTGCCGATATCGGTTATTACAAGCCCCTTCGGTAAATCCATTTTGCCAAGCGCCTCAATAGTTTTTACGATAGCGAGGATAGGGGAGCAGAGTATCAATAAATCGGTTTGCGGGATAATTTGCTCAAGATATGAATAGGGATACCCCTCATCAATCAGATCAAGCTCAAGCGCGGTCTTCAAGCTTTTCTCAGAAGAGAGTCCGATTATTTTACCTGTAAACCCCGATTTTTTCAACCCCGCGCCAATGGAGCCGCCAAGCAGGCCCACGCTGTAGATTGTTACGGTTTTGGGATTGTATTGTGTCACATTAGTTCCTTAAATGTGAGGTGCTGCCGATTAAGCAATTCAGGCAACACCTTAATACTCAATAAGATACAACGATTTTAAGACTTGTCAAAATTAGGCAAGTCACTTAGAAATCACTATTACAATATAATTTATGGCCCCCGTACACATTTTTTTAAAATATTCTGACTTTTACAAACATATTATACTATCGTTTTATATGCTTTACATAACGTAGCGTTATTGACGTTATTTTGGTTTCATTAGTTGATAGAATTTTTGCTCCAAAAGTACCGGATTGTTGAATACCGACAGATAGGTTTGTAGATAGGTATTCTCGCTTTAGAATCCTGTATGATAAGGCGGTAGCTGATCAGTTATACTTACTGTATCAGCCCTTATTCCTGTGCTATAGAGAAAATGTCCGGTGTTCTCGTCCCAAGTAGCACATAAATTCAAGCTTACCTTGATGAATGCTCGGGAGCAAAATAATGCTTATGGCACACGATTATAATTCTAATTCCATTGATACCGATATACCCACCACCAACTGACCGTTGCCGAATCGACCATCAAACATAAATCGTCACCATCGGCACCGTCCAAACAAAATTTGTCCCTCCCGTAAGAGAAATCCAAGAACCATCTTAGGAAATATCCACCGCCATAAACCGTGTAGACAGCAACATCGACCGCAGAAACATAAAGCCCAAACAAAAAGAAATAACCACTCAAAGATGCCACACGCTTACAGTATCAAATCTCCAGTGCATGGAATTTCTTGGTGAATGTTCCGGTACTACAAAAATTGGATTGCAAATAAAGCGTTGGAAGATTATTTTAAGAGAGAACATCTGGACATTCAAATCGAGCCGGTGTTCTTAGAAAACAGATAATAGGGTAAACCGTTATGTCCCAAAAATCACATGAATTCAAAGCAGCTATGATTGACGTGCGCGAAAAAATAGCCGCGGCAAAACGTCATGGGGCAAGCAGAGGTTTTATCGGGTACCACGGTTGCTGTTTTGTTTGCAACAGTTTTATTGACATCCTTGAAGATGCAGGCAAAGTCGCACAACGCGGCGACTATACGTTTGCTTATTCTGCTACGGCGTTAATTCTCATCAACCTCGCGAAGTTAGCAAGCACGGCGGATGATAGTGCCGGCGGTATTACCGATGCTCGATACCACGTTGAAAAAATCTTGGAAAAAATATGCTCCCATGTAAAACACGGTTCGAATGAGGCGGAATATATCTACTTGCAATCAATCAAAGACTGCCAAAACAAGGCGTTTAACGACTGGGATGAGTTTGCCTACGACCTTTTGCTTAAGACCGCACGGCTTGCTACTAATGATAACAAACAGAAAATGTACGATGCCGCAAACAATCTTTACAAAAAGGCAAGCAGCAGCGCATACTCCTCATGGGCAGACGAGTTCGATGCCCGCGTTCGTTTGGAAATCATCAACGCTACGGCAGATGAGGCTGACGTCAATGAATTTATCAAGACAAATTTGAAATATGACGCTATTCGGCGTATTGCTGTGAATAATGCTATATCTGCCCAAAAATATGAGTGTGCCGAAAAGCTGTGTCTTGAAAAATTATGCGATGATAATACATTGCGGCGCGAATATTCGCGTCCTTCCGAATGGCGGTATCTGTTGTTCGAGATTTATGATAAATCGGATGATGCAGAGAAGAAAATACAAACGGCTAAAGAATTACTTTTGCGGTTTGACACAAAATATTTCGATGTGTTAAAAGAGCTTATCACTAAAAAAGGGACGTGGGAGAGCGAATACACTATACTTTTAGAGTCTCTCAAACAGCGTCTGCCGCCTCATATCTATATGGAAATTCTCTCGAAAGAGAACGAAATAAACCGCTTGCTTGAAGAGGTCGGCAAGCATCCGCTTAGCGTATTTGACTATGGCGATAAGTTAGCGGCGCACTTTGCTTCGCAAACGTATACCATTTGCCTAAGCGTAATTCGAGATCAGGCAAACGACGCGAATTCTCGCAATGACTATAAAAAGGTTTGCTCTCTTATCAAGAAACTGTTTAAGTTCGGCGGTATTACAGAAACAGAAAATATTATCATCGAATTAAAGACGAAATTCCCGCGCCGCCCTGCAATGCTTGAAGAGTTAGATGCTTTGAGGATGAAACTTTTTAAAGTTAAGAGGATATAGAGTTGTTTAAAACGACCTATTACCCAGACGGTGTTAGTCGCATTTGGGATACAGAAAAAAAGACATGGATTCCAGCGAAGCTCTGAGATGTGCCGCTATTCAGGTAATATAGAGCGGCGCTACAAAAAACTGGATTGTAAATAAGGCGCTGGAAGATTATTTCAAAAGAGAGCATCCTGATATACGGATTGAGCCGGTGTTTTTGGAAGACAGGCAGGGGGAACAGCTATAATTTTTTGTGATGATAGCAGATTCGCGCGTGAATGTTTAGTATGTTTTTCTTGCGCTTAATCAACGAATAAATTATTTTTTGAACTTACTATTATAGGTACAATTTTGAACAATTGGGCTAGTAACTCAGCGGTAGAGTATCGCCCTTTTAAGGCGAGAGTCGAAGGTTCGAATCCTTCCTAGCTCACATTTTAAAAATAATCTTTAAAAGGTTCTCAGGAGTCCACCTGCCGAATACATAGTATTGACAAGTAGTGCCATATTTTGAAAGATAAAATAACACATGATAATAATTTACGTCACAATACAAAAAGTGCTGAATATGTATGATCTGTGTTAAATACAATGGCACATATTAAAAACATAAAATTGAGAGGGAGATTGCAATGGCCGACAACGATCAGTCATCAATTAACGAGAGCGAGTATGACGTACGTGTTAAAAAATATCAAAACATCCTTGAAAGAGATGGTATGGTATATAAGGATAAATTTGTTAGAACACATTCTTTAGAAGAGTCACGCTCGCTTGTCGATGGTGACAAAGCAACTTTGTGTGGTCGTGTAACTGCTTTGCGTTGGTTTGGTAAGCTAGCGTTCGGCAAAATCTATGATGCAGAGGGCGAAATCCAATTTTCCATTTCCAAGGCTGATCTCACAGAAGGTGCATTCACTTTTTTCAAAGCGAATACTGATGTCGGTGATTACATCGGGATCGTTGGCGTGATTTATCACACACAGAAAGGCGAGTTGACCATACAAGGCTTGGAATATATAATTCTCAGCAAATCGTTGCGCCCACTACCGGAGAAATTTCATGGCATAACGGATGTCGACAAGAGATTCCGCCAGCGTTATCTAGACGTTATCATGAATGAAGAGACTCGAAACACTATGAAGTCACGCATCAAAATGCACAAATACATCAGGAGATTTCTAGATGATGCGGGTTTTTATGAAGTCGAAACCCCCATATTGCAAAATATCGCTAGCGGCGCAGCTGCACGACCCTTTATCACCAAGCACAACTCCCTTGATATCAATCTCTATCTACGTATAGCCCCGGAGTTGTTTCTGAAGCAAATCGTTGAATGTGGATTTGACAAGGTGTTTGAGATGGGGAAAAATTTTAGAAATGAAGGCATGGATGCCACGCACCTTCAAGAATTTACAATGCTTGAGTGGTACGCCGCATACTGGGATTACAAGGACAACATTAAATTCATCGTTATGTTGATGCAGAATTTGGCTCATGAAATATACGGAAGTCTGAAAGTAGACTACCAAGGTGTTACACTTGATTTCGAAAAATTCCAAGAAGTAGATTACGTTGCACAAATTAATAAGGCACTGGGTACAGACATATTATCACACGAAAGTACAGAAAGCCTAAAGAGCCACATCATAAATTCGCAACTTTACAGTGAAGATGAACTCAAAGAATTAAAGTCTATTCCAGCGATAGTGGATTTTATCTTTAAACGTAAGGTAAGACCGCACATAATTCAGCCAGCAATAGTAAGTAACTATCCTGCGTTTTTGATTCCTTTGGCACGAAGAAACGATAATGATCCACGCATCATTGATATGTTCCAAATCGTCATATATGGTGCGGAGATCGTCAAAGCATACTCTGAACTTATTAACCCTTTCCTTCAACGCGCAGCTTTTGAAGAGCAAGCAAAAAACAAAACTGCTGGCGATGAAGAGGCTTTCGAAGTGGATGAATCTTTTCTACTTGCGATGGAACATGGGATGCCACCAATGTCAGGGCTTGGGTTCGGAGTTGATAGGTTTTTGTCAATAATCACAAATCAACCAACCCTGCGGGATGTTATATTCTTCCCACAAATGAAATGACAAAAAGGAATCGTTATGCGATATAGCGCATTTGGATACTGCGAGGAAAAGATATCTAATTCATATATCAAAATTTTAATAATATGATGGATTTGTTGTCTTGTCCAAATATGAAAATATTATTGACAATAACCTCAATTTGGATTTTACGAGCTAGACGATAGACCATGTATGCGTAGTATGTTTTTTTTGTGTGAAGTATTGCGTCATATTCGTTGATATTTAGCAAAACAAGTTTTTAAGGAACGACTATTTAACAAAAAAACCGATATTAGTTTGAAGAGCTGTGCGGAAATAACATATATAATTCTGCGAGAGGTATTGAGTGGTTTTTTTCACGTAATGTTAAGCTAATGGAGAAGCTTGTGATATCTACTATATTAAATAAGAGTTGGCAAGATTGTAAAACACATTATTTACAAGCGATAGAGTCAAATTGGTATAAAATCTTATTGGAGCTACAAAATCAAATTTGCTTTGATACTTATCGTTTTTACGAAGATAAAGGCATAAAAACCATTTTTTTTCCTGTTACCACCGGCTCAATATCAAGTCCAATGGGTTTAGGAAGTGATTCTTCTCCTGTAAAAATTTCGTTGTTTGGCATTGATACATATTTGGCAGACTCTATGCAATTCATGTTAGAGTATGGATGTCGATTTTTTGATAAAGGCTGTTTTTATATAATGCCTTCATTTAGAGGTGAAAAGGCAGATAGTAGGCATTTATGCCAATTTTTCCATAGTGAAGTTGAAATACCCGGAAATCTTTCAGATATAATTAACTTAGCGGAACAATATGTTAAATTTCTTGTTGGTAATTTAATTTTAAAACACAGCCAAAACATCAAATCAATTGCAGGAAATTTAGATCATTTGACTTATATGTTATCGTTAACACGATTTCCACAGATTACATACAAAGAAGCAATAAAACTTTTAAAAGGGTTTGATGGAGGAATAAAAACAGTTAAAGACCTTCAAGTTATTTCTTCAAAAGGTGAACAAAAATTAATGGAAGAATTTGGGGGTATTGTTTGGCTTACAGATATGGATAAAAGAACTGTTCCTTTTTATCAAGCGCCCATTCAACAAGATTTAAACTACGCTGCTTGTGCAGATTTGCTTATAGGTATAGGTGAAGTTATAGGTTTAGGCGAAAGGCATAGTAGTGGTGAAGAAGTGGAAACCGCACTTTCTTTACATCATGTATCAAAAAATGAATATGAGTGGTACATAAATCTGAAAAACAAATATCCTATGAAAACATCAGGATTTGGTATGGGCATAGAAAGATTTCTTTTATGGGTTTTAAAGCATAATGAGATCAGAGATTGCCAATTGATGCCTCGATTCAATGGGGAGGAGATTCTCTTTTGAGAAATACAAAAGTTGGGATTTTCTCTCCTGCTTCTGCTACTCATGCAAAAACATCGGCAAGATTTCAACGAGCGTATACATATCTTGTTGAAAAAGGACTATATCTAATGATGGGCTCTTTGATTTATGAGAAATACCTTTATTGTAGTGGCAATATTGAAGAACGAGCAGACGAGTTAAATAATTTAATTTATAGCGACTGTGATTATCTATTTGCGTCAATTGGGGGCCTTAATAGTGCATCAATTTTGCCTTTAATTGATTATTGCTATTTAATAGATAACCCCAAAATTTTTATAGGTAATTCAGATGTAACATCCATTTTATCAGCTGTGTATACAAAAGCAAAACTATCTTCCTATTACTATATGACTCTATTGCCTGCATTTGGAGAGATTGGTTTTTTTTTGGAAGAAAATTACAAGTATTTCAAGCAAATAATTTTAAACAAGCCCACCAGTTATAACTATAAAATGCCATCATTTTGGACTGATGAATGGATTAATTGGGAAAAGTTTGAACGTGAAAAAAAAAGGCACAGCAATAAATGGTTACCTTTATCTTATGGAAAAACAGAAGCAATATTAGTAGGAGGAAATTTCTCAACATTGGTTAAATTATGTGGAACACCGTTTTTATTTGACTTTACAGATAAAATTTTGTTTTTAGAAGATACTCAAATAGATGCTTCGACTTTGGAGAGCAATATTATGATATTTGAACAAAATGGAGTATTTAAAAAAATTAGAGGATTAATTTTAGGTAAATGTGAGTTATATGATGATATGGGAACCGAATTATGTTTTTCAGAGTGGTTTGTCAGTTTTATTAAAAGGTATTCATTTCCCATTTTGGGTGAATTTGACTGTGGGCATACTCACCCATGTCTTCCGCTATTAATAGGCGGAAATTACTTATTAGACATCAATAGCAATACATGCAAGTTATCTTTAAGAGAAAAAGGGGTAGTATTATGAAAGACATAAATGAAATAGAAAAAATGTCGTATGTAGAATTTGTATCATTTATTCAAGAAGAGAACAGGCCATCTGGTGGCAAAAAAACAATTCGCATAATTGCACAAAATTCTTTTACGAATAAAGAAACGAATGTCCTTGAGATCGGATGTACCAATGGTTTTTCATCTTTAGAAATTTCTAGAATAACAGGCTGTTCAGTTATTGGAATAGATATTGACGAGCAATCCGTTTGCAATGCCAATGAAAAAGCAAAAAAATATAAAATAGATGATAAAGTAAAATTTTACAAAGAATCAGTAGAATATTTGCCGTATACGGATGATTCTTTTGATTTAATTGTTTTAGGGAACGCACTATCTTTTATAAATAATAAGAATAAAGCAATTAATGAAATATTACGTGTCGTAAAGCCATCTGGTTTCATAAGTGTTGTCCCAATATGGTATAAATCACAAATAAATACTGATGCTCAAAAAACTATCGATGCGACATCATCTATTTTGGGGTTTTCAATTAATCCCATGTATAAAAAGGATTGGCTAAGAACAATTGAAGATAATAATTTGGAAATTTATTTTAGTCAAGATTTTGCGTTCGATAAAAAAAGTGAACAAGACATTCAAAATTATGTTGAGAAAATGATTGGCCCAAAAGATCATTTAAAATGCTATTCAAAAGATATCCTACATTATGTCAAAAGCAGATGGGAAAAAACTATGCAAGTTTTTTATAACAATTTGCAATTAACGAACTATTCTATTTTTTTATTGCGAAAAAATGATGTAAATGAGGAAAAGGAATTATTTAGCGCTCATATCATTTGAGGAGAGATTTATGGAAGAATGGAAAAAACAATTAGCTAACTTAATTCGTACACCTGATGAACTAAAAAAAATACTTGACCTTTCCGATAATGAGTGTAACGAAATCAAAAAAGTTGTAGATGTTTATAGAATGTCTATTACTCCGTATTATGCTTCTTTAATTGATCCTAAAGATAATGAATGTCCGATTCGAAAAATGATTATTCCAAATATTCATGAATTAGATGATACGATGTCAAGCCCAAATTTAGAAAAAGAAAAAGAGTATGAAACGATTCTAGGCCTTCGTGAGGAATATAATGGAAAAGCAACGGTGCTGCTTACATACATGTGTCCTAATTATTGCAGACATTGTTTTAGAAAATATTGGGTTGGAAAGTCAAATAGAACGCTTTCAAAAGATCAAATAGATGACATTTTAAATGCCATAAGAAATAAAACTGCTATTAAGGAAGTTTGTATATCTGGCGGTGAACCATTAATGGTAGATGATGCCACGATTGAACATATTCTTTGTGGTTTGACAAAAATCAACCATGTAAAAATAGTAAGAGTTTTTTCACGAATTCCAATAATTTTACCTCAAAGGATAACTGAAAAACTCGTTGAAGTTCTTAAAAAATATCCCATCTTATATTTTTGTACGCATTTTAATCATAAGAAAGAACTGACATCAATTGCGATAGAAAGTTGCAAAAAATTAATAAATGCAGGAATTCCAGTCTTAAATCAAACCGTGTTATTAAAAGGAATAAATGACAATACTGAAACGATGAAAGAATTGCTATGGGAATTGATATTGAACAAAATAAAGCCGTTTTATTTGTATCATTGCGTCAAGACAACAGGTACAGCTCATTTGGTGACTCCAGTTGAAATAGGAACTGAAATAATTAAAAAACTTTATGGAGAAATGTCAGCATTGGCAATTCCGTTATATACTGTACCGTTATATGGATCAAAAGTTTTGGCAATGCCAAATTATGAAATTCATTAGTATTTATCAAAAGCACAACCATTCGTCAAATATGGCTTTTATGCGGGCTTTTTAAGTAGGTATTAATTATAACTATGCTTGGGGGTTTTCATAAAAAATAAGATTCTAAAAACAAACAAAATTACCACTAAAAACATTGATAATGTACAGGAAGAATACCGCGTTCGCTTATTAAAAACGCAAAAATTAGCGTCTGTGGGGTATAATCCTTATGTGGGAAAATTTAATAGAACTCACAAGATATTAGAAGCGCGTAATGTTCTTGTTGGCGACAATGTTTCAATATGCGGTAGATTAATATCACGTCGAATAATGGGGAAATTAATATTTGCTAACATTTATGATATTGACGCAACAATACAAATTAGCATTTCTAAAGGAGAACAGCCGGGGATATTTGAACTTTTTAAAGAATATGCAAATGTTGCAGATTTCATAGGTGTTTCTGGGGTAATTTTTATTACCGGAACAGGGGAGATAACTGTTAGAGTTTTAGAGTTAGAGATATTGAGTAAATCTCTACGTCCTTTAGCTGAAAAATGGCATGGACTAAGCGATACAGACATTAAATATCGACAAAGATATTTGGATTTAATATCAAATGAAGAAACACGTGAAGCATTTAAAACACGCCTTAAAACCATTAGTGCGATAAAAACCTTTTTAATTGATAATGGCTTTATTGAAGTAGAGACTCCAATTCTACAAAATATTGCTTGTGGTGCTAATGCGCGTCCATTTATAACAAAACATAATGCTTTAAATAAAGATTATTTTTTGCGAATTGCACCGGAATTATATTTAAAGCAAATTATTGCAGGAGGATTTGATCGCGTTTTTGAATTAGGCAAAAATTTCCGTAATGAAGGAATGGATGCCTCCCATTTACAAGAGTTTACTATGCTTGAGTGGTATGCTTCATATTGGGATTATAGAGATAATATAGAATTTTTAAAGAAACTGTTGACTACTATTATTAAGGAAGTTAAAGGAGAGCTCAAAATACAATATCAAGGAGAGTTTTTCGATTTTTCAGTTTTCAAACAGCTAGATTATTCTAGTGAGATTAACAAAATAGTAGGTATTAATATTCTTAAAATTAGACATATCACTGAGATTAAGAAACCGTTGCTTGATAATGATATGTTCCCTAAAGACGAACTTGATAAATTACATTCTGTACCGGCTGCTGTTGATTTTGTATTTAAGAAAAAATTACGCCCTTTTATAATTCAACCTACAATAACGTATAATTATCCAGCATACATGATTCCCTTAGCGCGAAGAAATGACAAAAAAAAATCTATAATTGATATGTTTCAACTTATTGTTAACGGTTGGGAAATGTGTAAAGCTTATTCCGAACTTATTAATCCCATTACGCAAAGAGAAGCATTTGATGAGCAAATGAAAAATAAGACAGCAGGTGATGAGGAGGCTATGGAGTTAGACGATGGATTTATACTTGCATTGGAACATGGTATGCCCCCGATGTCAGGGTTAGGTTTAGGTATTGATAGATTGATTAATTTGCTTACTGATCAACCGACATTAAGAGATGTTATATTTTTCCCTTTAATGAGGTAATAATGATTAATATTGCTGATGTGCAAAAATTCCGGCAGAATATCTACAAGAAATATAATGAGATATATTTGAATAATGGATTTATTGAAACAAAACCATTATCTCTAATTGCTTCAAAGGATATTACTTTAGAATTCATCAATTGTACAATATGCAAAGCAAAATCAAATATGCAAAAAGAGATACAGGGGAAAGATTACGTGCTTTTCCAACCTTCTATGCGTACAAAAGATTTTAATTATATTATGCGAACAGATAAAATAAGTAGATATACTTCTACTTTTACTATGATGGGGGGGTTCAAGTATACTGAAAACTTAAATTATAAGTTCAATTATGAGAAAATTATAATGAATGAAGCATCTTTTTTAAGAACATTTTTTGATCATATAATTTTGACTATTCCTAGTGCATATAGGCATTTTTTGGAATTGTCTAATGTCGCTAAAAATAATTTAAAGAAACAAAATATAATATTAAAATATTCTGATATTGACGATGAAAAATTAAAATGGAAATACGGTATTGCAGATGTTACAGGTTATGGTACTCGCTGGGAAATAAGTAATAATAATCAAATAATTAACACGGGAAATACAATCGTAGTTGAAAAAGGTAAAAATATAATTGGAATTGATTTTGGTGGAGGAGTTGAAAGTTTAATACAGGCTTATTATAATTTACCGCATTGCATTTTTGCTAATTTAGGAATGACGCAAGAACTTGCTGATTATTGCATTAAAGGCTCAGATTATATTAAGGTTGCCGATAGTATTATTGCATTGATAAATATATCAAAATCAACGAAGAATCTTACCGTTGGCTCTATTAGGGTTCAATATATATTCGATTACTATGTTAGAGCATTAGCATCTTTGAGCATATTATGCAAAATTGATTTTATGCTTTTGGAGCAATTGATTAGAAAATCAGCCAACCGTTTAAATAGCAAAAATGACAATTCAAAGTTTATTTGTCAGAAATTCAAAGTAAGAATTTCGGAATTAGAACTTTTATTAAAACATACAAAAGTCATTGAGAGTTTGAAAAAGATAATAATAGATGATGTTGTTAATTTAGAACGACATTCTATTAGTTATTTACATAAATTAGAATCAATAGAGCTACTTGCACTAAATCATCGGATTAAAGATGCGCCCAACTTATAGCCCACGCTAATCCAGCGGTGTTTTGGGAAAAAGTTTTCTGCCTTCAACAAATCAATCCAACCGAATCAACCCTGTCCCACGCTCTTCATTATACTGTAAATTCATAGAATACCCATTCAATACGCGCAGCAGCGCATCCTGTGAATCGTTCATAACTTGTTCCACAGTTCTTATCTGACCGGTCAGTCTGAATTTGATAGTTTTTACCCCTCGCTTCGCTCGCTCTGCAACGTGGTTTTTGAAATCGGAGCTATTACCAACGCATAACCCATTCCTTACGTAGTAATTGTTCTTGGACGAAGTACAGTGCGGAAGTAGTGACCTGTCCCAATCGTGATCTTTAGCCGTATCGTCATCAGTTAAGTTAAAATGATCATAACAGGTGTCACTTTCGCCGCGAGTAGTGCTGTCCCATGTAACATCAACGTGAGAATTGATTCCGTCAATTTCAGCAATGTTCCAAGCGTGAAGTTCATTACGTTTTGTCATGGGAGTAGTAGCCATCCCTGAAACTACAATAGACGGTAATCCAGCCCGATCACAGAGTAACTTAAACGCTCTCGCGTATCCCTCACACACAGCACGGCGAGAGATAAGCGCGCCAACAATAGACGTTGATTCACTGACTCCGGCAGCGCTGCTGTAAGAAATATTTTTCACAAGGTAATCGTGCAGCACAAGCCCCCTGTTGTAAGCATCCATAGAGGTAAATCCGCGTGTAGATAAAATTTGGGCTATAATTGACTCTAACTGCTTTTCTATGGTGTCAATCAGCCGTCCGTTATAATTGAAGCGGAATTCCAACGATATTTTTGTAGATTGGCTTTGGATAAGAACTCTGCTAAAATCAACATAAAACAGACCCGGATTATCAAGATCAACATATTGCAAGATCTTCTCAACATCAGGCTTGCGGCCAAACGGAAACGGCATCACCGTAAACGATGGGTTGGGATTACGTGCCTCCAATGCCGAAAGAATACTATCGTAAACACGCTTGTCGGCGCTGCTGAGATGTGAAGAGTAATATTTTGATGTGCTTCTTAGCATCCTGTACCTAACCAATTTCCATAAGTATCGTAAACCCGATCACCTCTGATCTCGTATTTCCAATTCCCATAAGTATCATAGATGCGATCGCCTCTAATTTCGTATACCCAGTTTCCGTAGGTATCGTAAATGCGATCTCCGCCTCTAATCTCGTATTTCCAGTTTCCATAGATGTCTAAAAGCCTATCGCCGACTTTTCTGACAATTGCGTCTCCATGTGTGTTTCTAAATAGCAATTTGGCCTCTTTCCATAATTACTCAAAATATGTGATTATAATTCTAACTTGACCATCTCCACCTCTACCGCCGGAGCTATTATCCCTGCCGCCGCTGCCGCCCGAACCGTTTGATCCGCTAACTCCAATTCGTCCATTAGGACATCCGAGACTACCGCCCAAAGTTCCGCCAAAGTTATCTATATTCGCAGCGTTTCCGCCTCTACTTGCTACACAAGAATTTTGAGAACCATTTTCACCGCGTCCGCCGGAAATGGTTCTCCAATGTTCAGAATCATTTACAATAATTTGAGGTCTGCTGCTGACCAATCCACCGCTTCCACCCGTTATTATTCGACCTGTAGCATCCGTTCCTATATCGTCGGCTCGTCCTTCGCCTCCGCCTCTGCCCCCTGCCGCCGTAAGAGTGTTGCCACTCCAAGTTACAGTTGTTGGATTACCATCACTGCCTCTGAAGCCAGACCGCCAACTGACCCCAGCCGCTCTACTCACCCCATCACCACCTCTGCCGCCATTGCCTAAATTTATATTAAAGTGAGTTGACCCTGTCACGTTAAATTTCATATAAGCCGCAGCGTCTCCGCCGCCCGCTCCACCGGTTCCTTCAAACCAATTGGTATAATGGACTGTTTCATAACAAGGGAAAAGCCAAAGAACGCCGCATCCCAAAGGACTGGTTTGTACCTCGTATGAACCTGATTGACCCCACCGGCATCCGCCTTGTCCGCCACCTCCTCCACCAAGAGCATAAACTTCGATTATTGCGGGAAAACGTATATTGCTTGGCAAAGTATAGGCATGAATATGATTGGTAGTTGTTGTAAATACATTATCTATTTTCCGCTCAATTAGAAGACGGAAGTTGGCGGTAATAGTTGCGTCCGAATTCAAAGTAACCGTTGTATTTGCATTACTCGCATTAGCAAATGTCGCCGCTCCGATTGGTGTCACCGTCCAGTTGACAAACGCATAACCATTTGCGGTAGTTGCCGTTAATGTAATCCGTGTACCGGCGGCATAGCTTGCTTGATTGGGGCTGCGTGTTGTCGTGCCGCCGCCAAAAGGATTTACGTTAACCGTTAGAGAATATGTAGTAGTAGACGTATCAAATTCTGTCGGCGGCCCAACTACGCCGCAGTCTATTGAAATCAGAGTCAGTATTGCTATGGCAACAGTTGCCAAGATCGTTTTAAATATTCTGTTCAATGCGATAGATTCCTTTTACAAATTGTTATAATATATCTATATCAAAATGCGTATCCGAGACTAACGCCTATGGTACCAATAACTCCAACCGGAATCTTTTCTGTGTCCCAGAAACGTATATAAATCATAGGTCGCGCGTTTATATCCCAAAGAAACGCCCCAACTCTTCCCTCTATACCACCCTGAACACCAATATCCAATCCAAAACCAGTAAATGAAGAACCGATGGTTGGGCTGTTGTAACGGTAGTTGTGATAGTTCAACATCATCCCCGGCCCGCCGTAGGCATAAATATTCTTGGTGGGGCTTTCGCCATACCATTCGAAAAAACCGGCTATGTGAAACTCGTTCCCTTTGAATGTCACGTCCATGTCGCTGCCGTCCATTTTGATCGAACCGCCTCCGTTGCTCCATCCAATTCCCGTGTAAAGACGGTGATCACCGGACGGATTTAGTTTGAATCTCATATACACTTCGGGAATGGCGACAAAAGCGTGGTCAGGATCGGCAACGCTGCGGAGAGCGAAACCTGTTCGTAAGCCCCAAGAATCGTATGGGTGTTGCGGCTGTGCTTGTGATGAACGCACAGATGGGCGTACTGGTGGGGGAGGGGTAGAATTATTAATAGCAAATACCGGGGTTACCGTCATGTTGCTGTTCATCGTTAATGTTATGGTTTTTACTGTTGACGTAGATGCTCCAATCCAGTATCTGAAAGTGTATCCATGCGCCGGGGTAGCGGTCAGTACAACGACTGTACCGGCAGCGTAATTTGTCCGGTCTGGGTGGCGCGAGACTCTGCCGCCCGGCGCTTGATTGACGGTGAGAGTGTACCCTGCTATAGGGGGAGACGGCGGTGTGATTCTGGTAAACACCGGTGTTAGCGTAAAATTGTTATTCATCGTTGCGGTTATACCTGCATTTGATCCTAATGTCGGATATTCAACCCAACGTTCAAATCTATATCCACTCGCTGGATTGGCAGTTATTGCCACTTTTGTACCAGCAGTATATGTTTGTTGGCTTGGGTTACGTGTGACTGTACCCCCTTGAGTAAAATTAATCGTGAGTGTGTATGTGGATACAAGAGACTGACGATGCGCAGGAGAGGTTGGCTCTCCTGCTAAAAATCTACGTGCAACATACCCCTCTTTGCCATTGCCGTATCTAATATGAACCCACCCATCGTGATGCCTTTCCAGTATTTCAACAGGAGTGTTTCTTACTATTGGCTCTATTACATTGTCATTGTTGTCAGAGGTTGGCGTACTGCGGACATTTACGTCTGAATTTGTATGTGTTCTCGCTATTGCAGCAACAGAAGATCGAGATGCTTGTTGTGCAGATTCTGCTTGTTCACGTGCAATACGTTCTCGCGAATGCTCCACTTTACTTATTAATTCATGTATTATGTGTTGCGCAACGCGCATCATTTCATTGCCATCTCTCAAATTATTGGCAGTCGTTGAAGATCTTGTCAATATCGTTGTTTCTACACCCATAAATCGCGCATTCAAATTAAATCCTCCGCTTCGAACAGCATTTATCTCCACCATGCAGATAAATTGCACTCTGTTCCGACTGCCCCAAGCTTTTATTTGCGCATCGTTTACCGCTCTGCTTTGTTGGATGGCATCTGTGCGATCTACGGCGATGTAATTGTTGGTTTTTTCAATTGCGTTCACCAACGCCCTGCCCATCATTCTGTGCGAACCTAAAGCTTCGATGGGTTCTTCCCCTGTCATATAAATCGCTACAGTTTGCTTATTTTGCGCGAATGCGAGCGAGCAAAGAGCCAGTAATATTATCAAGGGGGTTTTCATGGCATCACTCTTATGTAATGTAGAAACAAAGACATATTATTATAATATATGTTATTTGTCTGCGATAAAATCCCGTTTTTCGTTCAGAGGGGGTACAACAAAATTATGACCTCAAAAAGATGAAATTACTAACATAATATAACCATATATTATCTTTTTATAGATGAACGCAAGAAACCGTTTAAATAGGATTCTTAAAACATAGTATCCGACGACATCATCATCGGTAAAAATTTTCCAATTATACGGTAGGACTTAAATTTTAAAAGGAGATGGTTTTATGGAAGTAAAACTCAAAAACGCTACTGGTGGCAGTATTACGGTAGATATTGAAATGTCTGATACCCCACGACAGATTATCAGCAAAGCTATTGAGCAATATGGTGATAAAGCAGCGATAATTATGCGTACATCGAATCAGTTTAACGACTTGATGAGTGGCGGTACCGACCAAATTCAAGAGACAGAAAGCCTATTTGCTGTTGACGGTAAAACAGGAAATCGTCCTCTTGAGTTCAACCTTCCCATTCAAGAACAAGTAAAACAAGAACTTGCTGACGCTAATTCACAAGGAAGAACCTTGGAATTTATTGTAGCAATTGCGTTAATAGTAGGATAAATATTTCAAAAATAGGGGTTGTCACGATGGACAAAAAACTTGAAATACTGCAAGCCGCTGTCAATTTTGTTTGTAATTGGTTTGATGGAAAATTGGTCGGTACGGCTAAGTATGTTGGCAACGGAGTAGAGTTGAAATTCAAGGGATATGCACTCTATCCGTTAGGAAGACTTGGTGATGTAATTATTCATTTACCTCTTGACTATGTGACCGTTTCCTCCGGTGTGGTTAGATACCGCGATCTTCAACAACGAGATGTTGGTTTTTTTCAAGAGTCTGTTGGTAATGCGTTTGTGCATCCCCACGTTTGGAAATCGGGGGAGCCTTGTTGGGGGGGCCATTCAAGAAAATCTATTGTTGATCTGTTTGTATATTTTTTGAACACAATGCTTTACACCAATGCAAACGCGGATTCATTGCGTGTTGGAGGGCCAACGGATTCACAGATGAAAAACGCGGATTATTCGTTGATTTTAAGAGAAGTTGACAAACAAAAGAAAACCCTTGTTACTACTATGGCACTACCACGTGACATTTTCGATACGATGTACTTTAATGTGAAATTTGCAAAGGACATGGAAATGGCACTAAGGCATATAACGAGCCAATAACAGATAGTTGCCAAAAAGGAATTTATTGATGAAAAATATATTAAGTAACGCAGATTTATTTATTAGCGAAGCTGCGCTAACTAAAATTCAAAAGTTAGTTTATGGCAATCCTCACATGGAATGTGGTGGGTTTTTAATAGGCACTTTATCTTGTGATCCTGTTAATGGCAGATGGGTCGGATTTGTTGAAGACGCATATTGTATTGGAAGGTACGGCGAGCCATCTACATTCACATTTTTTCCGATAGATGCCCTTAATGCAATGTCGTATATTGCAAAAAAATATCGACAAGCACTTGATACTGATGACGATGTTGATAGATTTCGTACCACAAGGAAATCAGAGGAAATCCCTTTTGCTCTAGACACGAAAAGAATTATCGGTAATTTTCATTCACATGGAATTTTTGACGCGTTTTTCTCGGATACCGATGAACAAATGATGAGAAAACAATCAACCGATGAATTTTATGTCGTTTACAGTCCGAGCCGTAAAAGAATCATCGGTAAATTTAAGGATACCAATTTTAATTTTTACAATGCGGTAATTCATCATTTCAATCCCGTTGAAATATTGTATGATGAATACACCCCTGCAACCTATGATAAAAAAGATGTTTGTTCTGCCCCAACATTTGGTATTGTTCGTCATGTTTATGAAAAGACGGTTCAGTATCGTTCTGTGGTCGAAGATGACTTAAAAAAGCGCTTTAACTTTTCAACAGACGATCTGCATAAAAAGAACGTCTTGGTTGTAGGAGCAGGGACACTTGGGAACGAAATTATTAAGAATCTTGCCTTATCGGGAGTGTCGGATATTACTATAGTTGATATGGATGCTTATGGCTACCACAATTTGCCACGTTCGCCGATGATTACGAGATTAGATGTCGAAGCAGAGGAGGAAAGTAATAAGGCAATTGCGCTGGCTAAAAGAATTGTTGAGAGGTGTCCGTTTTCTATAAAAGTTACCGCTATTGCTACCGACATCACAAAACTGGGTTGGGGATTTTTTGAGGAGTTTGATTTAATTATGTCTCCTGTTGACTCATTTGGTATTCGTAAATATGTTGACAGAGGATGTCGTTTATATGGAAAAACACATATTACCGCTGGTACTGGAGTGCAAGAAGCAATAAAAGACAGAATGCTTGGGGATGTAATTGTTTCGTTTCCTGATGCCGAAGCATGTTATTTGTGTACAGAATTTGGAAATATGCGTAGTTTTGAAGCAAGAAAGAGTTGTTCGGAAGCCCCTGCAGAAGTGCAACCTCAAGTTATGGGTTTTTCTTCTACTGTTGCAGGTATAGCATCATCGGCGGCGTTATTATGTCTTTTAGAAAAATTTCACGAATATGACAATAGCATTTGTAAAGACGAAAATGGCAATCATTTTTATTGGAAAATTTCAGCATCTGAAATAGGGCTTTTTGAAGGGGATATCGAAAAAGATGTAAACAACCTTAATAGTGCGGTTTATAGGCAAAAAAAAAGTTGCGAGTTTCATTCTGTTTATAATTTAGCCCAAAAGCGATTTGATACTATTAAGATAAAAAGAAATTATGACACACTTTTAATAGCATTAAAAAAACTTTTCGGCGGAGAAATAGAAGATTTTTGCGTGGACTTAGAATTTTGGGGATTGGTTTATTATTTGGCTTATGTTAACGATAAGCGATACAAATTACCGCAAGGAGCAATACACGTCTATTTACATGAACGAGAGGAATATGAGATTGATTATACTCAACTTCTTCCCCGAGATCATATCTATCGAATCACAGTAAATGGAGATGACGATAATTTCAAACTTGTTCGCATAGTATTTGAGGGGGAACAACTTGGATAATTACGCCGTATATTATAAAGGAGTTCTACGCTCCTATACGAATTCCGGTGATATGGGTTTGGAAGGATGGGAATTGATCGGTGATGTCAACCAATTCGTTGAATGTTCGGAGTATGGAAGCAATTATGCGTTAACCTACCCGCAGATTAAAACGGTATTGGTTTTCAAACAGCAAGTCATTTCTGCCATATCTACTTTACCGGAGGATGGAGGTGCGCTTCCCGTTGGTGCTTTATTTGGCAAAGAAATTGATGCGCTAAACGGTGAAACAAAAAGGATTTTATGTACGGATTTTGTTTCTCAAAAATATATTGCCAATAGGGGTTATGATTACGATACAGATGCAAGTGTTAAATATAAAACCTTGCTTGGATCTAGATTAAGCCCACTTGGAAAATATAAAGTTGCGAGAGGGACGGTTCAAAAGCTTACAAATTTTGATGAACTTTTGTTGAAAAATATACCACCTGACCAAATTCTCTGTATTATAACAGGTACAATGCTTGGCTCACAAACAGCTTTTCTTAAAAATCAAGATTTGTCACATATAGGCATTGGTGTTGTTATTGACATTGAATAAAAACTCCACTATTTAAGAGGTTAATATGAACAATATTATTCCTAAATTGGATACACTGTTTAATTTGTTTAAAGAAGAGTTTGCTCCGTATAAAGGAGTTGCTGTCACATATTATTCAGATCCGACACAACCATATTTTTGTATTCAAGATAAAGGGTATAAGTTTCGATTTAATTTGTCAAAAATAAATAATGTTGTGCATTTAGTGGTAAGTGATTGTGAAGAACGGCATATAAAAATCCCTGTAGAAAATGGTAAGATGGTACCAGCGGTTCAGGAAAAAATAATTATATATATAAGAGAGCTTTTAAAAATTAGTGATGATCAAATAAATAAACAAAATAAAAACGATAAACCACAAAAAGTTTTGACTCATTCACAAGTAGAGAAATCTGGTGGTGGTACTGTTACTGAGATTAAAAAAACTAATATTCCTGCACAACTTTTATTATCCGTATATGCGTATAATAAAATAGTCAACCATGCGAAGAAAAAATCGCAATTAGAATGTGGAGGATTTCTAATTGGTAATTTGGCACAAGATCAAGTTACTGGAGCTTGGATAGGAGTAATAGAAGATGTGTTTTGTGATAATTCGGTTGGGGAACCATCAACCTACACATTCACGCCCCAAATGACTTTATCCGCATTAAATTATTGCAAAGACCATTATCGCGATGATTGGGACGTTACAAAGCACATTATAGGGAACTATCATTCACATGGGATGCATGATGCTTTTTTTTCAGAAACTGATGAAAAAATGATGCACGCTCAAGCGACCAATGAATTTTACTTGGTATTTAGCCCAAAACGTAAAAACTTTGTTTCACGTTTTATGGATTCCAATTTTACGATCTATGATGTACAGATTATAAAGTTTGAAGAAAAAAATGTTATTCAAAATGGTTTTTCGCTGAATAGCGGAAAAAAATGACCTTTCAGAAAACATTAGCTACATAAAAAACCTACCTAATGCAAAATAGCTTGTTACTATGAGGAATTCATGAACAACTATACATATAAGAGATACCCCGAAAGAAAAACGTGTAAAAATAGCTGTTTTGCTGAAGAGGGTTATGAATATAATGACGGGAGGTCTCAATATTTTATTTGTAAAGAGTGTTTTGAAATAGAAAACAACAATTCTCGTTCCGCAAGACCATCCTCTTCACAATCAAGAATAAGAGATATATTCGGACGCATAGAAAGAGAAAGACAGGAAGCAGAACAGAGAAGGCAAAGAGAAGAAGAGAGGCAGCGACAGGAAGCGGCGGAACAAGCAAGGCGGAGAGAAGAAGAAAGGATACGGCAAGAAGCTGAACGGGCAAGACAGAGAGAAGAGGCAAGGCGAAGAGAAGAAGAACGGATAGGGCAAGAGCGAGAAAGGGCAAAAAGAAAAAGACGAAAAACACTATTTCGTTTAACAGTAATTCTTTTATTTGTCAGTGGTGGTATTTTCATTTATAATAAATGGATGCCGGACACGAAATGGTATTCTGTCAATCCTAGAGCAACAAGTTTTAATATTTCCACCGCCAAGGAACTGGCTGGATTGGCGCATATTGTCAACGGTAGGGCAATTGGAATCGCACGAGATAATTTTTCCGGTAAAACTATTAAGCTAACTCGAAATATTGATCTGTCTAGTTACGCAAGAGGTGTTGATTTATTTGGTTTTATTAATGGTGAGGGTTGGATACCGATAGGAAATTATTCCGCCGACTCCAATAACGTATTCTCCGGAACATTTAACGGCGGTGGATACGCTATAAACAACCTGACTATCAACCGACCGGATGCAGATCGCCAAGGACTTTTCGGTCGTATCGAATCTAACGCAAGAATAGAAAATCTCAAGCTCAATAACGTGAATATCAGAGGCCGTAGCCGTATCGGCGGCGTTGTAGGTGCTACCCGCGCTGGTAACGTGATTAACAGTCATTCTTCCGGTGTGGTTGTCGGTACCAATAATATTGGTGGTATAGTGGGAGCAATTAGCGGTAGTAGCCGCGTGACAAACAGCAATTCTTCCGCTATGGTTAGCGGTGATACCGCCGTTGGCGGTATCGTGGGAGGTATCAGCAGAGGTGTCAACGTGGTCAACACATATTCTACAGGAGTGGTCATTGGGCATCATGGTATCGGTGGGGTGGTGGGAAGCGCTTTTGATAGTTGTCGTGTGATTGGCAGTTATTTCACTGGTGAAATCAGAGGTGATGGTTATATTGGCGGAGTGGCAGGTCAAATTCTTTCTAATAGCATCGTAACCAACAGTTATTCCACTGGTGCTGTTAGCGGCAATAGTGTAGTCGGCGGTGTCGTGGGCACTGTTCGGGGTAATAGCAATGTCATTAATAGCCATTCCACAGGCATTATTAGTGGTAATAGTTTTGTCGGTGGCGTAGCAGGATCTGTTGAGGTCAATAGCCAAGCGATCAACAACTACTCAACAGGTAAAGTTAAAGGTAGCCGCAGTATTGGCGGCATAACGGGATTGGCTCGCAGTAACAGTATTGTGACTGGCAATTACTCCATCGGCATTATCAGCGGCGATTCTGCTATTGGTGGCGTAGTGGGGCGTGTTCGGGAGAATAGTCGTGTGAGCGGTAACGCCGCGCTAAACCCAAGTGTGACAGGAAAAGGTGCAGACGTAGGGCGCGTAATTGGTTCTCTCAACCAAAGCAGACTCTTTAATAATGTCGCTTTTGATGGTATGTTAAAAAACGCTCGTACTGCCACAAACGGTACGCTTACAAACACAGACGGTGCCAATATCACTACTATTGCAATCAGACGCGATGGTACAATTGGCGGTCTTTTTACCGTTGCTAATGGTTGGACTATGCAATCAGGTAGTTTGCCGGGAATTGGCAAAACAGTGGCCATACCGCAGCATCTGCAAACTAATTCGGCGTTAACCACCACAAGAAACGATCAAAATTTTCGGACGGTAGAAATAGGTAACTTATTATGGATGGCGGAGAATCTCAACAATGAAAATCATGCACGTGGTACCACCAGTTGGTGCTATAATGATAACCCTACCAATTGTACGAGATTCGGCAGATTATATACTTGGGCTGCTGCTCAGAGCGCTTGTCCGGCCGGGTGGCGTTTACCCACTCGTGATGACTGGAATAATAACGGCCCTGCTACGGACAATTCACGATTTTCGGCATTGTCGGGTGGCTATCGCGTACCTGACGGTCGCTTCATTGCTGGCGGCGAGTGCGGCTACTGGTGGAGCGCTACAGGTGTCAGAGATGGTAGTGCGTATTTCCAAGCCAAATGCCGCAATAGTGAAGGGATCGAATCTAACATTAATCAATCCACTGGTTTATCAGTTCGTTGCGTCCAATCGCGCGGCAGTGGGAATCTTGATCAAAAGCGCGGAGAATTGAAAGTGTCTTCACCAGACTTTTTGAAAGGCGGCCAACTTACTGGCGGAAGAAGCCGTGCAAGTATTCAACGTGTTGTTATGCAAAATATGGCTGCATTGCGTCACGCTTATAACAGGCGTTTGCGTGAGAAGCCAAGTCTCAGCGGTAGGATTACTGTGAGATTCGCTATTGATGAATTCGGCAAAGTGATATCCGCTCAAATGGTGGAAACAACCATGAATGACCCGGAGCTTGAGCAGATAGTTGTAGCAAGAGTAAGGAGTTGGAACTTTGACAAGGTTGACAAACAGGGGGATGTAACAGAAGTAGTTTATCCGTTTGTATTTTCTCAATAAAAATGATCACGCAATACCCGAATGTACTCGTTGTTCGTGAGAATTGCCACTTGCACAATGACAAGCGGCAATTGCTTATATTTAATTACCACTCTTTTTGGCAGTCATAACAATACCAAATCGTATTTTCCTCATTGGTATTAGTGCTGCCGCATCTTGGGCATGGCTTACCCTTTGCCATGTGAACTATAAACTTAAAAAGTTTAGACAGCATCTCTTACTCCTTTTTGTTTATTGGACGGTTTTGAAATCCGTTTTCGTGATTTCTTGTTAATATAAAGATAACTTATGGTTAAATATTTTTCGATATTTTTTCTTCGATATTTTTTTTCGTAAGAAACAGCGAATAGGATTGATACGTTGAAATTGAGAGCTGTCATCTTTTGGAGTGCCCAAAAGTAAGCGTCTTTATTGATATATAGCGTCATTTATACTATATTTATGAGTTATTGAATCGTTTAGTTGCTGCTCGTTGGAGATCGGCTGTTTACATTATGATATTGAATTTATACTGTTTCGGAAATGTGTCTATATCTATATGAATGATGTAAAAGTAAAAAATGGCTTTACAAGTGGGATTAGTGTTTTTAACAACATCGTTGGAACCGCTGTAAATTTCTTTACTCTACTGAATACGGCATATTTTCTTTATTTGGTTTATTTTTATACGGTAATTAGTAAAAATATAGATAAGAGTAATATCCCTAATGACTTTAATGGTCTTATTTATGCCAATCCTGTGATAGCGATTTGCATTCTTGTTGCAGCATTATTACTAATTTTGATCGCTACTTTTTATATAGGTAATGGCCGGATTTCAGCAGCGACAACCGCGCGCGATGAAACTTTAAAACTAATGCACTGTGATTTCATTCATTCGCTAAGAAACCACATGTCTTATCTTGATAATGTGATTGAACCTGCGGGTGATAAATCAGGTAATAATCAACAGATGCTACTTGATTATTTAAAGAATTCAATTCAGCCTTATGTCAACTCATTGAGTGAATTTTATCATAAGACATCAGGAGTACGTATTTCCGTATGTGTAAAAATGTTTACATTTGATTCAAGCGATAAAGAAATCGCTGAAAAAAGCTTGGTGACTTTGGTAAGGTGCAAAAATACTCAGAGAGAACGAACTCAACAAAAGAGCTTGGCCATTGTCGGTAAGAATACTGATTTTGAAATTTTATGTACAGAGGCCGGTGCTTTTTATGGTGAAACGGATTTAAAGTCAAAACTAACAAGTGGATTGTACAAATCCGACACAGATTCTGTCGACAAAGACTATTACAATAGCACGTTGGTTACACCGATTAGACACGTATCAATTGCTTTGGAACAGCCGTATTCCGGTAAAATTAATATTAAACCTCGCATTTTAGGATTTTTATGTATAGACAGTAAACAAAAAATGGATATTTGGAAGCAAGATGAATCTTACGCATTGGAACTTTTAGGCGCTTTTGCAGATGCGTTGTACATATATTTGAATAAATTTTATAGATGTGTTGAACCCAATTAAAAAGGAGAAATTGAGGCTGGTATGTTTTTATTAACAGATTTTCTCAACACAGTATTTAAAAAGTACTCTTATTTGAGTTACGAGAAAAAACGTATTATGAAAAACTCATCAACTTTTCGCGATTTAATTAAACCGTGGGGAGCAGAGCATTTAGTTGTATATGTTAATGAAAAAGAAGTTTTTAACAGTTACGATAAAAAAGAGATGCCGCGGTATTTATTTAAAACAATAAATATGTATTTTGCAGATATAGAACAAAATCATGACATTCTACTGACAGAAGCCAAAAAAATAATAGAAAAAGAGAACAGAAGTGAAGCAATCGCTGCTCTAAACGCTTTATCTGCGATTCCAACATCCCTAAAAAAGATAATGGATACAGATATATTAAGGGAACTTTTGGGTATTAATATAAAGGATAAGGTAATGAATTTAAGTTTCATGCCTGAAATGAAAAGTTTGCAGTTGCAAACCTAAAATAACGTTGCCTGCCCGATCAGGAACAAGCCGGAAGTAAGCCGATTTAATCATCTACCATACCAAAATCCACTTTTGTATGCGATGCCGTTAGTTTTACAGTATTCTCTCAATTTCCAAGTGCCGCCAAACCCGCTAAAATTATCAAGCAAAAGTTTTTTCCGGTCGCGCTCTTCAGTATTCTCTGTTAATAGCATAAAGAGCAGTTCTGTGTTGTCTTTATCAAAATTGTACCAAGATTCAACTTCACCTCCGCAAGGGGTATCATCGCCGAAATCATGCTCGAATATACTGAGGCAGCCGAAGGCAATTCTTGCGCTGGCGTCAGCCCATAATGAGGGCGTTTTATGGTCATACAGCTCTACTTCATCTACTGTTCCGTGACTGTATGCTATATTTTTTGCATTACAGTATTCTGTCAGTTTCTCGCATCCGTCAAGTCCGCTGAATTTTTCATGCAGAATCTTTTTGGGATCGTTTTCCCCGTAATCTTCTATTAAAAACATAAAGAGCAGTTCCGTATTGTCCTTATCAAGATAGTACCAGTATTCAATCTCAATCCAGGGCGGTGGCTTGCCAAGACTGCGCTCCTCTATAATGACTTCGCCGTTTTTATACTTGCGCTTGTATTCAAATTTTTCTGGGATACCGGAATATTCACGCTTGAGTATACTGAAACGGCCATTTCTTATTCTTGCCCTGATAGTAAGATGTAATGAGTCCGTTTCGTAGTCACACAAAGTAATTTCACTCATTTGATACATTGGGTTGTCTGTCATAAGAAATCTCTCTTTTTGGGGTTGCCGCAGAAAACGGAATTTTTGATTTTTCCATCATTTTTTTCCAAATTTCATCCTTGATACCTGATGCGAGTACGGTAACTTTCTTTTCGGATTTCAGTCCTAGGTCTGTCGCCGTTCCAAAGATAATATTTGTATCGCTGTATTTTCCTATTGCTCTATAAATAGATTCCGTAGCATCGGATATATCATACATAGTCAAATCTTCTGCGCCGGAAATTATGATTAAGATGTTTTTACATTCTGTAATAAAGGTATCGCCAAGAAGCGTACTGTGTATTGCATTTTCTGCTGCCTCTATAACGCTATCCGCAATGCCTGTATTCATTAATAACTTTTCGCTTGCATCTGCGACAAGTTTCACATCGCTAATATCCAAATCTACAAGAGAATTATAGTTAATCACAAGATTAATAGGACAGCGGCGGCCATCAGAATCAGACGCATTGGCAGAGTTCGGACAGAAATCCATACTGTTGGCCATTCGTATTTTACATTCAGAACAATAATACACATTTTTCTCCTTATTAAGCAAAAAACTTTATACCTATATGGTTTACTAAGCCCCAAGTAATAAATTAATTTATTACTATAAGAACAGGCATACATTTTTGAGAAGAGTGCTGTATAAAATGGACACCGACCTTGAATTAATTTACAGATGCCCCAGTTGCGGCAGAAATGTCGTCACGATAAATTCGAGTTATGGATGTATAGTCTGGGGAACGAGAACTTTCTCCGATGGGACACGAATAGCGCAAAATCGGTCGGAATACCCTAAAATCGTGAAATGCAAAGTATGCAAAACGATCTATTGGTTAGATGATAAAAACAAAATAGGGGAACGCTATTGCTGGTCTCCGTCTGATGAATTTTATGCAAAACTTTTTGATAGACCCGACTTTGCAGAGTTTGTAGAAACTGACGAGTGTCAAAAAGCCCACGAGTTAATGATGGAGGAAGAGATAAAGTACCAGAAAGCAAGATGGGTATCGGAAGACAGAGCAAGGCTTTTGTCTACTACAAACGATTATCAAGAAGCCATAGACTCAATGGTATATAGAAACGATGAGGAACATAAGTTTTTGAGAATATGGCTATGGAGGGCGTTCAATGATAATGTCAGAGAAAGCAAAGGCGCTGTTCTTTCTGAGAATGATCAAAAGATATACAATTCGAATTGCCGGAAATTGATCGAATTGTTGGATAAAAACGACATCCAAGAAAATTTTATGATAGCGGAGTTGTATAGAAATATAGAAAACTATGACGAGTGCAGAAAGATATTAAAAACTATCGAAAGCAAAGATGAAGTTTGGGTTGAGAGAGTAAAAATTTTGGAAGCGGAATGCTCGAAGCAAAACCCCAAAGTTGTGGAAATGAAACTACTTAATTATGTTTACGTTGTACGTTGTGCAGACGGAACCCTCTATACTGGTTGGACTAACGATTTGGATCAACGGATAAAGACACATAACGAGGGAAAAGGGGCAAAATATACTCGCTCCCGCTTACCCGTCACGTTAGTCTATCAAGAACCTTATGACTACAAAAAAAGACTTGCATTGAAAAGAGAAATCGAAATTAAAAAGCTGACAAAAGCACAGAAAGAAAAACTAATTGACCTCTCCACTCCAACAAAAATGGCGTTGGCCAACTTACAGCTTTTGAAACGTATTCACAATGATCGCGATGAAGAAACGGTTTGATAAATATTTGAAGAGTATGGTACTCTCCCACTATTCTACTTTCTCAAATACCCAATTTTCTATTTTGCGTTCCTCATAGTCAAAATTTACACCAACCTTAAAAAGCGTTTTCCCTGTGCCTGTGTACGGTGTTAAATACTCGTTTTTGTTGATCTGCTCCATCGCTTCTTCTGCTGTTTTATTAAGCTTAAATTCAAAACAATATACATACTTTGGCGTATCAACAATTGAATCAACCCTGCCTGTCGCTATTGATACTTCACTGTGGCATTTTAACCCAAGCGCATTAAAAATTATATGAAATATCGTTTGAAAATATTGCTCGTGACGAATCGCCAGATTATTAGGAATTTTTGCCATAAACGGTTTTAACGCTAACTCCATAGCGGAGGTTATATCGCCGCTGAATAGGTATTGGGATATATTTGCTATAAGAGAGTCTTTATCTGATTCACTGACTTTTAAACACTTTTCAACGAGTTCCTCAGAAAAAGCTGCGCGAACTTCGGTATTCGGATAGTCAAGCGTGTAATTATCAGTAGCCTTGTCATAATCGACAATTGTCAAATACCCTGCCTGATAGAGCATTGGAACAGCCTGTATATTTTCAGTGTTATAGTTATTTAGCCCCTTACCGGTAACAATTTTGTTTTTAAATGTGAGAATATCTACTTTTTGAGAATCAATCAGGTTTATCAAGTAACTTGGTGTTCCTGTTTCAAACCAATATGCGTCAAATTTTCCCGATTCAAAATGTTTCACAATTCCATAAGGATTATACACAGTTAACGCGTCTTCTGAAAAGCGGTACCCATTATAAAATTTTTTAAGTTTTTCCAAATAGTTTTTTTTGCCGTTATTGCTTTCCACATATTTGTCAATATGTTCGGCAAATTCCAATTCCAATTCTTCCTGTGTTATTCCACAAATGTCCGCATACTGTGGTTCAAGCGTAATGTCGGTTAAATTATTTAGCGTTGAAAAGACGCTTACTTTTGCAAATTTTGTAATTCCTGTCAAAAATGCGAATCGTAATTTGGGTTCTGAACTTTTAATTATTTTGTAAAAATTCTTTAATATCTCACGAACTTCCTTAAACTCTTCTCCATCTTCAATTACACTTAAAAGCGGATTGTCGTATTCGTCAACTATTACAACAGCCGGCTTACCATATTTTTTAGTAGCATTATTAATAAGCTGCCTGAATTGAACCGAAAGGGGATTTCCAATACGTAAATCAACGTCTAATTTTTCAGCATTTTCTTCCAACAATGCCTGAATTGAGCTTTTTGCAGAGTCTACACCTTCATTAAAATCACCAATTGACATATCTAGATGAATAACCGGATAGCTCCCCCACTCCCAGTCCGTTTTCGAAATCGCCAATCCCTCAAATAATTCTTTTTTCCCACTAAAAAGTACATCAAGAGTCCAGCATAAAAGTGTCTTTCCGAATCTGCGCGGACGGGAAAGAAAATACTGTTTCTTGATCCCTGATACTAAATCATAGATCATATCTGTCTTATCAACATACAGACTGTTATTCATGCGGATATATTCAAATTCCTGCAATCCTACCGGCAACGTTAGCATTTTTGCTCCTTTACCATAATATGCTATGATTCTGTAATCAGCATACCTATTTTGTTTCTACTATATCATGTAACTTTTAAAAACATCCCTACCTATGTACAAAATACGTTTTTCCCGTCAATTTTGCACCTCAAAACCGATTAATTCAATAACTAACCGCTTGTATCACCTCAAACAACACTGCTTATATTTCTTTCCGCTGCCGCTTGGGCATGGGTCGTTACGTCCGACTTTTGTTGCAAAGGCAGTTCACTAAGAATCATATTGTCAAACATTTTTACGTTTTTTCTTGCAGAGGCATTGTAATTTTGGATGCCTTTATAAATTACTTCATGCCTGCGGAGTGGCTCAAAAATTAAAAATCTACTATCGCGTAAATTCACAAGTGAAGCGTAATTATAAATAGCGCGCTTCGGGAAAATTCCGTTGTTGAAATATTCGGGTTTAAAAATCCTAACAGCAACACCAAAAACCCACAAAAGAACTTTATCAACCCTGCTTGTGAATGGGATAACGCTTATTGCCTGAAACGGCCTGTTCTCAGAGCCACGGACACAAGCGGTTTTTAAAGTCCTGCATAGCGTAACACTGAAATCACAAAGCAAAGTCAAAAACACAATGTAAAACCCAACCGCATTGTTTCCCTGTCCCATTCTGAACTCCACCATGTTCTCAAATCTCTCCCGCACCCCAACAACAGCGCATCTTACGTCTGGCCGCAAAACAGTTCTCACACCGCACCTGCTCTTAACTGCCGGACTTAAAACCATTGCTATCATCTCTGCCCCCTGCATAAAGCGTCTCCCTGTCTAAAAAAACTAACACATGGGAAAAGCCAAAACAAGAGATAAGTTGACACTATGTATTAACTTATAAGACAGTATAATTATGTGATAAACCGGATAAAAAAGATGTAAAAAAAGCAGAGCGGCTAAAAAAAGACGGGCTGAGAGGCAAGGCAAGACAAAACAAAAAGGGGAACCAATGTTCTGAGAGCATCGCGATAGATACGGGACCCGATTGGTGATCTAAGAGCGCTTCGCGCCGGGGGTCATCCCCCTGCGGGGGGCTAAAAACAATGTCGGCCTAATAAAACAAAACCCAAAAACAACAACAAAATATTACTAAAGATGTAAGCTGTAAACCATCTAACTCCTTTAACATCAACACATTATAAAACTACACCATGTTAAAATCACTAAAAATATCACTATTTTACTATGGGGGATATAGGTTTTTTGTCCTTTGCGTCCCTTTGGTCTTTAGCTCTGCTTTTACAAGCCTGATATAATTTTAATACAGCCAAAAACAAAAAAGACCTAAAAC
>Ga0123356_10001006_pt1 | contig 31315 bp, 24 predicted proteins | sample TergutEmb28metaG_2_FD_92546 | JGI IMG/M metagenome (GOLD analysis project Ga0123356, IMG submission 92546) | Embiratermes neotenicus P3 segment gut microbial communities from Petit-Saut dam, French Guiana - Emb289 P3 | ecosystem: Host-associated > Arthropoda: Insects > Digestive system > Gut ...
AAAGAAAGGATCGGGAATAATATCTACAGTTGTGTATAAACCATGTGTTACTCGTTCAACTAAACCACGCTCCTTCATCCGCATCAAAGTAATCGGCTTGATACCATTCTCTCCCGCTGTCTTGGCAGTAAGGTAGCCATTTCCATTCTCCAATAGTTTTAAAGCGATTTGTTCTTGAGTCAAAGTGAAGACGTCACCTCCTGTAATTATTGTTCGCTGCATTATATCATATACTAACAATAATTACAACAACAGATTATCATTCATTTTAAATCCTGAACAAATTTCTTGCAAAAAAAAAGTTAGTCTTTACTTCACACATTCGTATAGCTCCGCAACATCTCTGTCAAGCAGAACACGTTCGCCTTGGATTTCCAAAATTTTACCTTGTACATCTTGATAACTTATAACTTCATTCATAACTTATACCTCGCTTTCTGAGCATAGCGTAGCATAAATAGATACCCTTGTCAGTATACGTAAATCGTACATGACGAGAGGGGTTTGTAGAAAATTTCACCACAATTTTTGCGTTTTTCTATAAAACCGATATATTTTGTATTATCCAATGTGAGATTTTCTACATTGTGAATTTTCCGTGAATTTTGCCAAGAACCCCTAATCATCGACATCATACGCTTCGATTTTGCTTACCGGAGCCGGGGGTTTGCTGTCACCGTGCTTTACGAATATCATTGTTACGAATGAGAGGGCTACGAAGAGTGCGCCGTAGGGGAAGAGCGTGCGCCAGCCAAGACCGTCAACGCCTCTTGTCGCATCAACAAGTGCACCCGATACGAACGGAGTTATCGACTGCGCTGTCATACTGAAGAAGTAGTAGTAACCCGTGTATTTACCGATGTTCGGACCCTTGCTCATTTCAACGACCATCGGGTAGCTGTTAACATTGATGAGTGCCCATGAGACACCTGCAAGAGCAAAGAAAATGAACATAAAGTATGAAAAATCAGCGAAGAACACCGATGCGCCAAATGCCACAGTAAGCATTGCAACACCTATCATTATCGTTTTTCTGCGACCGATTCTTGTTGCGATAATTCCGACTGGAATGTAAGAGATAATAGCTGCAATCTGAGCAACCATCAGTATCAGCGAAGCGTTGCCGACGCCTTGACCCCAAACATTGTCCGCATATCGCGTAAAGCCTGTTGTTACAGCATTATACCCCATGAACCATAGGAAAATACTAACCAGTATTAAAATAAAGCTTCTGCGAACCTCGGGCGACATCTTAATTTTCTCGCCTGTTGCTTCATCAACATCATCGGTTATCTCATCGATGCCGTATTTTGCACTCTCTTCACGCATTTCCTCAACGCAGACTTTTTCCTGAATCTTTATAAAGAGTATTACAACGCTGATGACCATAAATGCAGACAATGCGGAAAACAGCGGAAAATAGTTGTTGCTGCCCTCGCGAACGAGAAGCGGTGTCGCACCGAGCACCAGCGCTCCGCCAATCGCACCGAGTAGGTTAATCAGCGCATTTGCTTTGCTGCGCAAGGGCTTGATTGTCACATCAGGCATGAGTGCAACAGCTGCGCTGCGGTAGGTTGACATCGAGATGAGCACAACAGCAAGGATTATCATAAACCATACAAGGCTGCCGGCACTCTCGGCAAAAAGCAATACAACAAAACCAACGGCGGCTACAAGCGTGCCGAATACGATGTACGGCATTCTGCGACCGATTCGTGTATTTGTTCTGTCGGAAAGCCAGCCGAACAATGGCAGCATAAACAGGGCAAGAATATTGTCAATACCCATGATTGCACCCGTCGCTGCTGAAGAAAGCCCAAACGAGTTTTCCAGTATGAGTGGTATAATGTTGTCATAAACCTGCCAAAAGGCACAAATCGACATAAACGCGAAACCAATCAAAATAGTCCGTTTGTTATTCAGCTTCATAGCATACTCCTTATTTTATCATCATAAGTAGCATTATACATTGTACCTGAATGTAAATTCAACTAGAAAATGTTTGACCTTTATAGTAGAATATAGAAAAAGCTGTGAGGAGTTTGAGTTATGAGTAAGTTTGTTGTTATAGGTGAGCGAATTCATTGCATTTCGCCTGTTATCAGGGAGGCGATGGCAGGCAGAGACCCTGAACCGATTTTGAAACGGGCAAAGGACCAGATTGCACAGGGTGCTGTTTATATTGATGTGAATATCGGGCCTGCCGAAAAGGATGGCGAGGAGCTGATGAAATGGGCTGTTAAGCTCATACAAGAAGAGTGCGATAACATTCCGCTTTGCCTTGATACTGTTAACTCAAAGGCTATTGAAGCAGGTATTGCTGTTCACAACAATTCAAAAGGCAAGCCGATAGTCAACTCTGCAGATGCCGGGGATAGGATAGGGAACATCGACCTTGCAGCGGCGAACGGGGCTATATGTATTGCGCTGTGCTCGGCTTCGGGCATACCGTCGGATAACGATGAGCGTATGGGATACTGCCAGCAGCTGCTTGAGCGCGGTATGGAGCATGGCATGGAGCCTGATGATATCTGGTTTGACCCGCTGTTTCTTGTCGTAAAAGGAATGCAGGACAAGCAGATGGAAGTGCTTGATTTTATTAAAATGCTAAGTGACATGGGGCTAAAATCGAGCGGCGGCTTGTCGAATATTTCGAACATGATGCCGGGCAATGTCCGCCCTGTGATGGACAGTGCAATGCTCGCGATGGCAATGTATTGCGGATTGACCTCCGCCATTGTAAATCCCGGCGACACACGCCTAATGGAAACCATGCGTTCCTGCGACATTATTAAAAATAATGCATTATATGCCGATTCCTACTTGGAATTCTTCTAGATATGTAGTATACTTTTAAAAGAATGTGACGAAATGACATAACACAGCAATATGCGTAAGAACGCATAAGATATTTGGAGGACAAAAGTGATAGACGTACTGGCAAGACCGATGATGCTAAAGCAAGTCAATTTATCATCGATTCGCAAGGTCATCAGGTCAAAAAAAATTGTTACGAGAGCAGAAATTGCTTGGGAAACAAAAATCAGCTCAACAACCGTGCGTTCATTACTAAATGAAATGCAAATAAACGGTGAAATTGAGGGCGTCGGCTTTGCAGAATCAAGCGGCGGCCGTAAGGCGGAGAAGTACCGCTTCAAGCTTGACCGCTACTTCAGTGTAGCGTTTTGTATTTCAATGAAGGATGTTCATTATATCATTATTGATATTCTCGGAGATATACAAGAAACAGGGAAGCTCGATGCGTTTAATAACGTAACAATGGAGCCGATTGTGTCGTTTCTGGATAAAATAACTACCGAAAAGAACATAAAATCAATAGGTCTGGGTGTTCCCGGTATTGTTGACGGCAATTCATACTGGAGCGGGACAAAAGGCGACGAGCTTGAGCAAATAGACATTGGTTCGTTTCTTGCGAATAAATATGAAATTCCGATTGTACTGGAAAATGACCTTAATACAATTGCAACAGGTTTTTGCCGTCGCCACGAGAAGTCTTATACACTAAACGATTCAGAAGTCGGCACAGAGGACAGCAATATAGCTTTTCTCTTTTTCGGAAAAGCAGGTATTAGTGCAAGCTTTATTGTTGGCGGAAAGGCGATTCGCGGCTCCAACAGCTTTGCAGGCGAATTGAGCATGACTCCGTTTGGCAGATATGATAACGGTTTTGACTTGCATCCCGAGAAAATGACAGATGATGAATTTGCTTTTTATGTTGTCAAAAAAATCTGTACAATATGCTCAATATTAAATCCTCAGTATATAACGCTTGCAGGCAATGAGTTCAGGGAAAAATGCTTGCCTGCGATACGCAAAGGAATGGAAAAAGTCCTGCCGGCAAAAATGCAAGCAGAACTTATGTATTCCGGCGACGATAATCAAGACTACTACGAAGGTCTTGCATACCTCACAGCAGGCAAAATGTTCGACGAAGTGCAACTGCTGAAAGGATGATGGAAAACTTTATTAAGCATTAATAAATGTGCGCATTAGATTGCAAAGCTCTGTTGAGCGTTTTGCGCTGTCGGTTTCACAAGCGAGGCGGAGGAGCGGCTCGGTGCCTGAGAAGCGGATAGAGAGCCAGCCGCCGTCGGCGAAGTAGACCTTGCAACCGTCGACATAAGAAACTGAAGAAACCTCGTACGGGAACTCGGGGAGTTTCTTTTGTTTCATAATGAGGTCATTGACCTCTTCTTTCATTTCGGGAGAAAATCTCAAATCGGATTCTGTGATATAGAGCTCACCGACTTGCTCGATTATATCAGCCCATACTTCTGAGAGCTTACGTCCGGTAACAGCCATCATTTCAACAAGTAGCGCAGCGGCATATATACCGTCTTTGCCGAGAATATGACCTTGAACAGTCATACCGCCCGAGCTTTCACCACCGATAATTGCATTTGTCTCCGCCATTTTTGAAGAGATATGTTTAAATCCGACGGGTACCTCATAACACTTTTCGCCAAATAACTCAGCAACGCGGTCGAGCATATTCGTCGTGACCAGATTGCGTACTGCAGGACCTTTCCAGCCTTTGTGCTTGAGCAGGTAATAATACAGCAGCACCAGAATTTCATTGGGGTGCAGAAAACGCCCTTTTTCGTCAACAACTCCGAGCCTGTCGGCGTCGCCGTCAGTCGCAACTCCGATGTCGCAGTTTTTCTCAACTACATAATCGGTGAGTGCACCCATTGTTTCGGCATTCGGTGCAGGCAAACGTCCGCCGAAGAGTGTATCATGCCTTTCGTGAATAACATCAACACTGCATCTTGCTGTCATAAGTATTGTTTGCAAACTCGTTCTGCTAACTCCGAACATCGGGTCAAGTGCAACCTTCAGCTCCGCATTACGGATAGCTGATGTGTTTATGCTTGATAAAATGCTGTCGATATAAGCGTTTTGAGGATTGATAATTGTAACGTGTCCGTTGTGGAGCGCTTCTTTATATTCCATCAGTGGTATGTCTTTAACCTTGGCTATGTTCACTTCAAGGTCTTTTGTAGTCTTTTCATCGGCATCACGTCCGCCGGCGGTAAACACCTTCACACCGTTATAGAGTGCAGGGTTATGCGATGCGGTTATCGCCATTCCGTACGGCAGTCCCGAACGCTTTACTTCATACATTATGAGTGGTGTCGGCGCGGCACTGTCTATAAGATAGACGGCAATGTCGTTTGCTGCAAACACTTCCGATGCCCACTGGGCGGCAACGTCCGATAAAAAGCGTCTGTCATATCCGATGACGATGCCTTTTTTCTTCTCGGGCGCAATCATATTCGAGATGGCTTGCGCAAGAATTTGCACATTCTTTCTCGTAAACTCATCAGCGATAATCGCACGCCATCCTCCTGTACCAAACTTAATCATGTTAATAAATCCTTTCCATAAAACCGACCGTTGCTATTATAATTCTGCTGAGAACAAGAAGTATGTCACGGGTTTTTTGCGAATGTAGGGCGACAAGACCCGTTCTGAGGAAAAAAGCCGGGGCATACTTCTTGGTTGAAGCCACATTAGCCCATTGTTACTTTTATAACACTTGTTGTGCCTGCACTTGCTGTTTTTATTTCATCAACTGCAATACCGTCTTGTTCGATTGAAGCTACGCCCTTTTCGACGCCGTTTGGGTTTTCGACTGTTATTTGATACTCAGCGTCGCGCCAGCGGCGAACTGCTTTGAAGCCCTTCCAATCCGATGGAATGCACGGGTCAATTGTGATTTTATCATAATCGACACGAATGCCGAGCATGAACTGTGTTGCAGCAAAGTATGCCCAGCCGGCAGTTCCTGTCATCCATGGATGATTTGCTTGACCGTGGAGCGGATGGTCTTTACCCATTACAAACTGGCAATAGCTGTACGGCTCTGCACGGCGCAGGTCTACTATGCCGTTTTGCTTAGCAGGGCAAAGTGCATCGTAGAACTTCATCGCTCTGCTGCCGCGACCGAGCATACACTCGGCAACCCATGCCCACGGGTTCGGGTGTGAAAACACTGCGGCGTTTTCTTTAACACCCGGGTAAACTCTTCCGATAAAGCCAAGCTCATCGTCAGGTGAGGTATAGCTCGGTGCGAGAAGCAACAAACCGTAATCTGTGTAGAGCCATTTATCAACACTATCCATAGTTTCGAGTGCTCTGTCACGCGGAGCGGCGCCCGATATAACAGCCCAGGTGTTGCTTTCCATGAAAACTTTACCTTCATCGTTTTCGTCAGAGCCTATAACACGCCCGGTTGAAGTGAAACCACGGCGGTACCATTTACCGTCCCAAAGAACATCTTCGCTGTTACGTATTGCATCCTCGCGAAGCTTCGTATAAGTCCTTGCATCTTCATCGTTGCCGAGCCACGCTGCGAGCTGCGCAAAATGCTCAAGCGCCCAAATATGCAGGTATGTAACCATAGCAGACTCACCGCCGCCGAGGTTGAGACAGTCGTTCCAGTCGGCACGAAGTCCGAGTGCAATGCCATGTGAACCGAGCTGTGACTGCGTGAAGTCTAAGCTGCGCTTAATGTGCTCATAAACTGTGGCTTCACCACCGTCGGCAAAGGGGACAAGCACATCGCAAAAGCTTTTATCGCCTGTTTCGCGTACATATTCGCATACAGCGGAAACAAGCCAAAGCGCATCGTCAGCACAAACATCTTCAATGCCGTGTATCATTGTTGACTCATTAAAACCGGGGATAACGGTCGGAGATTTCGGTATTGGTTTTTCATCTTTCTTAGGCTCAAACCATGCAGGGTCAAACAGATGCAAGCCATATCCTGCTTGTACCTGACCGTTGAGTAATTGCATCATACGCCAGCGAGTTTTCTCGGGGTCAACAGAGACAATACACATAGCGTCTTGCGCGGTATCGCGGTAGCCTAAGCCTGTGCGTCCGCCAACCTCGATAAATGATGCAAAGCGTGAGAAAAGCACATTGATTTCCGCTTGGTACATCGTCCAGATGTTGACTAAATCATTCATTTCTTTATGTGGTGTATCGACTTGAAGTACGGCTTGTTTTTTGTTCCAGAACTCGCCCAGGTCGGCAAAAGCCTTGTCAACTGCTCCTGCAGCAGAATATTTACTGCGGAAACTACGTGCAGCCTTATCATCGCCGACACCTAGAATATATAGTAAGCGTGAAGATTGTCCCGGCTCAAGTGTGATGTTTTTCATCAATGCTCCGCAATGGTTGCTTGTTGTGCCTTGTGAAGAAGTACATTTGCCGTTAACAACAGCTTCCGGATTTGTTTCGCTGCTCCACTCACCAATGAATTTATCGCGTAATGAATCGAATCCGTCGGGTGTAAAGTCGGAAGCAAAGTGAAGGAAGCCGTCGGGGTCGTAATGCAAATCATATTCAACAACGCCGTCATTATAGCTGCTGCCTGCACAGTATAAACTCATTTGGAAATTTTGATTGTCGATATCTATATGATGGAATGAAAATTCACAGTAACCGTAAACCGAGAGGTTGCGTGTCTTGCCTGATTTATTATCCAAGGTTACATCCCAAAGCTCGCAGTTATCACCGAGTGGGACAAAAAGCTTTTGCTCTGCGTGAATGTCACTGCGTTTGCAGAGGAAACGGCTGTAGGATAAGCCATGTCTTGCCTCATAATCCTTAACATCACCGCCGACAGGCTGCCATGATACTGACCAGAACTCTCCCGTATCATTATCGCGAATATATACATAATGCCCCGGTCTATCCTTTGGCACTCCATTCGGGCGAAAGCGTGTTATGCGATGATATTGCGGCGATTTGTAAAAACTGTAGCCTCCGGCATTATGTGAAACAACGGTTACAAAATCCTCAACACCGAGGTAATTGGTAAAACTCACAGGGGCGTCAGGGCGTGTAATTACATACTCCTTGCCTTCAAAACGTCCATACTCCATATATTTATTCCTCCTGATTTTGGTAAATGGTAATTTTAGTAATTATACTTATATCACAAACTGACAGAAGATTGCAATAATAGAATTAAATAAAACACAAATAAATAGTTCTTGGTTATTTTTAATATCATTGTGTAGAAGAAAAGTATTAATCGTCGCAAAAAATGCGTAGACTAACATCTCTAATCTACGCATTTTTAACTGAGTTTAAAGTAGTGAATACAAACATTACCTTTACATATTGATAAAACAGTAGTGCAATAAGACTCAAATAAGCACACAATAATACTATCAAGGAGTTTGCTATGATTAACATAAAGCCATCTGCTGCGATAAGAAAGAATTACAATGAAATATCCAGATTATGCAGGCAATCGAAAGCACCTGTATATTTAACGAAAAATGGTGAAGGCGACTTAGTTGTTATGGATTTGGAAACTTTTGCCCGCAGAGAAAGTATGCTCAAATTGAGAGAACAGCTTGTTGCCTCGGAAGAAGACAGGCAGGCGGGTAATCCCGGTCATACAGTTGAAGATGTTGCCGTAATGATGCGAAAAGCTATAAAAGAGGCCGGTAATGGATAATAACGAGATAATATATACGGTAATAATCCAGACTCCCGCTGTTGAAATGCTTGTTGAACACGCTCGATTTTTAGCACAGGTCAGTATAGCCGCAGCCGAAAGGTTGGCAGATGAATTTTATACTAAAGCAAAATCTCTGGAGAACATACCTGAGCGCTGTCCTTGGTTATCCGGGTATTCGATTCCTGAGAAGAACACATTTCGACAGAGGTTTTTATTTTTCGAGTATGAAAAATGTGTCAATAGAACCGTCCCCCTGACACATAAGCGTTTCCCCCTGACACACAGAAAAAAATATTAATTTTTTGTAAAAAAGGTATTGACTTATGGAATCATGTAATGTATTATGATACTTATATCGGAAACTTACATAAGTTTGAGACAAAAGCGAAATCCCTGACACGCATACGTTCACGATTATTATTAATATAAAGTTAATACTTACGTAACATTTTCGTTGACAAGAGCATAGCAATTACTGTATACTTAGCAAAACAATTCACATATTTCATATAACAATTTCTCAAAACTGTTGCATCGGGCAAAATTTTTACACTGTGTCTATCGGTTGAAAGACCGTGACAAATAAAAAACAATATTTTAATGGAGGAAACTAAATGAAAAAGCGCTTATTTGCACTGTTGCTCGCTGTTATGATGATCGTAGCATTTGTAGCAGCCTGTAACAACGACAGTCCTGCAACAACACCACAACCAAGCGGTGGCGGCGAAACAGCAACCGGCGACGGCGGCGAAACAACAACCGGCGACGGCGGCGAAACAACAACAACCGGTGGCGAAGAAGTCACACTGCGTGTCCTTAACTACATGGACTTAGCAGCAGCCGGCGCACAAGAAGCAATCGAACTCACATGGAATGCTTTCTCAGCAGCACACCCGCACATCACAGTTGAAAGAATCGACGAATTTGAAGAAGCATACCACCAATCAGTAGAAGCTTATGCAGCATCGGGAACACTTCCGGATGTATTGTTTGCTTGGCCGTCAGGTCGCTCAACAACACTGCATACACAAAGACTTCTTAAAGACCTTGCTCCGCTCGTAGACCGCGATGGACTCAGACCGTTCTACAATGCAGCAGCTCTTGACCCCAACAACCAAGTTGGCGGTTACCTCGCAATCATTCCGCAAGGTATGACAGCAACAAACGCATTTTACGTTAACCACGAAGTTCTTGATGCAGTTGGTCTCCAACCTGCACAAAGCTACTCAGAACTCGTAGAACAAGTTCCTGTACTCCGTGCAGCAGGTTATGACACAATTCTTATGCCTAACCTTTCTGACTGGGTTATGCAATCATGCCTCTACTCACTCGTAATCGGCCGTTTCATGGGCGAAGGCTGGCATGAGCGTATCCTCGACGGCAGCACAAACTGGGAAGACCCTGCAGTCGTAGCATCAATCGCATTCATCGGTCAAATGTATGAAGATGGCGTACTTCCGCAATCATCACTCGCAGTTGACTACGGTGAAGCACCGGGTCTGTTCGCAACAAACACAGCAGCTTACTACATCGATGGTGACTGGCGTGTCGGCGCGTTCATCACAGACTCAAACTCAGGCGTTGCTCTGATTGACCCTGAAAGACAAAACAACTTCAGCATCACAGTATTCCCGACAATCGATGTTGACGGTGTTGCAATTCCTTCAAGAACCAACTCAGTCGTTATGGGCACAGGTTGGGGAATGAATGCAAACATCGAATCAGGCTCAGCAATGGAAGATGCAGCATGGACACTCATTAAATGGCTCACAGGCAAAGACAACCAAGCTCTTATGGTTCGTACAGGCGGACTTCCGAACCCCTCAAGAAATGACATTGACTTTGCAGCACTCGACCTCGAGCCCCTCCAAGTTGCAATCGGACAAATCGGCTCACAATTTGACACAGGTACAGTAGTTGTTGACGGCGCATTCGAAGGCCCTGTCTACACACCACTGAACGAAGGTCTGCAAGCAGTCGGTTTCGGACGCTCAACACCGGAGCAAGTCGCTTCACTTACACAACAAGCATTTGAAGCATGGCAAGCATCAGCTGACTAATTACAGCTAACAAAGCAAAATACTTAATTAACCGGCATAAATCTGCTTGGGAGAGTAGAACTGCTCTCCCAAGCAAAATTTACGGCAAAAACACCACAATAGCACAACAACGCACCTCGCACAGAGCATACAATTCTGCACACGATACCTGACATATCATTCAAGTATGGAGGAACTACAGATGAGTACACCACGTGAAAGACGGTTTTCGTTTCTGGTGCTGGTTCTGCCGGCATTCATTATCTACTTAGCCGTCGTTGCATTTCCCACTATCTTTTCGATTATGCTCAGCTTCACAAACTTTAACGGCGGGCAAATCTTCGGTGGTGCCGGTTTTGATTTCGTTGGTTTCAGAAGCTATCAATGGATGTTTACCGAACCGACAAGAGCATTTTACACTGCACTTGGAAACAATCTGCTCATCGTAGCAGTTTCAGTGTTTGGTCAAATACCACTCGGCTTTATTCTCGCATATATTCTCAACCGCAAGCTTATAAGATGGGGTCGCGGTTTATTCCAAGCAATGATTTATCTTCCGAACGTAATCTCCCCGATTATTATCGGTGTTCTATTCAGAGCATTTATACTCGGTTCACAATCTGTCTATATGGAGATTGTTCGCTTTTTCAACCCGGGCGCGGAGTTTACACTTAATCAGCAGCCAATGATTCCTGTGCTTGCAGTTATTCTCTGGATGTTCACAGGATTCTACATGATAATATTCCTCGCGTATATGCAACGTATCGAGCCTTCAATCATTGAAGCAGCACGTATAGACGGAGCGAAAGAAAGCAGTATACTTCGTCATATTATTCTCCCTGCAATGGTTCCGGAAATCGTTACTTGCTCAATTCTCGCAATCTCAGGCTCACTTCGAACCTTTGACCTCATATTCGGTATGACAGCCGGCGGTCCTGCAGGTATGACCAGAGTTCTGTCGCTGTTTATGTTCCAATCAGCGTTCCAAGGCTCACCTAACTATCCTCTGGCAAACGCGATATCAACAGTAATGGTACTCATAAGTATTCTTCTGATTATTGTAGTTAGAATAGTCGGAAAAGCACTTGATAAGAACTAGGGGGTGAAGGTAATGGCTAAAAAGATTAAATACGACAATGACTCAATAGACAGTCGCAATATATCATGGTGGGCGAAAATGATTGCCTACATTATAATGATTACTTTCACAATTCTCGCAGCATATCCGATAATATGGCTCTTCCTGCAATCGTTTAAAACAAACCAAGACTACCTTATGAACAGTAAGCTTGCCTTGCCGTCAGAATGGTTTTTAAATAACTATGTGATGGTTTGGACTCAAAGAGGATTGCAATTCGGGTTCCCGAACTTCCTGATGAATAGTATAATCTACACAGTGACAACAACAGTTGCAGTAGTTATACTCTCAAACATGGCAGCGTTTGCAATAGCGAAAATCCCGTTCAAAGGAAGCAAAGTAATTTACAATATGTTTATCATCGGAATACTGCTCGTGCTTCAATCAATTCTTATTCCGTTGTTCCTCATGGTTCATGCGGCAGGATTGTTCAACACAAGAATTGGTATACTCATTCCGTACATCGCACTCGGACTCCCGATGGGTATCTATCTGTTCACTGACTTTATCAGAGTCGGCATACCCGATGAGCTCATCGAATCAGCGAAGATTGACGGAGCAAGCTACCTTGGCATCTTCCCGAAAATCATCTTCCCGATGTGCGCACCTGTATCAGTGACCCTTTCGATAATCGGCTTCACAGGTACATGGAACGAGTTCATAATGATGAACATTCTGACCGAAGGCGACCGCTTCAAATCAATCCCGGCAATGGTCGGACGCTACGCAGGCGCACTCGGCTCAGACTACGGCAGACTCTTCACATCACTATCACTGGCGATAATCCCAATACTAATCTTCTACTTCGCTCTAAGAAAACAAATCACAAAAGGCGTATCAGCCGGCGCAGTAAAAGGCTAAACAGAATCAATTACAAAAAACCTCTGTCAATAGGCAGAGGTTTTTAATATCGCCCGAAGGTGCGTGCGGTTTCTATCATAGCAAATAAGTTTTCCTCGGGAGTGTCACGGCCGCATTGGTCGCCCGTTGACAAAATGAAGCGCCCTCCGTCAGCGGCGTCGGTAATGGCGCGTTTTGAAGCGTCTTTGACGCACCCTACAGAACCCATCAACATAACTTTTGTTGTGTGAAGGTTTCCTTTCAAAACGAGCCTGTCGCCGTAAAGACGCTTTAGCTCTGCTAAATCGCAGTCGCCCATCGGAGGGACCTCCAAAGGGTCGATGACCGTGAGGTCGGTCTCCTCCGCCATGATTTTTACAAGAGCAGCCTCGGGTCCGCACGAATGCACGTGCGACGGGACACCGTGCTGCTTGCATAATGCCGTGATTTTTTTTGCGATTGGCAAGCCGAGCTCCCTGAACATTGCAGGGGTTTGCGTAATCAAGGTTCCCGAAGAACCTACGCATATAAAATCGGGCTTACAATCAAGCGACATGAGCTTGTCAAACCGCTCAACGCTTTTAGCAAGTAAAACATCACGGCGCTCGATATACGGTCCGGGGTCGTCATAGTACCCGAGTATATCGTCTTCGTTTTGCAGCAGCTTCGTAGAGCCGCAAAACACGCCGAGCAAACCTTGCTCGCCGAGCTCTTGCTTTGCCAAAGCAATCAAAGCCTCGCCTTGCGGATATTCACGCCGCCCCTCAACCCGTTCCCACCTGTCGGGAACATCGGGCAGCTTAATCTTGCAAGGCTTCACAACAGACGGCGGATTATCAATATAATAAACAATAACCTCGCCGTCCCAAAACATCTTCCCACCTGCACATCGTGCATGTTGCGTAATAATCCTATCGGGCGTCCGCGCGATTATATACTCTTCCTTTTCGTAATCAATCTCACCAAGCTCATCAAAAAAGACAGGACAATACCCGTCCATCAGCGAGTCAAAGCCAAAGTATTTCGCCGTCTCAATATACGCCCTCCAAACAGGCGGGTCATTATATAGATATAAATCCCAAAAAGGCTTCCCCGTCCGCTTTGCCGGAATCATATTAGAAGTATCAGGCGCAACAGGCACACAATCGGGAATTCCGCCACTGAGCACAATCTGCAATCTCTCTCTTGAAGTCATAGCACCACCTCAAACCTGTCAAAAGAACCAGTCCCCATCGTCTCACAAGCGACCCATTAAAGAAACGCAAGCGTTTCCCCTTGACACGCGTTTCACCCTGACATATTTAATGTTAATATCTGTATCCATATTGTTATTTTATCATAAGCTATGTGTCCTTGACAACTACATGGAAAGAATATAGAATACCTCGGTAAAGAAGCATTAACATAGTGCAAACGCGGAGAAAGGACAAGCCGATATGACAATAGAAAAAAGACCGTTCGGACACACAAAAACCGGCGAAGAAGTCGAGCTGTACACGCTCAAGGATGGCGGATGTGTGGTTGAAGTAATTACCTACGGAGCAGCAATACGCTCAATCGAAATACCTGTCGCAGGTGGAAAAAGAGACGTTGCTCTCGGTTTTGATGATATTGAAGGCTATGAAAATAATAAAAGCTACCATGGAGCCGTAATCGGCAGAATCGGAAATCGCGTTGCAAATGCCACGTATACTATGGACGCAAAGACATATAAGCTTGACGTCAACGACGGGCCAAACTCCCTGCACGGCGGCTTTATCGGCTTTGACAAGCAGGTTTGGTCAGGTGCCCAGGAGCACGGTGCACTGGTACTTACACTAATTGATAAAGAAGGAACAGCCGCAGGATATCCCGGCGACCTTGAGGCAAAAGTTAAATACACACTCGAAAACGGCGAGCTTGGCATTGAATACACCGCCACGTGCAGCAAGGACACGCCAATCAACATGACAAACCATTGTTATTTCAACCTTGCAGGGCATAACGCAGGTGGAATCGAGAAGCATAAAATCCAAATATTCTCTCACAAAATTACTGCAGTTGATGATACTCTAATCCCAACAGGAGAGCTGATGGACGTAACAGACACACCGCTTGATTTAAGAGAGCTTACAGAAATCGAACCGGGTCTCAATCAGGAGAACAGGCAGATGGAGCTTGGCGGCGGCTATGACCACAACTGGGTTCTATCAGGTGATGCTCATCGCGATTTGGCGATGGCGTCGGTGCTGGAGTGTGACGGCTTGAGCATGACTTGCCTGACAACAAAGCCCGGCATTCAGTTCTACAGCGGAAATATGATGGCAGGCGAAACGGGCAAAGGCGGAGCAGTTTACGGCAAACGCACAGGGCTTTGTCTTGAGACTCAATATTTCCCCAACGCGATTAACACACCGCAATTCCCGGCACCGATACTGAAAAAAGGCGAGGTTTATAACCATAAAACCGTCTATAGATTCCGCGAGGTATAAATTATCTTTTAGAAAGAGTTAGTATATAAATGACTGCAAATACAGAGCTTAGAGTTGAAATGCTGAGCGGATTTGCTATAATCAGCGGTGATAAGAGAATCACCGAGCAAGCAAAGAAGTCGTCAAAGGTTTGGAGACTTCTTCAATTTCTTGTTGCCAACCGTTACAGGTCGGTGTCACAAGAGGAGCTGCTCGAAGTGTTCGTAAACGATGATATGGACAACAACCCCGGAAGTGTTCTTCGCACAATGGTTTACAGAGCGCGCGGAGCACTTGAAAAAGGCGGTCTTGACTGTGCCGATAGTTTAATTATTGCCAAAAGCGGCGGTTATTCTTGGAATAACGATATCCCGTGCACAGTAGACACGGAGGAGTTTGAAGAGCTAATCAAAAATGCAAGCATCGACGAAATCGATGACGAAAGCAGGCTCAAGCTGCTTTTGCAAGCCGCTTCGATGTACAAGGGCGATTTTTTACCAAACTCCACAAGTGACCTTTGGGTAATTCCGCTTGTGCGCTGGTATCGCACGCTATATCTTGGCTGTGTTCACGATGCTCTCGATATTATGGAAGAGCAAGGACGCTACAGCGAAGCCGAAGAGCTATGCTCAAAAGCCCTGTGTATCGATTCGTTCGACGAGCAACTCATTGAGCACCACCTTAAAGCACTTATCGCGCAAGGTAAAAATGATGATGCGCTTAATGCGTACAAAAAAATGGAAGCAATGTTCTTTGATGTATTGGGCGTAGATTTTTCAGAGAACCTGCACTCCTTGTATAATAAAATTCATCAAGCAGAAAGCAAAGACAGCATGACACTTGATGAATTGGTTGACGATTGGATGAATGAAGCGGATTTTCCCGGCGGATTCTATTGTGACGTAAGTGTTTTCAAAACTCTTTTTCAGATAGAAGCGCGCTCGGCTCCTCGCTCGGGAAGAGTTGTCTTTATTGTACGTTTCGATACAAAGCACGACCCAAAGGCAAAAAACGGCGGCATCATGAAGCAACTCGGCATGGCGATTCCAAGATGCCTGCGAATGGGCGACCTGTTCACACGCAGCAGCCCAAGTCAATATATGCTGTTACTCTACAGCCTGACTTATGAGGATTGCCAAATGCTGATTAACAGGATTTTGCGTGCTGTGGATTCAAAGCATCTGTCAAATCTCATCGGCACATCAATTAAGCATGTCAGCACCGTGCTGTCTTGACACTTAAATAAATGTAAAAAAATGTGAAAATGTGATAAAATTACTAATTAATATGTGAATTATTCCGATAATGTGACAGAGAAGTGACATAAACTACGTATAATTTTGAGGATTGTGGGATAGTGTGAAAAATTCACCGTTTATGCCAAAAAAGTTCAATTCATGCCAAATCTATTGTTTATTTAAAAGATTGTGTTATGTTTGGATAGAAAAGATACGAAACAGTATTAGGACAGGGAACCCCAACCCTATAAAAAGAGGCTGAAAAACGCTCTCACGTGAAGCGGCGGAGAACCACAACTCCAGAAGAAATGCGGCTGATTTTAAAAAATACGTGAAAAGGGGTATATAAAAATGGATGAAAACTTAGTATTTAACACAGAAGAGGACTTCAACGCAGCAGAAGACGCTCGCGAAGCAGCAGCAAGAGCAGAGCATGATGCAGCTCAGGCAGCAGCAAAAGCAGCTCACGATGCAGAGCAAGCAGCAGCGGAAGCCGCAGCAAAAGCAGCTTATGACGCAGAGCAAGCCGCAGCAAAAGCAGCTCACGAAGCTGACCAAGCAGCAGCGGAAGCAGCGGCTAAAGACGCTTTTGACAAAGAAGAAGCTGATAAAGAAGCAGCTCACGATGCAGCCCAAGCAGCAGCAAAAGATGCAGCAAAGGATGCTTTTGACAAAGAAGAAGCAGACAAAGAAGCAGCTCACGATGCAGCCCAAGCAGCAGCAAAGGAAGCAGCACTTAAAGAATTTAATGCAAACAAAGAGGCTCACGAAACAGCGGAGGCCGCACTTAAAGCAGCAGCTCAATCAAAGCATGAAGCAGACGAAGCAGCAGCACTCGCAGCATTTAACGCTTCGCCGGAAGTTCTTGCATTCAATGCAGCAAAAGCAGAACACGATGCTCTAGTAGCAGCTTATAACACAGCTTATGGTAACTATCTTGCAAGCCAAGCTCAATACCAAGCTGACCTTGCAAAATGGGAACAAGACAGTGCAGCATTCGGCGATTATGAAGCATTTCTTAAAGAACATCCCGAAGCACTTGCAAACTATGCAAAATACCAAGCAGACCTGCTTGCATATCAATCAGCACTCACAGCGTACAACACTGCAAAAGCAGATTACGATGCAGCAATGATTGAATACAACGCAGCACTTTCAGCTTATGAAGGCGGCAAAGAAGCTTACGATGCAGCACTCGCAGCATGGAAAGCAGAACAAGCAGCTTACGAAGCAGCCCTCAAAATATTCAACGATGCAAAAGACGCATTCGACAAAGAGCTAGCCGATTGGACAGAATTCCAAGAAGCTCTTAAAGAAGGTACAGCTTTGCCGTTCGATGCAAGTATCGTAGGCAACGTCGGCAGAAACAATTGCGAAAACGACTTCAATGGCAGTGGCTCAATAAGCATTGCTCCGGGTGTTACTCTCAGCAGAATTGAAGATACAGCACAATTCAGACTCAATGTTTCACCTAACGCATCACAAGGACAAGTTCAAATTACAGTCAGATCGACTGGTGATGTATGGGAGTTTGACATTGTTGCAGCAGGTTCATATACCTTTACATTCACAAACGCACAAGGCGTAGCTCTTACACAACCTCAAATCAACGGCTTTGAACTCAGTACATTTGTACCCAATCCGAACGGTATGCCGGTATTTGGTGAAACACCACCTACAGCTCCGACCGGCTCAGCACCGACTGAACCAAAAGCTCCGAACCTTCCGATTGAACCGACAGCTCCCACACCGCCCACACAACCGATTGTACCTCCGGGCGTTGTAGAAAACCCGGGCAATGCTCCGACACCGCCGACACCACCGACAGGTCCCGGAACATTCAACCTCGAAGCACCGCAATTCAACTTCGGACCGTTCGAGTTTACAGAAACACCTTATGATCAAACCTTCAGCTTTAATCCCAATCCGTTCTCACCCGGTCAATTCAGCTTCGAAGGCACACCATTTGCAGGCGGCACCTTCAGCTTTGAAGGCACACCGTTTGAAAGCAGCAGCGAGTTCAGCTTCACACCGGCAGAATTTATTGCAGGCGTATTCAGCTTCATTCGCGGCGAATTCACACCTCCGGTAGTTGACGCACCGGTAGACCCGGCAGACCCGGTAGATCCTGCAGACCCGGTTGACCCCGTGCCACCGATTGATATTATCATGGGCGGCGGAGACCCTGCACCGGCAGCACCGGCAGCACCTGTAACACCTGCAGCTCTTGCAGCAGCAGCACCTCCGGCACCACCGGCAGACCCGGGAATCGAAATTCCACCGGAAACTCCTCCGATTGCACCTCCTCCGATTTTCCCGGAACCGGAAGTAGAAGAAACCTTCGAAATCCAAGAAATGCCAATACCGCTTGCACAGCCGCAAGTTGGCGAGGTAGCAGGCTTCATAACCACAGGTCTCGTAATGGCAGCACTGATTGCAGCCGTAGTCGGAAACTCAATCCGCAAAATGAGAACAGTGGAAGAAGACGAGCAAGAGTAGAAGTGACTCAGCGTAAGACACAATAAAAACGTGAGCCTATGACACAAATCGCCATAGGCTCACTTGCTTTACTAAATATAAAAGAGGTAGCTACTTATGAGTGATATGAGCAAAGAAACAGAAAACACCACACCAACCGCAGCAGAGCAAGGCGACGTTATGCATCACATTCAAGAAATGATTGGAAATCTCTTGCAAAACGCCGTAGGAAAAATGCATAAAGCAGACATGGGCGATAAGCTTGGCGGGCAAGCGGAAGGCACAGATGACAGCAATGACCCCACGGCACAAATGGGGATAGAAGAAATAAAAGGCTTCGTCGATGTAATGCAAAAGTTTATCGACAATATTAAAGTAATGATAACAGGTCTTGAGACGGGCAGCATGGAAGGCGGCACCGATGACAAGTTCCTTGAAGGCTATATGGCGACTGCCGATAATGTACTGGAAATAGCTGCATTTAGCACGAAAGACCCCCTCACAGGTCTCTCCAACAGATACGGATTCGATAATCGTCTTATACTGGAATGGAACAGAGCAACCAGAGACCAATCGTCTCTCGGCTTAATAATCTTTGGAGTCAGCGATTATGAAGGTTGTGATGATAAGGAAAAACGCGAAGAGTTACTTAAATCAATTTCAAAAAGACTAGAAAGCTCAATAAAGCGCTCCACAGACTTTATTGCACGTTGGAGCGAGGATGAGTTTGCCGCGCTGCTGCCGATAACAGAGCATGGTGGCGCCTCAATTGTTACGCAGCGTATCCGCAACGAAATCGGAGAAATGAGCATAGGCGGACTACCTGAAAAAGGAGGCAAGCCCTCAATATCTATCGGCGTTTGTGTCCATCCGCCCGAACCAAAGGAGCAGCCGTCAGACTTCATTAACTCAGCATACACAGCGTTTAAAAAAGCAAAAGAAACGGCAGGGGATGCAATAGTTTTTGCATAAACCAATTCGGTCAAAAGAGGTTGAGTCTCATTTTGAGATTCAACCTCTTTCTATTGGTATAATTAATGTTTCTTTAGTGCTATACGCTTTATTCAGCTGTTTCGTTAACTTCGGCTTCAACTGTATTTGTAGCTTCAGCTACACTTGTTGATTCATCTGCTTCTTCGCGTGCTCTTTCTTTTTTGCTCCTAATCAGTACGTTGATTGTTTCGAGAATAAGAACCAGCATCATTACAACAATTATAATGATATGCGGATTAGCAAGGATTTCGCCAAACCATGCTGCAGAATCTGCGAAAAATGTACGTATGAAATCTGCATATTCGACATTAACGATTCGTGCACTTACAAAAGTTATTAGCGTGACAACAGCAGTCAGGACGTAACCGACGAGTGAAATCACCATCAGCCTTTTCGTATAACGGCGTTCGATTAAATATGCAACGTCAACAGCTATACGGAATATCCCCCATAATACTATCGGAATCCACAGGCTGCGTAGTACAGTCTCATTCCATGTCGGAATATCGTCAGTTAAGCTTCCTGAAAATGTAACGGTCATAATTTGCGGAAATCCTAAGAAAAGAACTACAAATAAAATTGCAATTATAATGCCGACAATAGGCTCAAAATATGAAAACTTTCTCACTTTTTTTACTGCTGCTTTTGCGTCTTGTTTTTGTTCTGAATTACTCAAAATAGACACCTCCGTCAATTTCTTAAATTTTTTCTATTTAGACTATCCTCTATTTGCCTAAAACATTATATTGTGTAATGCACCATCTGTCAATAGTAAATGTTGTGTATTAGTCATTAATTTGCAACATTAAAGAAGCTGCGAATACACCGTCTTTTGCCTCAAATCTTGCATTGCCGTTATGCTTGCGGATAACAGATTTTACCGACGGGACTCCAATACCGCCACCGTGCTTTTTGGACACAAACCCGTCACCCTTTTTAGTCAGTTCTCCGTCGAAATTATTATCTATAACTATAGTCAGCATATTTCCTGTAACCATGGAGTTAATCTTAATAAACTTCTCTCCGTCAACTCTGCGGCAAGCTTCAATCGCATTTTCAATGCAGTTACCAAAAACAATACACAAATCGGAATCGCTTATGCTAATCTTTTCAGGAAGCTCGGTGTGTATTTCGACCTTTATATCCGCATTTCTTGCCATACTTATATAATGAATAAGCACAGAGTTAACAGCATAATTCTCGCAGTAATTCATAATCGTATCATCGGGCAGGGAAGCCTTATACTCCGAAATGTACTTTTCAAGCTTGTCAGTTTCGCCTGTATTGATATAAGACTGAAATGCCGAAAGGTGATGCCGCAGGTCGTGCCTTGCTTTTTTCACCTCACTGATGTGAGACTGCAGCATTCTGTAATGCTCGCTTTGAACCTCAAGCTGGTTATCCATCAGCTTTATTTGCATTATCATATTATGCGTGTGGTCGATTTGTACGCCTATATAGAGAACAAGAACGGACAGAGTCGTTGCGATATTGATAAATGTTATCCCGTAAAACATGAGAGCAAGGCTGAGTGCCGACATTGGCAAAATCATATATGCGAGAAAGAAAAACAAGAATTTTCGTTCAAAGGATTTTCTGTAATATAAAACGATTCCCATATTAAGAAACATACCGACCATCGGGAGAATTTGGGAAAGCCAGAAAACCTGCCCACGGTGGTACACGTTAAACTCGTCAATATAGTAATAAATACCGGTAAACTGTGAAATTATGGTTAAAAGCATTGAAATGAAACACATCGTTAACACAAGATCCTTTAGACCGCGCGGTATTTTGATTTTAGTTTCAAGATACGCAAGAATATAGAATGTCATGGCTGCAAGTATCAATGCTCCGAAGGCGTAGTGAAGAAAGTTCGCGATTCTTACAATATAATAGGCATACGTCTCAGTATTTCCTTCGATAAGATATGCAACAACATCCGATATCGTAATACCGATGCTGAAAAAAATCAGTGTTATGAATAAACGGTTCAGTTTTGAGCGTCTGTCATAATCGGTCAGTACACAAAGCAGAACAATTATTGAAATAATAACGCATAATGCACTAAGCGATACACTTACATAACTAAGTACTCCCATGCTCTTTTAACCCCCTGGTTTGTGCAAAAAGAAAGTTTGCGTGTGCTTGTTTAATTTTCAACTTATCATTTTTGCGGATTGGAACTGCCTCACCCGTTGTTAAGATAAAATCATTATCCTCAACGCTTTTAATAAATCGCATATTTACAATATAACTGCGATGAGTGCGAAGAAAGGTCTTTCCGCACAGCTGCTGCTCCGTTTCATCTAATGTGAGGCGGCATTTATACACATCATTAGTAGTGTGAATTAGACCATAATGAGCGTGAATTTCTATAAATAAAATATCTTTTAGCGGAATTTTTACAGCAACTCTATCGCATACGACCTCAATATATTGCAAATAATCTGCGAATAAAGCCATACAATCGTCGAGTGTGTCCTTCAGCTCGGGATAATTAACCGGCTTTAGCAAGTACTGCATGGCTTTGACAGAGTAACCGTCAAGACCGTGGTCGGGGCTGGTTGTAGTGAAAATAATGACCATATCCTTGTCTGTTTCTCTGATTTTTTTTGCAACCTCAATACCGGTGATTTCAGGCATATAAATATCTAAAAAAGCAAGTCTTGATTCGTCTGCTTTAATTGAGTTTAAATCAGCAAGCAGTTTATTTCCATTGTCGTAAACTTGAATGTCGGCAGTGCCGTTAATTTCGGTAAGATATTTTTTGAGAAAATAGCAAAGTGAGAGCCTGTCGGTCTCGGTATCATCACAAACTATTATTTTCATTATATCCACACCCCGATTCGTCGAATATCATGCACTTAATATAACACAGTTTTGTATAAATTCTATCAAAAATTTACCGTTTATGCCAAAAAAAAACGACTCATGCCACTTCTATTGCAATCCAAACCCTTGTAAGGTATCCTTTTAATATCATAATAATGAGGTTATTACGATGAAAAAACTCAAAACCAAAAGACTTTTGACACTGCTTATAATAACATTATTTTTACTCACAGCAGCAATGCCGCTTCTCACACTTGCCGCTACAGGCAACTATCTCGAATGCGGTGTTTGTATATGCACTTGTAATGCATGCGTATGTGATTTAGACACACACCATAGCGAGCATAGCGAGATTACCATTGAAGAAGACACACTGCCGCTTGCGATTATAGACATCGTATCAGGTGAAACCTGGACACTGATGAATCTGATTCTAACAGTTGCAGGAGCAGCAATCGCAGTTCTTCTGGTTGTCAGAATATTCCTCAGAAACGGCGAATACGAAGAAGATGAAGACAATGAAGAAACAGGCCGCAACCGCCTGCCGCTCCTTATCGCAATCCCGGCACTGGCTTTCATCGGAGCAGTTCTCTTCCTGCTCACACAAGACATAACCAACCCCATGGTAATGGTAGACTACTGGACATTCGCACACACCGCACTCTTCGCCGGCGGACTCCTAAGCTACATCTTCGCAATAAAAAAAGTAACCACCGAAGACCAAGAATCAATCAACGCATAGTTTGAAAAACAAATAACAAAAGAGTCGGCTTATAACGACTCTTTTTTTATCCGGAAAAATGGGGATAGGGGTGTGTGAAAATATATTCCGTCAAGCGCAACCATGGACGGTGGAGCGCCGAACGTCTGAACACGGATGTTCTGCGGTCGGTAGGAATATATTTTCACACACCCCTATCCCCATTTTTCTACATTTTCACAATTAAATGTGTATTGAAGTGTAGAAAGACTTTGTGCTATGGTCTTTATATAAGCTAAGCTGGACAAAGGCTGTAGAAATGGGGTATAGTTATATGGTATCTAAGGTTAGGTCACTCGGACTTGGCGGAGTAAGCGGATATGAAGTCTCCGTCGAATGCTGCCTATCGTCAGGACTTCCATCGTTTGAAGTTGTGGGATTGCCTGATGCAGCAGTTAGAGAAGCAAGAGAACGTGTCCGCGCAGCCACTAAAACTTGCGGAATGAAATTTCCAATCAGCAGAATAACAGTAAACCTTGCACCTGCCGACAAAAGGAAAGCAGGCACTGTATATGACTTGCCGGTGATGCTCGGAATACTTACAGCATCAGAAGCAATCGAACCACTGCCGGAAGATGTCGCCTTCCTTGGCGAGCTATCACTTACGGGCGAGCTAAGACCCATCAGAGGAGCACTCCCGATGGCACTATGTGCAGGACGCGCAGGAGTCAGAGAACTGTTTGTACCTGCAGATATCGCACACGAAGCGGCTTATGCCGCAGACGTATCAGTGTACCCCGTAACACACGTGAATGAGCTCCTTTCACACCTGAGTGGAAAAAAACATATTGAACCTGTTGCGATACGTGAGCCGTCTCCGGGGTATGAGTCACAATATGACTTTGCTGAGGTTAAAGGACAAGAGAACGTAAAGCGAGCACTCGAAGTAGCAGCGGCAGGAGGGCATAATATACTTCTTACAGGACCACCGGGAGCGGGTAAAAGTATGCTTGCAAAATGCCTGCCGTCAATATTGCCCGATATGACTCGCTCCGAAATGCTTGAAACAACACAGATACATTCTGTTGCAGGACTAACGGGTAAAGACAACCCGATTGTATCCTCAAGACCGTTTCGCTCACCTCATCATTCGGTCTCCGCGACAGCGATGTCGGGCGGTACATCAAACCCTAAGCCGGGTGAGATATCACTTGCGCACAATGGTATACTGTTCCTTGATGAAATGCCCGAATTTCACCGCGATGTCTTGGAATCACTGAGGCAACCGCTCGAAGACGGTCAGGTGACCATATCAAGAGCGGCGGCGACTGTGACGTATCCTTGCAGTTTCATGCTGGTATGTGCCATGAATCCTTGCAAATGCGGATGGTACGGGCATTCAACGAAGCAGTGTATATGCTCAAAAATGTCTTTAAAGCGATACAATGAAAGACTGAGCGGACCTCTTCTCGACAGAGTGGATATGTATATAGAAACACGCGCGCTTGAATATGACAAGCTTCGTGAGCGGCAAGCGGCAGAGAGCTCGGCAGCGATTCGAGCACGTGTTAATTCAGCCAGAGAGATTCAAAAAAAGCGTTATAAAAACACACTCGCACGCTGCAACGCACAAATAGGAGCAAAGCAAATAGAAGAAGCTTGCAATTTATCCGCAGAGTGTGAGAAACTTATGAGAAGAGCTTATGATAAATTCTCAATGACCGCTCGCTCTTATGACAGAATCCTCCGTGTCGCAAGAACGGTCGCAGACCTCGAAGCAGAAGAGAGCATAGCACCTCATCACTTAGCAGAGGCTATTCAATATAGGGAGTCTGCATTAAGGAAGTAGTTAATGAACGATATAATACTATTAAAGCAAGGCGAAATTGTCTTAAAAGGACTCAACAGACGTGAGTTTGAAAACAAGCTTGTTGATAATATTAAACGGCGGCTTGCGCCGATTGGTAAGTTTAACGTGTATTCCATGCAATCTACGATATATGTCGAGCCGCAAGGGATTTATGATATGGAGGCAGCTCTTGAGGCGGCACAGTGTGTTTTCGGCGCTAATACAGTTACAAGGGCAGCGGCTTGTGAGAAGGATAAAGATGCAATCTTAAAAACTGCTGCAGCATATCTTGAAACTGAGCTTAGAAACGCAAAAACCTTCAAGGTTGAATCAAAGCGTGCTGACAAGCGGTTTCTGATGGGCTCAATAGAGCTATCGCAATATATTGGCGGCGAGCTTCATGATATCTATCCGCACTTGAAGCCCGATATGCACAATCCGGAGCTTACGGTACACGTTGAGATACGTGACCTTGCAGCTTATGTGCACGGACCTGCTTTAAAAGGAGCAGGCGGCTTACCCGTCGGAGCGGGCGGTCGAATGGTTACACTGCTATCAGGTGGCATAGACAGCCCCGTAGCCTCATATATGATAGCTAAGCGCGGCGTTAGGGTTATTCCCGTACATTTCTACTCACACCCGTATACATCGGTGCAAGCAAAAGAGAAGGTTTTAAAGCTTGCAGAAATTATTTCAAAGTATTGCGGAAATCTCAGGGTAGAGATAGTACCCTTTACGAAGATACAAGAGCAAATACGCGAAAACTGTGACGAAGCACTGATAACAGTGCTTATGCGGCGTTTTATGATGCGAATCGCACAGCGGATTGCGCGTGATAACGGCTGCACAGCACTAGTGACGGGCGACAACCTCGGTCAGGTTGCAAGCCAGACAGCCGAAGCCCTCGCCGTAGTCGAAGAGTGCATATCAATGCCCGTGTTTCGTCCGCTTATTGCTTATGACAAGAGAGAAACAATAGACATCGCACGAGCGATAGGAACTTATGAAACATCAATCCTCCCCTTCGAGGATTGCTGCACAGTCTTCACACCTCGCCGCCCCCGCACAAAGCCAAAACTCGACGAAATCCTCGAAGCAGAATCAAAACTCGACATCGCAGCCCTCGTCGAAGAAGCAATTAATGGCATAGAAAGGATTTAATTGATGACTTATACGGCAGAGATAATTGCAGTTGGTACTGAGCTGCTGCTCGGGGGTACTGTGAATACTGATGCACAGGACGTTTCCAAGCTGCTCTCGGAGCTTGGGATAAACGTTTTTTATCATACGGTTGTGGGAGATAACCCCGAGCGTATGAAAAAGGCGGTGGAAATCGCGAAGGGAAGGGCAGACATCATTATTACGACGGGCGGACTCGGTCCGACTTATGATGATGTCACGAAACAAACGCTCGCAGAAGCGTTTGGCAAGAAGCTCGTTTTCAGCGAGACAGAAGCTGAAAAAATCAGAGCCTTCTTCAAAAGCCGATTTCCAACCGCAAAAATGACCGAAAATAACCTGCGGCAAGCGGAGCTTCCCGAAGCTTGCATCATTTTCGACAACGGCGTCGGCACAGCCCCCGGCTGCGCCTTTGAAGCCAGCGGCAAGCATGTGCTCATGCTCCCCGGTCCGCCGCGTGAGTGCCGCGCAATGCTCAAATCCTGCGTAGAGCCGTATTTGAGAAAGCTATCCGAAGAACAGATACATTCACATAACATCCACATCTTCGGACTCGGTGAAAGTGCGGTCGAAGAAAAGCTTCGCCCCCTCATGGAAAAACTCCATAATCCCACACTTGCACCTTACGCAAAAGACGGCGAAGTCATGCTCCGCCTGACAGCAAAAGCCGCTTCAAAGCAAGAAGCGGAGGCGCTGATGGCGCCGATTCTCGCCGATGTACAAGAAACACTCGGGGATATAATATACGGCATCGACACCGACAGTTTAGAAAACACCGTGATAAATCTGCTAAAGAAGCGTGGCTTCACACTCGCAATAGCAGAATCATGCACAGGCGGTCTTCTGTCAAAGCGTATAACAGATATCCCCGGAGCATCCCAGGTCTACATCGGCGGCGTAATAGCCTATAGCGAGCAATCAAAAACCGAACTGCTCGGAATAGAGCGTGATTTAATAAGACAATATAATGAAGTCAGCGAAGAGGTCGCACTTGCAATGGCAAAAGCCGTGCGTACTAAGCTCGGCGCGAGCATAGGCATTGGAATTACAGGAATAGCAGGACCCGATAGCGACAGCTCCAAAAGAGAACCCGGCACGGTTTTTGTCGCCCTGTCAACAAAAGAGACATCATTCTGCAAGCAACCGCAGCTTTTCTACGACCGCGAACGCATCCGCATAGGTGCAACAAACAATGCCCTCGACATGGTTCGCCGCCTGCTGGAGGAAGAATAATTATTATGAAAAAAATAATCTTAAAAGTTATTCTTGGAGTTTGTATTGTTGCGGTTGTAGGGTTTACGGTTGCGATTGTGCGTGAGCTTATAATCGACCGTCAAGGTCAAAGCTTTTACGATGAGCTGGCTGCTTCTGCAAACCGCCGCCCTCAAGGGTCAGCTCAAGCCGGCATGGCAGAAGGCACAGACGGGAGCAGCGGAGCAGCGGAGCAGGACGATGCCCCGTGGCAGCCGTATGTTGACTTTGATGCACTCAAAGAGATATATCCAAGAATCGTCGGATGGATTAAGCTTGAAGGCACACCGATTGATTATCCAATCATGCAGCACACAAACAACGATTATTACCTTGTCCATCTGCCCGACGGCACACCGCACAGAAACGGTTCAATATTCCTCGACTACCGAAACGAAAGCGACTTATCGGATAAAAGTATACTCATATTCGGGCATGAAACCAGAGCAGGGGATATGTTCGGTGCACTAAAGCACTACAGAGACCAAGAGTTTTTCGAAGCTAATCATGTCATGCAAATATACACTCCCGAGAAAGACTACACATTAGCACTATTTGCTGCTCACGTTGCACACTCGGTCAGAGACCATCCGCCGCTTGAGTTTGAAACCGACGAAGAATTTCTGGATTATATCGAGCACCTGAAAAGCGTATCAGTATTCACAAGCGACATCGAAGTCACAACGGAAGACCGCATAGTAAGCCTCGTAACCTGCACCTACGACTTCGACAACGCAAGGCTCATTGTAGTCGGAATACTTGTTGAGAATTAGCTAAGGAGAAGGTGACAGGGGGATAGGAGAACCGTCCCTCTGTCCCACATTTTTCTTGAAATGCAGTGCAGTGTGAGGTATAATATTTCACACTGTACTGCAACAAATTGCAGACAAAAATTGATTAGGTGTTTAATGTATGTGGAAAGCTAAAAACAAAAAGAGCGGCAAATTCTCTATTGTTTATACATTATTCTTTTTATCATCGGTAATAATGCTGGTGGTAGCTATTATTTTTGCCATATACATTAACGGTCTTGAAAGAGAGCTGGTCACAAGTATACAAAACCACCTGAGAGTTTCAGCTTACCGTGCATCGACATATCTCACGGTGGAGGAATTGGATTTATTCCATACAGCAGAGGATACAAAAAGACCCGAATGGGATGAAATACGCACAAGGCTGCAGCGATTCGCTAAAGAAAGTCAAGTGCTCTACGTGTATTATTGGCGATACACCGAGGACGGCAGACTTCAATATATTATAGACAACGACGAAGAAGATATGGCAACACCGGCGCTAACATTTTCGATTGAAGGCGACCCGTATTCTGCTGCGGCAGTGAAAAGTATTCTGGCAGGAGAAAGCTGGGTAACAGATCTAGGTGTCTATACCGACGCATGGGAAGGTGTCATTTCTGCTGTAGTGCCGGTATTTAACGACGATGGTACGGTTTATTGTGCAGCCGGAGTTGATCTAAGCGACGAAGTGATTCTTAATATGCACAATGTAATGGTATTTATGAGATACGTATTGGTATTGTCTCTGCTTCTCTCGATTTTTGCAGGCTTCTTAGGTATGCGCTCATATAGTAGAAAAGCGATTCAAAACGCCAAAGCAAGTTTGTCCAAGAGCCGGTTCTTGTCAACAATGAGCCATGAGATGCGAACACCATTAAACGCAATAATCGGTATGACCGCAATCGGAAAAAGAGCGGATGATATAGCTGAGAAAAATCGCTCATTTAGCAAGATAGAAGATGCGTCATCGCACATGCTCGGTGTTATTAATGATGTTCTCGATATGGCAAAAATAGAAGCGAACAAGCTTGAGCTATCACCTGTGGATTACAGCTTTGAGAGAATGCTGCAAAAGGTAATTACAGTTATTGGTTATCGTGCAGACGAAAAGCAACAGTCACTGACAATTTGTATAGATGATGATGTTCCAAAAGTCATTGTAGGCGATGACCAGCGTTTGGCACAGGTTATTACAAATCTTTTGTCAAATGCTGTAAAATTCACACCGGAAGGCGGCAATATAAGCATTGGGACATCCTTAGTCGGTAAATCCGATGATGAATGCGAGCTGCGTATAGAAGTAGTTGATACCGGTATCGGCATATCTCCCTCGCAGCAGCAAAAGCTGTTTGAAATGTTCGGGCAAGCAGATAGCGGCACAAGCCGTAAGTTCGGAGGCACCGGTCTGGGGCTCGAAATCTCAAAACGTATTATTGAGCTAATGGGCGGCAGGATTTGGATTGAATCAGAACTTGGAAAAGGCTCACACTTTATCTTCACGTTTAAAGCCCGTTGCAGTGAAAAAACCTTTGACGATATTAATAAACACAAAGGCAATGATATAAGCAGCGAAACAGGCGGTGAAAACACGGACAACCGCTTTGAAGGAATGAGGATGCTTATTGTTGAGGATATAGATATAAATAGAGAGATTCTGATTTCATTGCTTGATAGTACCGGTTTAATCATTGACAGTGCAGAAAACGGCGAAGAAGCACTTAAAATGGTTGAAACCGCAACCGAAAAATATGATATTATTTTCATGGATATTCAGATGCCGGTGATGGACGGTCTGGAAGCGACTGGACTTATACGAGCTTTGCCCGGATATAAAAAAGGTGTGCTGCCAATAATTGCAATGACAGCTCATGTTTTCAGTGATGATATTGAAGACTGCCTTGAAGCCGGAATGGACGATCACCTCAGCAAGCCGCTTGATGCTGATAGAGTACACGAAATCCTGCGTACATATTTACTGTAACGAGTGGGATTTATCATAGAAAAAGGGGCGTAGCGTTACTACGACCCCTTTAATAGTTAGCAGAGTGGAACTATTTGCATTTACTAAGCAGACGTTCCCATTTCATGTCAACGTGCTTTTGGAAGTCTTCAATCATGTGCTCAGCGCCGGGCTTGAACATGTGACTGAAACGGCCTTGCGGCTTGAGGTAATCCGTTACCGGAAGTTTTGTTTTCGGCTCATAAGTAAGCTTCCATTCACCTTCGATGACTTCGTAGAGAGGCCATACGCAAGAGTCAACAGCGAGCTTACAGATTTCCATTAAATCTTCGGGCGGATAACGCCAACCACGCGGACAAGGAGCAAGTATGTTCAGGAATGTCGGGCCTTCTGTGTAATGAGCCCTATGTGCCTTCTCATGGAAGTCCTTGAAGTTGGTTGTAAATGTTGTTTGTGCGGCATACGGAACATTATGAGCAACGATTGTTTCGGTTAAATCTTTTTTGAATTGGATTTTACCGGGGACAACCGAACCGACAGGAGCAGTAGAAACTTCTGCATACTTAGGTGTTGCTGATGAACGCTGCATACCTGTGTTCATGTAGGCTTCGTTGTCGTAGCAGACATAGAGCATATCATGACCGCGCTCCATTGCACCCGAGAGTGCTTGGAAGCCGATGTCATAAGTGCCGCCGTCGCCTGCAAATGCGATGAATTTAAAGGAGTCTTTGACTTTACCTTTTCTTTTCATTGCTTTGTAAGCAGCTTCGGCACCTGCTACTGAAGCAGCAACATTTTCAAATGCCGAGTGAATGAAGCACTCATTCCATGCTGTGAAAGGATACAAACAGCTCGAAACTTCAAGGCAGCTTGTAGCAACGCCGGAAACACTCTTGTCTTCATCATTGAGAGCACGCAGAACACCGCGAACAGCAACACCTGCACCGCAGCCTGCACACAGACGATGACCGCCAACAAAACGTTCGGCTTTAGAAGCTTCTTGTTTAAGATTATAAGCCATTACTATACCCCCCTTACGCCGACATGGCGATAGATTTCGCCGGGATT
>Ga0123356_10001007_pt1 | contig 31278 bp, 26 predicted proteins | sample TergutEmb28metaG_2_FD_92546 | JGI IMG/M metagenome (GOLD analysis project Ga0123356, IMG submission 92546) | Embiratermes neotenicus P3 segment gut microbial communities from Petit-Saut dam, French Guiana - Emb289 P3 | ecosystem: Host-associated > Arthropoda: Insects > Digestive system > Gut ...
ACCCCCCCCTTTCTGTTCCGCCGACCCACGCTGTACCCCCCACACGCTGCACCTCCGCTTTGTTCCATCGACCCACGCTGCCCCGCGCATTTTTCCGCCCACTCCTCGCGCGGGCACCGACTCATGCCAGCCCTGGCTAACCACAGCGACCAAGGGTGGGTTGATGCAGTAGCATCTGATGCATGAGAACCACTCTCGCGATTGATGATGACATCCTTCAGGCCGCACACGAACGTGGTCGCGTCGAGCGGCGCACGGTGGGCTCTGTCATCTCAGACTGGGCACGCTGCGGCTACGCTCACCGGGGCGTTGTCCCCTCGCGGCAGGACAACACCGATGCCGACGACCAGACCCTTCAGCGTCTCGGGGTGCACGTCCTGCCCTCACGGGGCGGTGTCGTGACCAATGACGAGATCAACCGGATCCGAGAGGAGATCGGCGTCTGATGGTCGCGCTCCTTGACGTCAACGTCCTCCTTGCCCTGTTCGATCCTGACAATCTTCGTCATCTCACAGCGCGCACGTGGTTTGAGAAGAACGCCGCATCGGGCTGGGCGACCTGCCCGCTGACCGAGAACGGTTTTGTTCGGGTGATCAGCCAGCCTGCCTACACGAACCCGTTCGACATCGACTCTGCTGCCAGCGCCCTCCGGGCGTCAACCACGAGCCCGTTCCACGTGTTCTGGCCCTGCGACATCTCGCTCCTCGACGCCGACTTGGTCAGCCCCAGTACCATCCTCGGCCCAGCCCACATCACCGACGCCTACCTGCTCGCGCTCGCGATTGCCCACGGTGGCGCCTTCGTTACCTTCGATCACCGGATCAACCCCGCCTCAGTCGCCGGGTTCCGTCCCGACCGACTGATCGTCCTGTAGGTCTTCCGGGCTACTCGCAGCCCCAGTTTGTCGCTTGCTCAGAATCCGTTGCGTCCGAGCAGGGGAAGTAGTCGTCGATGTTCGCCTGGGTGATGATCGTGGGTTCGAGCGTGTAGATCCCAACCTCTTTGACTCCGTTGTTCAGGGTGAAGTCGGGTGCCGGGAGCTCGGGCGAGGTGAGCAGGTGGGTGATGATCTCTAGCGTCCGCACGACCAGGTCGTCGGTCGGCTTGGCGATGGTCGCGTACTGCTTGCCCGCGCGGACCCAACCGATCGAGATGTCCTCAGCGTCCAGGCCGTCAACCACCGGGAGGTCAAAGCCGGCGCCCTCACAGGCGGTCAGGACCGCGCGGGCAATGCCGTCATTGGGCACCAGTACACCAACCGGGCCGATGCCGTCGGTGTAGGTCGACGTCAACAGCGACTCCATGCGGGTCTGCGCCTTCTCATTAGCCCAGTCCTGGGTCGCAACGTCGGCGAACGACGCCTGCCCGGAACCGACAACAACATCGCCGCCATCAATCATGGGTTGGAGGAGGCTCATCGCACCGTCAAAGAACGAGGCCGCGTTCGGGTCCGTCGCACCAGCGAACAGCTCGATGGTCCACGGCTTGGGAGCGCCGCTTTCCTCAAGCCCCTGAATCAGCGCCTGACCTTCCGCGACGCCCGTGGCAAACGCGCCGTACTGGACGACGCCGTCAACCGAGGCGGTTCCATCAATCGTGCGGTCGTAGCCGAGGACGATGACGTTCTGAGCCTTGGCCTGGTCCAACACGTTTCCCAGTTGGTTGCCGTCGACAGCGCCGATAATGATCACCTTGGCGCCCTGCGCGATCATCGCCTCGATCTGCTGGATCTGCTTGCCCGAGTCGTTGCCCGCGTCATCGACAACGACCTCGAAACCGGCAGCCTCAAGAGCCGGCCCGAAGTGGGCGGCGTAGCTGTTCGGGCCAGCCCAGTTCTGAGTACCCTGCCAGGGCATCGACACTCCGATGAGGTCGCCCAGCTGGAGTGCGGCCGTGGCGTCCGGCGTCTCGGGCTCGGCCGGCGGTGGGACACCCTCGGGGGTGCTCCCCTCCGGCGGTGCCTGGGAAGTATCGAAGCCGGGTGCGGCCACATTGTCGCCGGGCGCCGGTTCGAACCCCCGGGGTGTGGTGTTAACGAACACCGCGAGGCACACCGCTGCAACACCCACCGTTGCCAGAGCCATCGCCGGCAGCAACAGCCGCGACCGCCCAGGTGGCCACCCCTTTTCCGACGCCGGGACCGAACCAAGGGGCCGCGACCGCAGGGGCAGTGTCCCCTTCGCCGACGATGTCACCGCCGGCGTTACTTCATCTTCCCCCGAGCGCACGATGGCGTCCCTCGCCATCAGCTCCGAGATCCGCCTGGTCACACCTTCAGGTGGAGAAGAGTCCGGTACCCGAGCAGCCGGATTCTGTCGCCGGAACCGCGAGATGATTGTCATCACTCCTCCCCCTCCACACCCATGCGTGCACGGTAGGCAGCAGCCAAAGCAAGACGGGCCCGGTGTAACCGAACCCTCACCGCAGCAACAGAGCACCCCGCCAACCGTGCACACTCAGCGTTCGACAGCTCATCCCAATGGCGAGCCATCAACAACTCCCTCTGCTCGGGACTCAACAACCCCACCGCCTCCATCAGCGTCCCAACCCGAGGATCCCCCTCGTCGGGAGGCGCAACAAAGCCGGGAACAGCACCGGTGCGTATCTGGTTCGACAGATCCCGATGCAGGTCAGCGAAACGACCATTAGCCCTACGCTGGTTCGACAACAAGTTCCGGGCCGTGACGAACGACCACCCAGGCCGGGGGACACCGCCATCGACCGTCTTCCACGCGATCGTGAACACCTCCGCGGTCAAGTCCTCCGCCGCAGCCCGGTCACCCATGCGACGCAAGAGGTAGCCAAACACGCGAGGACACTCATCGGAGTACCACGCGGTGAAAGCCTCAGGATCCCTTGTCACCGAGACTTGACCACTCGCCGGAGCAGGCACCGTTGACGTCGCAACACGGGAAGGCTGACCCTCACCGGTCGGACCGTCATCGTCCACCGCGCGAGCGAAACCCCGTCCCGGAGGATCCACCGTGGTGCTCACCCAGCTCATGTCCTCTACGTAGCAAAACAAGCCCGATCGTTACGCGACTACGCGTCAACCCCACCGTACTAGCACCCCACGCCCACAGCCCCGCCGCCCCACCGTGCGCTGTCAGCCCGGGCCCCCGGCCCAAACGCAAACTGGGGAGTGGTCTCGTTGAATCTGCTGAGGGCAAATCCAACGAAACCACTCCCCAGTGCGGGAATGTCCGCCCTTACGGGCCCCCGCCCCACAGCACGGGGCCTCGGGGGCGGGGCGGTTACGAACGGGTTAGGCGGCCTAGCTCTTCGGCGTGTTGGTCTAGGAGGACCAGGGTGCCGTTGTCGAGGCCGGCGCGGGTCGACCGATAGAGCCAGTAGGAGGTCGAGACGCCTTCGCAGCCGATCAGTGTCTCGATCCCGGACGTGGAGAAGATCTTTCCTTCGTCTCCGACCAGGCGCCAAGCTCCTCCGCTCCCGTTGCAGCCGTCCGAACCTTCCCAGGTTCCGTCGGCGTTGAACGTGAGGAAGGGCTCGGTGGTGAACTGCTCCACCGGGACCCAACGTCCCAGAAGCTGCTCGGCAGTCGCGGGCTCAAGGCCATCCGGCAGCGGGACAGGCTTCGCGAGCCAGTCGCGAAGTTCGTCGGTGATCTCCGGCGGCTCGCGGAAGAAGTCGGCCGAGTTCCGGTCGGGGGGCGGCGCCCCGTCGACGGTGAGCGTGGCCAGCTCGGCGCCATCGGCGGCCATGAGCCTCCATCCGTCTTCCGTCGGCTCGTAGGATGCGATCGAGGACAACCAAGGCGCCGTCTGCGACTCCCCATCCTTTCCGCAAGCCCCGGACCAGCTATGCGGCTCGGAGGCAAAGAAGGATTGGTCATCGGCATACCAGCCGCCCTCGAGGAAGCCGCACGTCCGCCATAGCTGGTAGGAGAAGTGATCGAGGCGCAGCCAGGTGTCGGGTTCCTCGCTGTCCGTGGAGACCCGCCAGATGTTGACGAGACCGATCGGGTCTGATCCGGGTGCGTCGTCGACCGCAGGCGGATCGACGTCGAGCGGCGCCTCATTGTCAGGAGGCATGGGGTCGGGCGAGTCCTCGCCCGGTTGAGTCGTAGTCGTGTCGAGGGTTGGCGACTCGGGGGACTCTCCCGAGACCGAGGCGCACCCGGTGAGCAGCAGCAAGCTGAGGACAGTGGGCAGAATGCGACGCATGGTAAACCTTTCTGTAGACGGCAACAACTCCCCCCAGTCGGGCCAAAGGTAACACCGGTTCAGCTGACAGAAGAGCGCCGCGGCTCCTCGGTGTCATGGGCCCCCCGGGGCAGTGCGCACAGGACCACCTCGCCCTCGCACTTAGGAACGAACTGCATCTTTGCAGCTAGACACACCAAACGATGGGCGGTGGCGGCGGGATTTGAACCCGCGGTGGAGTTACCCCCACACACGCTTTCGAGGCGTGCTCCTTAGGCCGCTCGGACACGCCACCGCGGATTAGGTTACCTGCTTCCCGCCCCCCGCACCACTGCCCGCAGAAACTTGGGAGTGCTCTGACAGGTTTTGGCGCCCGCAGTCAGCTGGTGGAGCACTCCCAAGTTTCGGGGGGGGCGGTGTTGGCGGCTCGTTGCGCTTGGGCGCGAAAAAAGAGCGGAGGAGGGCGGCGGATTCTGCTTCTCGGACGCCGGCGACTACCTCGCAGCGGTGGAGGGAGTTGCGGTCACGCGGGAGGTCCCACACGGAGCCGGCGGCACCGGCCTTGGGGTCCCAAGCAGCGAAAACGATCCGGTCCACGCGGGCGGCGAGGGCCGCGCCGGCGCACATCGGGCAGGGTTCAAGGGTCACCACAAGGGTGCATCCCTCCAAATGCCAGCTCCCCACCGCCGCGGCGGCCGCGCGCAGAGCGAGAATCTCGGCGTGGGCGGTCGGGTCGGCGTCGGCCTCGCGCCGGTTGCGCCCGCTCCCCAGCACCGTTCCCGAAGAATGGACGATGACGGCCCCCACCGGCACATCCGCACTCGCCGACGCTTGCCGAGCCTGCGCCAGGGCGAGATCCATCCACGAGGAGAAGTCCGCCATCGTCCTCACCCCACACCTCCTGCCCGCGCCCACCGGATTCAGAGTTGAAGTGCGACGGCGGAGCGTGGTTGGGAGTCTAGCGGGGGGTGAGTGAGGCCCGCGCCCACCGGACGTCGCCGGCAGACCCGCCCGGGGAAACCTGGGAGTGGTTTCAATGAATTGGCGTTCGGTGTCTTCATGGAAACCACTCCCCAGTATGGGCGAGGGGGGGCGGGTTGTGCGGAGGGGGCGCGGGCGAAAGACCCGCCCTGCGTCATCGTCCGCCGTGGGCGATAGATCGCGGTAGGTTTCCTGCATGGATGTGCTCACGGTCAACCACCCTCTCGTGGAACACAAACTCACCTTGCTGCGCGACGAGAAGACGGACTCGCCGAAGTTCCGCAACCTTGTCGACGAGCTTGTCATGCTCCTCGCCTACGAAGCTACGCGGGAGATCGCCGTCGAGCCGTGCAGCATCGTCACGCCCGTCGCGCCGACCACCGGTGTCCGGCTGCGCGACCCACGCCCGCTCGTCGTCCCGATTCTCAGGGCTGGGCTGGGGATGCTCTCGGGCATGACCCGGCTGCTGCCGACCGCCGAGGTGGGATTCCTCGGCCTCCAGCGCGACGAGGAGACGCTCCAGGCCATCACCTACGCCAACCGCCTGCCCGACGACATCACCGGTCGCCAGTGCTTTGTCCTCGACCCGATGCTCGCGACCGGCGGGACGCTCATTGCTTCGATTGCCTACCTGGTGGAACGTGGTGCCTGCGATGTCACCGCGATCTGCCTTCTCGCCGCTCCCGAGGGCTTGCGTGCCCTGGAGAACGATGGCGGAGACCTGGCCAACGTGAGGATCGTCACCGCGGCGGTGGATGAGCGACTCAACGACCGCGCGTACATCGTGCCGGGTCTGGGCGATGCGGGGGACCGGCTCTACGGCGTGGTCGACTAAAGGTTCAGGGCTGCGCCTGGCGTGGTGCTCCAAGCTGGAGAAGCCGAGACCGGTGCGCGTTGGATCGGTGCGCTTCCGGCGTCAGCGGTCCCCCCGGCCGCCTTCTCGGCTCCTCCAGCGGTCTTGGATGCCCCGTGATCTGCAGCGTCACCATCAGCGGGGCTCGTTGTGGCGCCGTGGGCCGTCGGGGCCTCACGCAGGGCTTGCAGAATCGCCGCGAAACCCGCGCCGCCCAGGATCTCTGGGCCGATCACGGACGGCAGCGCCTCGGGGATGTGGGTGAGACCGTGGCCCGCTCGGCGGCATGCCTCACAGACGGCGAGGTGGTCGTCAACCCTTTCTCGCTCGCGGCTGGCCAGGGCGCCGCGCGCCCACGGGGGAAGGTGGCCGGCCACCGACCGGCAGGGCGCCGCGAGCTGCGTCGACATGTGGTGGTGGAAGAACGCCTCCCTGAGGCCTTCGGTTGCCCGGTGGAGCAGGGCGGTTGCTCCGTTGGGGCTCAGCCCCAGGACCGGGGCAATCTGCTCGGCGGTAAGGCCTTCGATCTCGGCGTACCACAGGATTGAGCGCCAGCGCTCGGGGAGGGAGGTGAATGCGGCGCGGATCATCGCCTGGTCGGCGGCGTCCTTGGGAGTCAATCCCTCGGGCGCCGGTCCCTTTGCGACCAGGTCCTCGCCACCATCCGCCCACCCCACCGGGGAGCAGCCCGCCTCCCCCGACAGCTGCAAGATCGAGGCAAACAGGGAGGCACGGAAGAAGGAGTCGGGACCTCCACCTTCCTGAAGTAGGCGGAAGATCTGGGCAAACACCTCCGAGACAAGGCCCTCGGCCTCCGCTGGGGAGGACGCATAGTGCAGGGCAACCACCATCGCGGCGGCGCGGTGCCGCGCGCAGAGTTCTGCGTACGCGTCGTCGTCGCCACTACGTGAGGCGCTGATCAGTTCGGCGTCGCTAGCGAGTTCTTGCGCGTCGCTCGTGTTCGCGGCGCGCTCAACGCTCGTCTCCATTTCGCGGTGTCTCCAGCAGTTTTGGGGGTTCTTCCGCGGTCGCGATGTGAGACCGCTACAAGAGAGACGGCCGACCCGCGTCATAGTGACGCCGTTTGGCCGTCTCACTCTCGTGACCGTATTCACGACGCATGCCATCGTCACGACCCCAGAGTCGGTGCGCGATGCTTGGCGGCTGCGGTCAACCCAGAGCGTTTGGTTGCGTCCACACGACTGGTATGCCCCGGAAGTCGAGGCCGTCGCGGAGTTTGTCGCCGCGGGCGATGACCCGATTCCCGCTCTGGAAGCCCTGGGTCGTGCCCGCGCAGAAGCCGGCGTCGGACTCGCGGAGACGCTGGCGGATATTCGTTGCCTAATGGAGACCGCCCCGTTTGCGCTCGACGAATGGTGTACCGCATCGGCCGCCGCCCAGGGATGGGCCGACGGCGCCGCCATCGCCGCGAGCCCAGCACCCATCATGGACCCGGTCACCGACCTGGCGACCATGCCTTACCTCATCGTCCGTCTGCGCGAGGTTTACGCCCAGGCGGCGGCCGAGGATCGCGACGTGAGTCAAACCCATGCTCTCCTCATCGCAGAAACAGCGGTGACCTGCTCCGATCCGTGGCAGCGGTTGCGCCGCGGCGCGATCCTCGGCGATGTCTTGCGGAAGGTGTTTTCCGCCGGCGAACCGCCGATCTCCCTGGGCTCCTGCTCCGGCGCGGCGATCATTTTGGTCACCCGCGGCCCGAAGCTGGGCCTCCAGATCCATGCCCTTCGCCACCAGCTTGAACGCGATCTCGAGCCTCTCCAGCGCCGGATGGCCGCCCGCCATCCCGTGCGCTTGTGGGTCGAATCGCTGCCGGAGACATACCAGGCGTCCCGGCACCTCCTGGCCGACTTGGCCCGCTGAGCAAGCCGGGCTCTCCTCTGGCGCCCCAGAGAAGAGCCCGGCTGTCCCCCCGTTGTCGCATCCGCGGCACGCCATGGGTGAGTGACGTCATCGTCCGCATCTGCTGGTGCCCAAGACTATCTCAAGCCGCCTCACGCAGCGCGCGTTGATGGACGATGGCGGCCCTCGCGTCGCGCTTGGATTGTCGCCCGAGGGGCAGCATGGGTGGTGCTTGATCCCTAAGGTGAGGTTGATGACGGAGTCTCGGCGCAGGATCGGCGCGAGTCGGGTATTCTCGACGGAGCCCAATGGAGCTGTCGCCTAGTGGCCTATGGCGCACGCTTGGAAAGCGTGTTGGGTGCAAGCCCTCGGGGGTTCGAATCCCCCCAGCTCCGCTCGCTGCGCGCCCCCTTAGCCGAGTGTGTATGATGTCGGCAAGTCTGCCCTCGGGCGAACTGTGTTTTTCCTGACCACGGTGCTTTTTTTCGAGAGGGGAAACCTCATGGGGTCGGCGTCTTTTGAGCGGTCGCGTGCTCGTTTTGGGTCGAGGACGGCGGTGGCCTGCGCGGCGGTTATCTGTCTTCTTGCTGGTGGCCTGGGGTCGTGCAGCTCGGCGGAGGAGGGTGAGGAAACCGGTATCGAGTCCTCGGCCGCGACACCCAGCAGTCCGGATGTCCAGCCGCCGACGGCCGAGAACCCGACTCCTGCGGATCGTCCGCCCGTCAACGATCCGGACCACACGCTCGACTGGATCCCCGAGGGAGGCCTGCCGGCACCGCTGTGCCCAGCCTTCGGTTTCGGTAACCTGTCTCAGGGGCCGATGGCAGATCGCTGCCTGGTGTTGGACACTGCCGAGCCGCTTCCTCCTGGGGCGTTGGAGGAGAAGACGGTGTTCGAGCCTGTCGGAGGCTTCGGCGATCCCCTTGCCCGATTCGTCGACATCAGGACCGTTTCTGACAACGGTGAGCTGTTCTACTTCGAGTCGGGCCCTGATGATGCCGACCTGGTCTGGGGAGCCACCGATTTCTGGCGCTTTGGGACGCTGGTGGGGGACGAGTATCGCCCGTTGCCGAGCCCTGACCTGGAAGGTCGTACAGCCACTCTTTGGTCGGGAGCCACCTACGCAGACGGCCTGTGGGCATGGTCGGAAGGGCCTGCCGATCCGCTAGCTCCCGGGGACTGGTGGGCCATCATGGTCGGAAACGAAGAGGGCACCAACACCATCGTCTCCGCGAATGACTACCCCAGCGACGTCATGGGTCCCTATCCCTATCGACTGAAGTTCGCGGGAGATTGGCTGTTCTGGACCGCCATGACACCGGAAGGCGAGGACGGAGAATCCGTCCAGCAGCTGTGGGCAGCGCCCGTTGATGGCACGCAGAAACCCCAGCTGGTGGACAGCAACGTCGATGCGCGCATGTTCGATAGCAGTGGGGACGGGTACTGCTACTACGCGGTCGTCTCCGATGACGAGTTCACCATCAAGAGGGTCAGCTCAGACCTGAACGCCCAGACCGTCATCGCACCATTGCCCCACGCGGTGGACTGGGGCTTGGACAACGTCACCGCCAGCGGTGACTACCTAGCGTGGAGCATCCAGGCCTACGGAGACTCCCCCACCAACATCGTGACCCTGGTCAACCTTGCCACCGGGGCCACCACGGTGTACGGCTCCGCGACGGTCGGATACCTGAACCAGGAAGGCGTGTCCTGTACCGAAGACGTCTGCGCCTGGGGGTACGCCGCAGCCGATCCCCATCCCGGCGGGGAGTACCTAGTGAACATGGAGACCGAGAAGGTGTGGCGCCTGAACGATGGCGACCCCTCGGCGCGCATCCACCTGAACGGCACATGGGTGCTGTGGGAGACCGAGAACCCCGAGCCCGGCGACGGCCCCTTCTATCCCGTGTTCCACGTGGGCCAACTAGATCTCACCCAGCTCTAGCCAGGCCCAGGCGAGCCCACCGCCAGGCTGACGCGGCCGTCATCGTGCGCGGATGACGTGCCTGGGTGACGCTGGGTTTCACGGCGAAGTGTACAATAATTCTGTACAAGAAGGGAGTGCCTGGTGACCACCATCGAGACGACCTACTCGCAGGCCCGCCAGTCGTTGAAGTCTCTGCTCGACCGCGTGGTGGATGACCGCGTGGCCATTACGATCCGACGGCGCGGCGGCCGCGATGTCGCAATGATCTCCGCCGACGAACTGACCAGCCTTGAGGAGACCGCCTACCTACTGCGCTCACCGGCCAACGCTGAGAGACTGCTGACCGCGCTGAACCGCTCGCGCACCGCGACCCTCGAACCGATGGCGCTCTCGACGCTGGAACAGCTGGTGGAGGGGGACGGCCATCGCTGACCGCCTGCTGGTCTGCCACCCCGAGTTCATCGAGGACCTGTTGCATTGGGTCGCGACAGACCGTCGTACCGCCCGACGTCTCCTCACCCTTGTCAAGGCAACGATGAAAGACCCGTTTGACGGGATCGGTAAGCCGGAGCCCCTGCGGCACGTCGGTCCCGACGTCTGGTCGCGGCGCATCACTCGCGAGCACCGTTGCGTGTACCGAGTGCTGGGAGATCGAGTGGAGTTCCTGCAGGGCCGCTACCACTACTGACCGCTTCCCCTGGTCGGGCTGCTGACGGGGTGGGTGGGGAGCGGTTATGCTGGGCGAGACCTCCCGTGTGGCGTCACCCTGCTGAACCCCCCCAGGGCCGGAAGGCAGCAAGGGCAGGCGGGCTCTGGCGGGTGCACGGGAGGTCCTTCCTTCCCACATCGCCGCGAGCATGTGAAAACCCAACAACTAACGCGGATGACAGCGATCTTAGTTGTCGGGTTTTCGCGGGCTCGCGCGGGGGGAGTCGCGGGGAGCCGGTGGGCGGCGGTGGCGCGTGTCCCCGGGGGGCCGTAAGGTCTAGGGCGTGACTCAGGCTTTGTATCGGCGCTACCGACCAGAGACGTTCCGTGAGGTGATCGGGCAAGATCATGTGACCGAGCCGTTGTCCGCAGCGCTGCGGTCCGGGCGGGTGTCCCATGCCTACCTCTTCTCGGGGCCTCGGGGGTGCGGGAAGACGACGTCGGCGCGCATCCTCGCCCGTTGCCTCAACTGTGCGCAGGGGCCGACTCCGGATCCTTGTGGCACCTGCGATTCCTGCCGGGAGTTGGGGCGCGGCGGCGGCGGGTCGCTCGACGTCGTGGAGATCGACGCCGCCTCCCACAACGGGGTCGAGGATGCCCGTGAGCTGCGCGAACGGGCCTTGTACGCTCCAGCTCGCGACCGCTTCAAGGTGTTCATCCTCGACGAGGCCCACATGGTCACCAACCAGGGGTTCAACGCCCTGCTCAAGGTGGTCGAGGAGCCGCCGGCGCACGTGAAGTTCATTTTCGCGACCACCGAGCCGGAGAAGGTCATCGGCACAATCCGCTCGCGCACTCACCACTATCCCTTCCGCCTCGTCCCCCCGGGGACCATGCTCGACTACATGGCTCACCTGTGTCGCGCCGAGGAGGTCGCTGTCGAGGAGGGGGTCTTGCCGCTCGTTGTCCGCTCGGGTGGTGGGTCGGTCCGCGACACCGAGTCGGTGCTTGACCAGCTCATGGCCGGTGCCGAGGATCAAGAGATCACCTACCGTCGCGCTGTGGCCCTGCTCGGCTTCACCCCCGAGAGTCTCCTCGATTCCATGGTCACCGCTTTGGCGGAGCACGATGGCGGAGCCGCCTTCCGAGCGATCGACGCCTGCGTGGAGTCGGGCCAGGATCCGCGGCGCTTCGCGGAAGACCTCCTGGAGCGGCTCAGTGATCTTGTGGTTCTCGCGGCGGCGGGCGATGGCGCCCGGTCGGCTTTCTCCTCGATCCCAGAGGACACGCTGGCATCGATGCAGGCCCAGGCGGCGAAGGTGGGTCTGGCCGCCCTGTCGCGGGCTGCCGATGCTGTGAGCCTTGGCGTCACCGAGATGACGGGTGCGACCTCGCCGAGGCTCCAGCTGGAGTTGATCATCGCTCGGATGCTCGTCCGAACTCAGACTCCTCCGCCGGCGGTCGGATTCGACCACCGCCCTGCCCCAGGACCCTCTACAGTCCCACCGCGAGATTTGGTGCCCCCACGGGGATCGGCTGCTCCTAAGCGAGGCGAGCAAGTGCCCCCCGCCGCGGGGCCGTCATCGTTCGACGGGGGAGGAGAGCAGGTCCCGCCGACCGTCGGGCCGCCTGGCTGGGAAGCCGCACCGACCCCGGCACCGGTGTCCCCACCACCTGCGGGGGGAGTGAGCTTTGGCTGGGTCGCGGAGAACTGGGGGCAGATCTTGGCTCGGGTAAGCCGAGAATCCCGACTCGCCCATGTGTTCATCCAGGCTGAGGTCAGCCTCGCGGCCGTCGAGGGCGACATTGTCACCGTTTCCGTCGACAGTCCAGGCAAGGTCTCGACGTTTTCTCGGCCTCGGTTCAAGGATCCGCTGGTTGCAGCCCTCAAGGCGGTGACCGGCGTCGATCTTTCGGTCGAGGCCGTCGTGGCGCTCCGCGACACGCCCCCCGTCAGCAGCCCAGGCCCTGTCGGCAGTCCAGTCTCGGCGACCACACCGGCCCCGACGCCAGCGCGGGGGGTTGAAGCGCCGCATCGAGACCGGCCCGACCCGCCGGGCCCGCGGGACCTGGGACCGGACCTGGCCCCGGCCCCCACCCTCACCGGCCCACCGGACCCGCCCGACCCTTCCCTCCCCGCCCCCGCCGCGGACCCGGACCCCCCCGACCCGGGCCCCTCCCCCACCGACCCCGACGCCGAGGATGCGGGTCTGCTCGGCGTCTCCCTGCTCCAACGAGCCTTGGGCGCCTCGATCATCGAGGAAACCCTCGACCCGGAGCCGTGAGACGTCAGGCCGGATTCTGCGTGAAACAGTAGGGTGTCAGACGTGTATTCAGGAGCGGTGCAGGACCTGATTGAGCAGTTCGGGAAGCTGCCGGGAATCGGGCCTAAGTCTGCCCAGCGGCTTGCCTTCCACATTCTCGCGGCGGACCCCGAGGAGGTACGGGCCTTGGCCGACGCGCTGAGTGAGGTCAAAGCCAAGGTTCGGTTCTGCTCAACCTGCGGCAACGTCGCCGAGGAGGAGCAGTGCGCACTGTGTCAAAACCCGCGACGTGATCCCTCCCTCCTGTGCGTTGTCGAAGAGCCGAAGGACATCGTCGCCATTGAACGCACTCGCGAGTACCGGGGGCGGTACCACGTTTTGGGCGGAGCCATCAACCCGATCCGGGGGATCGGACCCGACGAGCTGCGGGTGCGCGCCCTGTTCGAACGGCTCCAATCCGGCGAGGTCAAGGAGGTCATCCTCGCGACGAATCCCAACATTGAGGGCGACGCCACCGCCACCTATCTCGCCCGGAATCTCCTCGCGGCCGGTGTCCACGTCTCACGATTGGCGTCCGGACTGCCCGTCGGAGGGGACTTGGAGTACGCAGACGAAGTAACGTTGGGGCGTGCATTCGAGGGAAGGAGGCCCGTGACATGAGCGAGTCGGGCTCCAATGCAAAACTGGTCAGCGACTGTGCACGCATGGCCCACGCCTTCAAGACACTGATCGACGTCTACACCGAGGTTGCGGCCAACACCAATCCCGCAGCTGCGTTGCCGATGCTCGCCTGGGCTACCGCCGATGGTGCCGCGGCCGCCGCGCGCCTGGCAGCTATCAAGGATGTTGATCCGCCCGCCGGAGACCTGGAGGAGCCCCCCTTCTTTGACCTGGACCCCCTGCGCTCGGGTCTGGCCAACGTCCTGGGGGAAAACGACGTCTACAACGAGCTGGAGGACTCGAGGGCCGAGGACGCGCTGGTCGGACAAGAGTCGATCACCGAATCGATCCTCACGGCTGTCTCTGCTTTCCGGGTGGGCCTCTACTACTACGAGACTGCCGGACCGACCGCGGCCATGTGGTACTGGCAATACTCGGCAATGACCATGTGGGCCGACCGCATCGCCTCGGCCCTGCGCCAAGTTCTTCTGCTCCTGTCTGCGGCCCACCGTCAAGGCCACGCCCAGCTGGTTCACGCCCTCAAGGAGCTGCGGCGCACACTCGAAGTCACGGCTGCCGTGACCGGAGAGATCTCCGTTGTCAACCTCTCTGAAGCCCTCCCCCCGCGATCGTGAAAAGAGCGTCCCAGCCGTGAGCATCGTCGTCCAGAAGTACGGAGGCTCCTCCGTCGCTGACGCCCAGTCCGTCAAACGCGTGGCCCGCAGAATCGTCGAGTATGGCCGAGCTGGCCACGAGGTCGTAGTCGTGGTTTCCGCCATGGGGGACACCACCGACGACCTCATTGACCTCGCCGAACGCGTCACCCCCACCCCGCCGGCCCGGGAGCTTGACATGCTCCTGACGGCCGGGGAGCGAATCTCCATGGCCCTACTCGCCATGGCGATCAACGCGCTGGGGCATGAGGCCCGCTCCTTCACCGGCTCCCAGGCGGGCGTCATCACCGACGCGGCCCACGGCAAGGCCCGGATCATTGACGTCACCCCCGGCAGGATCCGCAGCGCGCTCGATGACGGCGCCGTCGCCATCGTCGCCGGATTCCAGGGGGTCTCCCAGTCGACAAAGGACATCACGACGCTGGGGCGCGGCGGTTCCGACACGACGGCGGTCGCCCTGGCCGCCGCCCTCGACGCCGACGTCTGCGAGATTTACACCGATGTCGACGGCGTCTTCACTGCTGACCCGAGAATTGTGCCCGCCGCCCGCCAAATCCCCTCGATCAGCGCCGAGGAAATGCTTGAGATGGCGGCGAGCGGCGCGAAAATCCTCCACCTGCGCTGCGTGGAGTACGCCCGACGCTACGGGGTGCCGCTCCACGTTCGCTCCAGCTTCTCCACGAACCCGGGCACCGTCATCGTCCCTGATGAGACGGCTGTTTTCCCGATCTCTCCCACCGACTACTACCGCCCGAAAGGGGATGTGATGGACCACAGTAGGGAGGCGCCCCTCATCTCCGGGGTCGCCCATGACCGATCTCAGGCGAAGATCACCGTTGTCGCCGTCCCCGACGTTCCCGGCACCGCCGCCGCGGTCTTCGAGGCCGTCGCCGCCGCCGGGGCGAACATCGACATGATCGTCCAGAACGTCTCCCACGAGGGGGAGGGTCAGACCGACATTTCCTTCACCCTCCCGGCCACGGACGCCCCGGCGACCGTCTGCGCACTCGAGGCCGCGAAGGCGCGCCTGGGGTTCACGGAGCTGATCTTTGTCGACAAGATCGGCAAGCTCTCGCTCGTCGGCGCGGGGATGCGCTCCCACCCGGGAGTCTCCGCCAAGCTCTTCGCCGCCTTGTCCCAAGCCGGAGTCAACATCGAGATGATCTCCACCTCGGAGATTCGCATCTCGGTGGTCACTGGCGTTGATGTCCTCGATGATGCCGTGCGTGCCGTCCACTCGGCGTTCGATCTCGATTCAGCAGACGGTGAAGCGATCGTGTACGGAGGGACAGGACGATGACGGCACTTTCCGTCGGCGTAGTCGGCGCAACTGGGCAGGTGGGCCGGGTCATGAGGACCCTGCTGGAAGAACGCGCCTTCCCCATCAAGGACATTCGCCTCTTCGCCTCGGCGCGCTCGGCTGGGACGACCCTGACGTTCGCCGGCCGCGACGTCGTCGTCGAGGACGCGGCGACAGCGGATCCAAGCGGGCTTGACGTGGCCCTGTTCTCCGCAGGAGGTGGCACCTCGCTCGCGCTCGCCCCGAAGTATGCGGCAGCGGGCGCCATCGTCATCGACAACTCCTCAGCTTGGCGGGCCGATCCCGAGGTTCCCCTCATCGTTGCCGAGGTCAACGGGCACCTGGCGACCTCGCCTCCCAAGGGCATCATCGCGAACCCCAACTGCACCACCATGGCCGCGATGCCGGTTCTCAAGCCCCTCCACGACGAGGCGGGCCTGCGGACCCTCATCGCCTCGACCTACCAGGCGGTCTCTGGGGCGGGGCTCGTGGGGACGTCCGAGCTCGCCACCCAGGCGAAGGCTGCGGCAGCGCAAGACCTGGCCGCGCTGGCACTGGACGGGCGCGCAGTGGAGTTTCCGCCATCGTCCGCTTTCCCGGCGACCATCGCCTTCAACATCGTCCCCCTCGCCGGAGGTCTTGCGGACGATGGCGAAACCTCCGAAGAGAAGAAGTTGCGTGACGAGAGCCGCAAGATTCTCGATATCCCCGATCTCGCGGTCGTGGGGACATGCGTGCGTGTGGGCGTCTTCTCCGGGCATGCCTTGGTCATCAACGCTGCGTTCTCCCGGCCCATCACCCCCGAGCACGCCACGAATCTGCTGGTCGAGGCGCCAGGGGTGGAGGTTGTCGCCGTCCCGACTCCGCTTGATGCGGCGGGGATCGACTCGGTGCTCGTCGGGCGGATCCGGCGTGATCCGACAGTCTCGGGTTCCTGCGGTCTGACAATGGTGGTCATTGGGGATAACCTTCGTAAGGGCGCCGCTCTCAACGCCGTTCAGGTCGCCGAAATCCTCGCGGCCTGACCGTGGCGCGCGGGCCCGCCTGATCGCCCACTACTTTCATCAAGGAGCTGTCCTGGCAATGAAAAAACTGATCAATTCCCCAGCTGACGTGGTCGCCGAAGCCCTCCAGGGCCTGGTCGCCGCGAACCCCCACCTCGCCCTCAACGCGGACCACGCCGTGGTCTACCGCGCGGATGGGCCCACCCCTGGCAAGGTCGGCGTCATCTGCGGCGGCGGCTCTGGCCACGAGCCCGCGCACGCTGGGTTCGTGGGCCTAGGAATGCTCGACGCGGCCGCCTGCGGCGAGGTCTTCACCTCGCCTGTTCCCGACCAGGTGGTGGAAGCCACCAAGCGGGCCGATGGCGGCGCGGGCGTCGTCCACATCGTCAAGAACTACACCGGCGACGTCATGAACTTCGAGATGGCCGCCGAGATTTCCGCAGCCGAGTCGGGCGTCGAGATCGAGACCGTCCTCGTGGACGATGACGTCGCGGTCCAGGATTCCTTGTGGACGGCGGGACGCCGCGGCGTGGGCCTCACGGTCCTCGTCGAGAAGATCATCGGGGCTGCTGCGCAGGAAGGCTTGCCGCTCGCCGATGTCGCCGCCGCCGGGAGGGCTGTCGTGGCGCAGGGCCGGTCGATGGGCCTAGCTCTGACCCCGGTGACCACTCCGTCCGCCGGCAAGCCGATGTTCGAACTCGGGGAGAACGAGATCGAATTCGGCGTCGGCATCCACGGCGAGCCCGGCCGCGAGCGCCGTGCCCACGCCTCTGCCGCCGAACTGGCGAAGGCCCTGGCTCTGCCCATCATCGAGGACCTGCCGTTTGTCGCCGGCGACTCGGTGATCGCACTGGTCAACGGGATGGGCGCGACCCCACTCATCGAGCTGTGCCTCATGAACCACGAACTCGGCAAGATCCTGGCCGAGCACGGCATCACCGCGGCACGGACCCTCATCGGCAACTACATGACGAGCCTCGACATGGCCGGTGCCTCCCTGACTCTCCTGCGGGCCGACGCGCAACAGCTGGCCTGGTGGGATGCGCCCGTGCTGACAGCTGGCCTGCGCTGGGGGGTGTGATGACCCAGGAGCTGACCCTCGAGAACGCGAGGACGTGGATCCGGGGCTTTCGTGACGTCATCGCGCGCGAAGCTGGCACTCTCACCGACCTCGACTCGGCGATTGGCGACGGCGACCATGGCATCAACATGGCGCGCGGGATGGCGGCGGTCTCCGATGCCCTGACCCTCGATGATGCGACGGGCCCGCAGGCCAACGTGGCGGACCTGCTCAAGAAGGTAGGGATGACACTCGTCTCGACCGTCGGTGGCGCCGCTGGTCCGCTGTACGGCACGTTCTTCCTGCGCATGGGCACAGGAGCGCTCCCGGAGTCGCTGTCAGCCAGCGACTTTGGCGACGCCCTGGCCCGTGGGCTCGATGGGGTCGTGGCCCGTGGCAAGGCCGAGCTTGGTGACAAGACGATGATCGATGCGTTGGCGCCGGCGGTTGAGGCCTACCGAGCGGCCCTAGCCTCCGGGGGCGACCTCGCCTCGGCGACCGTCCAGGCTGCGGCGGCTGCGATCACGGGGCGTGACGCGACGATTCCTCTCGTTGCCCGCAAGGGACGTGCCTCCTACCTCGGGGAACGCTCGGCAGGCCATCAGGATCCTGGCGCCACGTCGATGGCGATGCTCCTGTCGGCGGCGGCCGACGCCGTGGCATGATCGCCGTTCTCGTTGTCTCCCACTCACGGCCGCTTGCAGAAGCGGCCGTGAGTCTGGCCTCCCAGATGGTGGGGGCTGGGGACGTCCCGGTTGCTATTGCGGCTGGGACTGCGGAAGGGGGGCTTGGGACAGACGCTCTTGCGGTGGTGGCCGGGTTGGAGCAGCTCGACAATCCCGATGGGACGTTGGTGCTGTCGGATCTGGGAAGCGCTGTTTTGTCGGCGGAGATGGCTCTGGAGATGGTGGACCCTTCGGTGGCTCGCCGGGTGCTGCTCAGTCCGGCACCGCTGGTGGAGGGCCTGGTTGCTGGCCTGGTGACCGCTGGGAGCGGGGCTGGGTTGAGGGAGTGCGCGGCCGAGGCGGCCCGAGGGCTCGCTGCCAAGCAGGCGCATCTGGGGGGTGATGAGCTGGGCGAGGTGGAGTCGAGTGATGCTGACGGGGCTGAGGTGAGGGCCGCCATCGTGCGCATTGTTAATCCCTCGGGGCTGCATGCGCGACCGGCGGCGACGTTGGTGTCTGCGGCGGGGAAGCTGGGAGGCGAGATTCGGCTGCGGAATGTGACGACGGGTTCGGGCTGGGTGTCTGCCGTGTCGCTGACTGGGGTGATGATTCTCGGGGCGGCTCTGGGGCATGAGGTCGAGGTCGAGGCGGGCGATCCGGCGGCGGTCTCGGCGCTCGTGGAGCTCATCGCGGCCGGGCTGGGTGAGCTTTAGATGGGCGGGCACACGCTGATTGTGACGAATGACTTCCCTCCGAAGACGGGGGGGATTGACCTATTTGCCCTGGAAATGACGCGGCGGTTTCCGCCGGACTCGGTGACGGTCGTGGCCTTTGGCGGGCCTGATGCCGATGCCGGGGACGCGGAGATGCCCTGGGAGGTGGTGCGTCTGCCGGTGCGCACGCTGCTGCCGACGCCTCGGACGATTTCCGCGGTGTGCGAGCTGGCGCGGGAGCGGGGGGCTGATTCTGTTTGGTTTGCCTCGTCCACACCGTTGGGGTTCATGGCGCGGAAGGTGCGGCATCGGACGGGAGTGCGCCGGATTGTCGCGACGAGCCACGGGCATGAGGTGTGGTGGGCGCGGATTCCCGGGGGGCGGCAGGTGTTGCGGAGGATCGGCGATTCGGTGGACGCGTTGACGTTCATCTCTAAGTACACGCGGGCTCGGATCGCTCCGGCGTTGTCGCCCGCGGCGCGTCGGAGGATGGTCGAGGTCTCGCCGGGGGTCAACCCATGGGGGTCGGGGGTTGGTTTGCCGGCTGAGGGGGAGGTGCCGAGGGGCGAGGAGTTAGGGGAAGCGTCGGCTGATGGGGGAAGGGCGCGGGCGCGACACGGCTTGGGGGAGGGGCCGGTGGTGCTGAGCGTCTCGCGGCTGGTGCCTCGAAAGGGGCAGGATCGGCTCATTGAGCTGTGGCCTTCGGTGGTGGCGGTGCATCCTGAGGCGAGGCTCGTCATCGTCGGCACGGGGTCCTACGAAGAGACTCTGCTGGAGATGGCGGAGGCCAGCGCGGCGTCATCGTCCATTGTCTTGACGGGGCGCTTGCCTGATGCGGACTTGGCGGACCTCTACGCGGCGGCGGCGGTGTTCGCGATGCCCTGCCGGTCCCGTCTTGGCGGGCTTGAGGTGGAGGGGCTGGGGATTGTCTTCTTGGAGGCCCAGGCGGCGGGGGTGCCGGTGGTGGTCGGGCGCTCGGGTGGGGCTCCGGAGGCTGTGATCGATGGCGAGACGGGGCTGGTCGTGGACCCAGGGGATCTCGGGGCGATCCGTGGGGCTGTGTTGGAGCTGTTGGGGGATCCGGAGCGTGCCGCGCGGATGGGGGCGGCGGGGCGGGCGTGGGTGACGTCTTCGTGGACGTGGGATGCGAGGTATGAGGTGCTTGCGGGGTTGCTGGGGCGGGGGTGACTGGGTGTGGCGCAGTGGCCGGCCCGGGGTGAGAGCCTTGTGCTAGTCTGGCTCGCGCTGCCCGACAGCGCGGGGCGTCCATACTTGCCAGTGGTGGCTTTGCCCTGAGCTGTGACAACACTCTGACGAACGGAATAATGCATGTCACGACCGATTCGCTCCGCCCTCACGGCACTTGGTGCCGGCATCGCCGCTCTTGGCTTGACCTTAGCGGGAGGGTTCCCAACCAGCGCAGCTCCGGACGCGGCCTTGGCTCCAGCCGATGCCAGCCTCGTCGCCGCCGACTGCGACTCCTTTGCCACGGCCTGCTCGTGGGACCTCAACTCACGGGTCGTGTCTCCCGTGGGCAGGACCGAGGTCTACCTGGTGTTCACCGCCCCGACGACGGGAGCCTTCCAGTTCACATCCTCCAGCCGCTCAGCCGACGCAAATCCGTACGGCTACCTCTACGATTCCGAGTTCAATCTCATTCTCTACGACGATGACAGCGGAGGGGACTACAACTTCCGGATCTCGGCTGACCTCGTGGCCGGAGAGGACTACTACCTCGTAGTCAGCCACTTCTCAAACGCACAGTCGGGCTCGTTCACCGTCAACTATGGCGCCGCCGCCGCCTGCAGTACGCGCGGTACCGCCTGCGCCTGGGACCTCACGCAGACGGTCTTCACCTTCACGGGGGCGCGTCCCGTCACCTTCTTCAAGTTCACAGCTGGAGACACCGGGGGCTTTTGGATCACCGTGTCAAACCAGACCTACAATTTCGACTTCAACGGCTGGATTGAGACAGAGAACGACGAGGTCCACAGTGATGCGGCGGCGTTGCCCAGCGGCGGTCTTCAGGTGCTCGTGGATCTCATCGGAGGCAACGTGTACTACCTGGGCCTTCAGATCTGGGACTACTACGCCTCTGGTTCGGCCACCCTCAGCATAGGTACCGCTGGCGCCTGTGGATCGTTCGGTACTGCCTGTCAGTGGGATCTTTCGCCGAAGCACATTGCAGTGAATGAACCGAAGCCCACCCATCTGAAATTCACAGCACCGAGGGATGGCGAGTACGTCTTCAGCTCGTCGCAGCCACAACTAGACGGCGTCGATCCCTGGGCCAGGCTCTGGAACGACCAGTTCGAATCGATCGTCTTCAACGACAATGGCGGCGGCTACTTTGACTTCAAAATCACCGAAGAACTGACCGCCGGAAAGGTCTACTACCTGGTGGTTGGCTGGCAGAACGTCTTGAACACGGATGGTTTCACGGTCTCCGTCAAGGTCCCCGAGGCCACCGACGGGGACGACACCAAACCGCCCGGCGGGGACGACACCAAACCGCCTGGTGGGGGCGACACCAAACCGCCTGGTGGGGATGTCACCAAGCCACCTGGCGGGGACGTCACCAAGCCGCCACCTGGCGGGGACAGCTCCAAGCCGCTGATGAAGCAGATCAAGAAGGGGATCGTCAAGATCGCCGGCAAGCTCAAGCTCGGCAAGACCCTCAAGGCCAAGGTCTCGAAGTTCACCAAGGGGGTCAAGTACTCCTACACCTGGTACCGCAACGGCAAGAAGATCAAGGGAGCCACCAAGGCGACCTACAAGCTGAAGAAGGCCGACCTGGGGAAGAAGATCAAGGTGACGGTCACCGCGAAGAAGACCGGGATGCTCTCAGCCAACGCCACCTCGAAGGCGAAGAAGGTCCCCAAAAAGAAGTAGCGCCATCGTGCGTCCGGGCCCGGGGGCGCGAGGTGCCACCCGGGCCCGGCGCCGTGCCGGGCAACGGCGTCGGTTGCTAAGGTCTCTTGCCCTACCGCTTTTGGCCTTGCGCGCTGGCACACCACATCGACAGACCGAAGGATTGAAGCTCTATGTCACGACACACACACCCTTGCTTCGCTGTACTCGGCGCCTGCGTCGCGGCCGTTGGCCTGACTGTTGGCGGCGGGTTCCCCGCCTGTGCGACGCCGGAGACGGTCCTGGTGCCCGCCGTGGTGGACGCGGGCACGCTGAGAGCGCGCGACTGCGACACCATGGCGAAAGCCTGCACCTGGGATCTCACGCCAACGACGGTCACGTTCCGCGAGGACGAGATGGCCTACCTGAAGTTCACCGTGGCGAAAAGCGGCGGGTACGCGATCACCACATCGAACATGCAGGGAGATTTTTTCACGGAGGGGTTCTGGATCAGCGCCGCTGATGACTGGGTCCAGTATTACCAAACCTTGCTGCCTGACGGAAACGTCAAGATCACAGCAGACTTTGTCGCGGGAACTGTCTACTACCTGGTTCTCGACTACTGGGACGAGGGCTCTGGCTCGTTGACCATCAGCTTCGGCGACGCGGACCCCTGCCGGAGTCGCGGTACTGCCTGCGACTGGGATCTGACACCGAAATCGGTCTCGCTCCAGGGATCAGAGGCCATGTACCTCAAGTTCACCGTTCCACGAACAGGAGCCTTCGCGTTTGTCTCGTCCAATCGATCCGCGAGGGCTGCCCCTTCCGCCTTGCTCCTCGACTCGTCGGGAGAGTTTGTCAACGGCGCCGACTCCTCTACATCCCGTAGCGACTTCAAGTTCGCGCAAGACCTGGTCGCCGGCGAGGTCTTCTACCTGGTGCTGAGCCACTCGTGGGAAGGCGGTTCCGGCTCGTTCACCGTCAGCATGACTGATGCTCCCCCCTGCAGCACCTTCCTATCGGCCTGCGAGTGGAACCTCGCTCCCAGGAAGGTGGCGAACTCAGACCCCAACCCCACGTTTCTCAAGATCACTGCGGCTCAAACAGCCACCTTCACCTTCACCTCAACTCATCCTTCGAAGAACACCACACAGGTCGCCGCTTTCCTCCTCGACAGCCAGGAGGACATCCTCGGATACTCTTCCGGCGGAGCAGACGGGCAAGGCTTCGAGATCAAGGCTGACCTGACGGCTGGGGAGGTCTACCTCCTCGGGTTCTTCTGGCTCGGCGACACCGCCGGGTTCACAGTCAAGGCCTACGGGCCGGGAAGCCCGACAGGCACCAAGCCTCCCGTCAAGCCGCAGACAAAGAAGGATGCGAAGAAGGACACCAAGTTCGACCCGAACAAGCGGACGGTCAAGGCGGGGGTCGTCAAGATCAAGGGCAAGGCCAAGGTCGGCGTGACCCTCAAGGCCAAGGTCTCGAAGTTCACCAAGGGGGTCAAGTACTCCTACGCCTGGTACCGCAACGGGAAGAAGATCAAGGGCGCCACCAAGCCGACCTACAAGCTGAAGAAGGCCGACCGAGGCAAGAAGATCAGCGTCAAGGTGACCGCCAAGAAGGCCGGTATGAACTCGGCCACCGTGGTCTCGAAGGCGAGGCAGATCCCCCGCAAGGGCGCACCGCAGCCGTTCTCATGCGGCGTGGCACGCGAGGGCCGGGGAGGGACCGGCCCCCGCGTGATGTGTGACTACTTGACGGTGACCTTGTAGCTGGCGACCTTGCCCTTGGCTTGGACACGGATCGTTGTCTTGCCCTTGGCAAGGGCGACGAGGCGACCGGCCTTGTCAATGGTGGCGACCGACTTCTTGGTCGAGGAGTACTTGACGAGAACCTTGGTGCTCGCGGCGGGCTTGACCTTGCCCGTCACATACGCGACGGCCCCGATCGCCATCTTCGTCGGGACCTTCGCGGACACCTTGATGCCCTTCGCCGCGACGGCCTTGAGGACAACGGTGACCTTGATGGTCGCCTTCTTTCCGTTGGCTGCCTTGGCGGTGATCGTTGCCGTTCCCGGCTTCTTGGCGAGGATGGTGCCGGCCTTGCTGACCTTGGCGACCTTCGGGTTCGAGGACGTCCACGTCAGCGTGACCTTCTTGCCCAACTCTGTGTAGCCGTAGGTGGGAACCTTCGCGAACTTCCCCTTGACCAGACGGATCGACTTCTGGCCAGCCTTGACCTTGACCGCGGCAAGAGACACGTCCTCCTGCGGCGGCAGGGAAGGACTCGGGGAGAACGATGGCGTGGTCGGGCCGACCGTGGGACTTGGCTTCGCTGGTGCGGGAATGACATTGCCCGCTTCCGAGCTGTTGAACACCTTGAGGGTCCACAGCTGCGAGTAGTCCAAAACCTCAATGTCCTTGTCACCATTCTTATCCTTCTGTCCCTTCGCCTTGGCGAGGATCTGGAACGGGTAGGTCCGCATGGTCGTGCTCAGCACCTTGATCACATTGCGCTGAAGGTCACCCAGGCGCAGGCTTCCCACGTTGACGTAGTTGCCCTTGAGGGTGACCGTGTACTTGGTGACATCTCCAGAAACGGAATCAGTCTCGTCAATGACCACCGACACGGCTGCCTTGTCGGTGGCAGACAGGATCTGGGTCCACTGGTCGCCGGCCACCACGGGGCCGATGATCCTCTGGACGAGGTCATAGCCTTGCTGGACCGTAGTAACCGTGGGCCGCGAAGCCGTGTTGGCCGTCGGCAATCCGGTCTGAACCGCCGAGGTAAGTGCGCCAGTCCCCATGCTCTCGACAGGTCGCGTGAGAGTCACCGATCCCGTCGCCGAGGGCCGGAAGTTCGACACCGGGTCGTACTTGTACCACTTGTATCCCTGGGATGGGTCGACCGCGATCGGTGAGATCATGTCGCGGAAGCCCGACCGAACCTTGACGTACCGAGGCGTGTTCGGCTGCGCATCAGCCACGATCTCCACCATCGTCGGAAGACCGATCTTGTCCCATCCCGTGGTGGGAATGGGAACAGGCTTGACCAAGGAGAGAACGTCCTGGTAGCGGTTGTTGCCTGGCATGATCAAGTCGTTGCCCGCGTACTGGGAGGCCATGAAGGTTCCGTTTCCACGGATGATCGAGGACCAGTCCGTCATGACGACACCCTGGAAGCCCCACTCGGAACGCAACACGTCGGTCAGGAGATCGTAGTCCTGGAAGGTGAGAGTTGAGTTGACCTTGTTGTAGGAGCTCATGATCGCCATCGGCTGTGCCGACTTGACCGCAATCTCGAAGCCGTGGAGATAGATCTCACGGAAGGCCCGCTCAGAGATCGTCTCGTCGACGGCAGAGCGGAAGGCCTCCTGGTTGTTGGCCGCGAAGTGCTTGAGAGTGACTCCACGTCCCGCATGCGACTGCACACCGAGCGTGATGTTGGCGGCGGTCATCCCCGTGACCAGCGGATCTTCTGAGTAGTACTCGAAGTTCCGTCCGCACAGCGGATCACGGTGCAGGTTCATCGCGGGGGCAAGCCACCACGTCGCCTCGAAGTCGTCCATCTCAGCGCCGATCGCGTCACCGATCTTCTGCTGCAGCTGAGGGTTGAAGGACTGGGCGAGCATCATCGCCACGGGGAATGCCGTCGCGTACTGGTAGCGCGGCTGACCTCCCACCGTCTGGGACGCGGTAATGCGCAGACCGGCCGGGCCGTCCGGCAAAGCGAGAGTCGGGATTCCCAGACTCTCATACTCTTCCGTGGTGAAGCCCGCCGATCCGGCGGCCGGTGTCACGATGGTGCTGGTCGCGGCGTTGGTTGAACTCCGTCCCACAACAAGGTGCGTCAGCTGCTCCACCGACAACCCCGCCACGAACTGCTCAATGGTGATTGTTCCGCGAACGACATCCCACAGCGTGTTGTTGGGGTTGGTCACGACATTCTGAACCGTCTCACCGCGTGCGGTGTCGGGAGCGTACGGCGCTCCGGTGCCCTCCCAGTCGGCGACGGGAGTCGTCGGGAGGTACGTCGTCGTCTTCGAGATCATCCCGCCTTCGACGGAGTACATCGGATCGGCTGACGTGATCGGCACATCCTGGTTGACCTTGGAGGCGTTGTTCGGAGCCACGAACCCGGCAGTCGACAAAGCGACGACCGGTGCAGTTGCGATTTCTCCTGCCTCACCTGTGTAGCTGTAGAACCGCTTGGGATCCGACTTCAACTCACCGACCGGGTGCTTTCCGCGGAACTGCGGGGAGAGTTGCTCCGTCACCGTCGTCGTGTCGAGGTGAAGCTTGGCCCCCACGTGGGTGTTCCGCGAGGAGTTGCCGACACGGATGAGGTAGTCGCCAGCTTCCATGACGTAGGCGGACTGCGACTCGTCATACGAGGCCAGCGACGTCGTGGGGAAGCTGACGGTGACCAGCTGGGACTCTCCCGGAGCCAGCTTGTCGGTCTTTCCGAATCCGATGAGTTCCTGGTAGGGCTTGTCGAGTCCGGTCGTCGGTGCCGAGTAGTAGATCTCGACGACTTCCTTGCCGGTGTACGTGTCGCCGACGTTGGTCACCTTCGCCGTGACCACAGTGTTGCCCTTGAAGTCGGCGGTCACCGAGTCGGTCTCGATCGAGAACTCGGTGTAGGACAGCCCGAACCCGAAGGGGTAGGTGACCACCATCGAGTCGGGGTACGGCGCCTTGCCCAGCCCCCTGTAGAAGGAGTCGAAGTAGCGGTATCCGACGTAAATGCCCTCGGTGTAGCTCTCATTCCTCCAGTTCGCCTCGGTGGCACCAGGGATGGGCCACGTCGCCGGGAAGTGCGGCTTCAGTGAGTAGTCGTTGACCCCGAAAGTCTTCGACGCTGGGTAGAAGGAGTAGTCAATGGCCCAGGTGTCCGTCAGCTTCCCCGAGGGGCTCTCCGTGCCGTTGAGGACTGCGGGCAGCGCCCGGCCCCCCGCCTGACCCGACTGGCCCAGCAGGAACAGCGCGTCCAGTGGGTCACCGCCGGAGGGATCGGTCGTGATCGAGTTGATGTGCTTGAAGAACTTGGTGTCCATCACAGCGGCGGCGTTGATGACAACGATCACGTTCTCATAGGACTCCCCCAGGAGCTTGATGTTGGCGTACTCGACGTCAGAGACCAAGTAGTCACCGCCTTCGACATAGCGATCCCAGTGCTCGCCCGAGTTGCGGGCGATGATGTAGATCGCCGTGTCCGTCGGCTCCGTCGGCAGGACGCTGTCCACCGTCAGCAGGATGTCGGGATAGATCGGGTTTCCGTAGGTGTACTGCGAGTTGAGCGTCTGATCGCTGCTTCCGTCCCATTGGTAGTTCCGCGTGGGTGCCCACTCTGCGATGAGGGTTTCCGTCCTTGAGCATGAGGGCGTCCCCGATGTCGAACGGTTGAGCGCATTCCAGTAGGTCGGCGACGTCGTGACGTTGTAGCCGACCTCCTCAAAGCCCGTTCGGGCGGAGATGTTGCCGCTCGCGCGGTTGTTCACCGCTCCGGACCCCGTGCCACCCTTGACTGTCGACATCGCGCCGCAGCCGAACAAAGCCACGTTCGGATGCACGTCATTAGGGATATCGGGAGCCGGGATTGGCAGGACATTGTTGTGGTTGTCGAGCAGGACCATACCCTCAAGGGAGCTCTGCTCGGAGATGAGGGCGTTAGCCGCCTCCAGCTCATGGATTCCAGGGTCGGGATACCACGCCTTGGCCACTGACGCGCCGCTCACGGCGAGTGCGGTGGCCAGGAGGAATGGCAGCACGGCCTTCGTTGGCTTGTGCATGTCGGTTCTCCAGCTTCCTTCTTGTAGTTGTGTTGGTTGTTGGACACCTCCCACCGAACAATCGCCGTTCGACAGTAGATGCCCGCCGCCTTTGCCTCCTAGGTCACCCTGAGGGTCACCTTCTTCGAAACCCCCTTGATTGCAGCTTTCGCGCTCGCCGCCGTTGGCGCAAACGTGGCCGTCACCCCATATGACCCCTTTGCCAGCTTCGGCAGCTTCACCGTCACCTTCCCCTTCTTTGCCGCCTTCAGCGCGACCGTCACCGACTTCTTGCCTGCCTTCACGACAAGGGTCCCCGTGGGCTTGGCCACCCCCGGCACCACCACCGTCACGGTTACCTTTCCGCGGTCCTTACGTGCGATCTTCTTCGCCGCCAGTTTGACCGTGACCTTCGCCGCCTTGAGCGCCACACCCTTATCGCCGGTGGACGATGACGTTCCTGGAGTTGGCATGACAGCCGTCGCCGAGGGAGGTGGCTTGGTGGGCGTGGCGCTTGCGGACGAAGTCGACGGGGTCGTGGGGGTCTGACTGGTCGGCGGTGGGGTCGTCGGCGGTGGAGAGGATACCGGGTCCCACCTGGCAAACAACTCAAGGTCCGAGGTGACCGGAGTCGTGAAGGTCCACTCCGTGGTGAACGCGGCGCTCGTGAACCATACCGGGGCGAGGAACCCCGCGGGCGGCGTCACGGTCGGTGCCCAGAGCCTGCTGCCGGGAAGCACCACAGTGAAGGCCGGTCCGCCTGACCCTTTGCCGCCGTAGTTCCAGTCCACCGTGTGTCCGACCGACCACTGGGCGTAGAGCGTTGTGTCGTCGTCAAACCCTCCCCCTTCGACCCACTGGCTCGGCAGGGGTTCGGTGCCGTCCTCGTCCATCCACCAGTCCATGAAGACCCAGCCCCGAACGGGATTCGGCGAAGGCAGGTCGCAGGAGTGCCCTTGCGCGCAGGTCAGGGGATCCACGGGATCGGCCTCCCCGCGGCCATTGAGGTTGAAGGTGATGGTGATGTCGGAGGCCATCGCCGGCGCGGCCACGATGAGGCCCGACAGGGCGACCCCTCCGGCGAGGGCACTGACAATGAGGCGAAGTGGAATCTGACGACGGGGACTATTCACGAGCTGCGTCGCTCCTCCCAGATGGCCAGCCCGAGCCCGGCGGCATCTGTGCCGTCGAACCGGACCGCCCGTTCTCGGATGTCGGGTCTGACGCCCCTGGCGCGGACCCAGCCTCCGCGGTGAAGGCCGCCTCCAGTTCTACCCTGGCTTTCCTCTCCAGTCAACACTCACTCGCATTACCGCATGTCGCAGCTCGGTGGGCGCAACCAGCCTCGCGAGGTGACGGGACCGTCATCGTCCAAGGCCTTCCTCTTGACAGCGTGAGGTGCCAACCGCTGGTACGGATGGGGAGCGGCGCGTTGGCGCCTTGAAACGCGTGCCCGCGGGGGAGGCGATGGTGGTCGCGAGTGGGTCGCGGTGTCGCTATGCTTGACACCGCAATCAACTTCGGGGACTCTCCCTTCCGTGCCACGGGTGGCGGTGACCGGGGTTGCCCATGCGCCCAAGGGAGTGGAGGCTTCAATGTCACGTTACTTGCGCCCTGCCGCCGTGGCGATCGGTGCCGGGCTCGCGACAGCGGCTCTGGTCATGGGAGGAGGGTTGCCGTGGGCGGGGACCCTGACGGGGGGCTCCGTTCCAGCCAGCGCTGGCGGGGCTGCTGGTGTCGCGACGAGCTGCGACACCTGGGAAACCGCCTGCGAGTGGAACCTCGCCCCGCTGGTTGTTGAACCCACGGGGACAGACTCCATCTACCTCTGGTTCACCGCGCCGAAGACTGGGCCGTTCTCGATCGTCTCGTCTGCGCAGGGCGCCGATGCCGACCCGTTCGGAATGCTGTACGCCGCTGATCGCCAGCTCCTCTCCGCTGACGACGACAGCGGAGGTCTCCCCAACTTCCGACTGACCGAGTTCCTCACGCAGGGTGAGACCTACTTCCTCGTGGTGCGGCACTTCATGGACACAAACTTCGGCACGTTCACCATCAGTTTCGGCGAGGCTGAGCCCTGCATCTCGATCATGGCTGCCTGTCCCTGGGATCTCTCGCCGCTGGTGATGAACGACGACCGGTCCAATCCCGCGTTCTTTGTGTTCACCGCGCCATCGTCGGGATCATTCACCATCAGTGGGGTACCTGCACCGGGCGAGCCACAGGTGGCGTGGTTCGCACTGCATAGCGCCGAGCACGTGATGATGAAGATGTCGACCTGCATGGCTGTATGCGATCCCCCGATCACGGCGGACCTGACCGCCGGGACTACGTACTACCTAGAAGTCGGGCGGTACGGCGACCTGGAGCCGGGCTGGCTCACGATCACGGCCCGCGGTCCGGGGATTCCCGACGTCCATCTGTCGCTGAAAGAGTGGGCACCGAGTGCGGCAGCGCAGAGCACATCGGTCGCCGTGACGGTTCTCAGCGGAGGAAGCTGGTCGGCGTCGACCTCCATGTTCTGGCTGTCGGCGTCGCAGGACAATGCCACGACAATGCTCCTTTCGGTCCGGGAGAACCCGGGCGCCGCTCGAAGCGGCCTCGTCACTGTCCGCTCGAGCGGAGAGACTGCCACGCTCCTGGTCACCCAGTCTGCTGCGGGAACGACCACTCCGACACCCGACCCCACCACGCCCGATCCCACGACACCGACTCCCGACCCCACGACGCCCACTCCCGACCCCACCAAAGCTAGTCCGTCCCCATCCACCAGCAAGTCTTCCGCGTCTCCCACCCCGACCAAACCCAGTTCTGCCCCCACCTCTTCTCGGCCGACACCATCGGTGAGCGTCCCGCCATTACTGGAGAAGATCAAGGCTGGGGTCGTCAAGATCACCGGTCCGGCCAGGGTCGGCAAGACCCTGAAAGCCAAGGTCACGAAGTTCACCAAGGGAGTCGCGTACTCCTACACCTGGTACCGCAACGGCTCGAAGATCAAGGGCGCCACGAAGGCGAGCTACACGCTTAAGAAGGCTGACCGGGGGAAGAAGATCAAGGTCACGGTCACCGCGAAGAAGACGGGGATGCTCCCGGCTTCCGCGACCTCGAAGGTGGTCAAGGTCTCCAAGAAGTAGGGCCGTCATCGGCCGGGTCGGGGGCAGTGCGAGGGGATGCCGGGCGGTGTCTGGCCTTCGGTGGCGGTGCTACGCTGGGGCGCGGCATCCGCGTCTGAGGTCTCTTCGCTTGCCTGCGACTGCGACGTACGCTCTCGCGAAACACTGACTGGCCTACCTAAGGATGAAAGCTCTATGTCACAACACGCACACCCCGTTTCTGCGGCGCTAGGCGGTTGCATTGCCGCTTTGGCCCTGGCCGTTGGCGGGATGCTCCCCGCCACAGCGACTCCGGACAGCACCGACGGCGCCACCCGCGTCGCCGCCGACTGTGACACCTTCGAGACGGCTTGCCCATGGGACCTCACTCCGCTCAGTGTCTCGCCGGTTGGGCAGGGGCTTGTCTACCTCGCGTTCACGGCCCCGTCGTCGGGTCCCTTTCGGCTCTCGTCGTCCAACCGCACGGGCGGCGACCCATACGGCATTCTCTACGACTCGGCGCGCCACCTCATCGCCTCCGACGACGACAGCGCGGGAAACCTCAACTTCCTGATCCTCGCAGACCTCGTCGAGGGGGAGGAGTACTACCTGGCTGTCAGGCACCTTTCAAGCTCGAGTTCCGGATCCTTCACCGTCAACTTCGCCGAAGGGGATCCCTGCTCCACACTCGCGGCTGCCTGCCTCTGGGATCTCACACCGAGAGCCGTTACCTTCACCGGACGCAGCCGCGTCTACTTGAGGTTCATCGCCCCAGCCACCGACGGCTTCAGGAT
>Ga0123356_10001008_pt1 | contig 31271 bp, 26 predicted proteins | sample TergutEmb28metaG_2_FD_92546 | JGI IMG/M metagenome (GOLD analysis project Ga0123356, IMG submission 92546) | Embiratermes neotenicus P3 segment gut microbial communities from Petit-Saut dam, French Guiana - Emb289 P3 | ecosystem: Host-associated > Arthropoda: Insects > Digestive system > Gut ...
ATATGAAGATCAAAATCTGTAACCCCCGTTCCAAGTTCCACCACAAAAAGAATAACCGCGCTCTCCCGTATCGCGATATCCACCTGATCGTGAATCGCTTCGGGGATAGCCTCGTGGAGATTGGGGATAAGTCCGCCGGTGTCAACTAATGTAAACTCAACATCGCTCCAAACCGCTTTCATGTAATTGCGGTCGCGGGTAACGCCCGCAATATCATCTACCACCGCAACCCTTTTACCAAGGACACGGTTGAAAAGCGAACTCTTGCCTACATTTGGGCGGCCGACAATAGAAACTACGGGTAACTTTGACATTTAACTAAAATACCTTATGTTTGAGGTCAATAGGAACCTCTTTTTGCGTTGTTACGAAAAGATCAAAAACACGGCTGCGGGAAACACGGCGCACCTGAAACACCACCCCTTCAAATTCCGTTGTATATCCTTCGGGAATTTTCCCGCTGCAAAGCCCCCCAATCCACTCATCCATCGTCAAATCCCAATCAGGAAGCACAGGAGAGATTCTTGACCGCAGCCTCTTAAAAGCCGTGCCGCCGCCGGCTCTGAAACGGTGCTCTGTCAGCTGAATCAAATAATCCGCCGGTATATCATACTCATCTTTGAGCTCACCTACGAGCGTCTCTATTAAATTCTCTAATGTCACCATACCCACTGTCTTGCCTTTTGCGTCACGCACTACCGCTATATGTCTATATCCGCCCGTAAGCACTCTGAACAGTTTTGAGAGCGGCATGAAAGGATTGACAAAATTCAGAGGGCGCATGATTCCGTTAAGAGTCGGATTCTCAGGATTAAGCCTGAGCGCTCCGACTATATCTTTAAAATTGATATAGCCTATTATTTTGTCAATATCCCCGTCCTTAGCCAGCGGAAAACGGGTATGGTTATGGAAATGAGCCGCGATGAGCGCTTCGCTTAAACTCATCTCTGTTGATAGAAAATTTATAGACTCACGCTTTACCATGATCTGCGAAGCAGTCTGAGCGCTGAGATCAAGCGTTCGTCTGATTAGCTGCTCCTGCTCCTGGCTTATTTTACCGCCAAGAAGCGCATTGCGGGTGAGCATCAAAACTTCCGAAGAGATACCTTTGCCTTTTGTAAGGCGCAGCGTGTTAAGCGTTATGAAAACAGCCCTTAAAAACAGACGGAGAGGTTTGAAGCCGTATACAGCAAAAACGATAATTGACAAAATAATTGCTGAAACAACTATTACAGTAAAATTCATCTATTTCCTTTATAGCAAAAAAGTCCCTCCCTGCATATTTTATGCAGAGAAGGACATAATCACACAAAACATCTTTTTAAAGAACCGGAACCGAAAACCTACCTGCCGGTAAAACCTCTTCTCATCTCTTCCTGTACTTCCCTGTTGTTAGGATCCAAAGTACGGGCGCGGTTCATACGGCTATTGTACTCCTGTTCATTTCTTTGCGCTTTGGCCACTCTTGCAAGTCCAAGCTCGGCGAGAGCGTACTTGTTGTCAATACGCAGAGCGCGTTCGTAGAAGCTCTTGGCTTCCGGAAACTTCTGCTGCATAAAAAGTACGTTTGCGCGTTCATAAAGAGCGGGAGCGTGGTTGGGATTTATGTAACCCACGTTCTTAAACGTCTCAATAGCGTCTTCAAAATTGCGCTGAGAAGTTTGAATCCTTCCGCGCAGCATGAGAGCGTCTATGTTTTCCCGCTGCAGACGCAAGACTTCATTAACAATATTCATAGCTTCAGCGTTTCTGTTTCCGCCAACGCCCAGAAGCGCAGTAGCATACTTGATAAGAAAAGCGGGCTCTCTTCTCGCGTCCGTTACGGCTTTCCATTCAACTACCGCGTCCATCCACCGCCCAAGTTCGAGATATACATCTGCGAGAGCTATACGGATCTCTACGTCAACCGGAGTACCCCGCGCGCCTCTCACGACTCTCTCCAAAAGCTGCATCGCGTCGGCGGAACGTCCGGTCTGGATGTACCCGCTTGCGAGCGCAGACATGATTTTGGGGTCATTGGCTCTGAGCGCGTTTGCCATTTCAAGGAACATCATCGCATCGTTAGGCATCTTGCGGACATTGAGCAGATATTCGCCGACTCTGAGAATCGGATCAGGGTTCCTCGCCTCAATAGCGATAAATCTCTGAAACGCGTTCATCATTTCTTTGTCTTTTTTCTGCGATCCGTAAATCATACCCAGTTCAAACCACGCGCGGGAGATAGTATCATTAAGCGCAACGGTTCTTTCAAGCATGGTTACTGCTTTGGCCGGATTTCTGCCCCTGCCGGCAAAAAAGGTACCGGCTCTGAGGAAGTTTCTGTGATCACGCGGATAAGCGGCAGTGTTCGACTCAAAAATCCTTATCGCACCCGCAGTGTCGCCGGCCATCTCAACCAACTGTCCGCGTCTGAAAGCAAGATCCTGATCTTTAACATTGGGAAGCTTCAAGAACTCATCGATCACTTCCGCTGCCTTGGCGTGGTTGCCATCTGCTTCATAAGCGGCCACAAGGCGCTTAAGTCCATCTTCTCTGTTAGGTACCGCCGCAGGTCTCGCACCTCTTGCGGCAGGCGCGGGGTTTCTAGCGGCGGCTCTGAATTTTTCAAGCGCGTCAATAGCGGCTTTGCTGTTCTTGACCTCTATGGCGCTTACGCCGAGACTGTAAAAATGTTCCGGCGTATTATTACCCTTAACCATAGACAAAAACTTAAACGCATCCGCAAACTGCTTTCTGCCAAAGGCGTGATCACCCACTATCTGGGCTATTCTTGAAGAATCAGGCGACCTTTCAGGGAATCTTTTGTACATATTCATAGCCTGATCAGTCTTCTTGTCCTGCATGTAAATGTCGCCGAGCGCCTTTAACTCGCTTACCGCACGGGGGTTAAGAGCGATCGCCTGCTCGTAGGTGATAGCCGCTTCCCTGAGCCTGCCGGCTTTAGCCTGACAGTCTGCAAGTTCACCCAAAAATGTACCGTTGCGCGGATCAAGCTTGGACGCCTGTTCAAACATCGGTATCGCTCTTGCACAGTCATTTCTGTTTTTATGTATAGTACCAAGCGCAGCATACATACCTACATCCGCCTCATTAGCCGCTATAGCGCCCTGAAGAGCCGTCACCCTTTCCGCTTCCTGACCATGTCTCATAATAAGGGCGACAAAGTTTTTATGAAACCCTTTTGCCTGAGGATCCAACCTCAAAACAGAACGGTAAGCGGCCAAAGCTCCCGTTGAATCATTTCGTGCAAAGAGAGCGTCTGCGAGACGGCGCTGAGCGGCAGCGTCATTAGGCTGCAACGCGACGTACTGTCTGAGAAACTCTATCGCCATCTCCGCGCTGTTTGTACGGCGGCAAACCTCTTCCAACATTTTGAATACTTCGGCGTCTCTTGGAGTTATGGTTGACAAATCTCTAAGAACCGTGAGCGCTCTCGGATTATCCTTAGCCTCAAAAGCGGCGGTTCCCAGCATTTTCATAAACTCAGGTTTTCTTGCGTCAGGCCCCTGAATCATCGCTAAAAATCTTACAGCGTCCGCCCATTGCTTGGCGTCAAAAGCCGCCCGGCCCACCATAAGCGCAACCGCATGATCTGTAGGGTTACGTTCAAGATACCTTCTGTACATACGCATAGCCTGTTCAGACTTTTTCTGCTGCGTATAAAGATCACCAAGTATTTTGAGTTCAGCTATGGCCCTGTTGTTCATAGCCACATACTGCTCATATGTGAGAATAGCCGCGTCAATCTGTCCGGCAGCCTGCTGACTCTGAGCTAAAGCAAGCAGCAGCTCCACATTTCTTGGATCCGCTTTTACAGCGCGGTCAAAAAGCGGTACCGCTTTAGCAGGCTGATTCTGTTCACGGTAAATGTTACCAAGCTGAATGATCATCGGCGCGTCGGCTTCATTTGCCGCGATAGCTCCTTCAAGCGCCGCAATTCTCTCCTGCGGCGTACCGCCCTGCATTACGAGCTCTACAAATTTTTTGTGAAAACCTTTCGCATTGCGGTCTGCGGCAATAAGCGCCCTGTAAGCGGCCAAAGCTCCCGCTCTGTCTTTGCGGTCATAGAGAAGATCACCCAGAGCTCTCTGCATCGCCGCATCCTGAGGACGCAGTTGAACGTATCTTCTCAAATGGGTAACCGCTTCGTCTCTCGCTCCGGTTCTGACCGCAAGCTCATAGAGCGTCTTTACATGGTCTGCGTTCTGCGGAGCCGCAGCGCTGAGCTGTCTGTAGATGGTGAGCGCGCGCTGATTATCCTTAACTTCAAACGCCGCCTGACCAAACATCTGCAAAAACGCGGGGTTTCTGGCTGCTTCACCTTCAACCATAGCGAGATATTTTACCGCTTCGGCAAAGTTCTTCTTGTTAAAAGCGTCCTCTCCGACAAGTCTCGCGGCTGCATTGTCTTTACCGCCCTTGTCAAGAAATCTCTTGTAAGCCGCTACAGCCTGATCGTTTCTCTTCTGCTGAACATAGATATCCCCTAGCGTTTTAAATTCGGTTACCGCGTCAGGATTTAAAACCGTAACTTGCGCAAGCATGAGAGCCGCTTCTGAGATGTTGCCGCTTTTTACGTGACAGTCGGCAATAGAAGAGAGCACCGCTGTATTTTTAGGATCCATTTTAGAGGCTTCCTGAAGCACTGGCAGAGCCGCTCTGCAATTGTTAGCGGCTCTGTGAAGATCACCAAGCCTTGCGAACATCGCGGCGTCAGCCTCTTTCGCCGCTATAGCTCCTGTAAGCGCCTGAATCTGCTCCTCGGGAGTACCGCTCCGCAATACTAATGAAACAAAGTTTTTGTAAATACCCTTGATCTGAGGATCAGCCCTCAGAGCGGCCCGGTAAGCAGTCAGCGCACCGTTATTGTTATTAGCGCTAAAAAGCAGATCTCCCAAAGCTTTCTGCATCGCCGCGTCGCCCGGGACAAGAGCGACGTACCTTCTGAGCACCTCGGTTGCGCCCGCGGCGTTATTGTTTATCCGTTCTATCTCAAAGAGCTGCCTTAAAGGCAAAGGATCTTTTGGAGAAGCTGCAGCGAGCTGATTATACAGCTGCGCCGCTCTCTGATAGCTTTTCGCCTCAAAGAGCGATGTTGCGTAATTTTTCATAAAATCGGGATTTCTGGCCGCCTCGCCGCTTACCAAAGCGTAAAACTTGTTAGCCTCTTCCCATTTCTTCTGCGCAAATTCGAAATCTCCGACAAGTCTCGCTATCGCTACATCTGTCGGGGTTTTTTCCAAATATTTTTTGTAAGCGGTCACCGCCTGCGGCATTTTCTTCTGCTGCGCGTACAGATCTCCAAGCGACTTAAACTCCGCCACTGCCGCTGAGTTCATCGCAGTAACCTGCTCATAGGAGAGAATAGCGTCGTCAATTCTACCCGCTCTCTCCTGACTTAAAGCAAGAGCGGAGAGGCTTGCCACGTTTCGAGCATTGATCTTAAGCACCGCCTGATGCGTCTCTATAGCCTTCGCCCAGTTTTGCTGCTTTTGGTAGATACCGGCTGCTGCAACCAAAATCGGCTCATCAGCTTCATTGGCGGCTATCGCCGCTACTAAAACCGGCATGAGTTCAGCGTCGGCAGTTTTATTTTTAATAAGTATAGACGCATAGTTTTTATACATACCGGTTATTTTCGCGTCGGCGCGTACAGCCGCGCGGTAAGAGGCGAGCGCGTCTCTCTCATTCTTTGCGGCAAACTGCAGATTTCCAAGATCCCTGTGACCCGCAGCGTCATTGGGCTGCAGCGCAAGAAGCGCGCGCAGATGAGTCATAGCCGCGTTGTTATCTTTTTGAGTGAGCGCTATCTCATACAAACTTCTCTGAACATCGGCGTTTCTGGGCTCCAATACCGCAAGCTGCTTAAACAGATCGTAGGCTGTTTTGTGGTCGTTTGCCGCCAACGCAGCTCTCGCAAGACGCATTCTTGAGGGGACGTCTTTTGAATCAAGAGCTACAATGCGGCGGTCTGCGTCTGCAAGACCCTGAGCGTCGTTAAGCTGCTGGCTGCACTCGGCCAGATCTCTCCAAAGCGCAAGATTATTCTGATCCGCTCTTAAAAGCGTAAGCAGCACGCCTCTGGCTCCGCGGAAGTTTTTCTCCATCATGTAAATACGGGCAAGCATAATCTGCGGCTCTTTTAACGCAGGATCCCTGTGCATCGCAGACTCAGCGGCGTCACGGGCCATGTCGTAGCGCTTAAGGTGCCACGCCGCGTTCATCATACCTACGGCCGCCGGCGTAGTCGCCTCTAAGGTAAAACTGCGCTGAAAGTTTCTCAGAGCGTCCTGATACTTTTTCGCTTCAAGATTGTATTCCCCGAGAGCAAGGTGAATTTTAGGGTTATTGGGATCAACCGCTATCAGACGGTCATAGGTAGATTTAGCTCTGTCCGGCTGATTTGCGCGGGTGTAAAGATCGGCAAGCTGAGCGTAAGCCGCTACGTTATCCTTATCCCTTGTAATGGCTCTCTCTAAAAGAGCGGTCGCCTGAGGAAGGTTATTTAAACCCTCATGAACCTGTGCCATAAGGAAAAGAATGTCCTTAACCGTCTTTCCTTCAGGATCGGCGGCGAGAACCGGAGCGAGCGCCGTTTCAGCGGGTCTCCATGCTTTCTTGGCGATGTGGTCGCGGCCAACTTTTTCTCTTGCCGTCAAAGCGCCTGCGGATGTAGCGTTACCGAACCGCGCCATCGCCGCGGCGTAAGCGTCTACAATTCTCTTTGCGTCAGCTTTTATATTTTCAAGACTGACAGCCCAAGCAAACAGATCGTCGGCATTAAGCGCGGCTCTGTTAGCTTTTTCAAAATTTTCAGCAGCCGTTTTAAAATCTCTCGCCTGATAAGCGAGACGCGCAAGCTCTACAAGCGCCTCCGGCTTTGGTTTCGATTTATCGTTTGCGGCGCGGTTAAAATAAACGATAGCGGAGTCGTTCTGATTCATCTCCCTGTGAGCGATAGCTACCTGTAAAGCGATATCGCTGTTGGCTTCACGCGCAATAGATCTCTTAAGAAGCGGCAGCGCCTTGGCGAAATCTTTTTCTCTATAGTAAATCTGACCCAGCTCACGGTTGGCGACTACGTTATTTTGATCTGTCTTCACAACCTCTTCAAGCGCGCGTTTGGCTTCGCCGCCCTTACCCTGAGCGATAAGCGCACGCGCGTACTCCCAACTCGCTTCGCCGGTCATCTTAAGATCCATAGCTTTCTTAGCCATGTCCACCGCGTTAGCCGGTTGGTTGAGCTTGTTATAAACACTCGCCGCGCCAAGATGCGCCTCATAGCTGTTTGGCTCCATTCTCATGGCGACAAGGTAACAGGCAAGCGCTTTTTCCGGCGAGTTAGTCCTTTCGTGAGCAATACCGATGTGAGCCCAAAGTCTCCCGTCTCTGTTACCGGCAGGAACATTATCATCCGCATGCTTCACAGCGCCGGCAAAATTATTCGCCCCAAACAAACGGTAAAAAGTGTCGTCTGAAAATCCGTTCGTTACAAAAATTCCAATAACAAACAGACAAACCAAATGCCGCGCGAACCGATGCTTCATTGTACGCCTCCAAAACAAATTTGCTATAAGTGTTACATCTTCGATATCAATTATCTCATACGAATGAATTTATGTAAAGTCCATCCTGCATATTTTCTCTGCCTGACTTCAATAAATACCAAAAACCCGAAGCTTCCCCTCGCAGCAAAAACAATTCCATGCTTTGTGCAAATAGAAATTTTACGGGGAAATAGGAAAATTACGACCCCTGAATCCAAGAGTCCTGACAGTCCTCTGAATAAATATATATTATAGAGATATTTTTTTAAAAGTTTTTTCGTAATTTTCCCAAATTCAGGAATCTTCTTTTGTCCACTTTTGCAGGGCGTCTATAATTTTAACCGCCTGCTCTTTGCTTGATATATTAAATTTGGCCTGCTGGCGGTACTCATCATCCATTTTGCGGTAACGGCGGATTGAATAACGATCCTGACCGTAATCTTCCTTCGCCTTTTCCCACTGCTGATACCGAAACAGCACAGTCGCCCAGGAGCCCTTTGAAAGAATTACCTTATCAAGCTCCTTTACTACAAGAACCCCTTCTTCTTCATAACTGATCGTAAGATCATCCACATTTGACGCCATAAGACAGCTCCTTTTTTATTTATATTAAGGATAATTTCAAGACCCCTTTGTTATAATAATATATATGATCGCCAACCCTGACATAACATTATAAACATCTGTGCCGTCCGCAAAACATTTTTTCTTACTGGATCTGTTATTTTTGAGATAGAGATTATCAACACTGAAAGGAGAGACCGTTTTGCGTCTTCTTACACCTGCCGCCTATTTACCGACAGTAAAAGGCTTGCTGAATAACGTAATAGCCGCAGAGCCGATCTTTCCTTTTTACGCTTCTTTTAAGCTGACGTCAAAATGTCACTTCGGATGTCCGTTCTGTAATGTCAGAAATGACAAATGCGACGATTTGTCAACAGCGGATATAAAAGCGATATTGAGGAATCTCTCCCGCTCATCTGTTTTAATGACAAGCTTTGAGGGCGGGGAACCGCTTCTGCGCCCTGATATTGAGGAGCTTCTTGCCTACGCCCATAAGTGTAAATTTTATCTGCTCTTTACTACAAGCGTCAAAAACATAATCGACTACCCTATTGAGCGTTACGCGCGCTATATAGATTTTTTGCACGTGTCAATTGATGAAGGACACGATAATCTTCAGCTTTTTGACATATTGCCAAAGCTAAGCAGACTTCCATTGGATCTGTCCGTACAAACAGTTGTCACATCCGATACAATCGCAAATCTTGATGAAAAAGTAAAGCGGTGTTACGAGGCAGGCGCAAATATAGTCATTATCCCCGCGGCAAAAATGGATAACGCAAAAAACTGCTTTCCCGATATGAACCGTCTTGACCGTAAAATAAAAATTTTGCGCAAGTTTTACCCAAATACAATCCACACTCCGTCAGGATTTTTTGACGCATACCGCAAAGAGCGCTGTTCAAGCGCTTCTGTTATTATAGCTCCGGACGGAAGACTCTATTATCCGTGTCACATTATGGGTGAAAAGGGGCCGGATCTGCGCGTTACCGATCTTACAGAATGGCTCTCTTCAAAAGACGCCAAAAACGCGCGCAAAAAAATGAAGTTTTGTGAAAGAAACTGCGGGTGGTATCAGTACTACGCTATTAACTCATATACATCCGTTTCGTCAATAGCTGATACTTTAAGGCCGGTTTTGTTTAAAAAGCGGCCATAGCGGCATTTTGTTACCGTCACACATTAAACGTTACCAATTGAAAGTCGTCAACACGGTTTTCACGGCCTCTGTATTCCTCAAAGGCGTTCCATATATTTTCTGATGTGACACTCGCCTTTTTGCTGTGATTTTCCAATATGAGTTTTTCAAAGCGCCTGTATCCAAACGGAACGCCTTTTTCGCCGCCAGGCTGATCAAACAATCCGTCTGTGGCGATGTAAAATCTGTTAGCGGGATCTGCCGGTATTTTTACCGTATTGATCTTGCCGCTGTCGCTAATTTTCCCTTCGCCGACAAAAATCTTTTGACCCTTTATTCGCTGCACCTCACTGCCGTTGCAGACAAAAATGCTCATGCGTCCGGCGGAAACAGTAACGCTTCCGTCAATCGCGACAAACATAACCGCAATATCGCAGCCGTCTCTGATACTGCTTGTACCGTTTGAATTGCTGTCCGGCTGATTACTGAGAATCTCCGTAAGCCATCTGTCTAATTCCCATATAATTCCCGCAGGATCTTTGCTGTTGCCGGGCCGTACCACAGCTTCGAGCGCGCTTGTGACAAGCATGGTTAAAAGAGCGCCGGACGTACCGTGACCGGTACAGTCACAAACGCAAAGAACCGTACCCGCGTTTTCGAATTGCTGCATCCAAAATATATCGCCGCCCACAATGTTAGCGGGATTCCAGATAACTGAGCAGTCTGAAAAAACTTTTTGGAGCGCCGCGGTTTTGGGCAGCAGATGCTGCTGTATATTGCTTGCGTAAAGAAGGCCGGAGAGAATTTCATCATGCGCCGCTTTTGTTTTAAGATTTTCGAGATTTGCCTTCTCGGCGAGTTTTTTTAGATCCGCCATTGCGTCCGCGTAATTTTTTAGCGTGATATTGAGTTCCCGCGCGGTATGCTCTAATTCCGTTTTGACATAAGCCGCGCAGTTTTTGGGGATATTTATGTTCTTTGCTATTTGCCTTGCCATATCGGTGCACCTGTCGCATCCGCACGCGCCGCAGTCGTGATGTCTTGACTCCTCATCCAGTTTGCCGATAGCGTTGAAAGCAGCTTCAATATCATCCTGCGTTACAGTAATCTCTTTGACAGGAGACGGCGTGTACTCCCTCACGAAATCTTCTTTGCGCAGCTCTTTATCGAATTTTGCAAAGAGACTGTCAAGATGCTGCCGGCCGGTTTCGCTGTTTATGGATTTTTGGCGCAAAGCGTCCATTTTGGTATTTATCTCAAAAACGTTCCTGTCGTGCCTGCATCCGGTGCCGCGGTTACAGCCCTCCGCGCAGTTGAGCACATCGAACAGTACCGGCAGGTTTTCAAGAGGCTGTTTAGCGTATTCGTTGAGCGATTTGTAGACGGTACTCGAACATTCTGACCTGTCAACACGCAATGTTTTTCCGTAGTAATACTCAATATTCTCCTTTAACCCGCCGGGCATCGGATAAACGCCGCCAAGCCCCGCCTCATAGTGGTCAAAGCCGCTTTGGGTTTGCGGGAAAACGACGCCGTTTTTCTCAATGTATTCGTAAAGATTCCTTATTGTCACGTTGTACTCAACAACTCCCGTATCATCAAATTCAAGGCCCTTGGCCGCGCACGGCGAAAGAGCCGCGATTTTACCCGTTATACCTTCGTATTCACGCATATAGACTGCCGTGCAGAGCATGGGCGAGTGTATGGGGGAGAGACGCGCCGCAAGTTCGCCGCGGTGCATTAGTATGTAGTTAACTATAACCGGACATGGCTGAGATATGATGGGCGACAAACCGTTTTGTTCTATGTGACGGATATGAGCCCAGGTACAGATATCCGCACCAAGCGACACGTCGTAGATTTTGTCAACGCCAAGCGTACGCAGCCACGCAAGTACGCACCCCCACTCGTCAAAATTGGTTCTTATGGCCGGTGCGGCGAACAGGCTGATCTTTTCACCGCGTTTAAGATCGGCAAAAAAACGCTCCGTATCGTCTTCGTAGTACCGCGAACCGTGATGGCAAGCGTCCTGACAGGCGCCGCAGACGATGCACTTGCTGTTATCTATTTCAACAATAATTTTCCCGTCTGCCTCGCGCACGATGTTGGCTTCTTCGACAGGACAAACTCTTACGCATTGGTTGCAGCCTACACACTTTTCCAACGCGTTATGGATAACTTTACGCACGAAACTCTTTCCTCTTTATTAATTGACAATCAGATTAAACGTCAGATTTTCAATATCTTCCATAAAATCTTCTCCGCACTCAATCATTACCTCATTATCCTCAGTTGTAATCCAGTTCACAACTATCTTTTTGCCGCTGCCCGCATATTTATCAAGTTTCATCAGCATATTGTATATAATCTTGGTGGTTGAACTGTTGTAGTAAGAGATCTCATTATCAAAAGTAAAAACCTCAAAATCGGTCTCCAGATAAACGTCAAGCCACTGGTTGATCTCATTGAAAAGCAGACCGATATTCTCATGAAAGCAGCGGCCCTCTAATTTCATATTGTTTTTTTCTTCGTCAACCAAAACATACGGCATGGACGCTGTCTTCTCTTTTTCTAAGCGAAATGCCATTACTCTTTTCCTCCCTGTTTTATCGTGATATACATGGAAAAGTATTGCAGGTCACCGTCAAGGGGTTTGAGCTCATACCCTATCGGTTCTGTCGCGCGCCGCGCTATTTCTATGAGTCCTATGCCTGCGCCTCTGCTTTCAGGGTTGTCATTGTCAGCTTTTATCTGCTGTTTGTAATATTGCCGCAGTTCGTTCTTGTCCATAGTATTGAGGTGGTCTATGCGCTGTTTCAGGATTTCGGCGTTTTTGGACGTTACCGCATTTCCGGTTTGTATGAAATATGAAAAGTTTTTAATTCCAAGAATATAAATCCCTTTTGACGCTTCTATCTGTTTGCCGTTAGTCAAAGTATGCTGTTCTTTTTCAGCCGAATACATCAGTATATTGTTCATCTGCTCAATAAATACCGAAAAGACCGACTGCGACGCAGTCATTGATATGTCATCATATTCAAGGCGTCTTAAGAGCATTTCAGCTATGCCTTCTATTCCGCTTGCCCAAATAGGGCCGCTGTAAATAACGTCAATGTGGTTTTCGGCCAGCATTTTGTTATATTCGTGCACGTTGAATTGCATACACACTCCTCTGCTTATGTTTATGTTATGTTATTGTCTCTCACACTTTAAACGTAATAAGTTCAAAATCATCTACCCTTGATTCCGTACCCCTGTACTCTTCAAACGCGCTCCATACTTTATCGGATATTGTACTTTGTTTTTCGTTGTGATTTTTTAATATGATCTCCTCAAATCTATCGTACCAGAACGGCAAAGACGCACTGCCGCCCGGTTGGTCAAAGAGCCCGTCCGTAGCGATGTAAAACTTGTTATCAGGATTGCCGGGAATCTTTGTCGTTCTGATACTATCTTTTGTCTTAATGTTTCCCTCTCCCACAAAAAACCGCTGACCTTTCACGCGCTGGACTTTCCTGCCGTCGCAAACAAAAACGTTGGTATGTACAGACGAGAAAGAGACGTCTCCGCCGTCTGCAATGAACAGCACCGCAAGATCGCAGCCGTCTTTTATATTGTGCACGCCCGTTTCGCGCCCGTCAGCGTTCACGTTAAAAGCGCTTGCTAACCTTTTGTCAAGATGCAATATTATTGAGGCGGCGTCATCACAATTATCCGGCTGCACTATGGATTCCAGAGCCGACGCGACAAGCATGGTTAAAAGAGCGCCCGGCGTACCGTGGCCCGTGCAATCGCAAACGCATAAAACTGTACCTTTGTCAAACTTCTTAACCCAATATATATCGCCGCCTACAACGTCGCGGGGCTTCCAGATTACGGAGTGGTCGGAAAAAACGGCTGAAAGCAGGCTTGGCGGCGGCAGCAGATTACGCTGAATTTTGTTCGCGTAGTCGATTCCCTCCATAATGATACGGCTCTGCTTTTCTATCTCCCTGTTTTTCGCCTTTAATTCTGATACTACTCTGTAAATCTGATTTTGATTCTTCATACGAAGAAGCTCATATACAAACGCCAGTATCCACACCCCTGAGTATACCATAGCTATTCTGATAGTCACAGCCGGCGTATAGCCGTAGTAATGTCCGGGACGTCCCGGGATGTATTGGGCCGCTAAAATATAGACAAGCATAAAGCCTGAGATAACAGTACCGGTTTTTGCACCCAAAACGAATATCGCGATAAGCGGAGTTGTCAAAACCCAAAGGCCGACAAACCCATAATTACCGCCCCGATAATATATTATCACGTACAGAACAAACAACGCGGAGACCGGAAGCAGTTTGCCGTAAAAATTATAAAACATATCGCTTCCGCCACCCCAAAACCGCCTGAGTAAAAACGATAACAAAAGTAAACAGGCAAGCGCCTGCTGAATAATGACAAGCGCAACGGTTCCGCCCTCTTTTAAAACGGTAGGAGCAAGCGCCGTAACGGCGCAAAGCGCAAAAACAATTATAACGTTAATGATTATGTATCTTTGCTTATAATCATAAAAAGACTCTTCATCGGCCCGTATGTTAGAGCGTTCTCTGTAATTATCACTCGAAAATAAAAAGGAAAACATTTTTGAAATCATTACTCTGTAAATTTCCGTCTTTGCCGTTTATTTATAATGCCGCATTCCTGAACGATCATTTATCACTGTATAACCATGTTAAATTCCAAATTTTTCATCTCTTCCTGCAAATCTTCGCCGCACTCTATCATCATGCCGTTGCCTTCAGCCGTAATCCAGTTTATTATAATTTTTTTACCTTCCGCCGCGCGCTTGTCCATATTAGTCAGTATGTTAAACAGCCACTTTGCGGCAGAGCTGTTACAGTAGTGAATTGCGCAGTCAAAAGTAAAAACGCTAAAATCAGACGCGAGATAGCTTTCTAACCAAACGCTGATCTCCTCAAAAAACAATGACACGCTTTCAGGAAAACACCGGCCCTCTAATTTCATATAACTTTTTTCCTCATCCGCCAAAATGTAAGGCGTTGAGGTTGTCTTATTCTTTTCCAGATGAAATTGCATTATTATTTTCCTTTACTCTGCGATTATATAATATTTTGACAGCGTAATACTAAGAGGGCTCATCCTTAAAATTTATATAAGTATATTTATTGCGTCCGCCCATTTTTGACATATACAGCGCTTTGTCAGCGCGCTTTATATATTCAGGCCCGTCCTGCGGATGTACTACGCGGCCGGTTGTAACCCCTATTGATACTGTTACCACACCGGGGCCGTTTTTACTGTGCATGATCTCTTTAGCTTTAACGTTTTCAAGAATTATGCTAGCCATTTTGCAGGCGCCGGCCTCATCGGTGTTCGGCAAGATAACTGTGAACTCCTCGCCGCCGTACCGGACGGCAAAGTCATCGCTGCGCGTTAAACTGCCGGAAACGGTTTTGGCTATGATTTTAAGACACGCGTCACCCAGAGCGTGGCCGTAAGTGTCGTTAAACTTTTTAAAGTTGTCTACGTCTATCATCATAACGCTCAACTGTCCGTTGCCGCGCGCCATGAAATTTATAAGACGTTTCATGCTGTCTTCCAGATACTGCCTGTTGTAAATTCCAGTCAAAGGATCGTAATTAACTTTACCGATCAATTCCAGATTGTTTTCATGCTGATCTGATATTGTCCTGTCGGCAAGGAGCGTGGCCCGGCGCAGCTGTTTTAACAGCCTGCCGTACTCTTTGACAAGTTTCACGTACTCTTTAAAATCGAAAGCAACGCCGTTACCTACATCTTCTATGCGGTATATCGCTTTGTCATATATCTGCTGTTCGCTTTCAAACAGATCTGCATCCATACTAAACATGACCCCAGTTGATTATAAGCTGCTCAATATACTTAATGTATAAAAATAAACATCGGCACGCGCCAAAACAAAAAACTGTTCGATTCTCAGCTAAAAAATGAAAGTTTTTGCAATCATGCCGCCCCGCAAGTCGTATTTTATTTGAGAGATATTTATTTTATTAAGTATAAAAATTAACGATTCGGAGCGCTAAAATATGTCTTCATCCTACGATTATGACGTCGTTGTAATAGGTTCAGGCCCCGGCGGTTATGTGGCGGCGATACGCGCAAGTCAGCTTAAACAAAAAGTGGCGCTGATAGAGAAGGATAAAATCGGCGGCGTGTGTCTTAACATAGGCTGCATTCCGTCCAAATCTATTATTAGTCAGGCGGAGGTTTTCCGCTCACGAACAAAACTCCTTGCTATGGGAGTTAAGGTTGATGAATCTGGTTTTAACTATGAAAACATATTCAATGCCTCCCGTAAAGCCGCAGATACTCTCTCCAAAGGCGTCTCCTATCTTCTCAAAAAAAACAACGTCGAGGTAATTACAGGAACCGCCCGCCTTTTATCGAATCATGAAGTAATTATTGACGATGAGCGCAAAATAAGCGCGAAAGCGATTATCGCCGCAACCGGATCGAGGCCAAGAGAGCTTAAAGGATTTGAATTCGACGGCGAGCGCATACTTTCGTCTGACCACGCTCTCATGCTCAAAAAACTTCCCAAAAGCGTACTCATCCTTGGCAGCGGAGCAATAGGCTCTGAGTTCGCGCACATATTTAACGCGTTCGGCGCAGAGGTGCATCTTGTTGAGATGATGGAGCGGATTTTACCGATGGAAGACGGAGAGATCACTTCCGTACTCAAACGCTCATTTACAAAACGCGGAATAAAAATCTACACATCCACAAAAGCGCTCTCACAAAAGTCAACAGGTGATCTTGTAGAAGTTACTCTTGAAAGTCAATCAGGCGAGCAAACGGTTATATCTGTTGAAAAGGTACTTGCTGTAACGGGCCGTATTCCTAACAGCGGCAATATCGGGTTTGAGGAAGTTGGAGTTAATGTTGATAAACACGGTTTTGTTTCAGTTGGCGATTACAATGAAACATCAGTAAAATCAATCTACGCGATTGGTGATATTGTAATGACCCCTCTGCTTGCTCACGTAGCTTCAAAAGAGGGTGAGATTGCGGCTGAACATATCGCCGTACACAATCCATCACATCCGCGGATAAATCCTTCAGAAATTCCATCCGCTGTTTATTGTGAACCTCAGATAGCGTCATTTGGCTTGACAGAAGAGCAGGCGGCTGCCAAAGGCGTTGCGTTCAATAAAGCAACCTTCCCCTATAGAGGCGCAGGCAAAGCGGTAGCTATCGAAGAGAGTGAAGGTTTAGCCAAAGTTATGACAGACCCGCTGACAAAAGAAATCATCGGCGTACACATAGTTGGCGGATGCGCAACAGAACTTATCCACGAATTTCTGCTCGCAAAAAATGCGGAGCTTCTGCCTGCAGATATCGCCTGTATGATACACGCTCACCCTACGCTGTCAGAAATTGTAATGGAAGCCGCGCGGGCGGCTGAAGGGTGGGCTATACATTTTTAACCATACAATACTGAGGAAAATTATATATTTATAATAAGTATGGAATTGCCGGCAATAAATATCCGGCAAAGATCGTAATATGTCTGTTCATGCCGTTTCAACGATTAACAGAACTGTTTTATCATGATGAAAAAAATTAGAATCATCTTATTTTCGGCCCTGATTACCGCAGGTGTTCTATTTGCGCAGTCGGAGAGCGCTTTCGGGCCGCAGCCTGCCGGTCAATCTGAATCTGCCGGGCTCTTAGATCCTTCAAGATTTACCGTTAATCACGCTGTCAGTTTCAGCGCCGGGGGTCAGAGTTTTTCAAACATAAAATCACAGAGTGTTTACTCTACAATGTTTCAGTATAAATTTGACGCGCCTGTCGTGCTGCGGCTTAACTTTGATATGCCTATTCACTCCACTTTTAACAGCGCCATGAACCTGAACGAAAATAACCTCTCTTCTATGGATTATTTCCGAAATATGCCGATTGACGCCTCTTTGTCATGGCAGCCCACTCAAAACTCCATGTTTACAATTGCGGTTATGAAACAACCCCACTACTATTCTCCGTACTCTTTTCACCGCCCGGGATCAGCTTTTCTCAGATCCGGTTATGAGCGCAGCAGAACGCAGCCGGAGTAACAAAACCGCCTGAAGGGCGCTGCGCGTTATTGAGAAAAATACATTTTTTTCGTGAAAAATCACCCATTGTATGGTATCATTAATTATTATTATAATGTATGGGTTATTTTCAGCCCTGCGCCGTAAATTATAAATTAATGATATTACCTAAAATATTTTGGGGGAGGATTTTATGTTTGTTGTAAAAAGAGTAACTGCTTTAGCCGCACTGCTTGGAGCGGTGCTGTGCGTACAGGCGCAAGCGTGGCAGAATCTGTTTCCGTCCTTTAGCGGCTTAACTTTCGGGAGTGACAAATTTGTTTCTGTAAGCACCGACGGGCTGATTAAAGTTCTTGACAAAAACGCGGTTCAGCAAAGCCATCATTATGCCGGCAATTCTCTCTACTCAACCGCTTTTGGTGATGGGATATTTGTTGTAGGTTCTTCGGTTCAAAGCGCTTCGCTAAGATCTTCAAACGCCGCAAACTGGACGACCATTATGAATTCAAGCCCTAACGTCAGAAAACTCGCCTTTGGAGCCGGATCCGGCCATTTTGTAGGTGTTGGCGGCAATAATATGGTATTCGTATACGATTACGAGGACGAATGGTGGGACGCCAATGCCACAAGCGGGAATAATTTACTTGGCGTTGCCTACGGCCCTATCACAGAAACCGCTAACCGCTTTGTTGTTGCGGGAAACGCTATATTACGCTCTACCAACATGACCGCAAATGAATGGGCCCCCACGAATGTGAGCGGGGTGAGTCTGAGAATTGTAACTGTCGGAAACGGTACTTACGTAGCTTACGGTTATACCGGAACCACAGCGGCGCTTTATACCTCAACAGATGGAGGCGCCTGGACGCAGCACCCCGCGCCGAGCATACCGGCAGGAATGGCGGACATGGTTTACGGCAGCGGCAGATTTGTAGCTGTGGGGGCAGGAGGAGCGACCGCACACTCTGCAAACGGAATCGACTGGACTCCTGTACCAAGCGGCAGCGGCGATAATTTCACCGCGGTGAGTTTTGGAGACGGAGTATTCATGGCGCTTGGAGCTAACGGATCGGTCTACACGTCCGCTAACGGAACAAGCTGGGAGCAGAAGGCCGAAGGTAATCTTATATCATACACTCAGGTCGCTTTCGGCGGCGGGAGATACGTAGCTGTCGGAGACAGCGGTGCGGTTACCTCAACTGACGGCAGAACATGGACAAGAATACCGTCAAATAATTTGAGAAGACTAACGGGCATAGCGTACGGAAATGACAGGTTTGTTATAGTGAGCAGTACGGGACGCGCTTTTATTTACAGGAATACCGGCGGAGATACATGGACAGTAGAGACTGCAGCCAATAACAGCGCTGAACTGACAAACGAAAATCTCGTCGGCGTTGCTTTCGGCAATAATCAATTTATCGTTATAGCCAGTACTATAGCTACCGCGTATACATCTTCCGATGGTAATAACCTGTCCGGAATCCCCATGAGCGGATGGGATTCCGGTTCACCGCTTCCGACATCAATCTGTTTCGGACACAGCAGATTTTGGGCAGGCAGCACAATAAACGGCAGACTTTTTTCCTCTTCGGACGGAATAAACTGGAGTCAGACGGCGGCTGCGAACGAGGCGCTCAGCGGGGTGAGGGTAGCATCTATAAATTATGCTAACGGCAAACTTTTAGGCGCTCTTGCAACGGGCAGCGGCGGCAGTAGTCATATACTCGCTTCAGATAACGGAACTGCGTGGAGCAGATTTACAGCTCCTCAAAATGTGAGATCCGTTACTCACACAAACGGACACTATGTCGCAGTTGGAGACGGCGGCAGAATTTTTGTCTCAACCAACGGGCAGATCTGGAACTCACATGGCGGCGTAACTAACAGAAACCTTCGGACAATTTTCGGCGACGCAACTAATGTAGTTGCGGCCGGTGAATCAGGCGCTATACTTCATACCGGAGCTAACGCGGTTTCCATACGTCACCAAATCTCATCAAGACGGCAAGCGCAAAACAGCGTAAGAATGAGTGTTGATACGCACAGATCAATACCCAGACTCACGCTCTCATTCTCTGCGGATAAAAACGCTAAAATCACATTTTACTCGCTCAACGGAAGAACGCTTTACACTCATCATTTGAAAGCGAACGAAAAAAGCATAGAACTGCCGAAGAGCGTGACACAAAACGGAGTTATAATAGCGCAGTACACCGGCGGCGGTCAGAAATTCGCTCAGAGGTTTCAGTTTACCAAATAACCATCATAAACGATGACGGTCTTTTTATTCCCTAAGCAGCGCAAAAGAATATGCGCTGCTTTTTTATTCCACATCCTGTATCTTCTGGCACGGTATTAGCTCCTTCTGTAGTTATGTACGCTAACCGTTTTATATCCGGTGAGCGTATAATAACTCAATCAGGAGGTAACTTTATGTTGCGTAATATTTGTTTGATTACTCTCAGCGCCTTTGTGCTGGTTTTTGCGGCAGGCAGTAAGACTAACCCCAGAGAGCACGGCGGGGACGGCCGCGGAATGTCGCACGAACTTACAGGTACAGTCACTTCACATAATGAGAGCAGCCGCAGTTTTGTTATTGATGATAAAGACACTATTTATTACAACGACCAGACTGTTTTTACTCCCCGGCATGAGAAGAACGTACTTCTGCGTGTTGGTTCCAAGGTAAAGGTCAAGTATATGGACCGCGAAGGCGACAAGGTAGCGGAGCATGTCGAAATGGCAGCGCCTGAAAACAGACGCAGCAGCGCCGACAAAGAAAAAGATACTACAAAAAACAAAAATAACGCCGCAACCGACGACAACGATAAAGACACTACAAAAAACAAGAACAAGAGCGCAACTGATGACAATGATAAAGATAACGCCAAAAATAAGTCAAAGAGCGGAAAAGACAGAGACGATAACAAAGGCGATAAAGACAGCAAAAAGCATGAAAAAGGAGAACCTAAAAGTAAAGAAAAAGGTAAAGACCGCGGTGCTGAGCCTGATTCCACTCCATATCCGGAGGAACATGATGGGAATAGAGGCGAAGGCTGGTAACTTCTAACCATCCTTAATTTCTCAAAAACCGGGGTTGTCCTATGGGACAATTCCGGTTTTTCCGTTGAAACATCTATTTCGCATCCGTACAGACGCAATGCGCTGGCTTGCGCCTCGATAAACACGGTGCGTCTTTACATCGCGGATTTCTTTTTGACCACAATCCTGTTGCCGTCTGTAGCCGATATTACTACTTGCGTATCTTTAAGAATAAAATCACCCTTGCTAACTACATCTATCCGTTTACCGCCTATAAGAGCGATTCCTGCCGGACGTAAATCTGTAACCGTAACTCCCTCTTTACCGATAAGACCCCCCGCCGTTTCTGACGCGCCGTCGCCTGTGTCAAGAGACGCATGCAGAGAAACTTTAGACTTTGCAAGCATCTTTATACCTGTAATAACCAATACCGGAATAATTATAAGATCAGCCAAAAGAAAAACAAAACCCGCCTCAACGGATACTTGGCTGAAAACAAGAAACAGCGAATATCCAAACACCGCCAAAGCAATAATGCCAAGCACGCCGGAAGTGGGCAGGATAAATTCTGCGATAATTATCGCTACGCCGAGCAATTGTAGTAATATCGGGATTATTAATTTCATCATTTTTAATTGTGATCCTTATTTGTTAATTCTTCATCTTCGCATTTGATATTTATCTTCTCAGCAATCACAGGCGTAATGCTTACAACAATCCGGTTTCCCTGGATTTGAATCACTGCTACCTCTGCTCCTTTGTCAATAAATTGTCCCTCGGTGACAACGTCGCACTCTTCACCATCAATACAAATTTTACCCGAAGGCCGCAGCGGCGTTATTACTTTACCTCTATCACCAACACAAGGGACAAATCCCGCGGTACCCTCTGCCGCCGTTCCCTGCAAAGTCGCCGATAAATACGGCCCTTTTACCACTGTGCTCAACCGTACAAAAAAGTATCTGAAAAATACAAAAATCAATAGAACCGATCCCAAAATACTTATGGCTACTCTAAGAATATTCTCCATAAAAACAGCATACTGCCAGGGAAATTCAGGCTTAGGGATAACAAAACTCTGAAACGAAAGCACCATTCCTGTCATCATAAGTAATATTCCCAAAATTCCCGCAACGCCAAACCCCGGGAGCACAAAAATTTCTACCGTGAGAAGCACCATCCCCGCAATAAGAAATAGAAGTTCCGTATAGTTTGCAAGACCAACCATATATTGACCAAAAAACACAAGCGCCAAACAAAAAATCCCCAGAATTCCTCCAATGCCAAATCCGGGAGAACGCGTTTCTATGTAAAGAGCCGCAAACCCAAGCATCATCAACAGCGGCGAAATCGCAGCGATTATTCTAACCAATCTCTCCGACCACATTTCACCGATTCTAATAATTTCAACATTATCATACCCCATTTTTGGGAGCATTTCATCTATGCTTGAGACCGTCATCAATGAAAATCCATACTGTTTCGCCTCAGATTCGGTCATCGTAAGAAGCTCGCCGGGGCGCACTACAAGCCGCGTACTTTCTATCTGTTTTTTAAGCGCGGGAGTCAAATCTGCCAATTTGGCGCTGTCAAGATATACAACGGTATCACTAAAAACAACTTCGTAAATTACGAGCTCCTCTGTTACCATCGCTTCCGCCAGACTCTCAGGATAACCGTTTCTCGCGGCAAGCGTTCTGAACTTTGCCCGCAAAGGAGACTGAAACTTCTCCCCTAACATTTTCGGGCCGTCATTGGTCGTTATCAACGGCGCAACATCACCAATGGTGGTATTTTCTGACATAACAAGCTGATCTGCGGAGAGCGCAATGAGAGCTCCCGCGCTTATCGCTTTTGATTTCACAAAAGCTATTGTCGGCAGCTTGCACGCTGCTATCGTATCAACAATATTAAACGCAGCGTCAACCTGTCCGCCGAATGTATTGATTTCAAGGATAACAACCGGATTATGATACTGCGCGGCAACATCTAAACCGCGGCTTATAAATGCCGCCATTCCGTGGTCTACCGTACCCTCTACAGGAATCACCACTGCGGTATACTTTTCTCTATCTAATACTTCCTGTGCAGATGTTTCCGGCGATAACACTTCTGAAGAAAGTGCAGCGGTATCATTCAAAGCAAACACGGCAGCAGCCGAAATCAGCGAAAATAAAAATGTCAATTTTTTAATCATATATTAAAAATAAAAGATTGTAAGGTGATTTAACAAAAAATGGGCTTGCTACGAACTATAATTATAAAGTATACTAAAATAATATGGGCATAAAAACAGGATCACTATATTTTCGGAATATGAAAAGCGGCGCAGTACTAACCGATGAAGAATTGCGTGAACTCGTGAAGCGTGTTCAGGCCGAAGATAACCGCGCCGCAGATAAACTCATTATCTCAAATCTGCGTTTTGTTTCATCCATTGCACAACGCTACAGAGGACGCGGGCTCCCTATGCCTGAACTTATAAATGAAGGCAGTATCGGGCTTTTAAACGCCGCGCGTCATTTTGACCTGACCGCTAAAAATATAAAGTTTATCTCATACTCAGCGTGGTGGATCCGGCAATCCATACAAAACGCTCTAAGCGAACTAACTGCTCAGGCGGCAACCGTACGCATACCTCACAACACAACCGTTCTTGTGAGCAAATTCAAACAGGCTCTCGACCGCAACAACGGAGATTACGAAACCACCATTGAAATGGAAGAGTTCAGCCCGCACGAAAAAGAGATCGCCGAAGCGATGGATGTGATGCACACCGTATCACTTGACGCGCCTGTAAGCAGCGGCAGCGGTGAAGAAGAGGGTATAAAAACACTTGCGGACGTAATTGGAAACGAAGCGGTTCAGGCGGATGAAAGCGAACGTAAAAATCTTGCCGCCGCGTTTAAAAACGTTCTTCAATTGCTTTCCGAGAGAGAGGCGCAAATCTTACAACTGTACTACGGCCTTAACGGGTCTGACGAACTCACACTCGAAGAGATAAGTAAAAGCCTGAACATAACCCGCGAAAAGACACGTTTCTTAAGAGACCGGACTCTGCGCAAACTAATGACAAATTCGGTCTTTAAAGAGAGGCTTGAAAAGTTTTTATAATATTATGTAGTATGCTTATCCTCAAGCGCGTTGCCCACTTTCTGCCATAGCTCAGTAGTGCGGATAGCTTCTCCTTTTCTAAGCGCGAACTTTTCGCGGCAGCGCTCAATTTCCTCATCTATCTGTTCTCTGCTTAAATCGTATTTTTCTTCAAAATAATCGTACAGCTCTTCGCGGGACTCCCATTTGAAATCCGTTGTTCGAGTTACACGCAGCCGTTCCATTTTTTCTTCTGACATTATGATAGTCCTATCGTTATGATTATGATAAATTATTATAGAGTTTCTGTTATTAATGCGCGGCAATCCAGTGAATCCGCAACCTTTTCAGCATGAGCATAATCCGATGCAATACCATACATTGTTGATCCCGAACCGCTCATTCCCGCCGCAAGACAACCTGCCTTAAGCAAAGAGATACGAATCTCTTCTAATTTTGGATACCATTTAAACACTGAAATCTCAAAATCATTATGTAAACAGCGTACCGCATCTTCAATACTATTTTGTTCAAGAGCGCTTTTGAGGCGATCTGTTATTAAAATACTTTTTCCAACACGGCTGTAGTCAAGGGAACTGTATGCGTCTTTTGTACTTACCCCAAAATCAGGTAATACTAATACAAAATGAAATTTTAAATTTGTATTGACAGATTCAAGTACGCCGGTAGCTTCACTGTCAAAAGCGGTCTTTCCGGTAAAGAAAAACGGAACGTCCATTCCAAGCTGCCGTCCAAGAGCGCAGAACTGTTCACGCGTCAGATTCAGTTTCCAAAGTTCATTGAGTATCATAAGCATAGCAGCGGCGTTTGCAGAACCGCCTGCCATACCTCCCATTACAGGGATTCGCTTTTCAATAATTATCCGAAGCGGTTCGTCTATTTTAAATTGCTGCCTGACAAGCTCACACGCTTTAAGGCAGATATTGCTATTGTCAAGAGGAACAAGAGGGTTATCGCACTCTATTTTGTCACAGCTGTAAGATTCAACATGCAGAGTATCGGCCAAAGTTACCTGATGTTTAATAATACCTAACTCATGATACCCGCACAGCGGCCCGCTTTCAAGACGGCGGACTATATCGAGGGCGAGAGTCAGGCGGGTGGGTGAGGTTTTTGTGATCATCATTGAGTAGAGAAAACATCTGCCATAGTAATTTGACATCCGGGTAACACACTGACCGCTAATACGGTATCGGTGTCGCCATGAGTTTTTTCGATGTAACCGCCATTGTCAAGTATATTGACAGTTATTGTTTTTGCAGCCGGTTCAACTATCCAGTATTCCCGCACACCAGCTGTTTTGTAAAGATTATATTTCGTCCAACGGTCGTTCTGTGCAGTAGAGGGTGATATGATTTCAATAATAAGATCGGGCGCGCCTTTGCAGCCTTTTTCATCTATCTTTGAATTGTCGCATATTACTACTATGTCTGGCTGAACAACGGTGTCATCTCCATCATCGGCATTTAGGCGAACATCAAAAGGAGCATAAAAAAGCTTACAAGGATTTCCTTTGAGAAAGTTACCGAGTTGCAGCGTAAGTTCAAAACTTATACTTTGATGAGACATTGACGGCACCGCCTGCATTTCAAACGGTACTCCATCAATAAGCTCCCAGCGCTTACCATCATCCCACGTACAGTAATCGGCATAAGTGTAGCGCTCACCTTTTCTTTGCGGTAATGACATTACTTTCTCCTATACTATTGGGGGGATTTCAACGATGGTAACATAATAAATATAATACATTGATACAACTGATATGCCATTTCAATCACGGCATATTATTTGCGCCAATAAATAATTTAAAATGCTTAAGAGGAGCCGTAAAGATGAACAAAAACGACTTTATGTCAATGGTACATCATATGGTTGACGAATCGCACGCGGCGGTTCTTGCTTCTACAGACAAAGACGGACACCCTCATATCCGCTGGGTTGTACCGGGGTTTTTGGGGAACCGCGAGGGGGCGCTTTATACTGTGAGCGTGGCGACTTATCCCAAAGTTGATCAATTTCTTAATAATCCTAACGCGGAGATGATGTTACAAACTCCGGGACTGACAAAGATTATAAACTTGCGGGGCGTTATTAACATTCTTGACAATCCCGCAATCAAATCCGAAGTGTTAGAGTGTTTGGGAGAGCGGCTTCACGCGTTTTGGAGAACCACAAAGCCGGAGGGCGATCTTGTCGTTTTGGAATTTGTACTCAGGGAAGCAACCTACTATGTACCAATGAACAACAACCGTCTCACGGTTTTTTTAGGATAGCGCGGGCAGGTTGACAATGAGTGATGAAAAATCCACAACGCAAAGCGGGCAGTCAAAACCGTTTCAGATTAAACTGCTTAAAAAAATGCTCCTTATCAGGCGCTTTGAGGAAGCCGCGGCGCGTATGTACGGCTTGCAGAAAATCGGAGGGTTTTGTCATCTTTACATAGGGCAGGAAGCTGCCGCGGTAGGCGTTATAGAAGCGCTTGATTTGAAGCGTGATTATGTGCTTACCGCTTATAGAGATCACGGAACGGCGATAGCGTGCGGAATGGAGAGCGGCCCCTTAATGGCGGAACTTTACGGCAAGGAGAGCGGATGTTCTAAAGGCAAGGGCGGCTCCATGCACTTTTTTGACAGGAAGCGTCATTTTTTAGGCGGCAACGGAATAGTAGGCGCTCACATCCCCCTTGCGGGCGGGGTTGCGATGGCTGTAAAGTACCGCAAAAGCGGCGGGGTGGTGATCTGTTTTTTCGGTGACGGCGCGATTCATCAGGGGTCTTTTCATGAGACTTTAAATATGGCCGCGATATGGAATCTGCCTGTGCTTTATATATGTGAAAATAACAGGTACGGAATGGGAACTGATTTTCGGCGGGTAAGCAGTGTTACAGATTTTAAAGCCGTAGGAGGCAGTTACGGAATAGAGAGTGTAAGCGCGAATGGTATGGATGCTGTAGAGGTATATAATACTACTATGGAGATCACCGAAAAAATGCGCGCCAAAAGCGCCCCCGCGTTTTTAGAATTGAAGACCTACCGTTACAAAGGACACTCCATGAGCGACCCCGGACGTTACCGCAGCCGCGAGGAGCTTGATCACTATAAGGAACAGGATCCTGTTACGCTTCTGCGATATACAATGGAAAAAAATGGATTTATTGACGAAGAGCAATTTAAAAAAATGGATACTGAGGTTAAAAAAGAGGTAGAAACAGCTGTCGCGTTTGCGGAAAAGAGCAAAGAGCCGCCTCTTAAGAGTTTGTATGAGGATGTGCTATGTCAACAATAACTTTCAGAGAAGCGCTGCGGCAGGCGATTGACGAGGAGATGGAGCGCGACTCTTCCGTTATAATCATGGGAGAAGAGGTTGCGGAGTATCATGGGGCATATAAGGTAAGCCAAGGGCTTCTTGAAAAATACGGCTCCGCGCGGGTGATTGACACGCCTATATCTGAGGAAGGATTCACCGGAATCGGTATTGGAGCGGCTATGGCCGGGATGAGGCCAATAGTTGAGTGGATGACTTTTAATTTTTCTTTGCAGGCGCTTGATCAGGTTTACAATAACGCGGCGAAGATGCGTTATATGTCGGGCGGACAGTTTAGTGTTCCCATAGTGTTTCGCGGCCCTAACGGGCCTGCTGAGTTTTTGGCGGCTCAGCACTCTCAGGCGCTTCAATCTATTTACTGCCACTGTCCGGGACTTAAAGTTATGGCTCCCTCAACCCCTTACGACGCTAAGGGAATGCTTAAAACAGCTATTCGTGATGATAATCCGGTTGTGTTTTTAGAGAGCGAGCTTATGTATGGGTGGAAAGGGGAAGTACCGCAAAAGGAGTATCTTATTCCTTTTGGCTCTGCCGATATAAAACGAAGCGGAAAAGATGTAACGATTATCACCTTTTCAAAGCCTGTAAAAATGGCTCTTGACGCGGCTGACGCGCTTGGACAAATTGGAATTGAGGCAGAAGTAATTGACTTACGCAGTCTGCGGCCTCTTGACGAAGAGACTATTTATAACTCAGTGAAAAAAACTAACAGATGCGTTATAGTTGATGAAGCGTGGCCTTACGCGAGTGTTGGAAGTCATATTGGATTTTTAGTATCAAGCTTATGTTTTGATTACCTTGACGCTCCAGTACAACTTGTATCCGGCGAAGATGTTCCAATGCCCTACAATCACAATCTCGAACTCGCGGCACAGCCGTCGACGGCTAAAATTGTTGAAGCTGTGAGGAATGTAGTTAATAGATAACAAAAAAGGATCACGGTTTAAAATGGCTGAGAAAATATTGATGATTGCGCTTTCGCCTACAATGGAAACGGGTGTTATTACAAGATGGAATAAAAAAGCAGGCGATAAAATATCAACGGGCGATCTTTTATGCGAAGTCGAAACAGATAAAGCCGCTATGGATTACGAATCACAAAACGACGGCACTCTTTTAAAGATTATTGCTTCCAACGGAGTGAATGTCAAGGTAGGCGAACCCATCGCCATTATAGGTGACGATGGAGAGGATTTTAGCAATTTGTTAGGTTCATCGACCAAAAAAAGCGATTCTGTCAATAAAAGTAATGAAAACTTTCCCGGCGGCGTTAAAGCGTCTCCTTTAGCCAGAGAGACCGCACAAAAACTTGGCGTGGATTTAAGTTTGATTGAAGGCAGCGGCCCGGGGGGTAGAATTGTAAAAGAGGACGTTACGCATAACGCCGCTGCGGTTAATGCTAAAGAGATGACAAAAAGCAGCGCCGGAACGTTTTTTACCAAAACATTCACTACTAAAAAATTAAGTGAAAAACGCAGAGTGACAGCACAGCGCATGTCGCAGTCCGCAGCTGATATTCCTCATTTTTATCTGACGGTACCCGTACGCATGGACTCTATTATTAACACCCGGAACTCACTTAACAAAAAGTACGATAAAAAAATCTCATTGAACGCGTTTTTGATAAAATTTACCGCAGAAGCGCTCCGGCGCAATCCGCAGATAAACGCTTCCTGGCAGGGAGATAGTATAAAGCTGTTTTCAGATATTGACATAGGGCTTGCGGTCGCGTTATCTGACGGGCTCATTACTCCCATTGTTAAAAATTGCGCAGCAAAAGGTATTTTACAAATTGATGAGGAGTTGAAAGTTCTTATTGATAAAGCGAAGTCCGGCAAATTGACGCCCGAAGAGTATAACGGAGCTACGTTTACAATAAGTAATCTTGGTTCATGGGGAATACGCTCCTTTACGGCAATAATAAATCCGCCCGCGTCCGCTATACTCGCAGTAGGGGAGATCTTTAAGGAACCGGTTGTTGATGACGGCGGAAATATTGCCGTACAATCAAGAATGACGCTTACCTTATCAAGTGATCACCGTGTGATTGACGGAGCGGCAGCGGCGGCGTTTACCGCAGATTTGCGCGGTATTATGGAAGATCCTGCCGAGGCGCTTTTCTGACCACCCCGGCGCAGGGCGGGGTAGTCTAATTACCTTCTGTCCAGATACCTGTGATTTTGGTTTCTCTGCCGTTGCTGATTTTTACATCATCTCTCAACAAAAGGTAATTGTCTAACGAGAACAGCGGGATCTCTCTGTAGTCGTTGATTCTTGCCTGTGAATTGGTTTCATCTGAGAACCATGTTGTAGCCATATGCAGCTGTTCTGTTATATTATTGAGTACTGTTTGCGGAACCCAGCCTATTGCGCAATCGTACTCTTTTCGTAAGAGTGTTCTCTCGTATTCCGAAGCGGCGCCGCCTTTAAGCTCTGTCTGTAATCCCTGCGCGTTAAAATCTTCGGAAAGTTTTTCCGCTATAATTTTTGACACCGGATCATCTATACGATACGCGATTCTTACCGGAGTTAAAAGCTGAATAGCCGCTACGGCTACGATTGGATCCGGCTTTTTTGCATTTTCGTTTGAAACGGTTTCGCTGTAGATCTCTTCGCCTTCTGCTTTAACGCTGTGCTGCAGAAGATCGGCGCCGTTTACTTTACTTCGTATAATACGGCGGATTTGCGGATTGTCTATTATGCACGATAAAAAATAACGGTCAGACGAAAGTTTGTGAAGCGCCTTATCGCCGTATTGCGTTCTCGCTGTTTCCAGATCCGATTGTGAGCGGATAACCACCGCGCCGTACATACCAAGCGAAAACGAATGCATTATGTCAGAATCACCGCCAAGCTGAATATCCCACTCCTGCAAAAATACCGGCGGTTCCAAAATATTATTTTTATTATGGCGTATTTTTACAGAATTCTCTTTAACGTCGGCAAAATGGTACGGACCAAGCTGAAGAGAGCCGGGAATAAGCTTTGGCGAGTTAAGCCGCTTGAAGATCTGAGGATCAGGTTTTTCCAGACGAATTCTTACGGTCTGCTCATTAAATGCTATAAATCCCTTTACAAGCGGATCTTTGCCGTCTACATACGACTGCACCCCCTGAACATTGCGAAACAGCGACAAACCCTGCATGGGGTGCGTTTTTAATTGTTGAGACCAGTGTTCTACAAAATCAAGAGCAGTTACCCTTTGTCCATTCGCCCTGACAACAGGTTTTGTCAATTTAAGCTCTATGCGTCTTTGAGTGGAATCCGTCACATCAAACAATGCGTGTTCGCAGCACTCCCCTCCCCAGTAAAAGGCATAGAATGCACAAGCTGCAGCATTGTCTCATCTAAAAATCCGCGATCGACATACATCTTAAGTCTGCCGCCAAAAACAGGCTTTGGCAACTCTTCGTCCGCTTCGCCCTTTCTGTCTCTTTCCGTTAATCTTTCCTCTGTAATAATTTCTGATGTGAATTTATCTTCCGGATCCTCTTCTTCTATCAATTCGTCTTTTGCAGTTTTATCTTTTTTAGGCTTATCATCATCAAAAAGATCCCCAAACGACCCGGGATCTCTATCTTCTTTTGACGGATCTTCGGCAGTTACAGAAGGTTCTTCTTTTACAGGGTCTTTTTTATCAATCGGTTGATCGTCGTGGCGGATACGCGCCATATTGGGCGCGCAGGAGACGGCGAAAAAAAAGCAGACTGACGCGGTGAAAATTATCTTAAATATTTTAACCATCTTCATATTACGAAGCTTGTATCTCATTATTGTTACTGTTATTATTGCGAGCTCTTTTTACACATCGCCTGAGCGTCGGCGCATTGCTGAACATAAGCGTTGTTGATGGTTTTAGCGTCCTCTTTCTCCTCAGCGCTCATGGACTGGAATTGCCTGCTGAACTCTTCCGCCTCTTTGCAGATGTCTTTCATGAATTGACAGTGAGGAGTATCCGGAACATTATTGAAATCTATAACAACCGCTTTGGGAGCGCAGGCGCCAATCACAAGCGCGCCGCAAACAGCAGTAATCAGGTAAATTGTTTTTTTCACTCTCAACACTCCAAACTATTTAATCTACTGATCGTATCGTAAAGACGTCTTTTGCGCTTTTGAGCCTGTTGAGGGCTTTGGATTTTATCTGTCTCACGCGTTCGCGCGTGATTTTGAACTTGCGGCCTATCTCGTCAAGAGTGTAGGCAGCGTCGTTATCTATACCGAAATATAATTTAATGATCTCGCGTTCTCTGTCGGTCAGCGTATCGAGCAGCTGCCGGATCTCTTCATGCGCCGACATATTTTGAACATTATCATCCGCTCCGCTGCTGCCGCCCTGAGAGTTTCCTATAAAATCTATGAGCGAAGAGCCGCTGTTGTCTTTTACGGGAGCGTCCAAAGAGACGTAGCTGTTGGAGATAGAAATTGTCTCCTGAACTGCCGCCTCGGACATAGCGAGTTC
>Ga0123356_10001009_pt1 | contig 31267 bp, 31 predicted proteins | sample TergutEmb28metaG_2_FD_92546 | JGI IMG/M metagenome (GOLD analysis project Ga0123356, IMG submission 92546) | Embiratermes neotenicus P3 segment gut microbial communities from Petit-Saut dam, French Guiana - Emb289 P3 | ecosystem: Host-associated > Arthropoda: Insects > Digestive system > Gut ...
CCTGTATAGTTGAGATAAAGTACTGTCGAGAATAGCTTCATTCGGAACTATGTACACGGTTATTATATCAGGACTTTCCAATTTTATTCTGATATTTGACAGCAACGCTGTTTTGCCGCTCCCTCTGACTCCGGTGACGAGAGTTGTTCTCCATGGACTATTGATATCATCCACAGATGATATTATAGACCTGGTAATATCTTCCCTACCTATAAAACGTTCCGGTAGTTTACCGAATGAAGGATTAAACGGGTTTTTCATAAGATTCTTCCTTAACTGCGAAAGTATTGTATATACTTCTATATACTTTGCAGCGTGCTTATATACTAATATATACTTTGAAAATGATTATATACTTCTATATACTTTTTGTCAACAAAACCAGATGTAGAATTTTTCATTAAAATTTATACTCATCTTGACAATCTCATTTATATGTTTCTTTTTTCGATTACTTATATCTCGCTTTTTCAGACCGATGAGCATGGTAACAATCCCGGTTACAATATTACTATTCGTTTTTATTTCCCCTCTCGTATTGTTTATATTAGGCTTGCTAAAGGGGTTAGTGGACTCAAAATAGGAGTGTTAAGAACGGTTTTTATTACATGTATGACGGCGGGTGCAATCTTCGCATTGCCAGGTTTCGCCGTTCATGCATGCTTTTAATGCATCATAAGCAAGCTGATCTTCCATTGCCATCCATTCATTTAAACAATACTGATACTTATCATGCAATGCTTTTGCATCTGAGACCTGAGAAGTTTTTGATTCGCATATTATATCAAGCGAGATACCTTCACCTAAAAAGATGTCAGAGAGACGGTTCTCCTGTCACACTCTTGTCTTAATTGCTAAAATGTGATAAAATTCTGCTTGTATAAAAAAGCACTATAAAAAGGGAGTAGTGAAAATGCTTTTTCGTAAAAACATAACACCAAGCTGTGCGTATTGTAAACATGGTGCTGCATTGGGGTTTGGCGAGGTTGCCTGCAGCAAGCGGGGAATCATGTCGGACGAGGGTAAGTGTACTTCCTTTCGTTATGAGCCGACAAAACGAAAGCCCGAGTACGCAAGAACTCCGGCTTCGGTCAAAATAACAGATGAAGATATGAGATTATAAACCTCTCCCGCTGCTTTTATTGTGCTCTTTCGAGAAAGCCTATTTTTCTGTAAACCTTACGGAGTGTTGTGTTTGCGGTTAGGGAAGCTTTTTCTGCACCACGCTTTAACACCTGCTCTAAATATGCTCTTTCCGCAATAAGCGTCAATGCTTCCTCGCGTATCGGGCGAAATAACTCAACAACCGCTTCTCCGACGACGGGTTTGAAATCGCCGTAACCCTTACCTTCAAACTCTTTTTCTACTTCTGAAATATCCTTGCCGGTACAAACAGAGTAGATTTGAATAAGGTTTGAGACACCCGGTTTATTAACGGTGTCAAAGCGTACGCTCGTCTCGCTGTCTGTAACTGCACGCTTAAAGGAACGCATGATATCATCAGGACTGTCCATCAGCAATACGCAGCCACCGTCTGCGATTTCTGATTTGGACATTTTTTTTGTCGGTGTTTGCAAGTCCATAATTCTTGCGCCGACCTTCGGGATAAACGGTTCAGGCAGTTTAAATACTTCACCGTAAATACCGTTAAACCGAACGGCAATATCGCGTGTCAGCTCAACATGTTGCTTCTGGTCAGCTCCGACAGGAACAAGGTCTGCCTGATACAGTAAGATATCAGCAGCTTGCAAAGCAGGGTAAGTAAAAAGCCCTGCGTTTATATTTCCATCATTCTTTGCCGATTTATCTTTAAATTGCGTCATTCGGGATAACTCACCGAACATTGTATAGCAGTTTAACACCCAAGCAAGCTGTGCGTGTGCGGGAACATGGCTTTGAATGAAAAGTGTGTTTTCATTGGGGTCAATACCGCATGCAATAAGCTGTGCAAGATGTTCATATTGCATTCTTCTAAGAGCTGCAGGGTCTTGCCGGGCTGTAATCGCGTGCATGTCAACAATTGCATAAAAACAGTCATATTCATCGGCAAGAGCCGCCCAGTTCTTTATTGCTCCCAGGTACGAACCGAGAGTAAGTGCACCGCTGGGTTGAATTCCCGATAAAATTACTTTCTTGTTTTGCATAATAAAACCTCAAATCGTTATACTAAAATTAACTAATCATTAATACCAAGCTTTTTAGCAAGCTTTTTAAATGCGGGAAGCGAGTTCTCGATTGTCTCATAAGACACACAGTATGCGATTCTTGCATATCCCGGGCAGAAGAATGCCGTCCCCGGCACAAGCAGTATGTTATACTTTTTCGCCTTCTCAACAAACTCCTTGTCATCTCCCGGTGTCTTTACCCACAGATAAAACGCACCCTGCGGATATACGGGTTTAAACCCAAGGTCTCTGAGCCCGTTATATAAAAGCTTTCTATTAGCGTCATATGCACTGATACTTGTCTGTTCGTATAAACATTTTGCAACCACTCTTTGAATAAGTGCGGGAGCGTTTACATATCCGAGAATACGTGTTGCAATGCCTGCTGCATCAAATATCAGCTCATACTCGTCAATTTCACAGGGAATTACAATATAACCGATTCGTTGCCCGGGCAGTGACAATGATTTTGACCATGAGTAGCATACAATAGTGTTCTTGTAATACTTTGTAATAAACGGAACTGCAATACCGTCATAAACCAGCTCTCTATATGGTTCATCAGAAACTAAATATATGGGTGAGCCGTTTTCCTTGGATTTTTCCTCAAACACCGATGAAAGCTTTTTAATTGATTCTTCTGTATAAACAACACCTGTGGGATTATTAGGCGAGTTGACTATAATTGCTTTGGTTTTTGGTGTTATAGCTTTCCTGACAGCGTTTGCATCAGGTTGAAAATCATCCGCATTAGCAGGGACAACAACCAGCTTCCCGTCAAAATTGCTGACATAGTTACCATACTCGACAAAAAACGGTGATATTACAATTACCTCATCACCGGGGTTGAGTAAGGTTTTGAGAGTTACATTTAACCCGCCGGCAGCACCGACTGACATTATAATGTTCTTTTCGTCAAATCCGGTATCAAATCTTGTATTTAACGACTTTGCAATAGACGCTCTGACTGCCGGATAACCGACATTGGTCATGTATCCGTGAAGTGCCATTGAATCTTCACTTTGCACTATATCAATAATAGCGTTATTAACCGCTGCAGGTGAGGGGATGTTCGGATTGCCGAGACTGAAATCATAGACATTCTCACGCCCGTGAATCGCCGCAAGCCGATTGCCTTCTTCAAACATTGCACGTATAACACTGTTGCTTTTTGTAAGCTGTATCATTTTCTCTGATATCATTAACGGTCTCCTTTAATCGAACTTTCCGGGAGTAATTGTACACGTTTTTTGTATTATTGTCCACATTTATGAATTTATGATATACTTTAGCCATATCCGCAGTGAGAAAGGAACAGCGTGTTAATGGGTATAAAAGAAACGCTTGAATACATACATAATGTTAAGTGGCAGGGGAGTAAGCCGGGTCTTAAAAGGACAAGGGAATTGCTTGAGGCTTTGGGTAATCCTGAAAAACAGCTCACGTTTGTACATGTTGCGGGTACAAATGGTAAAGGCTCAACATCTGCATGTATTGCAACAGTTTTAACGAAAGCCGGATATAATACAGGGCTTTATACATCACCGTTTGTGGAGTGCTTTAACGAACGTATGCAGGTTAATGGTGAGAATATAACCGATGATGAGCTTGAGAGTGTGATAGATGAAATTCGTCCTTTTGCGGATGCCATGGTTGACTCACCAACTGAGTTTGAACTGATAACAGCATTAGCAATGAAGTTCTTTCTTATAAAAAAATGCGATATAGTTGTGCTTGAGGTTGGAATGGGCGGAAGGCTTGATTCCACAAATGTAATAGAAACACCGGAGCTTGCGGTTATAACATCCATCGGCTATGACCATGTAAATGAGCTGGGTCCGACTCTGGGTGATATTGCAGGGGAAAAAGCAGGGATAATCAAACCCGACGGGGATGTATTGATATACGGCGGAACAGATGAGGTGGAAAGTGTATTTAAAAGTGTTGCTGAAAACCAAGGTGCAAGATTACATAAGGCAGATTTCTCCAGACTTCAAAATCAAGAGCTAACACTTGATGGCATAAAGCTAAACCTTAAGCCATACGGGGAATTGACCTTTTCGCTTATAGGTGCATATCAGCCATATAATGCGACTCTTGCTGTAACCGCTCTTGAAATGTTGCGTGAAAAAGGATTTAGTATAAGTGACGAGGATATTAAAAGCGGTATTGCCTCTGTTAAGTGGGCAGGCAGATTTGAAGTGCTTGGACGAAATCCCGTCTTTATACTCGACGGCTCCCACAATCCGCAGGGAATGGAAGCAACAGCAGAGAGCTTGCAAAAATATTTCGGTGATACCAAAGTAGTCTTTATCATCGGTGTCAGTGCTGATAAGGATGTTGCTTCGATGATGAAAAAAATAGCACCGCTCGCCAAATCGTTCATAACAGTAAAGCCGGATAACCCTCGTGCTATGGACTCAAAGGAACTTGCAAGTAAGCTAAAGCATTTCAATATTCCGGTAATCGACAGTGACGATGTGGAAACCGGTGTATTCGAAGCGTTAAGCTCAGCGGGTGATAGTGATATAGTTTGTGCCTTGGGAACGTTGTTTTTTTCCGCCCAGGTAAGAGCTTCATATATAAAATATAATTGCAATACGGATTAAATCATGATATAAATAGTTATGTAAACATGGACGTATTCATTTTACGGGGGTGCTTAATATTAAGCTGATTTCCGGAAAAAGTAAAAGAACAAAAAGACAAAAGCCGATTGAGATAACAAAATCGGTTGATTTTGCTGAGCCGGAAAACAGTGAAAAAAGTGTAAAAGCCGAAATAATAAATAATGCAATGCTCAAAGCAAAAAACAGAGCAAAGCAAAGAGCGGAAAGCAAGCCAAAAAGCAATGTATTTCAATCTGCTTTGAATAAATTTGCTAACGCCGGTGAATACGCAAAAATTGCTATTATTACAACAATTGCCTTTGTAGTACTCGGCGGCGGAGTCGGTGCATTTTTTCTGACAGCATATGGGGCAACATCAATTCATCCGGTTGTAACAATTGAAGCAGGTGAGCAGATGCCGGGTGCTTCGGTATTTGCAAAAAATTCGGGTGATAAAGTTGAATATATAACAGATGTATCAGGGATTACGCTCAATAAGGTAGGCGATATAGACTTACTAGTCAATATGAACGATGTTGAGTACGAGGTTATTTTGCGGGTTGTTGACACAACTCCGCCGACGGCAACACCGCAATATCAAATGATTGCAAAGGGTGATGCAATAACCGCCGATTCATTTATTATTAATATAGTTGATGCAACAAGCGTCAGTGTCAGCTATAAAGCTACACCTGATTTTTCATTAATAGGGAAGCAGGATGTTACAATTATTCTGGAGGATGAAGGCGAAAACACAACTGAGCTTATATCGGAAGTGTATATATTTGACGTTAATACTGCAGACGGTTTGACAATTGAAGCCGGCACAAATGTTGCAGACATTCCGATACGTGATTATCTCATACGAAACGATGGCTTGACGGGCATGTACGACATGATTCCGATGAGATTTGAAAAAGGCCTTGACCAAACACAAGCAAATACAGTAGGGGAATATGATGTAGACGCTGTTTATGGTAATATTCCGTTTACGTCAAAAATAACAGTTATTGATACAACTGCACCGACAGGGCAGGCGATGGGTCTGGAATTATGGATTGGTCAAACAGCGGCTCCTTCGGATTTTATTCATGATGTTCATGACTTTTCAGACTTTACTGTACGCTTTCTTACAGAACCTGATTTCACATATGAAGGTGAGCAGACAGTAACCGTCATAGCAGAAGATGTTTGGGGTAATGTGTCTGAGTTTAATTCGTTATTGGTAATGAAATTAAATACAACACCGCCTGAGATACGGGGTGCACAGGATTTAACAATTATACGCGGGACAAATGCTTTGTACAGAGAAGGTGTCACAGCTTGGAGCGTTGTTGACGGAGAAATCGATTTTGAAGTTGATGCAAGTGCTGTCAGAATTAATGCCGTTGGGCAGTATAGTGTTATTTATACTGCGGTGGATTCCAGCGGATTAACAACAACGGTAACAGTTACAGCAAGAGTCGTAGAGTTCACAAGACGAACAGCCGAGGAACAGGCAGATTCAATTTTGGCAGGAATTATCAACTCATCAATGAGCCAGACAGAAAAAGCACGTGCAATTCACAGGTGGATTAGAAATAATGTCAGATACAGCGGAAATGCAGAAAGAGACAAGTTCAGAGCAGCTTATGGCGGGCTTACAAACAGACACGGGGATTGCTTTACGTACTATGCTGTATCCTCGCTTATGCTCGATAGAGTTGGAATTACTAATGTTCAGATAAGACGCACCCCCGGTGCAAGAGCAACAAATCACTGGTGGAATCTGATTCAAATAGGCGGAGCATGGTACCATTTTGATGCCTGCCCAAACAGCTTTGGCTTCCACGGCTTTATGTTCACCGCAGAAGACGCTGCAAGAGTAAGTGCAAACCCGGCTTCACATAACTACTACGCCTACGACCCTGCTCTATATCCGAGAATTGTCGGAGCACCGGCAATAGAAGAGCAACAGCAGGAACAGCAACAGGAGCAACAACAAGAGCAGCAACAGCAGCCGCAGACACCGACGACGTTTACAGTAACATTTGTTAACGATGATGGAACTGTTTTGAAAACCGAAACAGTTACGTCGGGAGGTACTGCAACACCGCCTGCAAACCCAGAAAAACAGGGATACACATTCTCGGGGTGGTCTCACGCTTTAAATAACATAACATCAAATATAACTATAACAGCTCAGTTTAATAAACACGATGACGATTGTGATTGTGATGTATGCGACCCATAATAATATTTTTCCATAAAAGATAAGACAGGGGTTGTCCCCCCCTGTCTTATTTCTTATTGCTTTACTATTTCTTTATTTCCGGTATCTCCGGCAGTACGGGTAGAAGTACGGTTGCTTTAAACAGGTCGCCGTCTATTGTTATTTCAAATCTTCCGTTTTGTGCGGTTACAAAGCTTTGAACAATTGAGAGCCCTAAGCCGCTTCCGCCGTCTGCTCTGGAATCGTCGCCCCTTTTGAAGCGTTCGGTCAGCTCCGAGGGGTCGAAGTTCAACTCAGTTGCCGAGATATTTTTGATGTCGATACGAGCCTCTTTATTCGGTGTTGAAGAAGCGTCCACGTATACACGAGAGTTGGGTAGAGAGTATTTAAATACGTTTGATAGCAGATTCTCCATTACTCTTTGCATTAATCTTCCGTCAGCTCTTGCTGTCAGCTTTTCAGGCAGGTTTACACGAAGGTCTATGCCCGATGATTTAATTGAACTGTCAAGCTCGCCCAAGACCTGATTGATAAGTGATACTACATTTAAGTCCGTCAAATTCACATCGATATTACCTGTTGACGCTTTTGCGGCTTCGAAGAGTTCTTCCGTCAGTGTTTTCAGGCGTAAGGACTTTTGCTTTAATATATCAAGATAATCAGGTGCCTTTTCACAGTCCAGACCCTCATGCTCGAGTAAGTCGGTGTACGTGATTATTGATGTCAGTGGTGTTCTGATATCGTGTGACACATTGGTAATAAGCTCAGTTTTCAACCGTTCACTCTTCATGCGTTCTTCAACAGCTGTGTTTATACCTGCAGAAATGCTGTTAATGGATTTTGCGATATTGCCCAGCTCACCTTCGCCTGCTTCTATAGGAGTATCGTAGTTGCCTTCACTTGCCGCCTTCGCTCCGGTTTCAAGATTTCGAAGACGTCGTGCGTACATCAACAGCAAGACTGCAATTATTGCGGTGAGTATGGTTATGACAAACAGGATTAAACCAAGTGAACGAAATTCAGCACCTATAAAGGCTACAAAAAACATTACGAAAAATGCAGCCGCAGCTATTAGAACTGCCCTGAAGGTCAAACGGCTTCCCGACCATAATGACCTAATCTTGCGTACAAGAAACCGCAGCGAGCCATACAAGCAGCTATAAATTATTGCATATATCAGAGTGTGCTTCCAAAAACGTCCGGCTTTCAAGCGTTTTACCAGACTGGTCAGCCAAAATAGCACCGGCGGCACAGTTAGTAATATAATTACTGCAATAACAATATTAAGAGCGATGATGTTTCTGTGAAACGCTATTGAATCAGTTATGCTGACTGCGATAAAGATAACAAAAGCAACCCAACCGGCAACAACTGCCAAGCCTAAATCCAGATATGGCTTGTCAATCGGTGAAAAATGCACAAGCTCGGGGCGTTTTCTCTCGCCGTCAATCATCACATACTGTCTGCCTGCACCAATCAAAAGCACAACAGTCATAGCCAGTACTAAAACAATACATGCAGCAATAATGCTTATATCAATCATAAATGCATCACGTGCCTGATAAATAATAGCATTTTGCACATAAACAAACTCTGAGGTAAATGCCAATAGTATTGAGCCCAGCCCTGAGTTCTGTGAAGGCCAATCATAGTCCCAATAATATATATGAGAGGTATAATTCATTTGAGTAGATTGCTCAACACTACCGTCGCCATGAATTAAGTAAAATACAGGCTGCTCTGTGAAATAATTGAGTCTATCTTGAAGCGTCATTACTCTGTTTTCGTCAACATTACTGTAAACAGCAACAGTGGTATTTGCAGGTTCCTTGACTATGACGGAAAAATTGCTTTCGCCGTATACTTGTGACATTTCTCTGTACATCCCATCAATAGAGAAATCCGGTATCACGATTTCTATATGATACAAGAGTCCCTCAGTGTTTTCAAGTGCATGAAGAGCGTTGCGAAATGCCAGGAGCTGCTGCCGTTTTGCTTCTGCCTCACTGCTTAATATTGCACCTTGAGCTACGGTGCCGAACTCAAAAAGCTCGGTGTAATGGTAACGACCATCGGGACTTTGCAATATATAGTAAGAATAATTTTCAACCATTCCAATCTGACCATAATCGTCGTAATAAACCTTTTGATCCACGCCCTCAACCCATGCTAAGTGCATTCCCGCCATTATTGCCTCTTCGCTTCCGAAGTATGCAACAGTGGAAGCATGGTAATTTGCAGAACCTAAGTGATGTGAATCAATATGTTGATTAGTTGATAAATCAACGAGTACGATATCCGCATAAACACCTGTTTCATCGCTTCTGACAAAGCACGCCAGTAATCTGTTAAATGCTGTAAAGCACAAAGCAGTTATAAGCACAAAGCATATTACTCTAACGGCTGTCCAGCCTCTCAATTTTGTATCCAATTCCCCATACCACCTTTATATATTTTGGATTCTTCGGGTCAATCTCAATTTTTTCCCTGATTCGCCGTATATGCACGGCAACCGTATTATCTGCACAAAATGCGTCCTCACCCCATACGCGTTCGTATATTTCATCTATCGGAAAAACTCTTCCGGGTGAGCGGATAAGCAGTAGTGCAATCTTGTATTCGAGCGGGGTTAGCCTAACATCCTCGCCGTCAACAGTAACTGTTTTTCGGTTATCATCGATTGTCAACCCGTCTACAGTGTGTACACCCTCTTCGGGTGAAGGCAGGCTTCCCAAAACCGTAAACCGTCGCAGCTGACTTTTAACACGTGCGATTAGTTCAAGAGGGTTAAAAGGTTTTGTTACATAATCATCGGCACCTGCCGAGAGTCCGATGATTTTATCCGTGTCTTCGCTTTTGGCAGAGAGCATAATTATCGGGATATTACGAACCTTGCGAATTTCCATTGTTGCACTGAGTCCGTCCATCTCCGGCATCATTATATCCATGATGATTAGCTTAATGTCATTGTCCTCAAGAACCGACAAAGCCTCCTTGCCGTTATGTGCCTGATGAGTTTTATACCCTTCGTTTCCGAGATACACAGCAATCGCCGCAGCAATCTCCTTGTCATCGTCACATATAAGAATATCCATCATGAAAGCAACCCTCCGTTAGTTTATATACGCTCGTCCATAACTCATGCTTAGCTCAATTATACCACACCCTTTCGTTTGATGTGAAATAAGGATAAAACAAAAATCTTACAAACAAAGCTATGTAATTATTAAGACTTTCTTACGAGTTCTTAAGGCGAACAGCAGGAACCGTCCCCTTTGCGTGCGTCCCATCTGCTTGCCTTAGATTATTACGTGTGGTAGAATACCAAACGTAATAAATTTAGGAGTTTTAATTAATGCACATTATTCTTTTAAGTCTGCTTGCAGGCGTTGTCGGAATGGGACTTGGCGGTGTATTAACGGCACTTTTCGGCAGTAAAAGTGATAAGATTATAGGAATATTCCTGTCCTTCTCCGGCGGAGTAATGATAAGCATTGCGTTTGTTGAGTTGATACCGGAAGCAATTGCACTATCAAGCATTGCAATGATGGTTGTAGGTCTCTTTATCGGTGCGGCATTGGTTTTTATATTGCACTATATAATGGATAACATATCACACGCCGGCAGAAAGTCTAAAGTGCATGACTCTTTTGCGGAGTATTTTCACTCGAACGATATTATAGCAAAAAAGTCAACTATGCTGCGTTCGGGAATGATTATGATATTTGCAATTGCATTGCACAACGTACCGGAAGGCTTGGCTATGGGTGCCGCAGGCAATTACGATGCAAGGCTCGGATTAACGCTTGCTATAATAATCGGATTGCATAATATTCCCGAAGGTATGGCAGTTTCGGCACCGCTGATTCTTGGCGGGCTGACAAAGCTAAAAGCAGTGATAATAACACTGCTTGCAGGTGCAACAACCGTTCTCGGAGCTGCTGTTGGCGTGCTGATAGGAAGCATATCACCAACAGCCGTTGCACTCTCATTCGGAGCAGCAGCAGGAGCAATGCTCTATGTTGTGTTGGGTGAAATACTCCCTCAATCAATTGTAATGAGCAAAGACAGAATACCTACAATCTTCGCCTTTCTGGGCATGGTTGTAGGCATGCTGTTTACAGAGATACTTGGGTGATAGTGTTAAACTTTTTTCTTGTTAAAGATAAATATCGATGCAACAAGGAAAACAATAATCAGTATACTGCAGATAATCATTGCGGGTAAAAAGTCTGCGGTTTCTTTTTGTCCGCTTAGCAGTGCAAGGGTGTCTCCGCCAAGGCTTATCGGATTGTATTTTTGTGCAATGGGTGAGATGTTAATCAAAGCAAGTGTTACAACAACTCCGAAGCAGGAAAAGAGGCTGCCGTAAAAATTGCCGAATAAAGTACCTCCGAAAATTAGCAGTGTTATTAAGAAAATTCCATATAACCAAAGTGAAGAAAATGCAAAAAAGGCGTTACTTACTTCATCAGCCGGAAAATAGAAAGCTGTATAAGCGTAACAAACCGCAAGAGATACTGCGTAGCCTATTGTCCATAAGATACACGACAATACGAATTTTGAGATAACTACGGTATACCGCTTCATACCTTTTGTCAGCAAATTGACAAGTGTACCGTTTTCAAGATCGCGTGCCATTGTGCCGCTAAAAATAATAATGACTGCAAGCATGCCCATTTGCCCGATATTGCTGAAGAATTGCCCCCATGAATCCATAGCGGAAGGCTCTGGCAAAGAAATAACAAAACCATCAACCATTTCAAGAGAGTTAAGGATTTCCGGAAGCAAAATGGCTGTAAGCGGACTGAGTATAGCAAAAAATAACAGCACTGCGAGTAAAATGATAAACCTGTATGTACGAATACTCTCCATGTATTCCTTTTTTGTAAATGCAATAAAACCGCTCATTTTGCCACCTCCAGATACAAGGATTCCAATGACATTTCAACATTTGCAGCGGAGCACCTCAAAGGAATAAGATTACCTTCCGTCAGAACACGAAGCACTTCCCTCGAATCTATTTCATCATCAAACTCAAGCTCAATCGCCCGGGATTTTCGCTCAAGCTTAAGGTCATCAAGAGCACTCTCAAGAACTATATTACTCTTGTGCAATACGGCTAATCTGTCACATATTCGCTCCACATCGGAGAGAATATGCGTTGAGAAAATTACTGTGGTTTTACCTTTTAACGCATGGAGAATTTCAAGTATGTCCTTGCGTCCGAGCGGGTCAAGTGCTGAAGTCGGTTCATCGCATATCAGCAGCCTTGGGCTGTTTAACAACGCTTGTGCAACGCCGAGACGCTGCTTCATTCCACGGGAAAAGCTTTTAATTTTCTTGTTTGCATCTGCAAGTCCGACCATCTCAAGCAACTCCGACGAGCGACTTTTTGTTTCGTTTGCTCCAAGACCGACAATCTCACCGCAAAGCTTTAAATACTCCATTGGTCGCATATACCCGTAGAACTCCGGGACATCGGGCAAGTAACCTATATGGCGATTAGTTTTTGTAGCTCCGAATGATACTTTTTCACCGCAGACAAAAATCTCACCGCTGTCAACCGGCAGCAAACCTAAAATCATTTTCATAGTTGTAGTTTTGCCTGCACCATTTGCCCCGATAAATCCAAAAACAGAACCCTCGGGCACATCAAATGAAATATTATCGATTACTTTATTATTACCAAAGCTTTTAGAGAGTCCTTTAATTGATAAAATCGCCATTAATCATCGCTCCTGCCTATTATGAAATACAGAATCGGACCCAATGTGTTTAAGCCAATGCTTATAACAACCCAAAGTACACGGTTTCCGGCCTTATAAGTATTATGTTTGAAGATGTGAATTAACGCAGCCGTTAAAAGTCCAAACTGGATTATTGCAAGCGGAATTATTATCGGCAAAAATCTGACAACATAATCCATTACTTCCTGCATCACAGTTACCTCCTGCTTTATTCTCTTTCTTGATTGCTGCCGGGTTTCTTTCGCTTTTTAACCGCCTCATGTAATAGAAATTCGATTTGACCGTTTAAAGAGCGAAAGTCATCCTCAGCCCATTTGACAAGCTCTTTCCAGAGCGATGCCGACAGCCTTAAAGGAACTTGCTTTTTCTCTTTTTCGTCCAAACTCAATCGCCCCTTTCCTTAGTCTCGCAACGGGTCAGGTTGAGGGACAAAGTGACCCTCAACCTCTTTTTACTAATAAATCGAACCGCTGTTTACTATAGGCTGAGCATCTCTGTTTCCGCAAAGTACAACGAGCAGATTGCTGACCATTGCAGCCTTACGCTCCTCATCAAGATGGACGATATCGTTTTCGCTGAGCTTTGCCAGTGCCATTTCAACCATTCCCACAGCACCTTCAACAATCATGTTACGGGCGTCAATTATTGCTGACGCCTGTTGCCTTTGCAGCATAACTGCGGCGATTTCTTCGGAGTATGAAAGATGGGTAATTCTCGCCTCAACAATTTCAAGCCCTGCTACATCGACCTTTGACTGAATCTCAACACGAAGCTTGTCCGCAACCTCCTGGCTGCTGCCTCGCAGTGATTCCTCGTTATTGTTGCCGGGGTTGTCATACGGATATAATCTTACAATGTTACGAAGAGCAGAGTCGCATTGAATGGACAGGTACTCTTTAAAGTTATCAACATTAAATACTGCCTTTGCGGTATTAACGACTCTCCAGATTACAACAATGCCTATTATAATAGGATTGCCAAGCTGGTCGTTGATTTTCTGTTTGTCATTATTAAGGGTCATATCCTTGAGTGAAACCCTTTTATTTGTCAACCCAATGGAAATACCATCCAGTGATGTAAGAGCAGATGTCAGTGATTCTGTCGGTGCTTTTACCGAAGCACTTGTTGTAGAAGTGACGCCAGCTGCAGGATTCACAGCAACACAAAATGGGTTGACCCAATAGAAGCCCGCCCCTTTTAGTGTGCCGATGTACTTTCCGAACAGAGTCATTACATAAGCTTCATTCGGCTTTAGGATTTTCAGACCGACGAAAATTATGGGACCTACGATGAACCCGTATATGCTGCCGACAGCTATCATTATAATAGGCAATACCTGCTCGACGAAAGCGGAGGTAAACACAATTCCTCCTGTTAAAAAAATAATTCCGAAAACAAATGCGACTATGCAGGCAAGAACAGCAATGATGTTCATAACCAGACATGCCATACCGTTCATTGCGCGAAGTTCGATTTCCTCGTGGTGTTTTTTTGTTGCTTCATTAGTTGCAGCCATATCATAAACCTCCCGATTAATGTATATCAAAATGATATCAAATACATATTACAACGAAGTTTACTATCTGTCAACACTTTTTTTGAAAATAATTAACTAAAATAATTAACGATTTAACAAAATAGCAATAAAATTATGATAGTATGCCTATATTATCTATTGCAAATTAAGATAGTTTATCGGAGAAGGGTTACAATTATGAAACTGCGATTATTATTTTGCATATTTCTGATATCTGTATCTGTTATTGTAACCTCCGCACTGACATCAACAGTCGCATTTGCAACAGGTAATAATTCGCAAAACACAGATACCGTAAATACAGCAAATAATGCTAATGCCGTCAATACTGCAGAAGAAACTGACTTTGCGGATGAAGAACCGTGCAGTCTGCAAATTTCTGTTGGGCAGGACAACATTGTTTTACGGGCGAGGCAGGTTTTCGAGATAGAATGGACACCGCTCAGAAATGTAACGAAATGGAACGGAAGAGGTGTTTTCAGGGAAGGGGAGACTGTTCGGGGACTGCCGTATGGAATGCCAAACGAAGCGAATTATGTACCGTTGAGGACATCATTTTCCGAGTTTCTTGAAGAGGTAAGTAACAGAAACAGCAGGTTTTACAGGGCAACAGCCACCCGTCATGCAATCGCACCTTATTATTCGCTTGATTGCAGTTCGTTTGTTTCATGGGCATGGGGTGAAGAAAAACGCCTTATGACAAGTTCCTTACATTTAATTTCAACCAGTCACGGCAGGGATATAAATAAAATCCAATTAGGAGACGCATTAAACAATCCGGGTCTGCACGTTGTTTTAGTCACATACTTAAGTCATGACGAGGATGGGAAGGTTACTTCAATCGGTCTTATGGAGCTTGACCCGCCGCAAGCAAAGTACACACTCTACTGCGATGAGAACGGACAACCCTTATACACTGTACATAGAAGATACTTAAATAATGACTATACGATAATTCGCTATAATAAAATTGAAAATGTTGTATATCTGCACGACTGTTTTGTACCGATTGATTATGACTATTGCAATCAATGTATTGAAAGCAGCAGAGATTTTAATGCACCGGCATTTTTAATGAGTAAACAGGGCACACGGTATCTCGAAATAATGAAGTTTATTGAAAAGCACGGAGATACAGACACAGACGATATAGATAATAAAACATATGATTACACATTATCACGTGCAATGTTCATATACCTACTGTCGGAGTTTTCAAACGCAAGAATCGACAGCTATGAAGAGTCTGTTTATATCGATGTGCCTATTGATGAATGGTACGGGAAAGCAATCGCATGGGCTGCCGATATCGGAATAATTGATGCAAAAAGCAAACTGTTTGAACCGAGACGCAATATCTCTAACGAAGAAATGGCAGAGATATTGATGAGCTACATATTCTGGAAGAACAATCATGAGTCAACCTCGGCACCAATGGTATTTATAAACGGAACACCGCGAAGATAAAATAGATTGATTAATATTTCTTGACAACAGCCTGTGGATAGTTTACTATGTACAGGCTGTCAAGTTATTATACTTTACAGCAAAAAGGCAGCAAAACATCACAGCTTTGCATTCTTTATACGGAGCCGTAACGAAATGGTCGACGAAACGCTACAAAATTCAATGCTCTATGACTTTTTCAGCGAGTTATTAACCGAAAAGCAAAAGGAGTACTTCGACCTCTATCATAATGAGGATTTATCGTTGTCAGAAATTGCAGAAAGTGCAGGGATAACAAGGCAGGGTGTCTATGACATAGTTTTGCGGGCGGAAAAATCTCTAACAGAGATTGAACGAAAGACAGGCATTATCGGCAAGTGGATTGATACACGCTTAGAACTGGAACAGGCAATTTCAGAAGGTAATAAAGTCCATCCGGCAATACTGCAATACTTCCATTTGGAAAATGATTAGGAATATATGCAATGGCGTTTGAGAGCTTATCAGAAAAATTAAGCGCAGCATTTAAGAAGCTGCGGGGCAAAGGCAGATTAAAGGAAGCCGATATTAAAGAAGCAATGCGTGAGGTACGACTTGCATTACTTGAGGCGGATGTCGGATTTAAGGTCGTGCGTGATTTTGTAAATACGGTAACAGAGCGTTCAGTCGGCAAGGATGTACTGGAAAGCCTGACCCCTGCTCAAATGGTTATAAAGATAGTAAATGAAGAGCTTTGTGCACTTATGGGGGCAGAAAATGAAAAAATAACTATTTCATCAAAACCGCCGACTGTTCTTATGCTGATTGGTCTTCAAGGTGCAGGTAAAACAACAAACGGTGCAAAGCTTGCAGGCTATATGCGGAAAAACAACAGTAAAAATCCGCTTCTTGTTGCCTGTGATATATACCGCCCCGCTGCAATCGAGCAGCTCAAGACAGTAGGGAAGCAGCTGGATATACCGGTATTTGAAATGGGGACATCAAACCCTGTAAGCATTGCAAAGGCTGCTGTCGCACATGCAATCAAGCAAGGTAATGACGTCGTTTTGCTCGATACGGCAGGACGACTGCATATTGACGACGAGCTTGTTGGTGAGTTAAAGCAAATCAAAGCCGCAGTCAACCCTACGGAAATATTACTCGTAGTTGATGCAATGACAGGGCAGGATGCCGTTAATGCGGCGTCAGCTTTTAATGAAGCTCTCGGTATAGACGGCGTTATATTAACAAAGCTCGACGGTGATGCAAGAGGTGGCGCGGCACTATCGGTCAGAGCAGTTACCGGTAAGCCGATAAAATTCTCGGGAACAGGGGAGAAGCTCGACCAAATCGAGCCGTTTCATCCCGACAGAATGGCATCAAGAATACTCGGAATGGGCGATGTCCTGACCCTGATAGAAAAAGCTGAGCAGGCATTTGACGAGAAAAAAGCACAGGAAATGACCGAAAAGCTTATGAAAAATAAGCTGACATTATCCGATTATTACGACCAGCTGTCACAGGTTAGGTCAATGGGTGGCTTGTCGGATATAGCCGGAATGCTGCCGGGCGTGGACGCCAAGGCACTTGCCGGAGCCTCAATAGATGAATCGGTATTATTAAAAACCGAAGCAATTATACTGTCAATGACTCAGCAGGAGCGGGACAACCCTTCGATTCTCAACAGCAGCCGCAAAAAACGCATTGCCTCGGGCAGCGGTACGGCAGTTGTGGATATAAACAGATTGCTTAAGCAATTTGAAGCAATGCAAATGATGACAAAGCAAATCAGCAAAGGCAAGCTGCCGGGAATGTTCGGCGGCAAGGGGAAAAAAGGCATCTTCGGGATGTAATAGTGTCCCCTCAACAATTTTATTAAGGAGAAACAGAAATGGTAAAGATCAGACTTCGCAGAATGGGTGCAAAAAAGAATCCTTTTTACAGAGTCGTAGTAGCAGACTCAAAGTCACCGAGAGACGGTAGATGCATAGAAGAAATCGGTACATATAATCCGCTCACAAAACCATCGGAAATTAATATCGATATAGAGCGTGCAGAATACTGGATTAAAAACGGTGCACAACCAACCGACACAGTTAGAGCTTTAATAAAAAAAGCAGGAGCTGCAAAAGCTAAGGCAGAGGGCTAGAAAATGAGTAATTTGAAGGAATTATTGACCTATATTGCACAAAACCTCGTCGATAATCCGGATGATGTTAATGTCACCGAGCGTGAAACCGATTCGGAAACAGTTTTTGAACTTCGTGTAAATGCAACCGATATGGGCAAGGTGATAGGACGTCAAGGGCGTATCGCAAAGGAAATTCGTGCACTTATGCGCAGTGTAGCGGCAAGACAAGGTAAGCGTATCAGCGTGGATATTGTCGATTAGCATATGAAAAGCACATCGGAACTTATTGAAGCGGGCAAGGTTGCAAACACACATGGTATTCGTGGTGAGGTAAGACTTGAGCCGTGGGCGGACTGTGCTGATTTTCTGACCGGCTTTGAGTATATTTACATCGACGAAAAGCCGGTGAAGCTTCTGTCCGCAAAAGTACACAAGGGTTGCGTTATCGCAGCCCTCGAGGGCGTTGGTGATATTGATTCGGCAATTAAACTAAAAGGTAAAATTATTAAAATAAAAAAGGCAGACGTAGAGCTTGAAGAAGGAAAATTCTTTGTAGCCGACCTTATAAATATGAAAGCACTGGATGCGGAAACAGAAGAGGAGCTTGGAATTGTCACTGAGGTTCTTACGCTTCCATCTCATAATGTTTACGTTATAAAGGGGGAGCGGGAAATTCTTGTTCCTGCCGTAACCGAGTTTATTGTTGAAACAAATATACCGGATGGATATATTAAGGTACGCCTGATTGAAGGGTTGTAAACACGTTGTCGGAGTTGGGGTTAAGGTGAATCGATGAGAATAGATATTATGACATTATTTCCCGATGTAGTCGGAGATATGCTGTGTGAGAGTATTCTCGGCAGAGGGCAGGAGCGGGGATTCATTCGTATTGAATGTCACCAGATTCGCGATTTTACAAGTAATAAACAAAGGCAGGTAGATGACTATCCTTACGGCGGCGGGAGAGGTTGTGTAATGCTTGCACAGCCGCTATACGATTGCTGGAAGCATATAAATGATGAAGCGGGCAAAAAGGTACATACAATCTGCATGTCACCGTGCGGTTCTGTATTCAGGCAGGAGGACGCACGTCGTCTACAGCGTGAGTATGACAGGTTAATTATAGTATGCGGCAGATATGAAGGTATCGACGAGCGGTTTATTGAAGAGTGTGTTGATGAGGAACTGTCAATTGGTGACTTTGTTCTTACAGGCGGGGAAATACCGGCAATGGTTATTGCCGACGCTGTATGCCGACTCGTACCGGGTGTGCTGCCCGACGAGGAATGCTTCACAGACGAAAGCCACTGGAACGGACTGCTGGAATATCCGCAATATACACGTCCGGAAACCTGGCATGAAAGAAAAGTTCCGGAGGTACTGCTCTCGGGACACCACGAAAACATTGATAAATGGCGAAAGCAGCAATCTCTCGAAAGAACAAAAACACGCCGCCCCGACATGCTCAAGAAATAAATGGAACAAAAATAAATCTTAATCGTCTTATATCCCAAGACCTTAATCAAAAAACTTGAGGGGGACTAAAAAATGAAAAAGAGAATATCTATCCTTATTTGTGCAGTACTGGCAACCACCCTGTTAATAGCGTGTGCAAGCGGAGGCAATGCAGCCCCATCGGAATGGCTTGGACTCACTGAAAACTCCATGATGATGGCTGATTCAATGCCTGTACCGGTAGCGGAAGCACCGCAGATGTCTAGAAGAGCATCATATGACGATTCGGATGAGTCTGTAGTGTATGACACAGGAGGCTCTGCGGGAGAAGCTGATTATGAATTTAGTGCCGCAGTAGGCGGAAACACAGTTGTTCCGATAACCGCCCCGATGAATGAGGGCTTGGCGGAGAAAATAATTTATTCTGTTCATGCAAATATCGAAACCATGCAGTTTGATGAAACAATTGCAAAGATTCACGGAATGCTTGCAAGATACAATGCATTTGTCGAGAACTCCAGTGTAAGCGGAATAAACTATGAGTCGAGATTTTACGGCTGGAATGAATTTCGTTATGCGTATTTCTCACTGCGAGTGCCCGTACAGCAGTTAAATGCAATGACTGACAGCTTAAAAGAACTCGGAAACGTAACACATATAAGTAACGACGCAACAAATATAACAACGCAGTTTTATGATACACAATCAAGATTAAACTCGTTGAATATTCAAGAGGAACGCCTGCTTGATATGCTGAGAAAAGCAGAAGACGTGCCTGATTTGATAATGATTGAAGAAAGATTAAGTGACGTCAGATATCAAATTGAAATGTTGACCACAACGCTGACCGGCTGGCAGAGACAAGTTGACTACAGCACTATTACCATGCAAATTAGAGAAGTTGAAGAATTTACCGAGCAAAAGGAGATAAACCCGCCATATTGGAAGCAAATAGCCGATGGATTTATCAGCACAATTAATGCAGTTGGCAGATTCTTTATGGATCTCTTTAAATGGCTGATTATATCCGCTCCCGTACTGATAATTCTGGCAATAATTGCAATCGTAGGATTTGTAGTAGTTAAACGTAAATTACGCAGAGTAAAGAAAAGTAAAACCGAGCAAACGGTAACTCAAGAACCGCAAGACAAACAGGAATAACGCATAATAAAGAAATGAAAGAGGTTGTTTATTTTCTTAATAAATAACCTCTTTTTTGTCATTGTTTTCAGTTAAAAACTATGCTAGATTATATAACAGTTTAGATTTTACGGAGGCAATTTATGCGTCGCATACCGGTAATCAGATACATAGCCTTTTCGCTTGCAGTAGCAATGTTTTTTATGTCATCATGTTCTTTGCGTTCCTCTTCACAGGAAGCAGGGCAAGCTCTCGAAACTCCTCTCCAACCGCTTACGGAAACTTTTTCCGGATATAGTACAAGAGAAGTCGACATAGAAAGCTTGAGTGCCGTTATTGAAGAACACAGCCTTGTGTCAGATGATGCCGATATAGAGCTTATTGCACCTGATACTCTTCCGGCAGGTGAAACCTTGATTTGCTCCGCTGCTTTAATAGGCTTTGAACCGGGACTTGAAGGTGTTTTAACCTGGCAGCTATATGATTTAACATTATTAACAGAGCAGGTTGTCACCGGTACAGAGCTTCCGGGCATATCATATGAGTTTGAGTACACCCGTGAAATGCAAGGGACAGCACTGATAAGAGTTATATTTCAATTTGTCAAGGAAGATGGTGTAGAGTACGACTTAATAAGTGAAAAAACCATTATACTCGAAAACTACAGCAGACAGCACTGGATGGAGCCGGAGGTGGAGCGTGTAGCGGAGTTGGTAACATCCTCTTATAAAGGAGACCGTACATTAAAATGGGCACAGGAGAATGATTATGCCGATTTTGATAAAGAAGTTTTTGTTAACCTTGTAAAAGAATACGAAAGCGAAACAAATTATCTGATCTGGGTCAATCGTACATATCAAAGAGCAAATATTTTTACAGGCTCTGCAGGAAACTGGGAGCTTATGGAAACCTTTATAGTTGCCACCGGAGGACCCAGCAGTGCAACAAGAAGAGGTGTGTCAAAAATCCCAAGCAGAACAAAAGAAGGTTGGCATTTCGGTCATTTTATTGTCGAACCCGTTGTACGCTTTTTCCCGGGCTCGAGATATGCCTTCCACTCAAGACCATTGCACCCGAGAACAAGGGAAGTAACAGATGACCGAATTGGCTTCCCGGTAAGTGCGGGTTGTGTGAGAATGTACTGTGACGATATTTGGTTCATCTACAATAACATACCGGACGGCACAACCGTTGTCATACACTGAGTTTGGCAGGAAGTTATAAAAATAAATAAATTGAATTCGACCCAAATCTATGGTATAATCAGAGTTGGTGCAAACATTTATTACAGGAGTCTTATATGCGTAAAGCTCTAATAAATATAACCACATTTATTGTGCTGATACTGGTAACTATTACAGGGTCGTCTTTTTCTGTGCTTCCTGTTTCTTTGGGAGACCTTTTCATAACAGCCATAAACAAATCCGCACCCCTTGCACCCCAATTCATCAGTTATACAGATGATGAAAGCAACGGGGCAGGTATAAATAGCGCCCATGAGCTAAACGGTGCCGGACTAAATGAAGCGACACTCAATATCAGTGTGCCGATATTTCTTCATGCCGGATTCACCCTTGAAAGTAAAATTAATATCGCCGATGTTGAACCCGGACTTGAATGCCTATTAATATGGTATGTCGATGACAAGGCAATTTTTGAAGAATGGATTGTTACAAGCACTGATATAGATGTAATTACATTTAGCCATGATTTTGAATACTCCCGCATCATGCCGGAAACAGCTGAAATAAGAGCGACCTTGCGACACATAACACCGCAAGGTGAAACGCAGGAAATATCAAATTCTTCAATAGTTACACTCGGGAACTTTAGTGATGAATATTGGATGGAGCAAGAACTGGAACGTGTATTGGAGCTTGCTACATCCGTGTATAAGGGAGACCGCACATTAGAGTGGGCTCTTGAAAATGATTTGGATGAATTTGATAAATTAGTTTTCGCAAACGCCGGTGGTTATGAAAGCGAAACGGAGTATTTGGTATGGGTTGACCGTGCACATCAGCGTATGAATATATTTGAAGGCTCAGCAGGAGAATGGGAACTGACTAAAACCTTTATAATAGCAACAGGCGGACCCGGTACTGCAACACATAAAGGAGTCACAACAATATCATCAAGGTCAAGAGGCGGTTGGGGCTTTGAGGACAGAGGATTTAGAGTATATCCTGTTGTCCGCTTCTTCCAGGAAAGACCGGAAAGCTACGCCTTCCATTCCAGACCCAAGGAATTCGGCTCGCAAAACTTCACGGATGACCGCATAGGCTTCCCAGTAAGTGCAGGCTGTATCAGAATGTACGACGAAGACATATGGTATCTCTTTAACGAAATACCCGACAATACAACAGTTATCATACATTAAGATATATTGATATCATATACGAACTGAATGTTTTGGAGGTTTTTTATGAATATTCTTGTTAAAGACATTCTTACAGTGCTGCCTGATGAGGTTGTTACCTGCTCTGTTTATATCAGTGACGGGGTTATTAAGTCAGTGTCGAATGAGCCTGCCGGGTTTAAAGCAGATAAGACTATTTTTGGTGCAGGTAAAATGCTGATTCCCGGGTTGGTAAATGCACATTCTCATGCAACAATGACAATACTTCGCAACTGTGCCGATGACCTTCTTTTTGACGAATGGCTCTTCGGACGAATAATGCCGCTTGAGGATAAATTAACTGCCGAGGACAATTATTGGGGAACAACTCTAGCGATTATGGAGATGCTCCGTACGGGAACAACTTCATTTATTGATATGTACTACTTTTTGGATGAGCTTGTACGTGCTGTTAAGGATACAGGTATGCGTGCGGTGCTGTCGCGCGGGCTTATCGGTGATGCGGATAATCCCGAGGCGGGTGATGTTCGTTTGCAGGAAGCACTTGAAGCTTTTGAGCGTCATAAAGGATTTGATACTATTGGCTTTATGCTTGCTCCCCATGCTCCATATACTTGTGATGAAGGTTTCCAGCGTGTTGTTGCACAGGAAGCGAGACGACTCGGGTTGCCTATTAAAACACATATATCCGAAGGTCTAGTTGAAAAAGAGACTATCCGCAATAAATATAAGTGCACTTCTGTTGAGCTTATGGACAAAACCGGTTTACTTTCAGACACATCCGTTGCTGCTCATTGTGTACATGTAACTGACGGCGACATTGAGATCCTTGCAAAACGGGGCGTAACGGTTGTAACAAACCCGATAAGTAATCTTAAGCTCGCAAACGGCATTGCACCCATTCCGAAAATGCTGAAAGCAGGTGTAAAGGTTGCTCTTGGCACAGACGGTGCATCCAGCAATAATACACTCAATATGTTCCGTGAGCTTGCTGTGTTATCAACTATCCATAAGGGAATTAACCATGATGCACTCGCTGTTACGGCACGTGAGGGCTTTGAGATTGCAACCAAAGGTGGTGCAAAGGCTCTCGGGCGTGACGATATCGGCGAAATCAAGCCCGGAAATGTTGCCGACCTTGCGATTATGGATTTAAAATGCCCGAATATGCAACCGGTTAACGACCCGATGTCATCACTTGCTTACTCTGCTTACGGTACCGAGGTTGAGACTGTTATGGTCGGCGGTAAAATTCTTATGGAAAACAGAGAGTTCCTGACAATTGATGAGGACAGGGTTTACCATGAGGTCTCAAAAATATGTGACAGAATAGGAACGCGTTAAGCGTTTAGGATAAATTATAGAGTCGAAAGGAATGAACGTTGATATGAAAATCAATGCAAAAACAGCGAACAAAAATCTTGGCTTTGCGACACAAGGAGCAGAGGCGGCAGAGTCCGGTAAGGGCACTGTTATACATGACAGCGAAGTGCGGGATGTTTCTCTTGCACCGTCGGGTGAGAGAAAAATCGCGTGGGCGTGGCGTAACATGCCTCTTTTGCGTGCAATAAAGGATGACTTTGAAAAGACTAAGCCTTTTAAGGGTTTGAATATCACTTTATCAATACATATGGAAGCAAAAACCGCATGCTTATGCCGCACACTTGCCGCGGGCGGTGCAACAATGTATGCAGCCGGATGTAACCCGCTTTCGACACAGGACGATGTTGCCGCCGCACTTTCTGTTGGCACGAAAAATGACCCGCCTATGAAAGTTTTTGCATGGCACAACTCCACACCCGAGGAATATGAACGCCATCTTACAAAGGCACTGGAATCGGGACCGAATATAATTATTGACGACGGTGGCGACCTTATTAATATAATGCATACCAAGCTTAAGCATTTAATCCCCGATGTTTACGGCGGTTGTGAAGAAACAACAACCGGAATCATGCGCTTATTCTCAATGGCTGCGGACAAAACCCTAAAATTCCCGATGGTTGCAGTCAATAACGCACAATGCAAATACCTGTTCGACAACAGATACGGCACAGGTCAATCCGTTTGGGATGGTATTAACCGCACGACAAACCTTGTTGTTGCGGGCAAAAATGTTGTCATTGCAGGCTACGGCTGGTGCGGTAAGGGTATTGCCATGCGTGCAAAAGGATATGGTGCAAGAGTCATTGTTACGGAGATTGACCCTGTCAAAGCACTTGAAGCATTGATGGACGGCTTTGATGTAATGCCTATGGATGAGGCTGTAGAGCACGGCGATTTATTCATAACCGTAACAGGCTGTATGGGAGTATTAACAGAAAAGCATTTCGGCAAAATGAAAGACGGTGCAATAATGTGCAACGCCGGACATTTTAATGTTGAAGTCGATGTTGAATGGCTTGATAATAATACTGAAAGTGCCGAGCACAAGCCGAATATTATGGGTTATACACTTAAAAACGGCAATAAGGTTTTTGTCCTTGCCGAGGGTCGTTTAGTAAATCTTGCATCAGGTGACGGACATCCCGTGGAAATCATGGATATGAGCTTTGCGATTCAAGCTTTGGCTGCCGAGTATGTTGCAGAAAATCACAAGAAGCTTGAGCCGGGCGTAATCCCTGTTCCAAAGGAAATCGATCAGGATGTAGCTTTCAAAAAGCTTGCTGCATGTGAACTGTCAATAGACGAATTGACACCTGAGCAAGCAAAATACCTGCTCAGTTGGGATATCGACGTAGACGCATAATCACAGGAAGCTAAGCATGTCTCCCGGGTTTATGCAATAAAAATCACAATTTGATTTTATTTCGTCTTGTTCATCTTCTGCGTTTTTATCGTAAATCCCTGTGACAATAAACCCGGCTTTTTTTGCAGATTTCATTGCATACAGTGCGTCCTCTGCAACGAGCGTCTCACTAATTTCACTTCCAAGAAACTTTGCAGCCCGGATAAAAATGTCCGGGTTGCTTTTACTTGTGTTTTCTTCAGTGCATGTAAAAATGCGGTCAAAATACTTGTACAAATTATGGCGTTCCATAACAGGCTCTACAAGCCATCTATCCGTGGCTGTTGCAATGCACATTTTTACTCCTCGTTGTGAAAATAGCTCAAGTACTGATAATACACCCTCTTTTAGCTTCACTTCATTTTTATAAAAATCAAGCATTAAGCTGTCTCTGCCGTAAATAACTTCATCTATTGGCAAGTCTACTCCGTATTCATCGATAAAGTACTGTGCCTCCTCGACTGTGTTAAACGAACGAAGCATCTCTAAAAATCCGGGGCGTGGTGTTGCACCGTGGCTTTTTATATAGTCTATTGCTATTTCTCCCCACTTCCACATCGAATCAACCAATGTGCCGTCAAGGTCAAAAATTGCTCCTTTTATTTTTAACATGCAGCTTTGAATCCTCGTTTTCTTGATTATTTAATTAAAATGCTATAAGATTCTATCACATAATTAAAGGCGGGTATATAGAATGCTGTTTGATAAGCTAAAAGAATACTCAAACGAAGGGATATACCCTATGCATATGCCGGGGCATAAACGTAATGGCAGCATAATGCCCGAGGGCTTGCCGTTTGATATTGATATTACCGAAGTCTACGGCTTCGATGATTTGCATAATGCTCAAGGTATGTTGCTGGAATCTTCAATACTGGCGGCGAAACTGTATGACAGTCATGAGGCTTTTATACTGGTAAATGGCACAACCGTCGGGATTCTGGCGGCTGTCGGTGCTCATACAAAGCGTGGCGATAAGATACTTGCGGTCAGTAACTGTCATTGGTCAACGCCAAATGCTGCAAAGCTGTTTGGTTTGGAAATTGAGTATATTGAAGCGGAAACCGATAAGGCCTCTGGTGTGCCTTGCAGTGTTTCACCCGTTGCTGTTAAGGAAGCTCTTGATAAAGACCCTTACATAAAAATGGTTATTATCACCTCTCCTACTTATGAGGGTGTTATAAGCGATGTTGCTTCAATTGTTGATATTGTGCACAGTGCAGGTGCTTTATTGTTGGTGGACAGTGCACATGGTGCTCATCTCGGGTTTAGCGAGTTTTTCCCAAGGAGTGCAGTTTCCTGCGGTGCGGATATTGTTGTTGTCAGCCTTCATAAGACGTTGCCGGCATTGACGCAATGCTCTCTTTTGCATATTTGCAGTGAGCGTATTGATACTGCTGCGATAAAGGAGATGTTGTCAATCCTGCAAACAAGCAGCCCGTCATATGTTCTGATGGCATCGATTGATTATTGCCTGCAACTTTTGGAAGCCGATGCGAATAAGCTATTTTATGAATATCAGCGGAGCTTAATCGATTTTGATGATAGAACAAAGAACCTGAAACATCTGACAGTGCTTTGTCATGGTAACGATATTTCACATCCCGGTTTCTTTGAGCATGACTTCGGAAGAATTGTAATAATAACAAAAAACACTTCTCTTGGCAGTACCGGACTTGCCGACACTCTTCGAGAGGTGCATAAAATTGAAATTGAGCGTGTATTTGATAATTATGTAATTGCATTAACAAGTATATGCGATACACAGGAAGGGTTTACAAAGCTTGCAGAGGCTCTTTGTAAGATAGATGCTTCATTGTAAAGTGTAGATATTATTTGAATTACAATTGGATTACGGGAGAGTATATATCTTATAAAAAGTGTTGCAATTCAATGTAATTTATGTATAATAGAGATAGAGGGAACGTCGCCGGATAATGCGAGGGTGGTTTCACCAGCATGAGAAATCATGTGGCAGTCGCACCGGGGGTTCCTTTTATTTATGTTGACAAATCTGCTTACCTTTAAAATAAGCCGCTTGTGGCTTCATTTTTTTATCATAATAGATTATACTTTCGGTATCGCATATATCCTTATTCTTGCACAGATTATCTTTTAATCTCATTGCAAAACAAGGTGTTATAAAACCGTACCCGTTTATTTCATGTGAATAGAACATTGTTGTAGCACATACATCAGCAAGTTGCAACATATCCCATGAAGATGCTTGCTTGCAATCAACATTAGTAAAGACATCAGCTATTTTATTATTAGAGTGTGGAGTTAATTCATTTTCAATATAGTCTACAAGCTCATTATCGCTTGATGTTCCTCTTCCAGATAAGATTATTTCGCCTTTACGTCCGGTGTTTTTTAATATACAAGAAACACGTTCAAGTAAAGTTTTACAAATCAAATGGTAAATGTTATTGCTGAATTTTATCTTGCATACGTCATATAATGTTGTATCAAACATTATGTTAATATATTGAAAATGCTCTCTAGCGAGTTCTCTTACGATATATGACCGACGAGCAAAATTTTTAATTAATCTAAAATGAATCGATTGAAGATTAAACTTTGATCTTATGGCTTTTATGCATTTTCTAATATTCGCTTCATCCTTTGTATCAACAATAGCAGCAGTAAGAACAAACCACCGTGTACCGCAATTATCACCTAAATCTCCTGCTTCATCTATATAAATTGTGCAATCTTCTATTTTCACATTCCTGCTCCTGCTTATATAGTAATAAAATTAATAGCAATAAATCCCTATTAAGCGTAGCATATAAAACAGTTCCGTTCAATACACATTTGATGCCCGATTATGTAGAAAACTCTACAATTAAATGTAGAGTTTCAATACAAGAGGACGGTTCATCTATCCTCTTATTTTTGGCGTCTGGTGTTAGCATACTTTGCATCACGCTTTTCGGCAATAAATACATAATAGTCATTAATCTCGTTAATCTTTACTCCACCGAAAATAGCGATAAATTTATTTTTATACCATTCTTTTCTCTTTGTGACCATTAGCATTTTCCCACCGATTTTGAGCCTGTTAAAGCCTTTCTCAATAAAATGCTTTGGAACAGAAAAATCCGAATGATATGGAGGGTTTGAAAGAATCATTGTAAAATCACTATCATTGATTCCATCAAAACCATTGCTTAAAACAACTGATATTTCACCTACTCCATTAAACTCTGCGTTTATCTTCGATAACTCAACACTCATTTTATCAACATCACTCATAAAGACGTTTTGTGCACCTATTTGCTTTGCAATATAAATCCCAACAACTCCATACCCGCACCCCAAATCAAGCACTTTATCAGTATTGGAAAGCTCCGCTACCGATAACATTGCCAATGTTCCTTTGTCAATATTCAACGGCGAAAATACAGCCTCATCAGTTTTAAAAACTAAATCAACACCGTTAATAGATTCCGTTATCGTCTTCATTACTTCACCTTACATGAACCTCATCCATGCTTGCATATCCTTGTACAGTATCGGTAGAATCTGAGGGAATCGCATTTTTTCGGGTATTGTCTCAAATTGCATTACTTCTGTCATTTCGTAGTCTTGCAGTTCGCCGAGTTCGTGAATATGTGCAAGGTAGACTTGACCTGTTTTGTAACCCGATTGATTTTCCACCGAATAATCGAATGCGGGTATTATATCGTATTTGATTGCTCCTGTTTCTTCAAATAGCTCACGCTTTGCGGCATCAAGAGATGATTCTCCTTGTTCGATATGCCCGCCCGCTGTTTCGAAAGTATCTCTATCCTTTGCACGACAATACAACCACTTGTCTTGGTACCGACAAAATATAACAACAAACGTATAGTTACCTAACTCTCCAAATAATGCTGTTTTTACATTCATGGCTCAACTCTCTTTAGTCAATTATTCGAATAATAGCATGTATTCAAAATCTTGTCCATTTTTCAAAAATGCTTCCCCAGCTTCCATTACATTAAGAAACTTGTACATTTTTAGAATGAATGTATAATACTTATATGAAGTGGGTTAATTTTGTCCTGTTAATTATATTACTTTTCTTTATACTGACAGGTTGTAGTAGTGATATGCATGTGCCGAACCGGGTTGATGAGCCAGATTCGCTGGTTGATACTGCAGATGAGCCGAGCAGAAGTATAAACGATAAAGATGAGGGCAACGAAGAAAATAATGAAGATTCTGTTCTTTTCGTTTTAAGAGAGGAGTATGGTTTTGCTACAGAATGGACAAGTATCGGCATTGTTGTAAATACTGACCAGGGAACTTATACATTTAGGCATGCTGAGTGGACAGGAGAAACTATTGCAAACTATGTCACTTTGATGGATTGCAGTATTATATATGTGCATGATTGGTTTGGTATGGAACAGAAAACACCGATTCTACATGCAATGGAAGATGAAGCTTTCTATCAATTTTTCTATTTAGATATTAATTCGTTGGATGCTCAAAACCAGTTTTATCTAGAGCAATATCCTGGAACTGAGGTGTCGTCAACCGGCGAGATTAACCCTATTTCGATGTCAAAAATCAATGCAATGATGTCAATAGCATATATGGAAAGCACTAATGCAATAATGACGTTTGCTCCTACGGTTGGTGGCTCAACTGCATCCCTCAATCCGCGTGACAGAATTGATGGATCATTTTAAAGAACTGGTTAAAGAACTGGTTACAGAGTGAATGAATACTTCCTTGTGAGTTATTATACATTATCCTACCACCACAATCGTCTTACATAGCGGAGCAAAGCGAGGATCAACTAATGGATGAAAAAATTATCGATGGAAAAATGAAAAAATGTCCCAGATGTATGAAAACAGAAGAAAATGACCTAACACGCTTCTGTAAGCATTGCGGTACAGAGCTTTTATTCTTAGACCGCTTTCCAATGAAGGATATAACAGTTAACAGAACCAATAAAGAGGTAAACATGAAGCTTGCAAAAATACTTGTTGATATAGCCATGCTAGTGTTTTTGGTTCTCTCATTATTACGATGGAGCGGAGACCCGACTTTTCATATCGTAGTAGGAAGCATTTTTAGTATCTTATTTATTACACATTTTTTACTAAATACAAAAACATTTATAGCAATGTCAAAAAAGCTCAGAAAGCTCAAATTATTACTGAAATTACAATATGCAATAGATATTATCTTAATTATGGTATGGCTCGTTGTAATAGTAGCAGGAATAATTGCCGCAGTTGGCTACATCAATGTCGATTCAGCAACACGCGGAATTGGCAGACTTCATGGAATGCTTGGCAGAATCGGGTGCGGATTTATACTAATCCACATAATTCAACATACCAAGCAAATCCGCTCATATTTCAAAACAAAAAAACACGTGGGATAGCGATATTGTGAGTGCAGATAATTTATTTTATATCTTATCGATTATTATTCATTCAATGGCAAAGCAAAAATAAACCCCTCGAAAATGTGGAAATGAATGTAGAAAAATCACTGTTTTTGCAGTGATTTTCACAATTAAATGTGTATTGAACAGCAATCTATAATGTGCTACGTTATTTGTATACAAAATAAGTATAAATATCTTGACATAACATCAATATTGTTGTATTCTTAATACAGCAATTCTGATGTAGTCGTAGTAAAAAGGCAGGTATCTCATGGATATACACGACTATATTACATCAGGC
>Ga0123356_10001010_pt1 | contig 31261 bp, 22 predicted proteins | sample TergutEmb28metaG_2_FD_92546 | JGI IMG/M metagenome (GOLD analysis project Ga0123356, IMG submission 92546) | Embiratermes neotenicus P3 segment gut microbial communities from Petit-Saut dam, French Guiana - Emb289 P3 | ecosystem: Host-associated > Arthropoda: Insects > Digestive system > Gut ...
ATCGGGATGATCATTTCAGGGCTGGTCGGTGAAAACCCTGTCGGAGCAACTGTCGGATACGGTTTGATAACAGGTCTCGGTATTGGTTTCGGTTACGGAAGTGTTTTACCTGCCAGCTTAAAATGGTTTCATCCGAGCAAAAAAGGTCTGATCGGCGGCCTGGTGCTGGGCGGCTTTGGTCTTGCTTCGGTGCATTATGCGTTTATTACAACAGCGTTGCTTGACAGCCTTGATGTACAAAGGACAATGATGTATATCGGGGGAGCAGTTGTGGTCATATCAATTGTTGCTGCGCAATTTGTCAAAAATCCACCGTCGGATTATGTTCCTAAAGCACCGGATGGCGCAAGTCAAGCTGTCGCGGCGCAAAAAGCCGCTGTTGATTTTCAGTGGAGAGAAATGTTGAAAACAAAGCGCTTTTACCTTATATTTGTCCTGTTTTTATTCTCTGCGTCAATGGGTTTGATGATAATCGGCAACATGGCTAAAATAGCAGATCTTCAAGCGGGGATAGCAAACGCTGCATTTTTGATCTCTCTTGTAGCTCTTATGAATGCGTTGGGCAGGATTCTTGGCGGATTTCTTTCCGATAAGATCGGCAGAGAAAACACCCTCTTTATTGCGATCGTTTTACAAATGCTAAACATGATAGGGTTCATTTACTACCAGAACCCTGTCATTCTGACCTTTGGATTTATACTTGTCGGTCTCTGCTTTGGAACTTTTCTGGCAACATTCCCGGCTCTTACCGCAGATCAATACGGATTAAAGAATTACGGTGTTAATTACGGGATAGTATATCTTGCTTATGGCGCAGCCGGTGTTGTCGCACCTGTGATAGCTGATTTATTTTACGATTTGTACAGTAATTTTAATGTTGCGTATATAATATGTGCTGTTCTTATGGCATTTATGATCGTAATAAACATGTTCCTAAAAAAGGAAACTTCCGGGATTTAACGGGCTGAAACCCGTATGCGTACCAATAAAAAGTCAACCCTACCAAAACCCGTGATTTGGAGGGTTGATTTGTAATTATCTTTGTCTGCTGTTTGTCATTGACAGGACGAGGAGTTTTTATTTTTGTTCTTCTAAACCGAGTGTCCAGAAGTTTACGGAAAATACTTCCATAAATTCTCTTGTTGCAGGTTTTACTGCTACTATCTGTGTGTTTATTGACGCCGTATGTGCTTCATTGCTGATTTCGAGTTTATCAGTGTGGTCAGAAACGCCGGTAAATACTGCGTACTCCTCATTGATAAGTTTCTCGTCGGGTGGTTTGCCGATATCATAAGTTACCATCGGCGAAACTGAATTAATATTGCTGATCATTTTTGATTCCTCCTTGAAAATGCGATCTACATCCTTGTATGATTTCACTTTTGTTTGATATGGCAAATAAATATTTGCCTCTTGATAATTCTCCTCACTCGTATTATCGGCATTTATGCCAGTAGACTTTAGCCTTTTTTTAGAAAATATTACATTTATTTTAAATATTTTTTTTGTTTTCCTTTTTATGCATGATAACGAACAATATTATCAATCCGGCGATGAGTATAATAACCCCGATAATCGAGAGTGTTAATAAAAGATTGTCAACAAATACCGAGGTGATCAACCTTGATAAGAACGAAGTAGACTTAAATACCCACTGCCCGTCATCACCATCCCATATCCATCTGCCGGTCGGTATACCATTTTCATCATACTCGATCCATGTCCCACCTTCATATATCACTGTATGTCCGGGGACCATCGGGTTTGGTGCTTTATTCGGATCTGTTCCGCCCGGAGAACCGGCTTGTGAGCCGCTCGTGCCCGGTGGTTCCGGTGTTGCCGCAGGACTTGGAACAGGAGTTGCGACAGGTTCGGGAGTGGGTGCCGGTGAAGGTGCCGGTGCAGGCGTCGGTGCCGGTGTGGGTGTAGGAGATGGTGTGGGCGATGGGGAAGGAGAAGGACTTGGAGATGGTCTCGGTGTTGGTCTTGGAGTTGGGGCAGGTGTGGGAGCAGGTGTTGGCTGAGGCGTTGGTGGAGGTGTCGGAGTAGTAGGTGGTGGTGTTGGAGTAGGGGATGGCGGTGGTTGTGTGACTGTCAGTGTGAAGGATTCTGATGCATCCGGTGGAGTACCGTTAGAAGCATATACTGTGAATGTATATGATCCGGGTGGTACTGTTCCGGGTATTGTGATGATGCCGTTTGCACTATTGATACTTACGCCTGTCGGTGCACCGGTCAGTGAATAAACAATCGGGAATGTACCTGAAGCTGTAACCTGGAATGTGCCGCCTGCACCGCCTACAACACTGGTGCTGTTTGTACCCGGGGTGTCAGGCAGGGTCGGTGCGACAGGAGTAGGTGCGACCGTCAGAGTAAAAGTTTGTGTCGAATTTGGCAGAGTCCCGTTGCTGACAGTCACTGTAAATGTATATGTTCCTACCGGTACTGCTCTGGTGATCGCCATATTTCCGTTCGTACTGTCGATCGTTACGCCCGCAGGTTCGCCGGTCAAGGAATATGTAAACGGTATCGAACCTGAGCTTGTGACCTTAAATGTTCCGCCGGCATTGAATACAACACTTGTATTATCAATGCTTGTTATCGTTGGAGCTACAGGAGCTGCCGTTACGGTCAGAGTAAATGACTGATTGGTTATGCCGACAGAATTGCTTGCTATTATAGTGAAAGGATATACCCCCACCGGAACAGCGCTTGCAATAGTTATAAGACCACTGGAACCATTGATGGCAACACCTGCGGGTGCACCGGATAATGAGTAAGTGATCGGCTGAGTACCAACGGATGTGACCTGAAACGAATCATTTATACCGTTGACAGACCCCTTGGAATTTGAACTGGTAATAGCCGGAGAAACAGGTGCTGCAGACACGGTCAGTGTGAAAGTCTGTGATGAATCCGGCGATATTCCGTTTGCTGCAGTTACATTGAAAGTATAAATCCCGATAGGCACAGTCCCGGCAATTGTTATAAAGCCGTCACTATCTATAGTAACGCCCGGAGGTGCACCGGAAATACCAAAAGTGATCGTTGCAGAGCCCGAAGCTTCTACTTGAAATGTACCACCTGTTCCATTTATAACACTTGTACTCGCGTTACTTGTTATGCTCGGTGCTTGAAGAACTGTAAGTGTGAATGATTGAGTACCTGCACCATAGATGTTTGTCGCCAAAATTGTAAAATTGTACACACCCATAGGGATCGTGCTTGCGATCGTGACAATTCCTACTGCACTGTTGTCAATAGTCACACCTGCCGGTGCACCTGATAATGCATATGTGATCGGCGAGGTTCCTGTTGCCGTGATATAGAAATTTCTGACAGTGCCGTTTACAATGGTTGCATTGTTACTGCTTCTTATTATAGGTGTTTGATTAACAACAAGTGTGAATCGTTGTGTCGTAGTCAGAACAGGTGAAACAGAAGGAGATGGATCATTGCTTGCGGTGATCGTGAAAGTGTATGTACCGATCATAAGTGATGATGGGATCGTGATTATCCCGCTTGCAGAATCGATAACAACCCCGGGTGGTGCACCGGTCAATGAATAAACCATCGGAACTGTTGAAGTATTCGTTCCTGTTGTCGTGACTGAAAAAGTCCCGCTTGTACCGGAAACAATAGATGTACCGGCAACGCTGGTAATAGTTGGCGGTTGAATTACAGTTAAAGTAAAGGGTTGAGGTGTTGGTGAACCTGTTCCATTAGTCGCACTAATAAAGAAATTGTATGTATTCGCCGGAACACCGGCAGCTATAGTCATAAGACCGTTTGCTCCATCAATACTTACACCTGAGGGTATTGTACCGGATAATGAAAACGCGATCGTAGGTGTGCCATCAGCAGTGACTTGAAATGTGCTGTCTGTAGTCAGACTGTATATAACGCTTGTTTTATCTGCACTGGTTATTGTTGGCGCAACCGCTATAGACGATACTGTTAAAGTGAAATCCTGTGTCGTGTTTAATAAAGAGTTACTGGCGGTTATAGTGAATGTATGTGGACCAAGTGCTAGACCATCGGGGATGATTAGAAGGCTATTTGAGTCAATGCTTACACCGACAGGTGCACCGGATAATGTATAGCTTATTGGAAGTGAACCCGTTGCTGTGAGCTGGAATTGACCTCCTACTGTTTGTAAAACGGATGTGCTGCTGCCACTGGTTATAGTAATAGGAATCAATGATGTTGAAGCCTGCGGTCCTATAGAAAAACCATTTTGATCTTCAGCACGAACGGAAAAGGTATAAGATGACGGTCCGGTAGTTAAACCGGTCGCTGTATAAGAGGTGCTTGTAGATGTCCCGGATACCGGAACTCCATTTATATAAACCTGATAATAAAATACCGGTATACCCGATATAGCCGGAGGAGCACTCCATGAAAAATTCACTGTTCCGGGTGCAGATATCACAGCATTCAGGTTCGATGGTGCATCCGGGAGCTCTTGCGCGCCTGCGGAAGAGCCGCCACCCAAACCAACACGTGCTCCATTCCATGAAGTTGAAGGAGAGTTTGTGCTTATTCCACCTGTTGCACTGACAGGTATGCTTATATTGATAGTACTTCCGGATGTCGTCCCGGCAGGACCGACAGCACCGCTGCCGCCTTGTCCGCCGCTTCCGATACCGGCACCGCCTCCGTTGGATCCGCCATTACCACCTGTTGCAGACACGCTTGTACCGCCGGAGATCGTTATTATTCCCGAACCTCCACTGGAAAGTGCAGCACCATATGCATTATTATTTGCTCCTGCACCCCCGATACCTGCACCGCCGCCAACACCACTGTTGGTTGTGGCATTTCCTCCTGTTGCATTTACCGTGCCTCCGAAGATATTTATTCTGCCTCCGCTGCCGTTTTTGGCACCCGAACCTGTACCATTATAAGCAGAACCGCCGCCAATACCCGCGCCGCCCCAGCTTCCGCCGGTAGCGGTGACATTACCTCCGTTGATCGTTATTGAATTGCTAATGTCAGTCAGACTGCCGGGTCCATCTCCGTCTGCACCACCGCCGATCCCGGCACCATTGTCTGCAGCTTTTGCATTAACTGTTCCGCTGTTTATTGTTATTGATCCGCTTGTACCGGTATTTATAAGAGAACCGGAAGTCAAACCGCCGCCACCGATACCTGCACCACCACCCGGACCGCCTGAAACTCCGCCGCCGCCTTGGGCAGTCACACTACCCGGACCGTTAACGATCAATGATGCTCCAACCGGAACTTGTATACCTGCTGAAGTCGATCCCGCTGTTAGAGTGCTGTTGCCGTTAAGGTTGAGCGTCAGGTTTGCTCCGTTATTCAGCAAAATGGGGCTTTGACCTTGAGAAAGACCCGATATAATTATACTGTTTAAAGTGATTGTAGCTGTACCGTTAACAACAATAGTCTGCTGACTGGGTACAGGGGAGGGGATGCTGCTGTCAAAAACTGTGACATCTGCACCGTCCGAAACAGTATAAACTCCATTTAAAAAAGTCCATCCGTCACCGCTGGCAGGAGGATTGGTATCATTGATATCAATATTAGTTCCACTACTGGCAAAAGGCATGATAGACATAAGCTCCATAACCGGATCACTCTCAAGCAAATCATCATCTTCAATGATCTCACTGTCAATATCATCAAAATCGTCATCCGGTGAACTTACTTCTCCATCATCATCGTCTGCAGCTGCCGGATCACATCCATCACAACCATCACAGTCATCGCAACTGTCACAATCATCGCATTCAATGCAATCATCACAACGATCACCACCGTCTGCGCCGTCTTCATCAATATCGTTATCGTCCGGTTCGTTCCCGCCGGTATCAGCGGGATCAGGTGTAACTTCAGGCTCTTGAGTATCGTCCGGATCAAGATCAGCTCCATCAGGTTCTGATTCTTCACTGGTAAAACGGGTTAGATACCCGTCATTGGTAGCATAAACATCCGCCAGCGGCAGAATGACAAGCATCAAGCAAATAAATACAGCAATAAAGCATCGCTTAAATGATTTTTCACCAGCGACGCTTGTTTTTTTATATACATTTTTTTTCAAAGCCAAGCGAAGTATTCGTTTTCGCTTCATTCGGATTATCTTCCCCCTATGATCACTTTAGCTTTTTAATTGCAATTTAGCTACACCTCTAAGGGATTCCTCTTCAGCTATCTCCGGCCTACGCCTTGGTTTACTTACAACGCCGACACTTTCTTGTATCGCAGACAGTACTTCCTTCTTACAGCCTGCACACATTCTGCCTGTACTGATAGGCTTTCTGCAGGATTCACACGTCAGTATACCACAACCTTTGCCATCTTCATCACCTACAATGAGCCGTTCCTCCTTTAACAGGTACATGATCGTTTTTCTGGACACGCCTGTTGCTTCAGAAACTTCTTCGATCCCGGCACGATCGTGCTCCCACAGATATTCTCTGATTTCGATGAAATCCTCATCAAGCTTTATAAGACACTCACCACAAATCTTCTTTCCTGTAGATTGATACGGCATTCTACAAAAATCGCACTGTCTTACCTCAGCCATAATGATTATTCCTCCTGATACTCCAGTTGATCGCGTAACTGATCTATTATAACATAACTTGACTGCAAATCTCTCTTTAATTGCTCCATCGTCAGGATATTGCTGATCCGCTTCAGAAGTAAAGGTCCGGAAAACGGCTTCGTTATATAATCCACAGCACCCAGATCCAACCCCTTCACAGCACTGGCTTCATCGTCTCTTGAGGTTAGAAAAACAACAGGGATATCTTTATAGCGAGGGTTCTCTTTTAATATGGATATTGCTTCAAACCCGCTCATCTCAGGCATATTGACATCCAGTAAAACCAGGTCGGGTATAAACTTTTTGACTACTTCAAAGAGTTTAGCGGCCGAAGGTGCCGGATAAACCTCATAAAATGGTTTTAGCAGAACCCTGACAACTGATAAATATGATGCATTATCATCTACGATTATAATTTTCTTTCGTGAACTTTTCAACTTTCCGGCCTCCCGCTGTAATTAAAGTAAATCCTGCTAATCTTCAGAAACTGTGAGCCTTTTCTTGATTTCATTCAGGTTCATTTGCTCAACATTCTCCCGAAGCCAGACAACAAGGTCTCCGTCATGCTCATAGTCATTTGCTTCAAGCTCATCAAGAGCGGCATCAACACCGCCCATATCAAAGTTCTCACATGCAATACGCAGTTTTTCTAAAGTACCCTTGTCCGGTCTCTCTTTAACGTGTTTTAGATTATCGGCGTCGATCTCCTCAAGAACGATATCGATATCAGAGATGAGCATCAACACCTTCTCGATGAGAATAGCGTTATTTGCTGCAATATAATCATAATTACCGGCGATCGCCGCTTTTTCCAATTCTTCCGCCAATGATGCGGTTTCTTCTGCGCAAATACCGCCGCTTGAACCTCTTATTCCGTGGACGATAGTAACGTATTCCTCCAAGGTATTGACCGTGACCTCTTTAGATGCCTCAAGAAGCGGCGGAGTGTTCTTCGAAAATGAACGCAGGACTTCGACATAAGCGCTTTTGTCATTATAAAAACGTGATAACCCTTTTTCTATATTTAAGCCTGATATACCTTTATCCAATGCCTGCCAGTTTTTATCGTCCTTATGAACATGACGTCTGCTGCTGTCTGTACGCATATACAGCTCTTCCTGCTCCTTATCTCTGACCCATTCACGTATAACAGCATCTAAGTGAGCGATCTCTATAGGCTTTGAAATAAATGCCTGGAATCCTTTTTGCAAAAACATCTCTTCATTACCAACAATGGCATTTGCGGTCAATGCGATGATAGGGATGTTTTTCGCATACTCGGTACCGATCTCGCGTATCAGCCGGGTCGCCTCTATTCCATCCATACCGGGCATCATGTGGTCCATGAAGATTGCATTGTAACGGACTCTTTTATCGAGAATAGCTTCAATGGCTTTTTGACCGCTGGTAACACAATCGATCTGCATATTGTATGGCTTCATCAACCCCTGGGCAACATCAAGATTTGTTACAACATCATCTACGATCAAAACACGCGCATAATGCATGTTCAACCGTGCCATAAATCCGTACAGCCGGCGCTTCTGTTCGGAATAATTCAGCTGTTTCAACCTATCGATCGCTTCCGGTCCGATCACATCATCTGTTACATGCTTTTGCATGATGCGTACAGTAAATACGCTGCCTTTACCGTACTCGCTTTCAACATTTATACTGCCGCCGATCAACTCGATCAATCTTTTAGCAATGGACAAGCCCAGTCCGGTCCCGACGATTTTACGGTTAGCCGACATATCCATTTGAACGTAGTCGCTGAACAGGTTGGCTTGATCCTTTTGCCGTATGCCGATACCGGTGTCGCGTATCACAAAAGTCAGCCAAATCGTTTCACCTTTTTGCTCACTGGTTACAGTCAGCTCTACTGTTCCCTCTATTGTATACTTGAAAGCATTTGACAGGAAGTTGTTAAGGATCTGTTTGATCCTCAGTTCGTCCCCGTAAAGATGCGTGGGAAGGTTTTCGCAGATATTCATCACAAACTCGATAGGTTTCTCGCCTCTGTGCAGTATGCTTTGGGTGACTGCATCATTTATCATGCTTGGAGTATCATAAGTAACAGGTATAAGTTCAAACTTGCCTGCTTCTATCTTGGAGATATCAAGGATATCATTTACTGTGCTGAGCAAGGTTGCCCCGGCACTGTTTATCTGAGAGAGTCTATACCGGCTTTCTTCACACAAAGTTTCGTCTGTGTCTAATACCAGGTCAGATAAACCGATCACAGCATTTAACGGTGTACGTATCTCATGGCTCATATTGGCGAGAAAACTGCTTTTTGCTTCACTGGCCTGTTGTGCTCTGAGTGTTGCTTCACGTAGTTCTTTTTCGCCGCGGTATTTTGAATATGCACCTGCTATTATTGAGCCTGCCATAGTTGCAAGGCGGAACTCTCCTTCAGTCCAGTTAGCTTCCTCAAACATCGTAAAGAACACAAGGTATCCGGCTCTGCTGCCGCCGATCGTCAAAGGTATATAACAAAAACTCTTTTCCTCGAGAGATGTGTCCGGATGTACCGCAAAAACCTGAGCTGCTGCTTTCTCGTAATAACAACCGGTTTTGTCAGCAACATCAAGAATAGGCTTCATCGTTTCATAGTTAAGTGAACGCCCTATTTCTTTTGGCGTTTCCGCGTTTATGACATCCTCGTGAGTGCATATCAGCGAACCGCTCGGTTGGATCTCCAATATTATAGCTCTATCGGTGTTGGTGAAATCACGCAGTTCATAGAGTGCATTTCTGATCAGCTCGTCAAAATTATAAGACTGTGTGAAAGGGACGGAAAACTTTGTTATAAACTCCTGTGTTCGGAGCTCCTCTTCCTTTGCCGCAAATAATACATCCTCACTTCTTTTTCTGGCATAAGCACCTGCGATGATCGAACCTGCCATAGTTGCAAGCCGGAATTCACCCTCAGCCCAATTTGCCTGCTCAAACATCGTGAAAAACACAAGATATCCTGCCCTGTTGCCGCCGATCGTCAGCGGTATATAACAAAAACTCTTTTCGCCCAGATCGGCATCCGGATATCTGTGGAAAAAACGGGCAGCTGCTTTTTCATAATAACAGCCTGTTCTATCTGCTTTATCAAAAATCGGTTTCATAGTTTTATACGCAAGCGAACGCCCGTGGACTTTTGGTGTTTCTTTACTTACAACATCTTCGTGAGTACATAAAAGCGAGCCGTCCGGTTGGAATTCCAGGATGATAGCTCTATCGGTATTAGTGAAGTCACGCAGGTCGTATAATGCGTCGTTGATCAAATCGTCAAAATCGTAGGACTGTGTAAAAGGAACAGAGAACTCCGATATGAACTTCTGTGTGCGAAGTTCATCTTCATTCGCTGCAACCAAAAGATCCTCGCTCTTTTTTCTGGAGTAAGCACTGGCGATTATTGAACCCGCCATTGTTGCAAGCTGGAATTCACCTTCTGTCCAGTTTGCTTCCTCAAACATTGTAAAGAATACTAAATAACCCGCTCTGCTGCCGCCTATAGTCAACGGTATATAGCAAAAACTCTTCTCACCCAGATCTGCCGACGGATACCGCTGAAAGTAACGGGATGCAGATTTTTCATAAAAACAACCGGTTCTGTCAGACTTATCAAGGATCGGTTTCATCTTTTTAAACTCGAATGAACGCCCGAGAACACTCGGTGTTTCCTCGTTTATAACGTCTTCATAAGTGCAAAACAAAGACCCGTCCGGGTTAAGCTCTAAGATTATTGCTCTGTCTGTATTTGTAAAATCACGCAGATCAAACAGGGCGTTGCTGATCAAATCATCAAAATCATAAGGGCGCGTAAACGGCATGGAGAATTCAGAGATGAACTCCTGCGTCCTGAGCTCAGTCTCATTTGCTTTAAGAAGAATATCTTCACTTTTTTTTCTGGCGTACGTTCCCGCAATGATCGAACCTGCCATTGTTGCTAAACGAAATTCACCTTCGGCCCAGTTAGCCCGCTCAAACATGGTAAAGAACACGAGGTAACCGGCTCTGATGCCTCCTATAGTAAGAGGGATGTAGCAAAAACTCTTTTCACCCAGATTGGCGGTAGGATGTCTTTTAAAGTAGCGGGAAGCTTCCTTTTCATAAAAACAACCTGTATTGTCCGCTTCGTCAAGGATCGGCTTCATCATGTCATATGAAAAAGAGCCGTCCAGCACATTAGGAGTTTCCTTGCTGATGACGCTCTCATGTGTGCAGAGTAAAGAACCATCCGGTTGGAATTCCAGAATGATAGCTCTGTCTGTTTCAGTAAAATCCCGCAGTTCATATAGCGCGTTGTCGATCAACTCGTCAAAATCGTAGGGCTGCGTAAACGGTACGGAGAATTTTGATATAAACTCCTGTGTACGCAATTCATCTGATGCGCTTGTGCTTGATTTTATATCTGCCACAAAGATCCCCTCCGAAATATTGAATACAAAAACCGGATATTCACAAAACACTATGTCTCAAAACTATAAAATCTTGAGACATGGAGATGAAAGCAGTTGACCGGGCGCTAAAGTACCTATAGAACAAAGCGGGTGTGGATGCTTCTAAACACTTCTACGATTTGCGGATCGAAATGCTTACCGGATTCACTTATGATGACTTTAACTGCTTCCTCGTGTGTCATAGGCTTTTTATACGGCCGTTCAGAAACCAGGGCATCATACACGTCTACGATCGCCATTAAACGACCCGGAAGCGGGATTTCGGTCCCGGATAAACTGTATGGATAACCTGTCCCGTCCCAGCGCTCGTGATGATATGCTGCGACAAGCTTTGCACTGTGCAGGAATTCCATGTCTCCTGTTTGCTTTATCATCTGATCTATGATCTTCTCACCTTCAGATGAATGGGCTTTAACAGACTCAAACTCAGCGTTTGATAATGACCTGGGTTTGTTTAGGATCGTGTCTGCAACATATATCTTACCAACATCGTGAAGTCTTGCAGATGAAACGAATGAGTCCCTGTCCCATTCTTTTATTTCATCGACATATACACCGTGATCGATCATTGCATCAAGTAAGATCCTCAGGAACTCTGTTGTCCGTTCGATGTGACCGCCTGTACAAACATCGCGGCTTTCTATCAGGCTTGACATGGTCAGGACGATACTATCTTTCATGCTGTTGAGCTGTTCAGTGCGTTTATGGACAAGCTCGTCTATCTGGATATGGTTTTTAACGCGGTTGAGCAGCACTGCTTCCGAAAACGGTTTTGTTATAAAGTCGATCGCGCCAAGCTCTATCCCTAAAGCTTCATTGAATGTGTCAGTAAGAGCAGTCAGGAAAATAACCGGGATCTCGGCGTAGGCTTTATTGGACTTAAGCTTCTTCATTGCGTCAAAACCACTTTCGTCAGGCATGGCAATATCAAGCAGGATCAAGTCCGGCATAAGCTTCTCCAGTGTTCTGTACATTTTCTCCGCTGATGATAATGTTATTACGCGATAGTGATTCTCAAGTGCTTCCTCAGCTAATGAAAGATTTGAAAGACTGTCATCTACAACAAAAATCGTCTTTTGCATATTTACATTACTCCCTATCGTTGTTATATTTACGAAATGAAGTATATCACAGCTTACTCCATTGACGCAAGAGCAAAGGTGTGTTATTATCTGTTTGTTGCACAATCGCTCCTTAAAAGTTACAGATTCTTGTTGAAACGGGGAAACATAATGCTGAACTGGCTGCGAAAGAAACTAAAGTCCGGAACCGAAAGCGGACCTGCCGACAAACGCTCGACATCACCACAACATAACAGGAAAGAAAATAAAATACAGCGTGAAAAAACCGGAAACCCGTTGCGGGAGAAGGATTTAAAAAGCGAACAGGAAATAAGCGAAGACAAAACCGTTCTAAATAAAACCGTGGAAGAAGAGCTTGACACAGTACAAAAAAACAGTGTCAGGATACCTGACATGTACGATTCACTGCTGGATGTCACCGTAATAAAAAATAATGAAGATTTGATCAAAGATTACGTAAAAAGGCTTGATAGAAAAAAAGAAGTACAAAATATTTTACAAAACGTCGGCGCAGCATTAAACGAAGGTAACAAAGAAAAATTCAACCGCACGATCATAAGAAGTCTGGAACGGATCGGGGAATTTACAAAAGCAGACAGGGTCCAGCTATGGTGTAATGAACTTGTCGACGGAAATCTGTATTTCAAAAAAGACCATGAGTGGCTCAGCGAGATGGGAACACGTTATGCTTCATCCATGAAAAGCCTGACTTATGCGTATGACGAGGTTCCCGGCTGGGAGAACAAACTTAAACGCGGTAAATTGATCAACTGTCCTATAGTCGACTTGCTTCCGCATGAATATGACTTCTATAACAGCCAGAAAACAAAAACACTGATCGTGATCCCGTTATTCGTCAGTAACGAGTTTTGGGGTTTTATACGTGTTGATGATTGTACGCAGTCGCGGATCTTCACTGAGGACATACTGGAAGATATAAATTCCATAGGGCAATTTCTGGTTTTAGCATTGATACTTGGAGAAAGTCTTGATGCAATAAACATTGAAAGGAAAAAAACCGCCGAACAGGCACATTGGTACAGATCGATACTGGATGCGATACCCGTCCCGATATCAGTCACTGATGTCGATATGGCATGGACCTTTGTCAACACAGCAGTAGAAGGCTTGATCGGCATGAAAAGGGATACAATATACGGCATGCCTTGCAGTACGATGGGAACCGAGATATGCAATACCCACGATTGCGGTATCTCCTGTGCAAAACGGTACGTAGACAGGACATTTTTCAACAGTGCAGGCAAATCATATCAAGTCGACGTCAGCAAACTTACAAACCTCGGCGGTGATACAGTAGGATATGTAGAAGTCATGCAGGATGTAACTATGCTGAGAATACAACGCGATCTGGCGATCCTGGCCAGGGAGCATGCGGAAAGCGTAAAGAGCGAGTTCCTTGCAAACATGGGACATGAGTTACGCACGCCGATGAACAGCATAGTAGGATTTTCCGAGCTTGCGCTTGTTAATGAAGCTCCGCCAAAAGTAAAAGACTATCTGACAAAAATCCTTCTCAACTCAGAGCTGCTGCTGCAGATCATCAATGATCTGCTGGATATATCAAAGCTCGAGTTTGGTAAGCTGAAGCTTGAAGTCGTTCCATTCAACATACATGAGTTGCTGGGACCGTGTAAGAACATATTTGCGGAGAAAGCAAAAGAAAAAGGCCTGGATTTGAGCTATTACATCGATCCGTCGATAAATGACTCCCTGCTGGGCGACCCGGCAAGACTCAGACAAGCGCTCACAAACTTACTGTCAAACGCTATAAAATTCACGAATAACGGAGACGTGAACATTAAAATTTATACAAAGGAATCGAGTGAAGATAAAACAAAAATCTATTTTGAAGTAAAAGACAGCGGAATAGGGATAACACCACAGCAGATAGCCGTGATATTCGATCCGTTTGCACAAGCAAACACCGGCACCACACGTAATTACAGAGGTACCGGGTTAGGGTTGTCGATCGCTAACAATATCATAGAGTTGATGGGCGGCAAGGTCTCCGTAGAGAGTATTGCAGGAGCCGGAAGCACATTCAGCTTCGAACTGTCATTCGATGTCGTCAGGGATTAGCCTAACGATTTTATCTGCAGAAGTCAATGCAAGATCCATATCACCGCTCAAGAGTTGTTCAGCTACTTTGCTCAGCAGCTCTTTTATTTTGACCGGCCATGAATGCAGTCTTAGATCTATAATGATCGTTTTGGCAGTCTTTTTATCAAACTTTTCACAAGCATCCCTGAATGCGCTGATCTGCGTCTTCAGATAATCGTACTCAGGTTTTGCTTCATCCTCATTAAATGATTCGATCGGCTTGAATTTTTCCACGATCGCCTGAAGCTTCGTGATGATCGATGGTGTTTCCTCGTGGATCGTATCCGTTTCATTATTCCACCCGGCTTGCTCCATTTCTTCGACATATGCGGAAAGTTTTGCTTCACCGACATTTGCAAGTGCGTTTTTCATTGCGTGGACTGTTGTCGTGAAGAGCTTGATATCCTCATTGTCATAATTCCCGTGCTTGCTTTTTATTGTCTGGAGCTGATTGATCGCATTTATTGTGTCCTTTAAGAAAAATTCCACAAGCTGCGTTGACAAAGGCGTATACTGAGTGTAGTCAGCTGCGAATATGCTTCTTTCATTATACTGTCGCCTGACAGCCTCAATGACCTCGGGTGACTGTTTGTCACGGACGTACTTTTTTAGAATTGTATTGAGTTGCCGCACATCGACAGGTTTAGGAATAAAGTCGTCAAAACCATTTGTGAGGAATGTATCGGCTTGACCCACGACGGCATTTGCAGACAATGCAACTATAGGTGCGGTATATCCCATGTTACGCAGGATCTCTGTAGTTTCGATCCCGTCAAGTCTTGGCATCATGTGATCCATAAAAATGATATCATAGACATTCCCGGCTTCGATCTTATCGATTGCAAGATAGCCGCTCGTAACAGTTTCTATCGTAAGATCATAAGGTACCATCAAACCTCTTGCAACAAACAGATTTGACTCTACATCATCAACAACAAGAATAGTACCGTATGGCATAGGTTCGTATATTATGCTCAGCTTTTTGATCTGTCTTACACCACTCATGCGGAAGTCTTGAAGACTCCTTGCAAGGTCACTGCCAATTGCTTTCGCCCCGGTCTTACCCTGCGGCAAGCATACAGTGAAAACCGATCCGTGATCCGGTTCACTTTCTACTGAAATTTTCCCGTTCATCAAACGCACTAGATTTCGTGTGATACTCATTCCGAGCCCCGTACCTTCTGTATAACGGCTGGATTTCTTTACAAAACGGGAATATTCATCGAATAGTGCGTTTACCTCGTCCTCTGTCATACCTTGTCCGGTATCGCTTACGGTAATGATCAGATTAAGTTGATTTTTATCTTCGGTATCATCTATTGAGAAGGATAGATCAACGTTGCCTTTTGCTGTATACTTAAATGCATTTGACAGAAGATTCCCGAGGATCTGTTTAATGCGTAACTCATCACCGACAAGTGCAGCAGGAAGTCTTTCATCGACACTAAGGTTAAACTCGATCGGTTTGCTGCCTGAGCGCATCATGTTAAGGACGACTGTATCATGGACAAGGCTTGCAATATCATAACCGGCATTTACCATCTCAAGCTTGCCTGCTTCGATCTTGGATAAGTCGAGAATGTCATTTATGATACTAAGCAGCATATCTCCGGAATTGTATATCGTGATGAGTTCGTCATACGCGGTCTTGCTCAGCTTTTCATCCTGCATCAGTATTTCAGTAACGCCGAGTATCACATTCATCGGTGTGCGGATCTCGTGACTCATATTAGCGAGAAAAGCTGATTTTGAGAGGTTTGCTACTTCTGCCGCTTCGGCAGCGGCTTTTAATTCAGCCGCCATATCGTTCAACCGGCTCCAGGCTTCCTTTGTCGTACGCGCCAGCTCACCTATCTCGTCATTCCGGTCAACGCCATATATCTCATTCTCGTCATAGATAGATCCGGCTACACTGCCTGTGAGATCACCCAAAGGCTTAAACAGCAACCTCCTGATAAGCAGGGAGTTCAGCACAGCATATATTATCAACGCCAGCACAACGGCTCCGATCGGCGGAATGATGCTCATTATATCAACCAATGAAGACGTATTGAAAAAGGTGATCGCAAGCCAGTTAGTGTTTGGGATAGGTGCAATGGAGAGATAGTTTGAATCCCCGACAGGCAGCCTGATAACTTCAGGTTCTGTGCGTCTTCCATAAAAAATCGACGGATTTCTCAGAAACTTGTTGTTGATTATTGAAACGAAATTGACATCGGTGTATGCAGTAAGAATGTGCGTGCGCCCTCCGTTAAACGCGTCCGGGTCTGTCATTGTACTGTCGATCTGGATGATCCCTCTGTAATCGATGATGTATCCTCTTGCTGCATGAGCATCGTACAGTTCGAATAATTCATAAAAAATCTCGTCGAATTCTGCCGCAGCACTGAAAATACCTACAACATTCCCGTCCTTGACCACCTTATGATTTATCCAGACCCGCAGATCATCTGACTCTTGATGTCTGCCTATATGCATCGTAAAGTCGAATAATGAGCGTGATGCTTCAAAAAACCAATCATCATAAGCTTGATATGGGTCAAGACCTTCTAAAGATTTGAATAAATCATCCGGTGAATCGCTGTCGATGGTATAAACATTAAGAGAATCAGTGATCGCGAAACTCATGGTGCCATCTTGCAGCATATCGGCAAAGAGCTTAATTATACGATGTGCAGAATCTTTCTTTTCGGGATCATCTTCATCAGCAAACCACTCGATCACTTCTTCGGTGCCGGAAGCCTGTCTGGCAACCAGTACAACATTGTTGATATGTGAACCCATGATATCCACAGCTTCCATAGTGTACGTTCGAGCGTAATCCATTGCAGCTGCACCTGTGATACTATAAACCATGGTTGCGCACACAGCGATCGTAAGAATCAAAATCAGTGAAATGAAGCATACGTCGATCAGGCTGAACCGTGTCGCCAGCTTCTTTTTCTGGATTCCGCTTTTACTCAATAAAATCACTCTCCTTAACGTGATGAATAATATCATACAAGTAAGCAGAACTCAACATTTCTTTTGACATAATGTCAAGCTAAGTGGTAATATGAGTGGGAAATATGTGTGATCATAGAATAGGATACAGAATCAATAATGAGAGTTTTTCTTGCTGCATTATCAGCGTTTATATTATTTGGCATGCTTTCGGGTTGTAAGCGACCTCAACAGGAAACGATAATCGTTGGATCAATGGACTACACCGAACAGCATATTTTGGGGCATATGCTTGTGATGTTGATCGAGGCTCGCACCGACCTGAACGTCATTCATAGAGATAATATGGTATCACACGTTATTTTCGCAGCGATCGAGGCAAATGCTGTGGATTTATATGTCGAATATACAGGCACTGTTTATGGTCAGGTTTTTGTTCTTTCCGATTCAACAGATGCTACGGAAGTATATAATACTTCCGTAGCATTACTTGCTGAAAGATATGATATCCGGATGCTTGGTAAACTTGGTTTTAATAACAGTTACGGTTTCGCAGTAAGGCGTGACACCGCCGAGCGTTACGGCTTAATAACTTTCTCCGACCTGGCAGAGGTTTCTTCAAGCATGATTTTCTGCGGTAGTGCAGGGATGATAAGCAGAAACGATGGTCTTCCGAATCTTAAAAAACTATATGATATGAGCTTCAAGGATGAGATACAACTGCATAATGAGGATCGTTATATCGCCCTGATGAACGATGAAGCCCAGGTTGCCGGTATATTTACCACCGACGGTTTACTTTTTGAACACGATCTGGTAGTTCTTGAAGACGACAAGAACTTCTTCCCCCCATATCATGGAGCTGTCGTTGTACGCAACGTGATACTGGATAAACACCCTGAACTCCTCGGCATTCTGGACCTGCTCACCGGCAAACTGCCGGACGATGTAATGCGCAACCTAAACTACAGAGTAGACGTAGGCAACGAATCCCCCCGCGCCGTCGCAGAAAGCTTCCTGAGAGAAAATGGTTTAATCAGATAAATCCGAAGGCATAAGTGCGTTTACTCTTAACCCCGGTTTTTTGTTTTTTTGCGGTATATTTCAGCTCCGGCAATACAGACAGTACCGAATGAAAGCATCAATACCGGGATCGATTTATTGCGGTCAACACCTGTTTGAGGTGCCGGGATCAGTATCTGGCGTTCGTAAATATTATCGATCATGAATAGCCAAGGTGTTCCCGTTAGGATAAACAGCCGCTGCCGTACCGTTTCCGGGTATCACGATCGTTTGCTCTCCTGCGCTTGTGCTAAACACCAAAATAAAAAAATAACCCGTTCCGCCATTCATATGAAGACTGGCAGTCGAGCCCGATGCCGCTATGACCGTCATATCCGCAGACGGAAATGGCAATATCAATAAAATCAATAATGCTATACAAAAAACGCTTTTGATTTTTTGCATACCTTCTCCTTGTGTGTCGTTGCGAAGCTCTGGTACCGCTGGCCGGACTTGAACCGGCACGAAGTTGCCTTCGAGGGATTTTAAGTCCCTTGTGTCTACCATTTCCACCACAGCGGCATATAACAGAGAAAATTATACCAAGAATTTTAATTGCCATCAAGAGAAATATAACATAAAGTAAAATTAACTTGACAAAAAATTTGATTTGATCCATACTAAGATCACAAAACCGATGAGCGGGAGTGAGTAATCAACAGGATCTCCGTTTTAGAGAGTTGCGGATGGTGGGATCGCAACACGGAAGCGTTGATGAATGGACCCGGGAGGGCGAGCAGAAAAGCTTGGGAACACACGAGCCGAGTATGTGAGACGGAGGCGACTCTCCGTAAACAAATGTCAGCACATGCCAGTGTGTATTATATACGGATTATTACACACAGTGTGCCAAAGAGTGGGCGCGACAGCGTCAAGCCGGGTGGTACCGCAGGAGTTTATCTCTTGTCCCTGCAATTAATTGTAGAGGCAGGAGTATTTTTATTTACCTCTTGCCCCAGCGTCTCGCAAATGAGCAGCGTCTCATAAATGAGACACAGAGAGAAGTTACACTTCTCTGAACAAAAAACGAAAGGGGAACAAAACAATGTCAAAGCAACAAGTACCGTACAAAACCTATCTTACAGAAACCGAGATACCAAAAGCGTGGTACAATATCCGCGCAGATATGAAAACAGACCACCGCCCGATACTGCATCCGGGTTCATTACAGCCGATGACAGCTGACGACCTCTCGCCCGTGTTCTGCGATGAGCTCGTAAAACAGGAGTTGAACGACAAAGACAGATACATCGAGATCCCGGAGCCGATCCGTGATTTCTACAAGATGTACAGACCGTCACCGCTGGTGCGGGCATACTGTCTCGAAGAAGCATTAAAAACACCTGCAAAGATCTATTACAAGTACGAAGGCGGCAACACTTCAGGCAGCCACAAGCTCAACTCGGCGATCGCTCAAGCATATTATGCCAAAGAGCAAGGGCTTAAAGGCGTTACGACCGAGACAGGAGCAGGGCAGTGGGGAACGGCACTGTCAATGGCATGCGGATACTTCGGTCTGGATCTGAAAGTATTTATGGTCAAAATCTCCGCAATGCAAAAACCGTATCGTAAAGCAGTTATGGAAACCTTTAATGCAACTGTAACACCTTCACCGTCAGACACGACCAACATAGGCCGCAAGCTGCTGGAAATCGATCCGGAAAGCGGAGGAAGCCTGGGTTGTGCAATATCCGAGGCTGTGGAAGTGGCTGTCTCGACCGAAGGGTACAGATATGTCCTCGGAAGTGTTCTTAATCAGGTATTATTACACCAGTCTATAATCGGTCAGGAAGCAAAAGCAGCGTTTGAAAAAATCGGAGAATATCCGGATATCGTGATCGGATGCGCCGGCGGCGGTTCAAATCTTGGCGGATTGATGTCACCGTTTATGGCAGATAAGCTTGCCGGCAAAAAGGCACCGTATTTCATCGCAGTTGAACCTGCATCGTGTCCGTCTATGACCCGCGGGAAGTTTGCTTATGACTTCTGTGACACCGGTATGGTTACGCCGCTTGCTAAAATGTATACCCTCGGAGCAACCTATATCCCATCGTCAAATCATGCCGGAGGCTTGAGATATCATGGAATGGCACCGATACTTTCACAGTTGTATCATGATGGCTATATTGATGAAGCAAGAGCGGTCGTTCAAACTGATGTTTTCGAGGCGGCAACAAAATTTGCGCGTCACGAAGGTAACCTTCCGGCACCGGAATCAGCACATGCGATACGTGTGGCAATAGACGAAGCTATCAAATGTAAAGATACAGGCGAAGAAAAAACGATCCTTTTCGGCTTGTCAGGCACAGGATATTTCGACTTGGGTGCATATATGCAGTACAATGAAGGAAAAATGACAGATCATATCCCGACGGATGAAGAACTTGAAAAAAGCTTCAGTGTAATACCAAAGATCGATATTTAACAAAAAGTTCACCCCCTTTTGGGGGTGAACTTATTAATAAAAGACTTAAAAATCGATCCCGAGACTTGTCATAAGCTTACCGAGTGAAGGCATATCCGGAAGCAAGAGGACGTTAGCGCTGGTTGTTTTACCCTTTATCTCAAGTTCATTTTTCATAAGCAGTAAAGAATCACCTATATCTGCATAGGATATTGAAGGAACACTCATTATTGAACCAAGCATATCCAGCGTTATTTCAGGCGGTGAGATGTCAATGACCATATCGGTCATTTCAGCAACAGCAGTGACAAAGGATGCCGACATGATGTTTGAGCATTCCATGATGACGGATTCGCCCATTTCATCGATCTCCTCATGGCTCGTTATTTCTGTACCCATCAGCATATTGACCAGATCACAAACTACATCGATAGGCAACAGGAACATCATCATACCTTCGATACCCTCGGACAGGAATAACAGTGTTCCCATCATGATAGTTTCCGGACCGCCAAGGATCTCAATAGCTTCGTTAAAACCTTTGATGCTTATATTAGGGATCTGGATATCGACCGGCTGACCGATCATTCGCGATAACGATGAAGCTGCATTGCCGGAACCGATGTTAGCGATCTCCTGCAATACATCAAGGTGGATTTCATTAATTTTATCTAACGCCATAGGATTACCTCCGAAGTTTGTATTTTATTGGACAAACAGCACGCTACGTGATAAAAGTCACTTAATATTCAGCAACGTCAAACATTGTACCATACGTAAAAGACACTTTCAAGGGAAAACACCACTTTTCTGTCCGGAAGTAACAATATATTTGCGCGTTTCACAAGTCTTTGGTATGATTTACATGTAATTATAAATATTTAAGGAGAAGGAAAAGTGGAAGGGTTTCGGTTTTCTAAAGCGATGGGGCAAAACTTTCTGATCGATCCGAATATTCCTGTAAAGATAGTCAAACGATCAGGTTTTGACGGGACCTGCGGTGTGCTCGAGGTAGGTCCCGGTATCGGAGCTCTTACAAAAGAACTATGCGCAGTCGCAGGACATGTAACAGCCGTTGAACTCGACGCTCGCTTAGTGCCGGTACTGGAAAGAGATTTTGCAAATAGCAAAAATGTGAAAATCGTTCATGGAGATATATTAAAGCTTGATATCAAAGATTTGATGAATGATACTATGAAAGATTTAACATATCATGTCTGCGCAAATATTCCATACAACATAACATCACCGGTGATAACAATACTCATTGAAGCAAAATTATTCAAATCGATTGTAGTGATGGTTCAAAAAGAGGTCGCACAGCGGATCTGCGCAAAGCCCGGCACTCCGGAATATGGCGCATTTACTGTTTTCACAAACTATTTTACAGCTCCTGAGATACTGTTTGATGTATCGCCCGAGTGCTTTAAACCACGTCCGAAAGTAACATCGTCTGTGATCCGGATGATAACACAGCCCGGGAGATTGCCGGATTTAAAAAGCGAGAAAGAATTTTTCCGGGTAGTGCGTGCAGCGTTCAATCAGCGAAGGAAAACGCTTGTCAATGCACTGTCGGCAGCTTACAAAGAGACGTATAGTAAGGAAGAAATTGCCGATATAGTCATAAAATGCGGCTTCGATCCACGGGTACGCGGAGAGGTGCTCAGTACCGGTGACTTTATGAAGCTCACCTCATTATTGTAACTATTTGTTAATACTTGTTGACAAATAGCGAAAAATGTAGTAGATTACAGATAATAATCCTATGCAGCAGTAACATTAGTTGCGGGAAAGGAATGTTCATAACAATGGCAGTAGTAAATGAGATCAAATGTGCAAGATGTGACCGCAAATACTCAGGTGTCCGCAGTCGTTGCCCGTATTGCGGAGCACGTCGCATAGGTCGCGGGAAATATTCCGAGGATTCTGACAACGCCAGAGGAAAAATGCTGATCAGCGTATTGATCATGGCAGTCTTCACCGTTGGCGCAGGCGTACTGTTGTTTACAACCCCGGTCGATGCAGATGCACCGGATCCGGATAACGGTATAAATATCAGCTCACCGGAAGACGATATCAACTCACTACCCGTTAATGTGGATCCAACACCGGAACCGACACCGGAACCGACACCCATTATCCAGCTATCAGTCACTTCGCTTACAATAACATACGAAGGGCGCAACGTTCAACCCGAGTTCTCTGTAAAAAGGGAAGAGAAGGTTGGTCTGCGCGTACAGGTCGAACCACCCGATGTAATTGAAGCAAATGATTTAAAGATAGTATGGGAAAGCAGTAATGAAGATCAGTTTACAGTGACACCGGTACTTATAAACGGTCATTATTACGGAGTTACGGTAGAGGGTGTAAACACAGAAGGCTCTGCCAGATTGATCGTCACCGTTGGCGATCCCAACAACGGCGGTATGGAAGAATCAGTCCTTGTGCGCAGCCGGCGCTAATCCCCGATCATGGCCTTATATAAAGCGTTTCTTGAGCAGCCGGACTCTTTGGCTGCTCTTTTTACAGCATCCTTTAATGACAAACCGCCTTCGATCAATACTGTTGCATTATTGATTCCATTAACAAGAGCTGTGTCTGTTTCAAGAAGACTTGCAGCACCTTCGATTACGATCACAAACTCACCCTTTGGTGATTTTTCAGTAAAATGAGATATCGCTTCCGAGACTGTCATACGAAGAGTTTCTTCATATATTTTTGTCATTTCTCTTGATATAGATATACGCCTGTCACCCAGGATCTTCAGAATATCAGTTAATGTACGCAGCAGTTTATGTGGCGCTTCATAAAAAATCATTGTACGTGTTTCGGGTATCAGTTCCTTAAGGTGAGTTAAACGTTTTTTCCTCTCCGCTGATAAAAAACCTTCAAAAGTAAATCGTTTTGATGGAAGTCCGGACAGCGTTACAGCAGATACGGCAGCGCACGCTCCGGGAATGATGATCATTGGAATATTTTCCTCTATACATAAGCACACAAGGTCTTCGCCCGGGTCACTGATACCGGGAGTTCCTGCATCTGATACAAGTGCGCAATTTTCACCCTTTAGTATCCGGGTCAATATCTTTTCACCACTGCTGCGGCTGTTATGCTTGTGATAGCTGACAAGCGGTTTTTTTATACCCAGATGCTCAAGGAGATGCCTCGTGATGCGCGTGTCTTCAACTGCTATAAAATCAACCTCTTGTAATGTGATCACTGCGCGTGCGGAGATATCCGACAAGTTGCCTATCGGGGTTGCAACAAGATATAGTGTACCTGTTGATTGATCGGGCATAATATCATCATCCTTTTCTTATGTCTTAACAAAAAACTGCCGCAATAAAACGCGGCAGTTTTCTATGGATCTGCTGTATGCTATCCGGAGATCGCATCCACGGGGCAGGAGCTTACGCATGCACCGCAGTCAATGCAAGCGTCATTGATCTCGTATTGTGAGCCGCCTTCAATAATAGCATCCACCGGACATTCGGCGACGCAGGCACCGCAGGATATGCATTCGCTGCTGATTTTGTGAGCCATGGTGTTACCTCCAAAAATTAATAAATTCAACAGTTATTCTACCATGTAATCAGAAAAAAGCAATAGAAAAATTACATAAACGACTACATTAATGATGGAAAAGTCTCATACCGGTAAACGCCATTACCATATCGTATTTATCACATGTTTCGATAACGTTGTCATCCCTTATCGAACCGCCCGGCTCTGCTATATACTTAACGCCGGAACGTTTTGCGCGTTCAATATTATCTCCGAAGGGGAAGAAAGCGTCGCTCCCCAATGCGATACCGGCTGCACCTGCGATCCACTTTTTACGGTCTTCACGTGACAGTTCTACAGGCCGCTCCGTAAAAATCGTCTGCCAGACACCGTCACTTAAGACATCATCGCAATCATCCGATATGTAAAGGTCTATAGCATTGTCCCGGACAGGACGCGGGAGATCATCTTTGAACGGTAAGTCTAAAACAGCCGGGTGCTGTCTTAAGAACCAGTTGTCGGCTTTGCTTCCGGCAAGCCGTGTACAATGTATCCGGCTTTGTTGTCCTGCACCTATCCCGATAGCCTGACCGTTGACTGTATAACAGACAGAGTTCGATTGCGTATATTTTAGTGTGATAAGTGCGATTATAAGATCGCGCTTTGCACTGACCGGCAGAAGTTTATTTTTTGTGACGATGTTATTTAAAAAATCTTCATTGATGATAAGCTCATTTCGCCCCTGCTGGAATGTTACTCCGTAGACATCCTTTAACTCCTCGTTCCGTGGTTTGTGATCCGGGTCGATCCTCACGATACTGTACCCGCCTTTGCGCTTTACCTTCAGTATATCCAATGCTTTGCTTGTATATCCGGGAGCTATAACACCATCAGAAACCTCAGGCGCTATGACCGCCGCTGTATCTTCATCACATGTATCCGACAAAGCTATCCAGTCACCGTATGAACATACTCTATCGGCACCACGTGCCCTGATATAAGCGCAGGCAAGCGGTGACAGAGTACCCGCATCAGTAAAGTACATTCTCTTTTCTATATCGGTGAGAGGTAATCCGATCGCCGCACCGGCAGGTGATACATGCTTAAATGAAGTTGCCGCCGGCATCCCTGTAGCCTCACGCAGCTCGCGTACAAGCTGATATCCGTTGAGTGCGTCGAGGAAGTTGATAAATCCCGGCTTACCGTTTATGACTTCAACGGGAAGCTCCCCGTCTTTCATAAAAATCCTGGAAGGCTTTTGATTTGGATTACATCCGTATTTTAATTCGATTTCATTCATATACTACGCCATACCTTTCTTCTAAACATGTCTGTTTATTATTAAGTCGTTTACATCACCGGTCGTCAGATCACGTTCTCTCGCATATAACGATACTTTATTGGACTCGTTCAGTGCATTCCAGATTTCTGATGCAAATGCTTCAAGCCCGCAGGGATCGGTGATACTGACAGGAATTGGTTCACCGGTATAAGAGGGAAGCGGATCTCCGTCAGTTTCATATGTTGATATAAAGTGCCCGAGTCCGGGAACAGCTTTTGAATACTCGAAAAAATTACGCTGGCAATGCCCCGGATCTCCATCTACGGTTTTTAATATAGAAAGAGAATATCCGCCGCTTTGCCCGACGATTCCGGATATACGCGGTGTATAGTTTGGTGCGTCCGGTTCAAACTCCCGCGTCTGTAATGCTGTATGAAAATCAGAATCATGAGTTAAATGATGCAGGATCGTATCGGTTTGATCCCCGTTAGTGACTATCAGCCTTGCACCCGATTCCCTTACAGGATGATATATGACCAAACTCGGATCTGTCAATTTTGCGAGGTCAAATGCTGCGGTACGAATACCGTCGTCCGTCCTTTCAAAAATGCGATTACGGCTGTTTTCACTTCGCCCCATAATAAAATAGATAATAACGGATCGAGCTCCATCCTCACTGCAACCAATGATAATACCCCTGCCGGGGTAGGGATTACTGCTTAAAAGTTCCTCAATATTTCTTCTCATTTATTACCCTCCGGTCTTAATTTCGTGTTGCTGCCAGTATACATTACTTTTAACTGTCTTGTAAATAGATGATCAATAGTATATACTGCTTTGGGAAAGGAAAAAGCAATGCCGGATGTTTATTTTTGTGAGATCATAGAGAATTCAGTACTTACAGATGCAGTGTTTTCAATTACTGTCGCAAGCAACGAATTGGCACATGGATCGGCAGCAGGAAAGTTTCTCCACATAAAATGCGGGGAGGCCCGGATCTTGCGTCGCCCTATAAGCATCTGCAGTGTAAAAAATGATAATATCCGTTTCGTTTTTGAAGTAAAAGGCGAGGGGACAAAGTGGTTATCAGAGCGGCAACCCGGCGAAAAGCTTGACATCCTCGGTCCATTAGGCAACGGCTTCAAAATACCGGAAGGCAAACTGATAATAGTAGGCGGAGGCGTCGGCACACCACCCATGCTGCACGTCGCGAGGTCAGTAAGTAGTACAACTGCGGTCCTCGGATTCCGTAATGCAGACAGAGTGATCCTCATGGATGAGTTTGAAGCAGTATGCGACAAAGTATATCTTACAACAGATGATGGCAGTGCAGGCATCCATGGAGCAGTAACAAAACCGTTGGAAGAGCTGTTAAAAAGCGGTGAGTTCGCAGCTGTAATGTCGTGCGGTCAACTTCTGATGCAAAAAGCAGTAGCGGAAGTATGTGCAAATCATGGCATCCCGTGTCAGGTATCACTTGAAGAACGTATGGGCTGTGGTATAGGCGCATGCCTGGTTTGTGCTTGTGCGATCATGAATGAAAACGGCAAAGAGATGAGCCGCGCTTGTGTGGATGGACCTGTTTACGATTCATCTCAGGTCGTTTGGTAGCCCGGAAGCAGGAAGAGAAGAGTTATGGAAAGAAAAACCGGAAATACAAGCTCAAGCTTAAAAATAGAATTTATAGGTGTTGACTTCAAAAATCCCATTGTTATGGCATCAGGGACATTCGGATTTGGAAGAGAGTACGGTGAGCTCTATGATTTGTCAGAGCTTGGAGGGATTTGTGTAAAAGGCTTGACGATCAAACCCAGACTTGGCAATGATCCTCCCCGTATCGCCGAGACACCGATGGGAATGCTCAACAGTGTCGGTCTTCAAAATCCGGGGATCGATGCATTTATTAAAGATGAACTGCCGTTCTTACGCAGATTTGATACGGTCGTTATAGCGAATATATCAGGAAATACGGTCGATGAGTATGTAGAAATGACCGAAAAATTATCTGACACAGGTGCAGATATAATTGAAGTCAACGTATCATGTCCTAATGTCAAAGCAGGAGGAATGGCGTTTGGTGTATCGGTGGAAGGAGTCACATCGGTAACCGGTGCTGTTATGAAAGTTGCTAAAGTCCCGGTGATGGTCAAGCTTTCACCAAATGTGACAGACATTGCGACGATAGCTAAAGCAGCAGAGTCCTCGGGAGCTGATGCCATTTCACTGATAAATACCATACTCGGTATGAGGATCGATATATCAACACGAAAACCTGTACTAAACAACAATGTAGGCGGTCTTTCCGGTCCTGCGATATTCCCGGTCGCGGTCAGAATGGTTTGGCAGGTCGCGTCTGCAGTAAAAATCCCGATCTACGGGATGGGCGGCGTGATGACGGGAAACGATGCATTAGAAATGATGCTCGCAGGCGCAAGCCTTGTTGGAGTCGGCACAGCATGCTTTGACGACCCTTACGCACCTGTCAGAATAATAAAAGAGATCAATTCTTATATGGAGGCAAACTCCATTCATGAAATCAATGAAGTCATAGGGAAGGTAACTTTGAATTGACAGAAATCTATCTGATAAGACATGCAGAAGCAGAAGGTAATATATACCGCAGGGCACACGGTCACTATAACGGACTGATCACCGGGCGGGGATATAAGCAAATCGAGAGACTTAGATCACGATTTGAAAATATTCATATCGATGCGATTTACTCAAGTGATCTTTCCAGAGCAAGCACCACAGCAACAGCACTCAGTGAACCGCGCGATATGCAAATAAACCTTACAGAGATGCTCAGAGAAGTCGATCTTGGTGTGTGGGAAGATATGGCATGGGGGGATATAGAGTATTCATATCGTGAAATGAACGACAACTTCGGCAGTGATCCCGCACAATGGAACATAAACGGAAGCGAGTCATATGAATATGTAAAAGCCCGTATGTCAAATTTTATGAGAGAAGCTGCAAGACGCCATGATGGTGAAACGATCGCTGTGTTTTCACATGGTTTTGCTATTCGCGCACTGATGTGTCAGATTGAAGGGATCCCTTCGCATGAAACAATAAAAATCCCGTATTTTGACAATACCGCTGTCACTCAGATGATATTTGACAACGGTACGTTTAAAATAAATTATCAGGGCTGCAATACTCATCTCGATAATGAACACAGTACCATGGCACACCAGACATGGTGGCGTGCAGAGTTGAAACGGATCGTTGAAAACCTGCGGTTCATACCCTTAAACGAGGTTGCCGGCGATGAATTATTAAGGATATTTAAAGCTAAAGCAGGTGCAAGAGCACATGTTGACAAGCAGTATGCTGCATTTCTTGTTGATGAACCTATAGGTATCGTAGGGATCGACACACATAAAGACGGAAAATATGGTATCGGCTGGATCAGCTATATCCATGTAGTCCCTGCACACAGAAATAAAAAGTTCGCAACACAATTACTGGGGCTTGCGATCTCGGATTTCCGGAAGCTTAAAAGGGAAAGACTGCAAATAGAGATCCCGTCCGGCAGTCTGGGTATCAACTTTATGAGCAAGCAAGGCTTTGAAGTACTGGATGTTACAGATAAATATTGTCTGATGGAAAAAGATATAAAAAACTGGTAAGCTTAGATCATTATGATCAATGATTGATGATTTGCGATTAGAAATTAGAATCGATCGGTGAACAAAAAATGACAAAATATGATTTTCTGCCTGTATCGCGTGAAGATATGCTTGAGCGGGATTGGTATTACTACGACTTTTTGCTGATTTCAGGTGATGCATATGTTGATCATCCAAGCTTTGGCGCAGCTGTTATCGGGCGGGTATTGGAGGCTGAGGGATTTAGAGTAGCTATTCTTCCACAGCCTTCTTTTCACGATGGCACGGATATAACAGCAATGAAGCGTCCAAGATATGCGGCTCTTGTTACTGCAGGAAATCTTGATTCTATGGTCGCTCATTATACTGCTTCAAAGAAACCGCGCAGAGATGACTATTACTCTCCCGGCAGGAAGGCCGGCAAGCGCCCTGACAGGGCAACCACAGTATATTCAAAGCTGGTACGTGAAGCTTATCCCGATTTACCAATAGTGATCGGCGGTCTTGAAGCGTCATTGCGCCGCTTTGCTCATTATGATTACTGGGATGATAAAGTCCGAAAGTCCGTTTTATTTGACAGTGGAGCGGACTTGCTTGTTTATGGCATGGGCGAAAAAGCGATAGTTGAAGTTGCTAAGCGTCTGGCTGCAAAGGAGCCGATAAGTGAGATCACCGATGTACGTGGTACAGGCTATATATCAGTAAATACAGGCAACTGCTCTTTCCCGGTCATAGAATGTGCTTCTTTTGAGAAGATTTCAACAGATAAACCGGCTTATGCAAAAGCAACCTTGAGTCAGTATAATGAACATGATCCGGTAAATGGCAGGGCAGTGATCCAACGTTGTGATAACAGATACCTGATAATCAATCCTCCACAGAATGTTCCGGATACCGGCGAGCTTGATAGTATTTACTCTCTGCCGTTCACACGTGATGTACATCCTATGTATGAAAAATACGGAGGTGTACCGGCTATAGAAGAGGTACGTTTTTCCGTGATACATAACAGGGGCTGCTTCGGTGCCTGCAACTTTTGTGCTCTGGCTTATCATCAAGGGCGGATCGTAACGTCAAGAAGCCACGGATCAATAATAGCCGAAGTCATGGGATTCTTAACACATCCTGAGTTCAAGGGCTATGTCCATGATGTAGGCGGTCCGACAGCAAACTTCAGAAGACCGTCATGTAAACGGCAAAGCACCTTCGGTATGTGTACTGTCAAAAAATGTCTTGTGCCTCCATGCGAGCACCTCGACACCGACCACACAGATTATCTTGTACTCCTCAGGAAGCTTGCTGCAATAAAAGGAATAAAAAAGGTGTTCGTTCGCTCCGGGATAAGATATGACTACATGATGCTGGACAAAAACGGTGAGTTTTTCACGGAACTGGTAAAGAACCATATTTCCGGACAGTTAAAAGTAGCTCCGGAGCATTGTTCCGATAATGTCTTGGCATGCATGGGAAAACCAAACAATTCGGTTTTCGGGCGTTTTTCAGAAAAGTATAAAAAGCTGAACGACAGATACAGCAAGAAACAGTTTCTTGTACCGTATCTGATTGCTGCGCACCCCGGTAGTACGATCACAAATTCTATTGAACTTGCTGAGTATTTAAACAGACACGGCCGGCATCCGGAACAAGTACAGGTTTTTTATCCGACACCCGGTACGATATCGACTTGCATGTACCATACCGGACTTGATCCGCAGACAATGGAACCGGTATATGTTCCACGCTCCCGAGAGGAAAAAACCATACAGCGCGCACTGATGCAATGGAAAAAGCCGGTCAACCGTGAAATCGTACGCCGCGCATTGATCAAAGCAGGCAGGGAGGATCTGATCGGGTTCAGTAAACATTGTTTGATACATCCAAAGCGGGGGAAACAGATTAACTACAGGGAAACATTTTAATCCTTGACTAAACACTCGGGTAAATGATACAATTCATATTGCATTCACAAATAAAATAGGAGGAAGCAAAAAGAATGGCAAGTATATCGATTAAGAACATCACAAAGATCTACCCAGGCGACGTTCTTGCAGTCGACGACTGCAGCCTCGATATCCCGGACAAGGAGTTTGTTATTTTAGTCGGACCGTCAGGTTGCGGAAAATCAACAATGCTCAGAATGATTGCAGGGCTGGAGGAAATCACCAAAGGTGAACTCTACATCGGGGACAAACTGGTAAACGACGTACCACCGAAAAAC
>Ga0123356_10001011_pt1 | contig 31243 bp, 29 predicted proteins | sample TergutEmb28metaG_2_FD_92546 | JGI IMG/M metagenome (GOLD analysis project Ga0123356, IMG submission 92546) | Embiratermes neotenicus P3 segment gut microbial communities from Petit-Saut dam, French Guiana - Emb289 P3 | ecosystem: Host-associated > Arthropoda: Insects > Digestive system > Gut ...
ATATTCTCGGGTAATCAAACCAGTGCCAGTAGTGCTTATGGCGGTGCTATTTACAATGACGGAACAATGACCGTTAAAGGTTGTACTTTCTACAATAATAGTGCGATAAACAACGGCTATGGCGGGGCTATTTATACCACAGGAACCGGTAGTACACTGACTCTATGCGGAAACCTGTTCTACAGAAACACCGTAGGTCGTGCATTATATGGTCCAGTGGTATACAGAAACAATGGGACTGTAACATCTCTTGGTTATAATGTGTCTGATGAAACACTGCTTACCAATCCCCAAAACGGCTATATTGCCGCATTCGGAGACAAACAAATCAATAATAATTTGCCAATATCACTTATAACCTTCAAGCTGTTGTCCGGAAGCGAGGCGGCAAATATTATTACCACTCTGCCTGATTGGTACCCCGATCTAGACTTCTATGGGAATTCAATACTGGAATCCGCAGCAGCTGGCGCCGTACAAGCAGAAGCAAGCGGAACAGGATTTTTTCTTGACCTAAGCGTAAATTACGCCAACAGGGGTACCGTAAGTGTATCTCGTACTCCCAACGAAGACGGGCTTTATCCCACGCCTGTTACGCTTACAGCAACTGCAAAAGACAGCTTTGAATTTTGGTACTGGCTTGTTGATGGTCAAAGGAGAGATTCAGAGCACATAATCACTTTAAATGAGAATACTCATATACTGGTACGGGCAGTATTTTCCCGTATAGTTATGATTGATAATTACGGTATCGGCAATACAGAAGGAACCCTGCAATATGCGTTAATCAACGCGTTAGACGATGATATTATATGTATCAGTGAGGAAGGACAGAGTATTGCTTTGATATCCAGGTTGGAAATAAACAAAAACATTACCATAAAAGGGAACGGTGTCACCATAACACGTGCTTCCGCATGGACAGCCACGGGCACTGGCACCCAGTTGCTGAATGTCGCCAATGGCACTACTGTAACCATCGATCGGATTTATTTTAAAGACGGCAGGGCGACTGATTATGGAGCGGCTATTGACAACAGGGGAAATCTAACTCTGGAATCTTGTATATTTTCGGGCAACAAAACCATTAACAATGATGCTTTTGGCGGTGCCATTTACAATGGTGGAATAATGAACATCAAAGGTTGTACCTTCCATGAGAATGGATTTACAGATAGTGCTGGTACAACAGGCTTTGGTGGAGCGATTTATAACACCGGAACCAACAGTACACTGACTCTTATCGGAAACCTGTTTTACGAGAATACCGCAGGTACAGCAACTCGCGGGCCTGTTATATTTCAAAGCGGCGGAACCGTAACATCTCTGGGATATAATGTAGTTGATGTAGCTATGGGTACCGATGATGGCCAGAGCGGCTTTACCGAAACAACCGGAGATATAAGAATTTGTACGGTTTTACTACCACCGCCAATATCACGCCTCAGCTTCAAGCTTCTTTCCGGCAGTAAGGCGGCAAGTATCATTCCCGCAAATTTACTTGCGGATTATCCCACTAAGGATTTTTACGGCGATCCTATAAACGCCCCTGCGGCAGCCGGCGCAGTACAGACTGTTGCGCCAGGGTTTTATTTTGGTGTAACAGCAAATAGCAACAACAGAGGCAATTTTAACATAACAGATACCCCTGAACCTGATGCCGACGGCTTATTTTCTTTCGACAGCTCAGTTACAATTACGGCAGAACCGAATCAATCTTATGCTGTATATTGGCTGGTAAACAAGCAAGATGCGGGTTTGGAAAATCCGCTAAGCTTAACTATAACAGAGCATACCATTGTACAGGTAGTATTTACATGCACATTTATAGTTGATGATTTCACCGACACAAACAACGCTGCCACAAGAGCAGGAACCTTTCGTCATGCCCTTGCCAATGTGTTGGACTATGATGTTGTCCGTTTTGATGGTGTAGAGTCTGGAGAAAGTGTTGTAGAGCTTACAAACATCCTGCCTCAGATAACCAAAATTATAAACATAGAAGGAAACGGCATAACAATAACACGATCTTCATCGTGGGATATGACAAGCGATACTTCTCAACTATTGCGTACTGATGCCAGAACGACAATAACAATCAGCCGAATCCATTTCAAAGACGGCAGGGCGACTGATTATGGAGCGGCTATTGATAACAGAGGGAACATGACTCTGGAATCTTGCATATTTTCAGGCAATCAAACTACTGCTAATAATGCTTATGGCGGAGCTATCTACAATAACGGAACAATGAATGTAAAAGGCTGTACTTTCTATGGGAATGGCTTCTCTGACAATCCCGATTCATCAGGTTATGGTGGTTCGATTTATATCACTGGGACCGACAGCAGACTAACCTTGATTGGCAATCTGTTTTACGGAAACACAGCAGGCACTATAGCTCGTGGTCATGTAGTATTCAGAGATAACGGAATCGTAACATCTCTGGGATACAATCTGGTTGATGTAGATTTGGGCGATACTAATAACCAAAGCGGTTTTGCCGCCAATGATACCGATGAAATTCTGGAAACCCTTTTGGATGAAGATACTATTTCACCGTTTGTTGATGCTGATGGAGATAATTTCATGCCGATTTCAGACATTCTTGCAATCATTGATGTACTTCCAGAGAATTTTCCAATTCTGGACTTTTTTGGAAATATGAGAACATTCCCCGGTACACCGGGTGCGGTGGTGATAGAACCCTAAAGACAATGACTATTGCTTTCAGTCCATAATCATAGAATTTCGAGAAAAAAAGCAAGAAATTTGTAGCCATGAGCATTATAGTATGTTATAATATTACCCAAAGCACCTATTATTATTAAAAATATATAAGGAGAAGGCATGAAAAAGGAGACCAGCAAGGCGGCGGCAAAAAAAACGGGAAAGGCCGTGTCAAAGAAGCCTGTTGCGAAAAAAACGGCTGCCGCAAAGAAAAAATCCGTAAAGCCGGCTAAAAAACCCGCTGCCGCGGCATCAAAAGCAGCGCCAAAGAAGAAAACGGCCGCTAAAACTACTGCAAAAGCCGTAAAAAAACCGGCAGCAGCAAAAAAAACGGCTGCTGTAGCTCCCAAAAAAGCCCCCGTTGCAAAAAAAACAGTGAAAAAAGCGATTCCTGCCCCAAAACCGGTGGTGAAAATAGTCCCTACCGGCACTAAAGGCCTGTTACAAAAGGCTTCGGCGGCAAAAACGGCTTCGGCACTGGTAAAGACACCTCCAAAGCCTGAAAATATCCCTGAAGCGCCGCAAAATCCGGCTCTCCAAACGCCCAATATGCCCCGCCGCCCATTAATAAATTTCCCCAAATCGGGTAAGGAACTGTAAATTGCGGCTCATTATTCATGAAAACCACAAGGACGCAAGCCGGTGGGCGGCCCTCTACATTGCGGACAAGATTAACGCGCATTACACCGCCACCACAAAACCCTTTGTGCTGGGACTGCCCACCGGAAGCAGTCCGCTGTTGATATATCAGGAACTGGTACAACTGCACAAGGCAGGCACCCTTTCTTTTGCCAATGTACACAGTTACAACATGGATGAATATATCGGGCTGCCTGCCTCGCACCCCCAGAGCTACCGTTATTTTATGCAGGAACATTTTTTTAACCATGTTGATATTGACCCGGCCCATGCCCATGTACTCAACGGCATGACAGAAGATACGATGAAAGAATGTCAGCAATACGAAGAGGCTATCGCCAAAGAAGGCGGCATTAACCTGTTTCTGGGGGGCATGGGCAGCAACGGACATATCGCGTTTAACGAACCTGGTTCCTCCATGCAGTCAAGGACAAGAATAAAAACCCTTACCGAAGAAACCAGAATCGCCAATTCCCGCTTTTTTGACGGCGATGTATCCAAAGTCCCCACCACCGCTCTGACCGTAGGAGTCGCGACCATAATGGACTCGCGCGAGGTGTTGATTATCGTAAACGGCAAAAATAAAGCCCGCGCCCTGCGGGCAGTAGTGGAAGAAGGAGTAAACCATATGTGGACATTATCCTATTTCCAAATGCATCCCAAAACCATTATTGTGTGCGATGAAGACGCTGCGGAAGAATTAAAAGTAGGAACAGTCCGCTACTTCAAAAATACCGAAAAAAGGAACTAACAAATATCAACCACAAACCAGATAAACCTACAACGCAGTATTTTTCTTGTGTTCGTGTTGGTTTGTGTTGGTTCGTGGTTATATTGCTTTTTGTAAGCACCCCGTCATTGGCCGCAGAGAGCGACCGCTTGACGGAATTTGCCGATCCGGCGCGTATCTGGGGTGATGGCATAGAACGGCTTATTGAAGAAGCCTATCGGGCCTGTTTCAGAACCAGAATCATCGGCGGCAAGGTAATGAACATCCGTATGCCCTTTGCCGAAAACAACGAACGTGACACGCTTATCGAAAACGGCTGGGAATTCCTGGGCGGCGGCAAAGGAAACCCCGATATGCTCTGGCCTGCAATCGAGGCCGTACTCGATTCAAAAGACTTTGCCCGGTATGGCGCAACCCTTTCCGACGGGCGCGAACAGGTGATCATTTTTGATATTCCCACCCAAAGCTGGCATAGTTCCCGCGATTTATTTGATATTGCCCGCATGAAGGCGGGATCGTACCGGGGCCTTCCCCACCGCCCGTATGTATTCGCCAGCGGAAAAGGCATCGAAGAAACCGATGTCTACAATTATCTGTACTGCATCGGCCTTATTGGAATGGATTGCTCCGGTTTTGTCTGGCATGTATTGTCATATATTGCAAAACAAAGGGGACTTGACCTGGGCAGAGCCGTCAGCCGCGCATTGGGAGTGCAAAGAGGCATGGATCCCGCATGGTATGTGGGAACATCATTTTTCAATTCCCGAAGCTCCCATATTGTTTCGGTTACAGACACCATCAACAACCTGCGCCCTGCGGACATTATCCTGTTCAGGGGAGCAAGCGGGGCAATGTCCCATTCAGCAATAATACAGTCCATTGACCTGAAAAAGGGAGTCATTCGTTATCTGCAAAGCACCGATGAAGCGCCGCTGCATGAACGAGGCGTGCACGAATCGTTTATCTATTTTGACCCGGCCAAACCAACGGTCTCATTAAGCGATCCCGGCCTTAACTGGACACAGCAGCGTCAGGCCCCTTTCCCCGGCGAAAAACCCAGTCCCTTCTCCGATGACGGTGAGCGCTACCGCGCCTTCGACGAGCTGGGCGGCGGCAGAGTCGTACGGATGAGGCTTATTAGTCCGTAACTAAAATCGTGTTTTGCTGCGTTCGGCAAAACCGGTAATATTGTGAAAATCCAGCGTATCGCCATCGTCAAGGATAACTCTGCCCGAAAAACTGCCGCACACCTGACGGCGGGTAAGGGAATGGAAAAACATCCGGCGGCGATCAATGCGTTCCTGCTGCGGCGTAAAAACCATTTCAAGGCGGTTGTCGTTGCTGGTAAAACGCCAGGGGGAAAGCCAGTCTGTCGGCGGAATGTGAAAGGTTACCTGATCCAGTTTATGGAGCCGCCCGTCTACAAAAAAGGCGTTCTCCGTACCGGCGGAAGAATCAATGGAGCTATGGCCAACGCTAAAACCAACAAGCCGGCCGCAGTCAAAACCGCAGGAAGCAGCCCAATAACGGATATCTGAGCGGGGACGGACACCGCGGCTCCAGTCAAAAATGCCCCAGGCATTTCCGTTGGTAAAAATAATTTCAGTACCCAGAAACTGAATAACCCCTTCCACCGTAAACCAGGGCGAACAGCGGGAGTACCGAAAGGCATTCCCTTCATTTCGCCAGGGCAGATTGCATACCAGCGACTCTGCCAGAGCAGGCTCGGACAATACCAACTGGCCCCGTAAACTGCGGTGGCGCCCAAATTCCGGGACATCTACCTTAATTATCCGGGCTCCGCTCTCCATCAGTACAAAGTCCAAAATCGCTTTGTTGCGGCGGTATTGGAGCGCCCCGCTTTGGCTTCCCGGCGGCATTTCGTAGGAACCAAGGGGCAGGAGCGTCTGAAAAGTCTGAGTCGAACGCTTTTTATCTTTTACCGATACCACGGTTATCCCCATATGCCCCAGATACCCATCATCCCGAATCTCAAAAATAACAATGTGAGTGGGGTTAAACACGATATAACGGTCGGATTCCGAGATTCTTCGCCTCGGCGCCCACACCAGCGCGGGATCATAAAAAAAATGAGGATGACGAGACCATCCAAAATTCTGGGGTATCCCCATATCATTCAATACCGATACTGCGGTACCTATTTCATCTTGCGGCACAGAGACCTCTTTGTATATACTATATCATGGATTATGCTGGAATGAAAGTCCTGATCATGGGGCTTGGACTACATGGCGGCGGGCTTGAATCTGCCCGCTATGTGCTGCGGCAGGGGGCTGAGTTAACCATAACCGATCTCCGCGATGCGCAGACCCTTGCCCCCTCCATCGAACAACTTGAACTGTTTTTACAGGACACGTCTTGTAAGGGGGCTTCCATCCGCTATGTGCTGGGAAAGCACGAAATCGACGATTTTATACATACGGATATAGTGATAAAAAATCCCGGGGTACGATCGGATTCTCCCTTTCTCAAGGCCGCGCGGCGTATCGAAACCGATATATCGCTTTTTTTGAACGCTATCGGTGATAGCACCGCCGCCGCAGATGGTGTCCGGCTTACCGCGGTAACTGGTTCCAAGGGCAAATCCAGCGTCGCATCCGCCCTGCACTGGGTACTGGCGCAGAATGGCCCATCCCGTCTGGGCGGCAATATCACCGTATCGCCGCTTACGTTTGTAGACGAATTACAGAAAAACGATGATGTGGTACTGGAACTGTCAAGCTGGCAACTGGGGGATTTACGGGGACGCCGCAAGGCAGATGGCAGTCCATTGCTCAAACCAAAAGCCGCCGTGCTGACCGTCATCCTGCCGGATCACCTGGACTATTACGGTTCCATGGAATCCTATGTCGCGGATAAACGGGTCATCTATCAGGGGCAGGGCGCAGACGATGTAACCGTCGCAAAAAACGACGACTGGGGCAGGAGCTTTCTTGCTGAAACCAGCGCATCCCCGCTGATCTTCTCCGAGACCCCTTTGCCGGCAGGGGTTACCGGCGGCTGGTTCGATGATCCTGCCGGCCCCGGCTTTGCCCGCCTGTCGCCGCAAGGCCCCATTGTCGAGCTGGTTCCGGCACAGCTGCTGGTTCCCGGTCGCCACCAAAAGCACAATATGCTTGCCGCCGGTCTTACCCTATGTGGCCTGGGGCTGGAGCCGTCTATCATACGGGAAGGGATCGGCTCGTTTCCCGGCATTGAGCACCGGCTGGAACGGTTCCATCAGGCGGGCGGTATTGATTTTTACAATGACAGCGCCGCCACCATTCCCGAAGCGGCGGCATCGGCAGTGGCAGCATTAAGCGCCGACAAGCGCCTCATCCTGGTTACCGGCGGCACCGACAAAAACCTGGATTTTGCCCCGCTGGTCCAGGCTGCCGGGCAGGCAAAGGCCATTATCCTTTTGGCAGGCACCGGCAGCGAAAAACTCCGCGCCTTGCTTGCCGATGCGGGCATAGCCTATGTTGGCCCATTTGACGATCTGGACAAGGCCGTCACGACAGCTCTGGCAGCCGCCGCCCCGGGAGAGGTGGTCGCCCTTTCCCCCGGCTGCGCCTCATTCGGTATGTTCCGCAACGAATTCGACCGCGGCCGCAAATGGAAAGAAGCCATTAGATTAGGGACTGGGGAGCGTTGTTAGAAAGCTATACTGCTTGCCAACACGCACAAATGGAAAAACGGTGATTGACACCAGTTTTCACACAAAGGCACGGGGGCACAAAGACACAGAGGAGAGAGGGGGAGAAAAAGGGTGATTGACACCTTAAATATAAACATTAACACAAAGGGAAACCAAATGAAATCGAATGAATCAAAAAGAAAATTACTATCGGGCGTTTTGGCTGTAGTACAAATTGAAACACCGGTGGCGATAGCTATCATTTTGACCGCATGCGACAATGGCAGCGGCACCACGACCACAACGCAACAGGAAACAGCGAAGCCGCAAAGTACAACCATTACAGGCTTGTTTGATAATAATGCCTCAGCAACCGTGAAAGGTAATTTTACAAACTCGGAATGGACCGGCGTTGCCGGAAAAATTAAAGCAGCACTTAATGCTAGGTTCGAAGAATCAGGAGATGGTCCAAAAGTTGTATTTAGAGGGGTATATACTGATCGGAATGTCACAATTATTTTGGAAAAAAATCCATCATATGATAACTATAGTGCAACTCTAAGGGGAGACACTATATACATTAATTTTGCTATATTGAATGATATAGATGCATTAAAGTTTGCACTAAACCGCGCAACCCAGGTAATGGGGGGAAATTCTCTCACGCCAGAGATTGGCAAGGTAATCGCGCCGGTACCACAATATAACCGTGCGACGATGCTACGCGATAATCGTATCGCCAGCCGTATGGCGCGCGGACAACGCTTGGGTTAAAAAAAGCGCGCCACCGGCGCGTTTTTTAATGCATATAAAATCTGGTGGCTGGGGAGGGAATTGAACCCCCGACACAAGGATTTTCAGTCCTTTGCTCTACCAACTGAGCTACCCAGCCAACTTGTCCTCCGAAGCCCAAAGAAAAACGGTGATTGACACCTTTTCCCTCCGTGTCTTTGTGCCCCTGTGCCTTTGTGTGATGAATTGCCGAATAAAGCCTACATTGAGAAGGGGAGGACGCTGTCTATGGTGGAGCGGCTGCAGAGGAGCATGATCAGACGGTCAAGGCCAAGGGCTACGCCGGAACAGGGGGGGAAATTGCCCTGGAAGAGCTTCCAGTAATCATGGTCAACCCGGTGCTGCACCAGGGCTTGTTGTGCTTTTGCGTTGGATTCGCTTTCAAAAAAGGCCTGTACGCGCTGGGGGTCGGTTTCCTCGGAAAAACAGTTCGCCAGTTCTATGCCCCGGCAGTATAATTCCCAGCGGGCAACGGTTTTGCCGTCCGGGTTTTGGCGCGCCAGGCAGGGGACAAAGGCCGGATAGTCCAGCAGGGCTATGAACTGCGGGTTTTTCGGATTTTGTGTAAGCTGGGGTTCTACGGCATGGATAAAAATGAGGTCGTACAGGCCGGCAATGTCCATGCCCGGCGGCGGGTCCAGCCCCAGACGGCGGGCTTCTGTTTCCAGCGCGCCTGTTTCTTCGGCCGCGGCAAACAGGTCAAACCCGGCATAACGGGCAAAGGCCTCCGCCACGGTTAAGCGTTGGAAGAGCGGCGCCTCCCCAGTCCCTAGTCCCCAGTCCCCAGTCCCTGTTCCCAGAAACGTAAACAATTCCTCAGTAATCTTCAGTGAATCCAAATAACTTGCATCCATAGTATAATACTCCAGCATGGTGAATTCGGGGTTGTGCAGAAAACCGGAGGATTCGCCGTTGCGGAAGCACTTGCAAATCTGGTAGACATTGACACGGTGGCGGGCGATGATTTTTTTCATCCATATTTCAGGCGAAGGAATAAGCCAATAGGGTGTGCGGGAACCATTAGGCAGGAGCCGCTGTGTTTCAAAGACTTCCAGACAGGATTCGGGGATAAGGTCGGGCGAGAGCAAGGGGGTGTCCAGTGCAAGGTAGCCCTTCTCGTCAAAAAAAGCCTGCACCCGCCGAATAATCCGCGCCCGCTCCTGCAACAGTTCAATATCCAAAATTTCCCCCTTAAAGTACATCAATTTTTAAATTTTACCACAAAGGTGTCAATCACCGTTTTTGGCTAGCGGGCTGGAAAGGTGTCAATCACCGTTTCTGGCTGGTGCGGCTGAAAATGGTGTCAATCACCGTTTTCTCCCCCCTCCGTGCCTTTGTGTCCCCGTGTCTTTGTGTGAAAATTTGCGAAAAAAACCTCCTCAAAAATTCGGAAAAAAAATAAAAAAAAGCTAAAGTTCCGTCCTATAGCTGCCGAAAATAAAAGAGGTAGGTTGTTGCCCTGCGGGAATTCCGCGGTTAACGCAGCGGGAATAATATACCAACCAAAGGCAAGGATGCCTTTGCAACTATTTCAAGGAGGATCTTATGATCATCAATCACAACCTGAGCGCAATGTTTGCGGACAGGTCCCTCAAAGTTACCGAAAACTACGTTACCAAAAGCATGGAAAAACTCTCGTCCGGTCTGCGGATCAACCGCGCTGGCGACGATGCGTCCGGTCTGGCCGTATCAGAAAAACTGCGGTCACAGATTCGCGGTTTGAACCAGGCTTCGACCAATGCTTCAAACGGCATTTCCTTCATTCAGGTCAGCGAAGGATATCTTCAGGAATCCCAGGACATACTGCAGCGCATTCGTGAGCTGGCAGTCCAGGCCTCCAACGGTATCTATTCCGATGAAGACCGGATCTACATCCAGGTGGAAATCTCCCAGCTCGTCGATGAACTTGACCGGATTGCAAGCCATGCCCAGTTTAACGGCATGAACATGCTCACCGGACGTTTTGCCCGCGCAACCGGCGAAAATGTCCCCACTGCCTCCATGTGGTTCCACATTGGCGCCAATATGGATCAGCGGACACAGGTATTCATTGGCACCATGACCGCCGCAGGTCTTGGCATTCGCAACGTGGGCGATGGCACCTTTGTGTCGCTGTCAACCCCCGCTGATGCAAACATGACCATTGGTACCGTTGACGCTGCTCTGAAAATCGTCAACAAACAGCGCGCCGATTTGGGCGCATACCAGAACCGGCTTGAACACGCGGTTCGCGGTATTGACGTTGGCGCCGAAAACCTTCAGGCAGCCGAATCCCGGATTAGGGACACGAACATGGCCAATCAAATGGTCCAGTATGTCCGTGACCAAATCCTCATGCAATCCGGAACCGCCATGCTGGCGCAGGCCAACCAAAGAGGCACTTCGGTATTGCAATTGTTGCAATAGTGTGATATAATTATCTGGTAGGGGAGTTACGGACGCGGAAACCTGACTCCCCTCCTCTGGATCTTTCGTACTGAAGGCCACTTGAGTTAGCCGGATCGCTTACAGCGGCCGTGCCGCTTGGGTGGCTGGGCTGTTTCAAAACCCCGGTTTTGAGACAAGCAGAGTTCTTTGAAAAAAACCTTCCGTTAATGCGCGGAACGGCACGAAAAGGCTATTCTATATCAGTAGATAGTCGTTTCGTTCCGTATTACGGGTGTTTTTGGGGCGGCGGCGCGAAACCCTCCCCGAAAAAACCGTTCCCGCGGTGCGATTCTGGCTATGGATGGCCGGGATACATTAACACTATGGAGGGTTATATGATTATTAATCACAACATGAGCGCCATGTACGCCGATCGTCAGCTCGGCGTAACCCAGTTTGATATTTCCAAAAGTTTGGAAAAGCTCAGTTCAGGTCTGCGGATCAACCGCGCCGGCGACGATGCTTCCGGACTTGCGGTTTCTGAGAAAATGCGGAGTCAGATCCGGGGATTAAACCAGGCTGAACGCAACATTCTGAACGGCGTGTCTTTTATTCAGGCAACTGAAGGTTACCTGCAGGAAACCCAGGATATCCTGGGCCGCATTCGGGAACTGGCAGTTCAATCAGCCAACGGCATTTACAGCGATGAAGACCGCATGATGATTCAGGTGGAAATATCACAGTTGGTTGACGAAGTGAACCGGATTGCAAGCCATGCCCAGTTTAACGGCATGAACATGCTGACCGGCGCTTTTGCCGCAGACACCGGAACCAGGCTCATGCAATTGCAGGTTGGTGCCAACATGGATCAGAACAAACTGATCTTTATTGGTACAATGACCGCTTCAGCGCTTGGTTTGTCAGCTTCACAGAGCGGAGACGAAGGTGTTTCCATCGCTACTGTCGAAGAAGCTAACTTGGCTATTGGCCAGGTAGACAATGCTTTAAGGCAAGTTAACCGGCAACGGGCAGATCTTGGCGCTTACCAGAACCGCTTTGAAATGGCGGCTCATGGTGTTGCAATCGCGGCAGAAAACCTGCAGGCAGCGGAATCACGCATAAGGGACGCCAACATGGCTTCCGAAATGGTGAAGTTCACCAGGGATTCCATTCTGTCTCAGGCAGGAGTAGCGATGCTGGCTCAGGCGAATGTACGGACACAATCTGTATTACAGCTGCTTGGCTAGACACTGATCGATTTGTTTTAAGATGGCCTGTAGTGGGCCGGCATTACAAGAGATTTCTGGACGTCATCTTTTGAAAATGCCAGGACGGCGAAGCTCGCGCCCTTCCCGTCCTTTATTTGCATTTGAACTTTTCTGAAACAGCAGATTTTAGAAAAGTTTTTATAGTTTATTGTGGAGAAAATTGCATAGCAATTTTCTCCCAGATGATCCAAAAATCTACGTAGATTTTTGGATCATCCTGCCACGGATGGCAGGATGAATTTCAGACAGGGAGGTACCATATGCCTATTTCAAGCATTAGCTCCGGCGTAAGTTTCGCCCCAGCTCAGGAACTTTCCGGAAAACAGGTAAAATTTGTAAAACCACGCATCGCGGTTGATCAGTTAATTGCTGCCCTTCCGGGAAACAGTAACAACCAAAAACCGCAGGAAATTCGCCGTATGGCGGCGGATATTGCGCAGGTTAGCCAAGCTTTTAACAAAAAACTGACCTTTGTGGTGGATCACCAGTCAAACGAAGTTATTGTCAAGGTCGTTGACAAAGCAACCAATAAGGTGATTAAAGTACTTCCACCCGAAGAATTGCAGCGGCTGCACAGAAAATTAAAAGAAACTATTGGCTTTCTGTTCAACGAGCAGGTGTAAGAACCATTAACAATGCGCATTGTTAATGGTTTAAGCGGAGGGGGGTGAACGTATGTCAGATGTTTATATACCGGGAGTAAGAAGCCGGTTCAACAGTGAAAAAATAATCGAAGATCTGATGAAGATCGAACGTATACCCAGGGACAGAACCCAGCAAAATATTGAAAACCTTCAAGACCGTAAAAGCTGGTGGCAGGAACTGGGGCGGCGGGTGACATCCCTTCGTGAAAGTTCCCGGCTCTTATTTTCTTTTCAAAACCCTTTTAATGAACGTATCGCTGTTTCTTCCAACGAAAATGTCATCACAGCGGTGGCAACCAGAGAAGCTATTGAACAGGAATACCGTTTTACCGTCAAGCAGCTTGCTCAGGCAGACCGATTCCTCTCCAATCCTCTTGATGAAAAGGCAAGGATTGAATCCGGCTCCTATGCGTTTTCCGTGGGAAAAGACGAAATTGCCTTTAATTTCAGGGGCGGAACCCTGCGGGAATTTACTGACGCAGTAAACCGCCACGGACGAAATAAAATCGGCGCAAGCCTGCTCACCGTACAGCCGGGAACCAGATCGCTGCTTCTGGAATCCAAATTAACCGGCGAGGACAACCGCCTGGGCTTTTCCGGCGATGCCGCGCTTTTGGCAGTACGTCTGGGAATGGTAGAAACCGTAAACGATTCCCGTCAGGAAATTACCATTACCGAAAATACCGTGCGGGAAGGCTCGCCTGTCCGCGCTGTGGGCGTGGCTTCAGCGCCTGTCTCCATAAACGATGGCGCGCTGGAATTGCCTCCCCTTGCGACAGCTTCTATTCCGTTTGGCCTGCATGTAGAGCATGGGTCGCCGCTGATACTTAAAATTGAAACCGCAACCAAGGTCAACACGGAAGTCGTATCCATTCCCCAGCCGCCGCCCGGCCCGGGAGCTCCTTTGTCAGGATCGGTAACGTACAGCGGCATGACCATCGAAAACAATCCTTCAACGGCGCCGCTTCCCGAATGGACTCCTCCCCCTGCCCCGCAAAGGCTCAGCAACCTTTCCGTACTTTCGCTGCGCTTTTCCGATGGCAGCACGGCAGCGCTGCCGCCCATAACCGATACCGGAAACTTTGCCGCACGGGAATATAACCTTTCCGAAATTGCCGGGGGGAAAACCATTACCGCCCTGCATATTGACAATGCCAATACCCACCGGAATATTACCATTCGCGGCGCGGAAGTGTTTGATCCTGATGTTGTCAGCGGGGCCTATAAACCGCTGAAAGCAGTTTCCACCGCCCAGAATGCCATTGTTTCAATGGAAGGGATAGATATGATACGTCCCTCAAACTCCATCAACGATATTATTCCCGGCGTTACCATAACGCTGCGAAACGCTTCCGACAGACCGGAACGGCTGGATATACGTCCCGATCGCGAAGGGGTAAAAGAAGCGATAATTTCCCTGGTGGGCAATTATAATCGTCTTATGGCAGAACTGAACATACTGTCACGGAATGATGAACGGCTGATAGACGAAATAACCTATCTTGATAAAGAAGAAATCGAAGAAATGCGTAAACGGCTTGGCGCTTTTTCCGGCGATACAACCCTCACCCAGCTCAGGTCAAATATGATACGGGCTGTTTCATCGCCTTACCCTACCGACGCGGAACAGGAGCTTGCATTGCTGGCCCAAATTGGGATAAGTACCAATGTCCGCGGCGGCGGCGGCGGATACAGCGTCTCGCAGATGCGCGGTTATCTGGAAATTAATGAAAAAACGCTGGACACGGCGTTGGAAGATAAACTCCCGGCAATCAAACAATTGTTTGGGTCAGATACTACCGGCGATATGCTGATCGATACCGGTGTTGCGTTTAATCTGGATACCATTTCCCAGCCATTTGTAGGCACCGGCGGTATTATCGCCCTAAAAACGGGAACCATTGATTCGCGGATAAGTCAGGATCAACGGCGCATCGATTCCATGGATCGCCAGCTTGCCCAAAAGGAAGCCGATCTCAAAATCCAGTACGCCCGTATGGAAAGCGCGTACTCGCGTATGGAACAGATGTCCAACTCACTTGATAATTTCAGCCGGCAAAATAATAATAACAGGTAAGAGCTATGAAAATACGGATAAACGGCGTTGACGCCGACATTCAGCCGGAAACAGAAGAAAACGTGGGAGAAGTACTCGCCGCCCTGGATACATGGCTTGCCGGTACCGGCTACCGCCTGAGCGGCCTGAATATTGACGGTGAAATACTCAACTCCGCTTCCATAGAAACCTGTTTCGGCAGAAGCATTGATTCCATAGCCATTCTTGACATAAGCGTTGTTTCAGTTCTGTGCCTGTATGCCGAAAGCCTGGTAAACATACTGCAGGACATTGATGCCTACGAAACCGCTGATTTTGCGGAAAAAGGCCCCTTTCTGGAACAATGGAAGGAAAGCCCGCAAGCCCGTTTGCTTGCCGAACAAAGCCCTGAGCTTTTCATCTGGGCGGTAAAAACGTTTTCCGGCGAAGGCTCCGGGTCACAGGCGCTCCGTGTGCTGGTGGCAGAACGAATTCAGGAATTGCAGGATCCGGCAGGCGAAATAGGCAAAACCGCGCCGCTGGTCGCCGAAATATGCGCCCGTCTGGAAGAGCTTCCTCTGGACATTCAGACCGGCAAGGATATGCGGGCGGCAGAGACCGTAAATGCGTTTTCAGGTATTGCAGAAAAGATTTTTAGAGTGTTTAATGTACTTAAAACAGGAGGATTTCCGGTAAAGGAAATAACAGTTGAAGATATGCCCATTGCCACATATATTACCGAATTCAGTACGGCTTTACAGGAGCTGCTTGCCGCATATCAACAACACGATACGGTTCTGGTAGGGGATATTGCCGAATACGAAATAGCCCCCCGGCTGCGCAATCTGCACTCAGCTATTGCAACAGCCATGGTAACAGCGGGCACAGGCCCTTAGTTACTAAACAGGAACAATATACATAAGGAGGATGCAGTGAGTTTTTTAACCATTTTTTTTACCAATATGATGTTCCGGTTGCAGTCCCCTTTTGAAATGATGGGGAAGGGCGCTGCCGGCGGTTTCAATACTTCAAAAACATCCCCCAGTACCGCGCATATTTTAATCGGCCTGGGAGTGGTGTTTGCAATTGTACTCATTTATAACATCGCAAAAGGCAATTTCAGAACATCAAAAGGCAAAGGCAAAGCGGGCGGCGGTGCCCGGCATTATTCCACGTTTGCCCTGCATCGCGCGACAATGAACCTTGGGCTTGATCGGGAACAGACCAAAATGCTTGATTATGTCCTGCGCAGCGGCGGCATAACCGAGCCGGCTCGTTTATTGAACAACCCCGAACTTATTGACCGGAATTTCAAACGAGCCTACCGGCTTATTGAGCGCACATCCGTAAATAATGACGAACTGAATGAGCGGCTATTGGTGCTTTTTGCTACCAGAAATATTATTGAAACCAATTCCGGCAACGAGACGACCACATCGACCCGCCAAATACCGGACAACGCGCCGGCAGTACTGAGTATTGACAAAGCAAATTATCCGGTGAAGGTGATTTCTTCGAAAGGGGATACCCTATTGGTGGAAAATCCCAAAACCAGCACCGGCGTTATGATCCGTCTATCAAAAGGAAGCAAAGCTACTCTCACCTTCTTTACCAAATCCAGCAAGGGTTTCATGGTTGAAACCCGCATCATGGGTTCTATGGACAGTTCCAAGGGTCCGGTTATGCAGCTATCCCACTCGGGACAAATAAAGAAACTTTCAAACCGCCGTTTCCGCAGACGGGATATAACGATTGGAACCAGTTTTTATTTTGTATATGTAGACAGCAACACCAAAAAAATGTCTGTGGACAAACGTCAATGCACCGGAACCATCACTGATATTTCCATTGGCGGCTGTTCCCTTAAAACCAGGGCATCAGTCAATCACGGCCAGCGGCTCAAAGTAGAATTTACCCAGGCGGATGGTTCGACTATTGCAATGTTGGGCGAAGTGGTGCGGCTCAGCCGGAGCGGCGCCAACCCGGTTCTGCATATAAAATTCCTTAAAATTCCGCGTAAATCGTTAAATGCAATAAATGCCTTGGTGTATGAATATGCCAATGAGTAAAAAAAAGGGGTTGCCATGCAAGTAATTGCCATTAAGGATATCGTCAGGAAAGATATTCCCATTTACTACCGTTTGCTGTTTACCGGAGTGGCTGTGCTTGAGCTAACCAAGGATCCGACAGACTACCGAATCGATTTCAGCATTGAAATAAAGCCTACCGGCCAGAAGGAAATTACGGTTTCTTTTTTGGATGATCTGGACTACCCGCTTGTCCCCATTGTCAAAGAGCTTAAACACTATATTGCAACCATGCATTCAGATGGAATGTTGCCTGACTGAACATATTTCTGTTTCACCGGAGGAAACCGAAGCCCTGGGGGAACGTATTGCCTGCGCTGTCAGGTCAGGTACGGTCATTGCCTTAAAGGGAGGGCTGGGCGCCGGCAAAACCTGTCTGGTAAAAGGCATTGCCCGCGGGCTGGGCATTACCGAACCGGTTACCAGTCCCACCTACACCATTGTCAGTGAATATACCGCCCATGACTCTGTCCCCCTGTATCATATTGACGCGTACCGCCTGAACGGCGATGCGGACTTTGACAATATCGGAGCCGGAGAATTAATCGGCGGAGCGGGTATCGCGATTATCGAATGGAGCGAACGTATACCGCATTCCATTCCGCCTGACGCAATAACCATAGAAATTACCATTACCGGCCCGCACAGCCGTTTATTCAGGATGTATAATGAACCTGCTTGCCATTGACACTGCCACCGAAACCATTTCAGTTGCCCTGGGCATTAACGGCAAGGATACCTGGTTCTTCGAGGTCGATGCGGGTCTGCGCCATTCGGAACTGATAATGGACAGCATTGATATGCTGCTGCAAAAAGCAGCCATTAAACCCGAAGCGCTTTCCGGGGTACTCTGCATGGGCGGTCCCGGCTCTTTCACCGGCCTGCGTATCGGTTTTTCCCTTGCCAAAGGCCTTGCCCTGTCGCTGGGTCTGCCTTATGCCGCCATTCCCACTCTTGACTGCCTGGCTTGGCCCTTTTCTGCGTGGCCGGGAATTATCATGCCGGTACTTGACGCCAAAAAACAGGCCTTTTTCTGCGCCCTGTACCATAACGGCAAGCGGCTCTGTCCTGACATGGACGCCGCCCCTGCCGAAATCGCCCGCGCCATTGCCGATACCGGTATGCCGGCGCCGGTATTGCTTGTCGGTCCCGGGGCGCCAATTCTGCATGAACACTTAACAGACACTGTCCCCGGCATTCAGTGGGGAAAAGGCCTGCGGTGGGGCAATGCCGGAACCCTGCTGCGTATTGCACAGGAAACCCGTATTATTGCAAACAACACTGCCCATTATGCCAATGGCCCCGAATACATCCGCAAAAGCGACGCGGAACTCCAGTCGCAGGCCTGAGCGCGACTCTGAGCACGGCTCTGAGCGCGGCTCTTGACAAAAGCCCCAAATTAAGTCATTACTAAACCAATGTTTAATTATTATGAGAAGGAGATTTCATGATGAAAAAGATCATCGCACTGATTTTCGCGGTTTCCGTTATTGTCGCCTGTAAGGGTACACCGCCGCCGCCACCGGCAGAAAATCCCAATGTCGGCCCGGAACTAGCGGTCACCATACCGGAATTATTCAGTCCCGATCCTGATGTTGCCGACGACACAATGTCCATTGCCATTGCAGTGGATCATCCCGTTGCCATTAAAGACTGGCGTATTGAAGTAAATCGCCGAGGGGCCGGAGCCCAGGCCGGAGCGGCAGCGCGGCCAGCCGGAGAAGCAGGTCAACGTGAAGGCAGAGCCCAGCGTCAGGGCGGCGGCCAACGCTCAAGAGTCTTTTTTGAGCAGAGCGGCACAGGAGCCCCCCCGGCAACATGGCAGTGGAACGGCAAAAGAACCACCGGTGAAATGGTGCAATCCGCCACAGATTACCTGTTCACATTGACTGTCAACGACGTATACGGCAACAACACCGCATATGAAGGAACAATCAGCACTGACGTTCTTGTTATACGCGATGGTGAACTGCTGCGGATAGTTGTTCCGTCCATTGTGTTCCCGCCCAGTTCCAGCGACTTTAGCCTGTTAAGCGAAGATGACATGAGAGGCAACGCGCGGGTTCTTGGACTCATCGCCAGAGCGCTCAACCGATTCGACGATTACAAGGTAAAAGTTGAAGGCCACGCAAACCCGACTACTGCGCCCGGAGCAGCCCGAAACACTGAAGAAGCGAACGAGCTGAAACCGCTCAGTGAAGCGCGGGCAAAAGCCGTCGTCGATTATCTGGCAACCAACAACAGCGTTGACAGAACCAGACTGTCTTCCACCGGCGAAGGCGGCACCCGGACCGTTGCTGACTGGAACGACACCGACGAAAACTGGAAAAACCGCCGCGTCGAATTCATTTTACAGAAATAATGTAACTCGAATTCATCACGCAAAGGCGCAAAGGCACGGAGATCGCGAAGAAGGTGAGGAACTGCGTTATTTTTTAATACGCCGCCACCCACCTTTCTTAATCTTTGCGATCTCTGCGTCTTTGCGCCTTTGCGTGAAAAAATGGAAATTGATTACCGTGTGCGGAATTCGCGAGCGATGTCTCTTTTGACGTCGCGTTCGCGGATGTCGGCGCGTTTATCGTAGGCTTTTTTTCCTTTGCACAATCCCAGTTCCACCTTCACCCTTCCTTTTTTGAAATAAAATGACAGCGGAATGAGCGTGTACCCTTTTTCTTCAACCTTGCGTTGAATCCGTTTGATCTCGTCACGGTGGAGCAAGAGCCGCTTTTTGCGGTCGGGGTCGTGGTTAAATACCGAAGAAAAAGGATTTTCCGCTACCCGCAGGGAACGGAGCCATACCTCACCGGACAGTACTTCCGCCCATGCATCGGGGAACGATATTTTTCCGTCACGAAAGGATTTGACCTCTGTGCCGAGCAGTTCTATACCGCACTCATACGAATCGTCTATTGCATAGTCATGCCGCGCTTTGCGGTTCACCGCAATGATTTTTACCGCTTCGGCCATTTAGCGACTCGCCGTTTTCTGCGCTGCTTTCTGCGCAATTACCGGGCGGAACGAAACAAACGCCGAACAGCTTGCCGGAGGCAGGGAAGCTCTTGTTTCCACGCCGATTGATCCTGCGGCATTTAACCAGGAACCGCCGCGAACCGGCCGCTCAGGCGAACCGACCATAGCGATTGCTTCCGGCGAAGCAGCCAGAAAAGGGAGCGGCGCATACGGATCGGCACACCATTCCCATAGCGGCCCGCCCTGCCTGCGCAAAGACTTTGCGGCATATTCCCATTCCGATTCTGTCGGCAGCCGAATCTCCCAATCCATAAACGATTCAGGCAATTTGCCGCTGAGCCATTCACAGAAGGCCTGCGCCGCAAACCAGGACACTGCCCTTATGCCCAAACCTGCCAGGTTTCCGCCTACCCCAAAATCGGCAAGGTACTCGTTAGTAACAAGCCCCTGCGCTTCCAATGCCGGTCCCTGTTCAATGCGCCACCGGGGATTTGCGTCAAGAAAGTCCGCATACGCAGATGCCGGCACTTCGGTCGTACAGATCATGAATGATTCTATTGGTACTGCGTGGGGAAAGGGTTCTCCCCGCGCCAGAGTACCGCTTTCCAAACCGGTAAACAAAAGCCCGCCCACCCGAATTTGACCGGCAGGCAAATCCCGTGCCAATTGGCTCGCCGATTGGCGCGCCAACGATTCTTCTGCGATGACTCCGGCAAAAACGGCAAACTGTTTTTGATACCACGCAGAGGAGAGCAGTACCATCACGGCATCAGGAGGAAGGGTATCGGCAAGCCAGGCGGCGCTGGCGGGATTATCGGCAAGAAATACGGCAATATCCGCAACCGAGCGCACAAGGCTCACCGGAGAAGGAGGAGCGCCGGCAGCGAGTACATTGGCCCGAACAAGGTCGCGCAGAGCGGCGCGGGTTACGGCAAAGCGAGCGGCGGCGGCAAGGATTTCATGCGCATCGGCGGCGGCAGCGCCAATGCGGTACACTCCCTCCGAAAGGCTTACGGGTACCTGCCAGGTGCCTGTAGGCTCGCCGCCAAAAGTCCAGGCAGCATAATCATGGGCGGCAATTGCCAAAGCGGCCATTGGGTCATTTGTGCGTAGTTGTACGTCAAGCGCATAACGCCGGGGAACCAACTTTGACGCAAAGAGCCGCCCCGGTATGGTACATTCCATATGCTCCGGTTCAAAACCCGGCAGCACTATTTCCATGGAATGCTGCCCCCTGGACACAAAAACCCGGCAAGGGGACGTTCCGGCATACACATCATTTACCCTGAGCGCCGCCCCAGCCGGCTCGCTGGTAAAAATAACCATAGAACCGGGTTGGGTAATGCCCGGATACAATAAAATAAAGAAGAGAATAACCATAATAACCAATAAGCCGGCAATGGCAATATACACCCCAGGGCGCATTCCCAAAACAGGCAGTAACCGGACCTGGTCTTCAGGCTCAGGCACGGGAAGCGGTTTTTTTCCAAACATACAGGCATTGTAGGCCGTTGGCGAAGGGGTGTCAAGAGTAAAAAAATATGGAAGAAAATGCTGTTACCAATTGCGCCATAGGCATTTATTTTCACTCCCCAATGTGATATAATACTCCCGTATGTATACTATAATTGCTATTTGTTTCTGTATTGTAATTGCCGTTATTGACATTAAAACTTTCCGTATTCCGGATGTTTTACTGTTCTCTTTCGCTCTGGTTTTATTTTTCATGGAAAAAAGCCAGCCGCATACGCTTTTAATAGCCCGTATTTCTACTGCTCTAATAGCCTTCCTTCTTTTTGGCGTTGTGTGGTATTATTCACAAGGTATGGGATTTGGAGACGTAAAATACGCCACTTTGCTAGGATATCTTTTAGGACCGGACAAACTTATCCAAGCTTTTTTTTACACTGCTTTGTTGAGTATTGTCGTTTATATGCTGGGAATTATACTGTTTCGTTGGCCTAAAACAACCAAAATTCCATTTGCCCCTTTTTTGAGTGCAGGCGCTATTCTGGCTCTCCCTATCAACATACAAAGTATTACAGGAGTTACAGAATGAAATCATCAGTAATATTTTTTACATCATTCCTTCTTTTGACAGGGCTGCCCTTGGTACACGGTCAAACCATACGGTCTATGGATTTCCGTAATCAAAACATCGCCGATATTCTCATGGTATTAGCTGATGCTGGCAGTCAATCTATTATCATAGATGAAACTGTAATTGGAACAGCAACCTTTCATTTTAGCGATTCCTCATTCGAAGATGCCCTTTACCGTTTTACAGATGCTTGTAATTTATTTGTTGAAAAACGGAATAACACATACTATGTATCCCGAATACGCATCACCCGTGAAAGGGAACTCATCAATCTGAATGCTGAAAATGTGGACATAGAAATGCTTGTCAAAGCCTTATCGAAAAGCATCAATAGAACGATCCTGTATGACCAGTTGCCTCGCACTGTCATTAGTATTAACAGCGAAAAAGCACTAATAACGGATTTACTGGAAATCATCATCAAAAAATATCCCGAGTATTCCATACAAGAAGAAAACAATGCTTTTTATATAAAAAGGACGATTGATCAAACACAAAATACTACCGGACGACTAGGCAGCAATTCAATTACGGTAAGAAACGATTTATATTCCATGAACATTCAAAGAGCGTCTTTTTCATCAATATTGTCCCTGTTGTTCAAAACCGGCAACCGAGAATACTCTCTGCTTCAACGAATGGATTCTTCGATCGACAATCTCTATTTTCAGGATAAACAATTTGATCAGTTGTTACGTCTGGTATTGGAACAGGCTAATTGTGATTTTGTTGAGAGCAATTCCATTTATTACATTTTCGAAGTCCAGCGCCGGGATATTCTAAAAAAACTGAAAAATGTAATGGTTATACAACTGCAGCATATTTCTGTTGATAACGCTGTAGCGCTGATTCCCAATGAATATTCCGCTTCGTCTTATATCAAGACCGACAAAAATTCCAATTCCGTATATCTTACCGGCAGCACAGAGGAAATAACGCCAATTGCCGACTTTTTTACATTGTTGGATGTACCGGCAGAAGGCAAGTATTTTGCCCGTTTCGAGATTCAATTTTTAACTGTTAAGGATTTTATTACATTGCTACCGCAGGAGCTGGCAAAAACTTCGCCGCTGATAATACCCGATTCCAATGCCTTTATCGTTAACATAACTGAAGAACAAGATAAACAATTCAAGCAGTATATAGAACTGGTTGATAAACGTAACATGGGGGCACCTATCCATTTACGGTATATAAGAAATGATGAATTACTGCAATTTCTGCCCCCGTCCGTTACAAGAGAAGAATTGGTTATGTCTTCCGATCCAACACTGGTCTTTTATAAAGGAACTGATGAAAAACAAAAACAATTTTTAGAACATCTTAAACTAATCGATCAGCCAAAACCGCAAATACGTTATCAATTACTGGTTATGCAATACCAGCGCAGCGACAATATTTCCTGGACCAGAGGGCTTAAAATATCATCAACCGAAAATATTGACAGGTCTTCACCGGATTTTGAAATGCCAAGAATGTTTTCCGGCACTTTTTCAAACTTGGTTAATATCAATTTTGACATTATTACCGAATTCGGGTATCAGTTTGCACTTCAACTTGATCTGCAAATTGGTGATGATAAAGCAAAAGTTTTGGCGGATACAACTCTCAATGGCATCTCCGGTCAGGACATAAAGTTTGAGAATACCACCACATTTCGTTACCGTGATACCACCATTGATCCTGAAACCGGCAGGCCATTCTACACCGGCGTAACACGTGAAATAAATTCAGGTTTAGTGCTTAATATTAACGGCTGGGTTTCCGGTGATGGTATGATAACCATGAAAGTTAATGCGGCTGTTTCAAAGCAAGACGAAAGCGGGATTAATGCCAGCGCAACTACCAATCCGCCACCCACTTCCGAACGGATAGTAAATACACAGGTACGAACAAAATCCGGAACACCTATTGTTATTGGTGGATTATTGCAGGTAGAAAAGATCGAAAATATCAGAAAATTGCCTATATTGGGAAGCATCCCACTGGTTGGAAGGCTTTTTCAGGATTTTGTCATCCAGGATAATACTACCGAAATGGTTATTTATATAATCCCCCACGTACATAGTGGACCAACACAGACAATGGATCATTCAAGAAGAATTGAAGAATACTTCAAAAAATATGTCCAAAAAGATGGAATATAACATGGAGCGGATTAGTCTAAAAAAATTTCAATTTAATTCCGCTTTTGGAGAACAATATAATAGGGAGTTTATCAGCCGTCAAGGAGCGATAAAAATCAGCGAAACAGCGAATGAAGTGCGTATTGCTATTGTTGACGGGGGAGACACACAACTGTGCCATGAATTGGAAAACTATCATTATCCCAAAAAAACTATATTTTCCAGTATCAGTGCGGCGGAACTGGCTACTTTTATTGGCGAGACTACAGCCATAAACCCGATAGATACAAAACAAGAAAAAGAACATTTTATCGCTCTTGACACTATAACCGAAGGCGCTCCGGTAGTTAATATCATAAATGCAATCTGCATTGAAGCTATACGGCTGGAATCATCAGATATACACATAGAAGCCCACGCGGACTCTGTACATATTCGCTACCGTATAGACGGAGTGTTGCGGACGATAAAAAAAATCGATAAATCAGTTTTTTTTACTATTTCAAATCGCATAAAAATTATGGCTAATCTTAACCCCTTGGAACAGCGGTTACCACAAGACGGGCGGATATCCGTAACAATTGAAAACAGCACTATTGATTTACGGGTTTCAGTTATTCCGGTTGCTAATGGGGAATCCATCGTATTAAGAATATTTAACACATCAGCAAAACTGCTTTCACTGGACGAATTGGGTTTTTACCCGCAAGACCTTAACGCTATTAAAACAGCAGTTCTTCAGCCGTTTGGCCTCATTCTGCTGACCGGCCCAACTGGAAGTGGCAAAACCACAACCTTGCATGCGCTTATCGCCAGTCTGCCAATATCGGAAATGAAAATTATTACCATTGAAGATCCGGTAGAACAGCTTATTTCTGGTGTAAATCAGGTTCAGGTAAATGATGAAATAAATCTTTCCTTTGACGGAATGTTGCGCCGAGTACTAAGGCAAGACCCCAATGTCATAATGGTTGGTGAAATTCGGGATACTGCCACTGCAGAACTTGCCTTACGTTCAGCTTTAACCGGCCATTTGATTCTATCAACCCTTCATACCAACGATAGTGTTTCTGTTATAACTCGGCTGGAAAACATGGGACTTGAACCATACCTTATTGCGGCAGTGCTTCGATGTTCTGTTGCACAACGACTTGTACGGAAGGTATGTCCGTTATGCGGAAAAAAGGTTTCTTTAAGCAAGCAAGCGCAGTCATTAATGACGAAATATAAAATAACAGGAGATTCGATGTTTGAAAGCGTGGGTTGTTCTGACTGTGAGTATACCGGCTACAAAGGTCGTACCATTATTAGCGAAGTATTTACAGTGGATAAAACAGTTGAGGAAATGATTGCCGGACGCCAACCAATCGCGGAAATTGCACGTTATGCGGCAGTACATACAGGTATGTGTAGTATGGCAAAAAACGCTTTGCAAAAAGTAATTGATGGAATTACTACCCTGCACGAAGTGGAACGGGAGGTGCTATTCTAATGCCTTACTACCGTTGTACGATTGTTACTCCTGCCGGAAAGAAAACAACCCTGATCAAAGAATCTACAAATGAACATGAATTAGCCACCTCATTTAATGACAGTGAGCATATTCTGGTTAAATATACTCAGATTGCAGATTCCGCAATAATGTATTCAAAAAAGAATTATAGCCGTAGTATTATCCTTGAATTTACGGAGATAATGACATCATTGCTCAAATCCGGCCTGACCGTTCAGGACGCAATAGCCCTATGCACGTCCATAGCGACAGATCCAAAAACAGTTTGGCTGTGCAAAAGTCTCCTTAAAGCATTGCAAAACGGCTTGCCTCTGCATGAAGCGCTCAAGATGCATTCCCCATCCTTTTCTTCCCTGTATCAGTCTCTGATAAAGCTTGGCGAACAAACCGGGTCGGTAACGGCGGTTTTTGAACGGATGAGCGTATATCTGCGGAATGAAAAAAAAATACGGGGGAAAATTGGGAACGTGATCTGGTACCCGCTTATGGTATTATGCGCCGCTATTGTTGGAAGCACCGCCATTATTGCATTCATTATGCCTAGAATGGTGGAAGTATTTGCTGCCTTCAGAGTCGGAGCAGATCAGGACGCAGTCATTGAACTGGCCCGAGTATACCGTTCCATATGGGTATCGGCTGTGACTTTTATCCTGCTCGTCACCGCTACCATCGGTTTTGCGCTGTTACGCAAATACTCATCGCGTTTTTCGTATTTTTCGGACTATATGCTTCTTAAACTGCCGTTATTCGGCGTTTATATAAAAGCGATACAGACAATGGATTTTTCTTTTGCTATGGAAATGTTGACCGGATCGGGTATCAATATTCATACCGCATTACGTGAAACCGCCGTTGTGGTACGAAACCGCGCATATGGCAAAGCACTAACCGAAGTTCATTCAATGCTGTTGAAAGGGGAACAACTTTCCAGGGTATTTGGCCTTTACAAGGAATTTCCTTCCTATATTTCCACATGGATAGCAGTAGGAGAACGAACTGGGGCGGTAGGGCCAGTCTTTACGCAGATTCGCCAATATTTTCAGGAAGATGTGGATCGTATGTCAGAAAAACTAATGAACTTGCTTGAGCCTTGTTTAATTTTGGCTGTAGGCATTATAGTGTTAATTATGATAGTACAATTTATATTGCCATTATTCTCTTTGTATGGGAGGTTGTTATGAAAGAAAAAAATGTTATTTCTGAATTCAGATGTACAGACGATGGGTGGACATTTATGGAAACCCTGATAGTTATTGCGATTGTCCTGATTCTCACATCTATAGTGGGTTTCACAGGAATTCAGTATCTTGACAGAGCGCGGACTGCGGCAGCTCGCAGTCAAATTGATTCTTTTTCGCTTGCCCTGGAATCGTACTATATAGATTGCGGTCGTTACCCAACAGAGGAACAAGGCCTTGAAGCCCTTTGGAAAAAACCATCAATTGAGCCGAGCAGTCCTAATTGGTCAGGGCCGTATATATACAAAAAAAAACCGAATGATCCATGGGGTAACCCCTATGAATACAAGGTTCCTGGACCGGAAGGATTGCCCTTTAGCATCCGTTCTTTTGGTGCTGATGGCAGAGAAGGTGGAGAGGGAAAAAATGCAGACATTAATTCCTGGGGAGATTAAATCATCCGGCAGTACTAAACCTTCAGATGGGTTTATTATGCTGCGCGGTTTATTGGTTATGTTTATAGTAATTATCTGTTTTGCAGCAGTCATAGCATCAATGACCGTTTTATCTCGTCAGGGTTCTCGTTTACTTGAGAATGTACAACAGGAAATCAATACACGAAACAAGATTGCACTGGAAAGGATGCAGCAATGAAGCACAAACAGGGTTTACAAACTGACGCTGGGTTTACCTTAATGGAGACATTGCTGTCTGTTGCAATTATCCTTATTCTTGGCAGCCTGTTGGTCATTGCGTCTAATACTACCATACAAGGCATGTTTCAATCATCCAAAACGACAAGTACTGCGACAGCATTTACCCGCATAGATCGGCATATCCGCATCATGGCCGATGCCGTACATATTCCATATTGGGCTAATCCAATACCGTATATCGAAGCCTTTACCGCTGAATTATACCGATCCAAGACAGGAGCTTATATTAAATCGGTCAGGATAATTTCCGATCGCCACAAAGTTCCCAGGGGCATTGAAGTTGTTTATTCAGTAAACGGCTATGAAATGCAGACAACCGCATTATTTTCTTCAATTACAATAATGGATGCAATACAATGAAAAAAGATTCAGGGTATATTGAATTCAATGCGGTATTACTTCTCTTCTTTATCGTGGCAGTTATTTCAGGCGGCATATGGTATGCCAAAGCCGCAATAACCTATTCGCAAACCGACAACCATGATTTCAATACCAAATTAGCAGCCGATATTTTGCTTGACGAAATAATAGCTAAAATGCAGCCGCTACGACTATATCAATATGACGATAAAAACAATGAGGTCATTACATCCCTCTGCCGGGAATATGAAGAGTACGGACTGGAATTTACCGACATTTCCAGCGGCTATCATCTTGATTTTCTTTCCGATACAGATATGGCGGATAGCAACCTTGCAAGATATTTGTTCGCAGATAACACCGGCGCCGCTTTTACTGCATGGCGTAACATAAATGGTCTTTCTGTTTCAAAGGCTGTATGGAGGGAATTTATAAAAGAAGAAGCATGGGGAGCTTGCGTATCTTACGGCTGGCTGTACAAAAATGATACGGAATCCTTTGCCTTTCGAAATATTAGCAGATCATTCGCAATTACTGAAACCGAAAAATTATTCCCATTGGTAAATGATTTTCCCCGTATGAATGTTAACATGGTAAATCCAGACATACTCCGGCCGCTCATTATGCGAAACTCATTTAAAATTGAAAGACCAAATGAAAAAACAGATGCTTTAATCAACAGGCTTAGAAGCGGCCCGATCTTACATTCTGATATTTCGTCTATCCTAAGCATCCCTATAAACCACCCGCTAATGAGTTATTTGGGAACAAAAACATCTTTCTGGAAAATACGTTTCATCATGAACCCATCTATGGAATTGGAAGCAATTATCGCTGCAATACCGAAAAAAAACGGTAATATACAAGAAATTGAATTATACCGGCTCATTGACAGGAGTTTTTTAAATGATTGAATTCTACGATCGCACATCTTACTGGTTGTTTGTGCTCGAAATTCCCCATGTACGGGGTAAAGAACTTCTGTCGGCTGTCAAATTCAAACTGAGCAGCTTATATCCGGGAAACATTTCCGATTATAATATTCAAATTAGAAAAAACAGCACTAAAAAATGGAGCTACCTGGTCTTTGTACTTGATAAAAACACAGGAAACACGATACTTCCACTTTCACCGCTTTTTGCTCAGTATGCGTACTCACAAAAAACAGCAAATGTCCTGTATATTGGAAAACGGTGGATTGATTATGTCCGCATTGAAAACGGTGCAGTTCTGTCGTCTATTGTAAAAATCAGAACTGAATACCAGTTATCCGATGATGTCAAAAAACTGTGTGGCATAGAAACAAACTTGATAATTTACTGTGATGAAACCGACAAAAAGCTTTTAACTCCGTTTCAAGAGAACAATAATATACAGTTCCTTAACAAGAACATAGAACTAAAAAAAATTAATATACATAAAATATCATTATTTAGCGAAAAAAGCACTGTGATAAAACGACAACGTATTGTTGTTGCCGCAGCCATAATATTTTTTCTGATTTTAGGCTCACGGTTATTCTATCAACACCGCCAAAACGAGAATGAACGAAACGCCCAATTTCGATTTGAACAGGAACAACAGCAAAAAATTGATATTGAGAGACAGCGTGAAAACCAACATCTTTCGGCATTAAAACTCCGCTATCAGGAAATAATTTCTTCAAAAACCACAACACCTTTTGATATAGCTGTGGTAATTTCTGAATGTGTGGATCAACAAACCAGAATACAGTCAGCAACATTTAGCGGTAATTTTTTTCAGATTGAAGGTATAGCCAATAATTCACTTGAATTGTTAAACAAATTTGAAAAACACCGGTTAGTAAGCAGTGTCAGGTTGCACCAAGTTCACCCTACTGGCAACAGGGATACTTTTACATTAAGTGGAACTATTCTAATAGGAGTGGTGTTAATTGATGAAACACTCCCGACAAGAGATCAAATTGCCATACTGGAAAATTTGATAGCCGCAGAAATCAATTATACAGCATTAGAGACCCAATTAAGTCCTTCCGCATTTGGTGAAGCAGTGAAGGCGTTATTCACAAAATGGGGCTGTACTGCTAACAGCTACCAATTTGTGAATGATTCACAAGAAACAGAGATAGAATACTCACTCAGAGGACCAGGAATTGGCTTTTTTAACGCACTGTATGAAATAAAAACAAAATACCGTTTATGGGATGTGCGTCTGACACAGATAAGAAATTTATACCCCCGCAATATACTTGATGTTGTAATCCGTATAAAGACAGAATACTATCATCCAAAAAGTGATGATATCAACGCCGTTCCAGAGAAAATCACTAATCCCTTTCCAATTGCCAATATCAGCCGGAATTATTTTATACCTGTACCAACAATACGACCTGTAGATCCTGTAATTAGAGAACAGCCGCAGATTATAACAACACCAGCAGTAGCGCAAGGAGTTAACTGGCTTGAATATGTAGGCAGTGTAAGAGATGATGATGTCAGGTACATATATCTAAAAAATAAAAATACGGGTACAATATTGAAACTAGGAAATTTTAATGAAGGCAATATGCGATATGTTTCTGGTCCGTCCGGCAGCATTATTGTGTATATAGACGATAATATATACGAGATAAACAGGAGATAAAACACATGACAAAAAAAACAATCGGCATTTTTTTACTTTTGGGTATAATGTTATTGGCTTCTTGCCAGACTGGTAAACCAATAAAACGATTGTCCAACGAAGGTATGATGTATGCGATGATCTATGATTATGAAAATACTCCGGTAAGCGGAGTAGCAGTCTCCATAAATGAAAAAATGATTGTGGATTCTGATATACAGGGCCGGTTTATTCTGGATAAAATGAAAAAAGGCGAATATAATATCAAATTGGCAAAGAAGGGATATGAAACATTCGAAGGCCTTTTTCAATATGACCCTTTACAAGTTTTATATTTTAAGATTATAAATGCACCGCAACTGCTTGTTCTGGCGGAAACAGCATTGGATAATGCCGATTTTACCGCTGCGGAAAATTATATAGACAGGGCCTTGCTGATTGAACCAAATCGTCCCGATATATTATATTTAAAAAGCATAACCTATTATTTGCAAGCCCGAAATACGGAAGCATTGTTAATTCTGGAAAATCTAATTATGTCCGGCAATAATCATCCTTCAATATCCCAATTATTTGAACTACTAAAAAATCCTTAATGGCGGCGCCCATGGCGCGTACTCATTTTTCGTTTTCAGCGACGAGGCCCTGATATTCTGTCTTTTGGGGTACTTCGTATGGACTGATATGTGAGTCGGTAATGTTATGCGCAAATCCTTCGATGTGGCGTTTAGTTACCTGTTCAA
>Ga0123356_10001012_pt1 | contig 31239 bp, 31 predicted proteins | sample TergutEmb28metaG_2_FD_92546 | JGI IMG/M metagenome (GOLD analysis project Ga0123356, IMG submission 92546) | Embiratermes neotenicus P3 segment gut microbial communities from Petit-Saut dam, French Guiana - Emb289 P3 | ecosystem: Host-associated > Arthropoda: Insects > Digestive system > Gut ...
AATTAAGGTTCCGCCGCTTGTCTTGATAGGGTCGCGCTTCGCGCAACGATGCTACTGAAAGACTTAGTGCAACTGCCCCTTGCGCTGACCATTTCAGAATTGCACTGCAGTTTTCAATTGGCTGCTGGAATAAAAGTTGGGGTGCCCAACTTTTATTCCAGCTAACTTAGTGAGATTTTGTGCTACCATTTTTGGTTGGCAAAATGGCAGACCGAAAACAAGTAGTGTAATAGTATGACCATGCAGGAACAGAAAAAGCTACAGAGGGCTGAAACCAAACTTAAGGCTGAGGGTGCGCCCGCCGGTCTTACTGCGGCTGTAGAAACGTTCAAAAGAAAGCTCAATGCCTCTCAACAAAAGAACTGGACTTTCTTGCTCTTGTTAGTGCCAAGCTTTGTTGGGATGACAGTGTTATTCCTATTGCCCTTGCTTGATGTGGTTCGACGTTCATTTACTTTATCCATGACATCTGATTGGGTGGGGCTTTCCAATTACCAAAATGTCATCAACAATCAAGCCTTTCAGTTGGCAGCTACAAACACGTCCCTCTTTGTCCTAACAGCCATCCCTCTTTTGGTGGCATCGTCATTGTTGATAGCTCTTTTCATTAGCAAGCAACGACTATTCAAAGATATCTATAAGGCAGGTTTTCTCATACCTTTAGTTATACCTGTTGCTGCTGTAGCACTCATCTGGCAGTTGCTCTTTGATTACAGCGGCTTGCTCAATGGCATGCTTACCAGCCTCAGCTTACCTGCTCAAAATTGGCTTAACAGCTCGCTGGCGTTTTGGGTGCTGGTTGGTGGGTACCTATGGAGAAATCTGGGTTTTTGTACTATTCTCTGGCTGGCTGCACTCAGTGGAATCTCGCCAAGCTTATATGAAGCTGCAAGAATAGATGGCGCAGGGCGCTGGGAGGTATTTAGACGCATCACGCTACCGATGGTTTTGCCTGCATGCTTTACTGTTGTGGTGTTAGCGATAATTAACTCCTTCAAAATCTACCGCGAAGCCTTTTTGGTTGCTGGTAGCTACCCGCATGAGTCTATGTACACCATCCAGCACCTTTTTAATAATTGGTTTGCCTCGCTGAGCTTTGACAAGATATCAGCAGCAGCCACCTTGGTAAGCATCATCATGCTCGCCCTTGTGCTACTGCTCTATCGTGCCTGGGGCTTAAGAGAAGAGCGCTTGCGATGAGTTATAAGGAAAACAAAGCTCAAAGTATCTTTAGAGCAAAGAGCACTGGTTTACCCAAGGAATTTGCAGGCTCGCTGACGCGCCTGGTCTTACCCCTTTTTATGGGAGCCCTGGTATTTCTTTTTTGCTATCCGCTTATCTTCATCGTATCGGGCTCCTTCATGAGCGAGCTAGAGCTTAACCACCACCTGGCGGGAATGACTTCAGCGTCCGAAAGCTACGCTCAGCTGCCGCCCGTCCCCCTGTATCCCACGCTGGAGTCTTTCATAAGGCTTTTAGTGGATACGCCGGCGTTTTATCCTCTTTTCTGGAACTCGGTTGGTGTAGTAATAGCAGTGCTTGTGGGCCAGGCTCTCATAGCAATACCAGCCTCATGGGTCTTTGCTCGCTATGAGTTTCCTTTAAGGCGCACATTGTTTTTCATCTATATCGTTGCCATGATGATGCCGTTTCAGGTTATGATGCTGCCCCAGTATTTGATACTCAGCTCCTTTGGCCTCCTTGACACCTTGTTTGCCATCATCGTACCAGGAATATTTTCTGCCTTTCCTGTGTTTGTGTTAACGCATTTCTTTAGAACTATTCCGCAAAATGTAATAGATGCTGCCTACTTAGATGGCGCGGGCACACTCGCTGTGCTCTTTCGCGTGGGCATTCCTCTGGCAAAGCCAGGCATCTTTGCTATACTATTTTTAGGCTTCATTGAATATTGGAATGTGATAGAGCAGCCCCTCGTATTTATACGCGAAAAAACTGCTTGGCCACTCTCTTTGTTTTTGCCAAGCGCGGGGCTTGAGCAGGCATCCCTTGCTTTTGTAGCCGCTTTTGTCTCGTGTATACCCGCAATCTTTGCTTTTGTGTGGGGCAGGAAATATCTTGAACAGGGAATATCCTCTATGGCAAAAGGCCAGACTTGATTAGGTAGGACACATGAAAATGCAGGGCGCACATACCAAGAAGTATCTTATAGCGGTCGTAGGCTTTTTTGCTGTCATATTGATGCTTACGGTGTTGTCGCGCTCTCTTGCGAGCTTTGCAGTGGTGGAAGTTAAGACAGCAACCCCCTCAAGACAAACCATAAGCGAGCGTTTGCATGCCACGGGCACAGCCCAACAACGCCAAGAAATTGCTATCGGCACCGAGTCAGAACAGATTATCGAGAGCATCTATGTGGACACAGGAGATTATGTGGCAGCCCAAGAGCCTTTGTTTAAGGTGCGCTTAGATGAGCTGGCTCAAAAGATCACACAGCTTGAAGAAGACCGCCACCTTGTGCAATTGCGCATTGGTCTCTTGTCAAAACAAATAGAGGAAGCAAAAGCTGCTGCGTTAAATCCGCCCAGTCCCCCTAATCCCCCTAATTCACCTAATCCTCCTGATACTATTCCAAGCGAAGACAGTAATAGAGGGCAAGACCCTCCGCCTGATCAAAGTGCTCCAACTGAAGAAGGCGATGAGCCAAACCTTCAAGCAATGCAAGCAGGAGCAGCCGCTGTAAATCTTCCCAACAATGCTATGAACGGAGGCAGCAATAACGTGCAAAGCCCTCAGCCTGGCCCAGGTGTTCCAACTGCGGATACCGATGAGCTGGGTTTTCAGTTAAGCAGTGCAACCATAGAGCGCAACAGACTGGATAGGACTCTTGCGGGTTTATATGCCTTGCGCGAGGCAGGAGGAATCGTGCGTGCACCTGCCAGTGGCACGATTAGCGAGGTGCTGGCAAGAGTGGGCGACATGACCATGCAAGGTGCAGTCGTGCGCATAACAGATGGCTCGGCTGGCATGAAGCTGGTGTTTTCTGTGAGCAGCGAAGCAGCAGTTCACTTTGGGTCAAATGTGGCATTTGCTGTTATCAATGGAGCCACCAAAGAGACCATAGAAGGTGTGGAGCTGGCCTCTATTGCACAAAATCCTCTTTCTCCCACACTGATGGACATTACCTTGCATCTGCCAGAAAAGAGTGCTGCCCTCGGCGCTACTCTTGAGGTGAGCATGACCATTTCGAGCGAGACTTATGACACATGCATACCTCTCAGCGCACTGCATCAGTCATCGGGCGCACAGTATTACGTCTTTGTCTTGGACGAAGAGCGTACTGTGCTGGGAACCGAGCTGGTAGCGCGTATGGTGCACGTTAATGTGGCAGCTACGGACAATCGATGGGCAGCCGTAGATGGCTTAGGCGGTGGGCAAAAGGTGATCGTTGAGTCAGCCAAGATGCTTGCCGATACAGATCGCGTATTAGTAAACTGATGGCTATCGTGCACACAAAAAGTGAGCAGCTTGCCAAGGGACTGGCTCCTGACACTCCTCAGGTTTCCACTCGGCCTCTGGGAGGTAAGGAGTTTACAAGAAGGACTCTTGTGCTTGGCATGCTCATAGCTCTTGCGGTTGCAGGCTTGGCGGCAGCGCTTGCCAGTGCTCAAAACGCCAGCCAACTGGCAGAAACTGACCATGCTCTTACTTTTGCTTTACGAGGAGGATCTTTAGACGAAGACAAAACACAGCAGGTTTTGGAATCGAGCAAGCATGTTGAAGACGTACCCAGTTATGTGCTGTGGGAACAAAGAAACTTAGAGTATGTACACAATAATCTGCTCAACCGCGGCGCAGAGGTAAATGTTTTACTTGCAGAAGGTAACGTGGGTCTTCTCTTTGCAGGCGCATCCTTGCCACAAGGAGAAAGCCTGCTGGCAATAGCTGCTGGAGCCTCATCTGCTATTGCTGCAAGGGACACAACATCTACGCCATCTGTGGCAATAAAAGAAGGCGCAGGGCGCTACTGCATCATTGATACAAAGACTGCCCTGGCTCTTTTTGGAGATGTGGATGTTTTTGGCCTGAGCATATATTACGGAGAGGAAGACTTTACGGTTGCCGCTGTGGTTACCAGCGCACGCCCATTTTTTCTCATACGCCCCACCAAAGACACTGGGGTGGCCTTTGACATGGTAACTGTCTCAAACTTGTCTGCTCAAAGTCTCAATACCTTGAGCATGGTCTTGCTCTCTCGGCTCGGCCTGAGTGGCGAGCTGTTGGACTACACGTTGTTAAGAGATATTGCCTCTATCTTGTGCTGGCTGCCCCTCTTGCTACTTGGCAGCATCTACTTGATATTCTTGTTGCTTCAAGGATTTTCAAGAAAAAACACCTCGCGCCAACAAGTAATCTTTATGGTTGGATTTTTAGTGGGCTTTTTGGCGTTGTGCTACTTTGCTACGCAAAAAGTGCCTATACCCCGCGAGTTGATACCTTCTAAGATTTCTGACTTTAGCCTCTGGCAGCAGATATTCAGCCAAAAGGGAGCAGCGCTTGGCTTTCTTATTGACGCACCTATTTATGTGCCTCAGGCGCACTATTATGGCAGCTTCTTTTTAGCGATAGCCTTGTGTGCGCTCTCCCTTGCTTTATTCCTGGGAGCAGTGTGGCTTTTAGCGCAATTGCGTATTGAGAGCTTTATGTTTGCGCGCATAAGAGAGCAAAGAAAACTACTTGCAGAAAGTCTGAGCGCATTGCGCCGTCCTCGCCTTAAGAACTCCTCACTGATTCCTGTCAACAGCTTGCTTGACGAGCCTTTAGGCAGGCGCTCATGACACAGCTCGAACTTATAGGTATCTCCAAGTGCTTTCCTGGTAATGTCCAGGCAGTTGACGGCTTTGACCTTGCGGTGCATGAGGGCGACTTTGTTGTTTTGGTTGGGCCTTCTGGCTGCGGAAAAACTACAGCGCTTCGCATGATTGCAGGACTTGAAGACATTGATGAAGGTAGGCTTTTCATCGATGGTCAAGAGGTTACTCATGCCTCACCTAAAGAGCGCGGCATTGCCATGATTTTTCAAGACTATGCTCTCTATCCGCACCTGACGGTATATGAAAACATAGCCTTTCCTTTGCGCATGCACCGTTTTCCTAAGACGCATATCAAAGGGATGGTAGAAGAGATTGCCCACAGTTTGCACATCCATGAAGTGTTAGGTCGCAAGCCAAACGCCCTCTCTGGTGGCCAGCGCCAGCGCGTGGCAATTGCACGTGCTTTGGTACGCAAGCCCAAACTCTGCCTGATGGATGAACCCTTTTCTAACTTGGATGCACAATTGCGCGTGCAAATGCGAGATGAACTTGCTCGTATACATCGCGAGCATAACATGACCACCATATTTGTTACACATGACCAGGTAGAGGCCATGGCCTTGGGCACGCATATTGTAGTCATGAAAGATGGAGTCGTTCAACAAATTGGCTCCCCAAGGCAGCTGTACCACAATCCAGAAAACCTTTTTGTGGCATGCTTTTTTGGAATGCCAGCCATGAATACTTTGCCTGCGACTCTGAGTTATCAAGAGGGCAGCTGGAGTGCGCATATGAACTTTGATAGCGTAAATGGCGCTGAGGCTACAGGTTATGCGCTAGCACTTGACCAGGAACGCTGCCTGGCCTTGAGCTCCGAACACAATGGAGCCCAGGTAGTACTCGGCATACGCCCAGAGCACATTAAGGTAGCCACAAAACAAGACGGCAGCTTTCCTTCTCTCGTTGCCACGATTGAGCGCGTTGAGGAGTTTGGTTCGGAAAGCTTCCTCTATGCCTTGTGCAACGACACACCGCTTATTATTCGTGTGCCGCCCACTACGCAGTTTAGTGCAGGAAACTTTGCACTCTTCTCTTTTGATTCAAAGAAATGTCATCTTTTTGACGCGGAAACTGGCGTGAGTGTGCTGCATGCTATGTAATACTGGACTAGCTTAAGGGGGATACGCGTGATAAAGAGAAGACCCTGCGTTGAGCAGCACGACCTAAAGGACTGCGGTCCTGCCTGCCTTGCTTCTATTAGCCAATTCTACGGCAAGCGAGTTTCGCTCGCACATCTGCGCGAAGTTACCAAAACAGATGCAGATGGCACCAATCTCTATGGCTTGATTGAGGGAGCCCACGCACTGGGCTTTGAGGCAGAGGCCTTAGGCGGCAGCTTTGAAGAAATGCTGGAGGGAGTAGAGAGTGGAGAGGTGGCCCTTCCTTGCATAGTGCATACCGTGACCGAGGAGTACCTTCAGCACTTTGTCGTAGTGTATGCTCTGAGCAAAACGCATGCAGTTATTGCCGATCCTGCAAAAGGAAAGGAGAGAGTACGCCTTGAAAGCCTCAAGGAGCGCTGGACTGGACACATTATTGCGCTTGAGCCTTCAAAGGCGTTTGAAAAAGGAAGAACTTCTCCCTCGCTTCTGACCTTTTTTCGTGAGCTCGTCTCTCAGCAAAAGGGGCTGGCTGCATCCATACTTGTCTGCACGTTTCTGCTTGCTTTTGCCGGCATAGCCACCGCCTTTGTGTTCCAAATCATCATTGATAATATTCTTGGTATGGCAGAGGTTTTGATTCTTGATGAGCTCATGCACCGCCTTGCCTTGGTATGCCTTGCTACCATTGGGCTATATGTTTTTGGAGCTTTTCTGAGAGTTGTTCGCGGTTATGTGCTGGCGCATTTTACAAAAAGGCTCGATGTTGCCATTGTGCTGCGTTGTTACAATCATACGGTGGACTTGCCCTTTGAGTTTTTTGGCACAAGGAAGACGGGTGAGATTCTCGCACGCTTTTCTGATGCGCAGACGATCAGAGACATGCTTTCAAGTGCCACCTTTAGCGTTGTGGTTGATGGCTTTACGGTCATATTTGGGGCAATCATCATATGGATGATCTCTCCTCAGCTTGCAGTCATAGCCTTTACCATTGCAGTGATTTACATAGCGATTGCCCTTCTTTACAAAAGAAGAATCAGAAGAATCAACCAGATGGCTATGGAAAACAGCGCGCAGACGATGGCTTATTTCAAAGAGTCAGTCGATGGCATAGAAACTATCAAAGCGCTGAATATGGAAGACAGTGCAAGAAAAAAGACAGATTCTTTATTCCAGCGTCTGATTGCCACGGTCTTCAAGCAAAGTGTCATGTACAACAACCTGGGTGTGATTATTGGGGTTATCTCTTCTGTGGGCACGGTGTTGATACTCTGGCTCGGAGTACAGGGGATATTCCAGGGCGTGTTAACGCTGGGGGCTCTCATTACCTTTAATGCCTTGCTCGGCTACTTTCTCACCCCGCTCGGTAACCTCATTGATTTGCAACCGCAGTTGCAGGCAGCAGGAGTTGCTGCAAACAGGCTCAATGATATTTTGCTTGCAGAGGCAGAAGATAAACAAACAGGGCTCTGCGGCACTGACCTTAAGGGCGACATCATTGCCAAAGACGTAAGCTTTAGGTACGGCAATAGAGACCTTGTGCTCAAGGATGTATCCTTTACAATAGAACAAGGGCAAAAGGTGGCAATCGTAGGTGAGAGTGGCTCGGGTAAGACCACCTTGATGAAGCTGCTTCTCATGTTTTATGAAGCAGAGTCTGGCTCAATACTGATGAGCGGAAATGAGCTCAGCGCCATTAACAAGACTTTTTTGAGAAGGCGCGTATCCTATCTCACCCAGAATATCTTTCTTTTTTCTGACTCGATAAAAAACAACATCCTCTACGGCTCTGATGCTGATGCCATCAGTGAAGAAGAGCTTGAAAGAGTATGTAAGCTTTGCAGAGTGGATGAGTTTGTCATGCGCCTGCCACTGGGGCTTGAGACAAGGCTTGAAGAAAATGGAGCAAACCTCTCTGGTGGACAAAAACAAAGAATCGCCCTGGCGCGTGCCCTCTTAAGAAAGCCAGACATTTTGGTCTTGGATGAAGCTATGAGCAACCTGGACAGTATCACCGAGCGCGCATTGTCAAATATGATTTCGACCTTTGATACAAGCATGACCTGTATCATTATTGCCCATCGCTTAAGCACGATTGTCCAGTGCCAAAAGATACTGGTCATGGATCAAGGCCAAATCATCGAAACCGGCACCCATGAAGAGCTCATGCAAAAGCGCGGAAAGTACCATTCGTTTTGGGAAAGCCACGGAGAGTAACTGACTCACTCTACGAGGGACAGAGAGAAGTTGACAGGGCTGTAACATAAGCCCTTTTGTTAGGGCATAAAGGGTATGCTGTGAGTGTTTGTTAAACTGTATACCACTAAACAGTAACAGTGTGAGAATGTGGCGTGTTGCACCAGACGTGTCATGCGGAGGAGCGCTGGTGTAGACCACGATACCTGCAGCACCGCCCTGTAGCAAGAAGTAGGGGTTAGGAATGTTAGAACTAAAGAATCTGGTAAAGAGCTATACGACTGCGGGCTTTACTCAAAGGGCGTTAGACGACGTCTCGGTAACGCTTCGCGATAATGAGTTTTTGGCAGTGCTTGGGCCAAGCGGCTCTGGTAAGACCACCTTGCTCAATATCATAGGCGGGTTAGATCAGTATGACTCGGGAGACCTGGTCATTGATGATATCTCTACCAAGGAGTATAAAGACCGCGACTGGGACACTTACCGCAACAATCGCATTGGTTTTGTCTTTCAAAGCTACAATCTTATTCCGCACCAGAGCGTGCTCTCCAATGTTGAGCTGGCGCTTACCCTTTCTGGTGTATCTAAGTCTGAGCGGCGCGAGCGTGCTCGCGCGGCACTCACCGAGGTGGGTCTTGAAGACCACATGCTTAAGAAACCCAGCCAGCTTTCTGGTGGTCAGATGCAGCGTGTTGCCATTGCACGCGCCCTCATTAACGACCCCGAGATTTTGCTGGCCGACGAGCCTACCGGCGCCCTGGATTCCAAGACCTCGATACAGATATTGGATTTGCTCAAGAGGATTGCAACGGATCGCCTGGTGGTCATGGTTACTCACAACCCCGAGCTTGCAGACAAGTACGCAAATCGCATAATTAAGCTCTCCGACGGCAAAATTGTCGGAGACTCCAATCCGGTTGAAAGCGAAGAGCCCGCGCATGAGGCACGTGCCTCGCGCAAGGCCAAGATGAGCTTCCTTACCGCCATCTCGCTTTCGTTTAGTAATTTGATGACCAAGAAGGGTCGCACCCTCATGATGGCCTTTGCTGGTTCCATTGGCATTATTGGCATCGCGGGTATTCTCGCGCTCTCAAATGGAGTCAATAACTATATTAAGACGGTGGAAGAGGAGACCCTCTCAATATATCCGTTGGTAATAACCTCTACTGGCTTTGACATGACCTCGCTGCTTTTGGGTAGCTCGGGTAGCTCTTCTGATTCTGATGACGAGAGCGGTACATCAACCGCTGGCAGCGAGATTGAAGACCTCATGGGACCAGGCAGAGACGATGATTTGGTAGAAGAGGGGATGATAAGAGAGACCCAACTGGTTTCTTCGATGTTTGATACCGTGCAGATGAATGACTTGGCTGCGCTCAAGAAATACTTTGAGAGCCCCGAGAGCGAGATAGGCAACTACGTCAATACCATTCAGTACGAGTATGACGTGACTCCTCAGATCTTCCTTCCCCAAATTGAGCCTGAGGTTCATCAGGTGCACCCCGACACCAGCTTTACGGCGCTGGGCATGGGCTCTGGCCTTACGAGTAGCTCCATTATGAGCATGGGCATGACCACGGACGTTTTTTACGAGCTCATGAGCGACTTTGACATATACAGCGACCAGTACGAGGTCTTAGTGGGAGACTGGCCAACGGAGGCTGACGAGCTTGTATTGGTCTTAGGCAGCAGTCACAGAATCAGTGACTATCTATTGTATGCGATGGGTCTAAGGGACTATCGCGAGCTTAATCGCATGGTGGAAGCTTTCATTAATGAGGAGGCGCTGGATGCCTCGAGCGACAGACTCACTTTTTCGTATGCCGACATTATGGAGAGAGAGTTCAGGTTGGTGTATAACTCCGACTTCTTTACCTTTGATGACAACTATGATGTATGGGTTGATAGAAGGGATGATGCTGACTTCACTAAAAAACTGGTAGAAGACGGCAAGACCTTGCGCATTTCGGGCATCGTAGCAGCCATAGATCACTCCCAAAGCATGGTATTGATGCCGGGCTTGTATTATACCCAGGAGCTTATAAAGGGCATCGTTACCCACTCCAAGAATAGCGCAGTAACCAAGTATCAGCTTGCCAATCCTGCCCTCAACATCTTTACCAATTTAACCTTTGTTGAAGAGGCAAACGAAAGCTCCTCAAGAGAATTTGACATGGGCAATCTCTTCTCTCTTGACGAAGAAGTGCTTTCTGATGCGTTTGCTGTAGACACCTCTGGCCTTAATGCAATGAACTTTGGTGGCATACTGGATCCTAACGCGGTCATGTCGGCAGCGCCGCCTATGGACGTAGGCAGTGCCTTTGTGGGCTTGGGAGTCAACAGTATTTCGCCTCAAATGCAAAACGCAATGCTCAATGTTTCTTACTCGGTGATAACGACCATCATGCCCATGTACGCGGCTTGGTCTGCTACCGAAGGCACAGAGATGGATCAAGACAGCTTTAATACCTTCATGAACCTCCCCGCAACTCAGGAGTTGGTCATGGGGATCATCATCACTCACCCTGATTTTGCCAATCTTGAAGTAGGCATGCAGCTACTTATGGGGCAGATGGAGGCATCGCTTGCTGGTTATATGCAGCAGTATATGGTTACGCTGCTTGTCATCATGTCAGATCAGATAGCCTCAAATATGCAAGCTGCCATGGCAAATCTTACCGCCACTATGGCCAACTCGATGAATTTTAGCCCCGAGACCTTCATGAACGCTTTTCAGTTTAATCTCGACGAGGGCGAGCTTACTGCGCTCATGCTCTCGATGATGAGCAGGCAAGAGAGCTCTCTGGATGGCAATTTACGCAAGCTCGGATTTGCAGATTTTGACAAGCCCTTTATGATTTCGCTTTATCCCTTTGACTTTGAGGGAAAGCAGGCAATCATCGAGATTCTTGACAGTTACAATGAACGTATGGAAGCTGCTGGCGATGAAGAAAAGGTTATTACCTACACCGACATCGTAGGTGCCTTGATGAGCTCGGTTACGCAAATCATCGACATGATTTCTATGGTGCTCGTGGCCTTTGTGGCCATCTCCCTGGTGGTCTCGTCCATTATGATTGGGGTTATCACCTACATCTCGGTGCTGGAGCGCAAGAAGGAAATAGGTATTTTGCGCTCTATCGGCGCGAGCAAGGGCGATATTGCCAACGTCTTTAACGCAGAGACTTTGATCGTTGGCTTTGTGGCAGGGGTGATGGGTATTGCCATCGTGCTTCTGCTTTCCATCCCGGTTAATATCATCATCATGAATAACTTCAGCATACCCAACTTGGTTTTGCTACCCCCCGAGGCTGCACTCATCCTTATTGGCGTAAGCTGCTTCCTCACCTTTGTTGCCGGTCTTATGCCTTCGAGTGCGGCAAGCCGCAAAGACCCTGTAGAAGCACTGCGGTCGGAATAGTGTTATCATGGGACAATCCACGTAAACCGTAAGAGAGGTGCTGATTATGTCTTTGGTTACCGCCTATACCGCCGAGGAATTTGATTCCGTGATTCTCAGTTCAGACAAGCCGGTTCTTGTCGATTTTTGGGCTGGCTGGTGCGGCCCTTGCCGTGCGCTGGCTCCGATAGTTGAGCAGATTGCAGAAGAGCATGCTGATTCGCTCATCGTTGGCAAAGTTGATGTTGACTCCGAGCAGGCGCTCTCGCAAAAGTACAAGATCATGTCGATACCCTGTGTCATACTTTTTAAAGATGGCGAGCCTGTTGCCCAGAGCCTGGGTGCTGTATCAAAAGATGAGCTCTTAAGCCGTCTTTCCGAGCACCTCTAGAGATTGCAGTTGGAGGAGTCATGTGTACTGATGGTGTAAATGCCAGTCAGCTGGCTAGCGCTGTTGAGCAGATTGATGAGGCGGTGGCATTGTGTCGCCGCTGGACTCATCGCGCTTATCACCGAGTTGACGAAGCTGAGTTTGCCAAGAGCGCAAAAACACTCAAGAAAGCACAAGAGCTGCTCGATGACGTCCGCGCCTTGCTTGATGAGGCTGGAGAGCTTATCGAAAGAGAAGCTGAGGCGAGCGCCGGTATTTCTGTCAAGGCGGTATAGCATTTTATGAGCGAGCTCGTACGTTTTTCTATTGCCATGCCTGCAGATTTGCTTATGCAGTTTGACAACCTTGTGGCACGACGCGGACTTGCAAAAAATCGCTCCGAAGTCATTAGGGATCTGGTAAGAGAAAGCCTCGTGAGCGAGGAGTGGGATGATCCTGATGCAGAAATTGTGGGAACCTTGAGTCTTGTGTACTCGCACCATGCCCATGATTTGCAGAGCAAGCTCGACCACATTCAACATAGCCACCATGACAGGATTATTTCTTCGATGCATGTGCATCTTGATGCGCACAACTGCCTCGAGGTTATCGTTATGAGAGGCCAAAGCAAGCTCATTCGCACACTAGCCGAGTCAATTCTTGGGGTCAAGGGTGTCAAACACGGCAACCTCACAGCAACCACCACCGGCAAGTACCTCTGATTGGTAGAAAGGCTATGAGCGGTAGCTTTTCAGGTAATGTTTCGAGCGTCTCTTTGACAGTCTTTTTCCTACCAAGCCACACTGCGGCACCCTCAGAGAAATCAGCTCTATGATACTGAGAATCCATGTACAAGGTATTGTCCAGGGCGTAGGGTTTAGGCCATTCGTCTTTCGCCTTGCCGTAAGCCTTGAGCTTGATGGCTGGGTGTACAATGCCTCGGACGGCGTGCATATCCTTGCGCAAGGAAACCCTGAGGCTCTCAGCGAGTTTTGCCGTCGTCTAGAAGAAGACAAGCCCCCTGCTGCCATCATCAGCAGTGTTATGAGTCAGCCAGCAACTGAGCAGCCTGAACCTGGTTTTATTATTTGCTCATCAGACCCTGTGCAAGGAGAGCGCACCTTGGTGTCGCCCGACTTGGCAACCTGCGCCGACTGCTTAGAAGAGCTGCTTGATGTGGATGATCGCCGGTATTGTTACCCTTTTATAAACTGCACCAACTGTGGGCCTCGCTTTACCATTATCAACCGCCTGCCTTATGATCGCTCCTCAACTACCATGCAGCCATTTGAGATGTGTGCGCTCTGCTCTAAGGAATACCACGACCCTGCAGACCGCCGCTTTCATGCGCAGCCCGACGCTTGCTTTGACTGTGGGCCCGAGCTTGAGTTCGTTTTGGCTCAAGGAAACAAGGCGGATGCTGTATCCCAGGCTGCTATTGCTTGTGCTGCCGAGTTGCTCCTGAAAGGAGGGGTACTTGCGGTCAAGGGATTAGGTGGCTATCATCTTGTCTGCGATGCCACAAACGGGCAGGCAGTTAGCACCTTGCGCGCGCGCAAGCATCGCCCACGAAAGCCCTTTGCTGTGCTCTACCCCAATCTGGAAAGCGTGCAGCAAAGCTTTGTCGTCAGCCAGGCTGAGGCAGACTTACTTGTCAGTCCGGCTTCTCCCATCGTGTTGCTGATGCATCAAAAAGGCAAGCATTGCCAGCCGTCTGCGCCACGCGAAACCAAGCAAGGCTCCAAGCTCTCCTTAGACCCCTTGGTAAGGGGAGAGCTGCAAGAAGTTGGCGTGATGTTGCCAGCTACGCCTGTGCAGCATCTCTTGATACAGGCAGTTGGCAGACCGCTGGTGATGACCTCTGGAAACCTGAGCGAGGAGCCAATAATTGGTGATGACCACCTTGCAAAGTCTTTGCTCTCTGTGGTGGCCGATGCCTTTCTCATTAACAACCGAGAGATAGTGTCGCGCTATGACGACAGTGTCTTGCGAGTTCTCAAGCAGCCTTTCTCAGGCAGGCAGTTTGTTCGTCGCGCGAGGGGCTTTGCTCCCTTGCCGCTGACTCTCCCTCTTTGTTTATCTGCCAATCAGACGATTCTGGCAGTTGGCCCCCAACAAAAGAGCAGCTTTTGTTTGTCTAACAAGAGCCAGGCCTTTATGTCACAGCATCTGGGTGATCTTAATACTGTTAGTGCGTTTAACAATTATCTTGCTACCCTGGAGCTCTATCAACAGCTCTTCACTCTAAGGCCTGCGCTCATGGCCTGTGACATGCATCCAGCTTACATGAGCACCGAGTGGGCAAAGGAGCAAGCCGCAAAGCAGGATGTACCCCTCTTAGAGGTGCAGCACCACCATGCTCATATTGCAGCTGCATTGGCAGAGAATTTTGCCAACCTCGCACCGGCAGACAGACACGGCAACTATGAGGTTATTGGTATGGCGCTTGATGGCACGGGCTATGGCACCGATGGCAGCATCTGGGGAGGTGAGCTGCTCATAGCCTCATTAAGCTCCTTTAAGCGCCTTGCTCATCTAGAGCCCTTCAGGCTTCCTGGCGGCGAACAGGCTATCAGGCACCCCCTGCGCGCTGCTTACGCGCTCTTGATGCACCATGGGCTTACTGATCATCCGGCAGCAAAGGCGGTAAGAGACAGGCTCGGTCAAAACAATCTGGAGCTTATTGAGCGTATGGTTGAACAAAGCATCAATGCTCCGTGGACCTCATCTGCGGGCAGGCTGTTTGATGCGGCAAGCGCTCTTTTGGGAGTGTGTGATGAAGCCAGCTACGAAGGCGAGCCAGCTATCTTGCTTGAGGCAGCCCTATTGGGCGGTGGCGATGAGCCACTGCGAAAAACTGCGCAGCCTTCAACTTGCGACAATATCATTGCCACAGGCCAAATCATCCAAACTCTTCTTGATGGTATGCTGGCTGGCAAGACTACCGCAGAGTTGGCGCAATACTTTCATGAGGCTTTGCTCAACGCCTTTGTTGATGCTGCGATTTTAGCTCGCAAACAAAGCGCCATAAAGATCGTAGCTCTTTCGGGAGGAGTGTTTAATAATCGCTTTATGGCAACCCATATGCCACGACTGCTGCAAAATGAAGGTTTTATTGTGCTCACTCATCAAGAGCTACCTCCCAATGACGGCTGTATTTCGTATGGTCAGGCGGTTGTAGCCTTAGCACAGCTTGCTGCACGTGATAAAATGCCTCCATGTGTTTAGCGATACCAGCCAAAATTGAGTCAATAGACGAAACCAGAACTGCCCAAGTGAGCGTTCTTGGTGTGACGCGCGTGGTGGCGCTTGATCTTGTTCCCCATGCAGCGGTGGGCAGCTATGTGCTTGTCCACGCTGGCTATGCTATAGAGGTGGTTGACGAGACTATAGCGCAAGAGACCTTGGATCTCATTGCGGAGTTTCCCGAGCTGGCGCAGGGAGTCTGAGCCCAGAGCGCTGCCATGAACATGAATCTCCTCAACAAATTCAAGGATCCAGAGCTGTTGCGAGGGCTTTTGGAGCGCATGCTCCTTCTTGCACACAAGATACAAGAAAGGCGAGGAGAGCAACCTCTTTGCCTCATGGAGGTGTGTGGTACGCACACGGTTGCGATAGCAAAATGCGGCCTCAAAAGCGTATTGCCCCCAGCCATCAAGCTCATCAGCGGCCCTGGTTGTCCAGTGTGCGTCACCGCTCACGTTGATATTGATCGCATCATTGCAGCCACTCGCGTGCCGCAGGCAACCATCATGACCTTTGGTGATATGATGCGCGTGCCCGGCTCGAGCACCAGCCTGGAGGCGCGTAGGGCAGAGGGCGCACGTATAGAGGTGGTATATTCGCCCCTTGATGCCTTAAGCAGAGCCCTCAAGCACCCCAAGCAGCAAATAATCTTTGTGGCAGTGGGCTTTGAGACCACCACACCCCTGATTGCGGCAACGCTTAAGCGAGCCAAAGCTGCTGGTGCAGAAAACTTTTCCATCCTTACTGTACACAAGCGGGTTACCCCAGCGCTTAGCGCATTAGCGAGCGACCCAAGCCTTGCGATAGATGGACTCATTTTGCCTGGTCATGTGAGCACCATCATTGGCACCAAGCCCTATGGGGTTTTGGCTGAGCAATTCGGCATGCCTTCGGTGATAGCCGGATTTGATCCGGTGGATCTTCTTTTGGCCCTCGTGCAGCTACTTGAGGGCATAGAGGGCTCTCGAACAGAGCTGGTAAATGCCTATGGGCGAGCCGTGCACGAGCAGGGAAATGCAGAGGCCTGTGCCCTCATTGATGAGGTATTTGAAGTGAGCGATGCAGTGTGGCGCGGTTTAGGTGTTATTTGCGAGTCGGGGCATGTGCTCAACCAGGCCTATGACAGTTTTGATGCAGGCAAGCGTTTTGACCTCCCGAGCCTTACTGAGCCTACCAAAGAGCCAAAAGGCTGTAGTTGCGGAGATATCTTGCGAGGCATTATGACTCCAAATGACTGTCTTCTTTTTGGTACAGCCTGCACTCCCACACATCCCATAGGGCCTTGCATGGTGTCAAGCGAGGGCAGTTGCGCGGCCTACTATAAGTACCAGATAGGGGAGCGGGCATGAAGCAACGAGGATTAAGGCAGGGAGCACATGAGCGATAGAATAACCATGGCACACGGAAGCGGCGGTACACAGATGCAAGAACTGGTTGAGCAAGCCTTTACCAGTATCTACGGCAATGCCTTGCTGCTTACGGGCGATGACGCTGCGGTCTTACAGCCTGAGGAGTTGCAGGCTTCAGGCGCGCGCCTTGCGTTTTCTACCGACAGCTACGTGGTGACTCCTCCTGTATTTCCTGGCGGCGACATAGGCCGCCTTGCCGTTTGTGGCACGGTTAATGACTTGGCTACCAGTGGCGCCAGGCCTCTTTATCTCTCCCTTGGTTTTATCTTGGAAGAAGGGTTTTTGCTTGCCGAGCTTAAGCGCATTGTTGCCAGTATTGCTACAGCTGCTGAGCAGGCCGGAGTGCTGGTGGTGACCGGCGACACCAAGGTCGTTGAGCAAGGCAAAGGAGATGGCATCTATATTAATAGCAGCGGTGTGGGCGTTGTTGCTCCAGGCGTAGAGCTCGGTGGGCGCAATTGCAAGCCAGGCGATATTATTGTGTGTTCGGGAAGCCTGGGAGATCACGGCATTGCAATAATGTCGATGCGTGAAGGACTCAATTTTGAAGCTCCCTTGCAAAGTGACGCTGCACCTCTTGATAAGCTTACGAGTGCCGTGCTTGCTGCCGCGCCTCATACTCGCTGCTTTCGCGATCCAACGCGCGGCGGTCTTGCCTCGACCCTTACTGAACTTGCGCGTCAAAGCTGCACCTGCATGCTGGTAGAAGAGGATAAGGTGCCCATAAAAGACGCAGTGCGAGGTGCCGCTGACATGCTCGGTTATGATGTATTTCACTTGGCAAATGAAGGTAAGATGATTGCGGTGGTGCCCGAGGAGGAAGCTGCTGCTGCACTCCTAGCCATGCAACAAAGTCCTTACGGATCGGACGCTGCCCTCATTGGTACTGTGGTGAGTGTGGAGCACCCCGAGCTTCCTCGATCTCATAAACACCAGGTCTATGTGCGCACCTCTCTTGGCACCTTGCGGGTCATGGACGTATTAAGCGGCGAACAGCTGCCTCGAATCTGCTAAGGAGCCAGGATGAACAACGAGGCGTCTGCCAAGGCAAGCGGATTGGGTGCTTTGGACTTTACATCGCTGAGGGCAGAGGCCTTGGAGGATTGGTTGCCCTATATGTTTGGCAATCGCTTTGCGAGCATCCTCGCACTCAAGGGTGAGCCTGGAGAGGCAGAAAGGAGAGGACAGCCCTTCTTTGGCGCAGACAGCCAGGCATTAGAAAGCGCCCTGGTGGCGCTGGGATGGGAAACCAACAGCTGGTGCGGTATTGCACTGACACTTGCCAATCAAGAAACAATGCACGCTGAAGAACTGCGCTTATTGATTGAAACGATTGACCCTTCTGCGCTGCTCGCCTTGGATAATCTAGCCATCGAGGCACTTCAAGAGAGCTATGGTATCGATCTGATGCCTCGTATCCCCAAGCCAGGCGCAAAGACCATGCTACTCGGCAGATCACTGGTTTTTGTAGACGGGTTTGAAGCGGCGCTTGCCTCTTACAAAGAAGAGGCAAAACGCCGTGTGTGGCAAGAGCTTAAGGCGCTCAAAGCCTAGGGAGGTAGTGACTAATCGTCACTTCCCTAGTCTTCCTCAATTTCTTCGATTGCGCCCATGGGGCACTCTTCCATGCAGTCGCCACAGGCATCGCAGGGATCCTCGTTTACAGCAGATGCAGCATTGTTAACGATGTCTAAGACACCCTGCTCGCAAGCATCTACACAGATACCACAGGCAGAGCATTCATCGGCATTGATTATCGGACGTGGCATAGTAGCTCCTCTCGATGTAAAAATAACATCTTTTTTCTGGCTTGAGCGCAATATACCACTGCGGTATAAGCCCCTAGCACTTCTCTAGTACCTACATTAACACGGAAAGCCATTATTGCAATTACATTTATTGGCTTGCCATCTTGCTCGCGTGAATATACATAAAAGAATCATCCTGCGCAAGTGTGAATTATTTACAACCGCTAAACGGTTAAAATTTTACTTAGATTTGACCATAATCAAAGTAAGTGTACAATACAATCCTTATAGTTATCTGGGTACAGGTTGATTCATAACCTCGGGGATGCTTCGTCTTCTCAAGTTCCCTTTGAATTGAATGAAAGCTGCGGATAACAGAATTCCGCGCGAAAGGAGCAAGTAATTATGGCTATCAAGATTGGTATTAATGGATTTGGGCGTATTGGCCGCTTGGTGTTTAGAGCGATGGTTGATGACCCAGCATTTGAGATTGTTGCAATAAATGATTTGACTGATGCCGCCACGCTTGCGCATCTGCTCAAGTATGACAGTGTGCACGGCAAGTTTGCAGGAACCGTAGCGGTTGACGGAAGCGACATTGTGGTCAATGGTGCACGCGTGGTTGTCTGCTCTGAGCGCGAGCCCGGCAAGTTGCCGTGGGGCGAGCACGGGGTAGAGCTGGTTGTTGAGTCAACCGGCTTCTTTACCGATGCAAACCAGGCGCGCGCCCACATTGACGAAGCGGGAGCCAAGCGTGTTATTATCTCCGCACCAGCAAAGAATGAGGACTTTACGGTAGTTCTTGGGGTTAATGATGATGACCTTGATGCATCAAAGCATTTTGTGGTGAGCAATGCATCGTGCACGACAAACTGCCTTGCACCCTTTGCCAAGGTGCTCCATGACAACTTTGGTCTTAAGAGCGGCTTTATGAACACGATTCATGCCTACACCTGCGACCAGAACATTTTAGATCAAGCACATAAGGATTTGCGCCGTTCTCGTGCTGCTGTGCTTTCGATTATTCCTACTTCCACTGGTGCCGCCAAGGCTATTGGGCTTGTTATGCCCGAGATGCAAGGACGTCTTGATGGTATGTCGATGCGTGTTCCAACGCCAGATGGCTCTGTAGTAGACCTGGTATGTGAGCTTGAGACTCCGGTAACCAAAGAAGACATCAATGCTGCCATGAAGGCTGCTGCGGAAGGTTCGCTCAAGGGCATTCTTGAGTATTGTGAAGACCCCATCGTTTCTGTTGACGTTGTTGGCAATCCTGCCTCGTCCATTTTCGATTCGCTTCAGACGATGGTCATGGGCGGCAAGGGAACCTTTGTAAAGTGCGTTAGCTGGTACGATAACGAGTGGGCCTACAGCTGCCGTGTAGCCGACCTTGCAAAGCTGCTGTGTAAATAGTAAGAGCTTGCGACACAGTATTCTGCTGGTAAGAATTGGCTGTAATTGCCAAGAGCCAACAAGACCGGTAAAAAACTTGCAGGAATTACCAGGAATTACCAGGAACTTCTAGGAACTTCTAGGAACTTGCAGCATAAAACGCTTGAACAAGCGGTCAAAATGTAAAACTCCTTCGCCAAGGGCGGGGGAGTTTTGATTTTGTTAAGAAGTAGTTTAGTGAATTATGTATTGGTTAAGATACAAGCATGTGCCAGTTAAGGTCGCTCTGTCATGCTGGATACCTTAGAAAAGTTCTCCAACAGAACGGAAGTGACCAAGTGGCAAAAATGAGAAAGATCAGCTCAGCAAAAAGACGTTTGGTTTTAGCGATTCTTGCAGGCACCGTTGCAGCGGGACTGATGTTTGTCTATGTGAGTAACATAGAAGAGCAGGCTCGCTCTGCGCACAGAGCAGCCATCGAAGAGTATGGAGGCGCTCGTGCAGAAGTATTGGTGGCGACACGCGATATTCTCTCTGGCGAGGAGCTGAGCTCAGAAAACACCACCATAATGCCTTGGTTGGCCAGTCTCTTGCCCAAAGGCTCAATCACTGATCCAAGCGATGCCTACGGTATGACGGTGGCAATGCCCATATGGAGCAATGAGCCCATACTATTTGTCAAGCTAGGCGGAAGAGATGAGCTCATTCAGGTTCCCGATGGTCTTACCGCAGTCAGCATACCTCTTCGCGATGACATGGCAGTGGGCGGCTCGCTCTTACCAGGAAGCTCAGTGGACGTGTACGCCATCGGAGCAGCCAAGGTTAATTTGGTGCTGGCAGATGTACTCGTACTTGAAGCCTCTAATGGTGTGGGAGCGCAGCAGTCTGGCGGCAGCGATCAAGCGGGCGTGGTATTAGGAGGGTCTGCGAGAGCAGCTCTCAAGTGGGTCACGTTGGCGGTCAAAGACGAAACCGTAACTGAGCTTTTGCACGCTGCCCGTGATAATACACTCTGTTTGACCCTGCCGGGACAAAATGCGGGAGCATCGATGATGCACTTACTCGATGAGGCATCTGAACTGTCCTACGACGATACGAACGCCTTAGATACCCTGAGAGCAGGAGGGCTGGACTGATGAGCTTTCAAAACCACGCCCTGCAGGACACTGAACTTGTTGCCTATGGATTTTTATCCGAAGCTGATAGTTGTACGCAGTTAATGCACAATAAATATATTCAGCTTTTTCATAGTGCATACGATGCACGTAGGGTGCTGGCCTGCGCTAGCTCCGAAGTTCAGGTGGTAGTTTGTGATAGGTCAAATAAGGCTCAGTCTGGTGATGCTGAGGTTTCGCCCCTTAACTTGGTTGCAGCGCTTTGCAGAGATAATCCTCTGCGTGACATATACATGGAAAAGCTCCAGCCAGAGAGGCTCTTTATTTCGCGTGCGCAGGCAGCAGGAGCCCGGGGTGTGATCAACAGCGAAGAAGCTGAGCGCTTGTTGGGTGTGCCAGCCATTGTAGTTGAACCTGCCACAGCATTGCCACCGGTTTCTATCAGCCCAGTAGCTTGCCCAGCATCTTCAGCCCCACCAGTATCACCTGCCCCATCTGTTTGCCCAGTCTTAAATACTTGTTCGGCCTCAACTGCCCCCTTTGATCTTGCCCACTCTGAGGCCAATAAGCCATCAATAGTCTTGCCAGATATTGCGTGGCTGGAGCAAGTGTTGGAGCTTGAAGAACTTGATGAAGCGCCCTTGCGCGCTGGACAGGCATTGCTCGAAAGAGAACCAATCCTGAGTGCTGAGTCCATACAATTACATAAGCCAAGCCCTACGCCACAAGCGGCTGACAAGCCTGAAGATACTGACGGCGCCATTGTAGCGGCCTTTGTGTCTGGACGCGGCGGAGTTGGAAAATCAAGCCTCACGGTGCTTACGGCTTTTGAACTCTGGAAGATGGGGTCACGCGTTGTCATGCTCGACTTGGATCTGCAATTTGGTGATATCAGCGTACTGGCTGGAAACGAACCAGAAAGCCGTATCCAACGCCTGACCATTGAGCAGCTCTGTGAGAATCGTATGAGTGTTCCTGTTTTGGACGAAGCCCTCTTGCTCCTTGAAGCACCCGCACGTCCAGAGGCAGCCGAGGAACTGGTGAGCCAAATACCTCAGCTGCTGGATGCCCTGAGAGCAGTATCTGACATTGTGCTTATCAATACCTCTTGCTTATGGAATGAGGCAGCAGCAGTGCTTGCGTCAAGAGTTGACAAAATTGTCATCTGCATGGATCAACGAGCCACTTCGATTTCTGCTGCACGTCAGGTGGTTGATCTTTGTGTTCGCTTGCAAGTTCCCTCAACACAGCTCTACTATCTACTCAATCGCAGTGCGCGCAACGCTGCCATCACCAGCATTGATGCCTCGCTAGCCATGGGCGGTGTTGAGGTCATGACTATTGCAGAGGGCGGTTCGGACATAGACGAACTGCTTTCGCTGGGTTGCCCGCTAGAGGCACTGAGTGCGCAGAGCGCTCTCAGGCAGTCTGTGCATGATTTAGGCATCTGTCTTCTTACCCAGCCTGGAGCAGGCATTGGCTTTAGAGGTGAACGACGATGAGCTTGCAAAGCTACATGCACCGTCTCGAGCCAAGATGCAAGGATGACATTGTTGCTGCGGGAGACCGCAGATTAGCACTTGCCTTGCGAGAGGCTCTCTTTAGACGCCTGCCAAGCGAGCGCATAGCAGAACTACTGATAGAAAATGCTACGCGCGCACGCCTTGAAGTACTCTCAGTCTTGAAAATTGTTGCCCAACTCGAAGACTTTGCACTTTTGGATGACCACAAGCGTCAGCTCTTGATTGAAGATGTTGCCAATGCCGTACTTGGACTGGGTCCTCTAGAGCAACTGCTTGCAGAGTCAGATGTAACTGAGATTATGGTCAATGGTCATCGAAAGCTATTCTTTGAGCGTTTTGGCTGCATCCACCCAAGCGAAGTCTGTTTTAACGACGATCAACAGTTGCGCATGGTTATCGACAGGATTCTTGGACCGCTCGGCAGGCGTGTTGATGAACAGAGCCCTCTGGTTTCTGCCCGGCTTTCAGAAGGACATAGGGTCAACGTAGTTATACCGCCGCTCTCTTTAGACGGCCCCATCTTGACCATCCGTAAGTTCAGAGAAGAGGTATTTTCTTTGAGCGAGCTGGTAGAGCTTGACAGCCTGGACAGCGCCGGTGCCTGCTTTTTGCGCCTTGCTGTGCTGGCACGCAAGAACATGGCTGTAAGCGGCGGCACCGGAAGCGGCAAGACCACGCTGCTCAACGCACTCTCTCTTGAGATACCAGCGGGTGAGAGAATCATCACCATAGAAGATGCGGCGGAGTTGCGCTTTAACATGCACCCGCACGTGGTACGCCTCGAATCACGCGCTCGTAGCGCCGAGGGTACTGGAGAAGTGACTATACGCGACTTGGTCATCAACGCTCTGCGCATGCGGCCAGACAGAATAATCGTAGGCGAATGCCGTAGTGGCGAAACACTTGACATGCTGCAGGCCATGAATACGGGTCATGACGGCTCCCTTACCACCTTGCATGCCAACTCTCCCGATGAGGTGGCTACTCGCCTTACCATGATGGCGCGTTATGCCATGGACCTGCCCGTAGCGGTCATAGAAGAGCAAATAGCCTCTGCTCTCGACCTGGTTGTACAAGTTGACAGACTGCCTTCAGGGGCTCGCAGAGTTACCGGCATATGCCAGGTAGCCAGGGCAGCAGACGGCGGGGTACAAATGGAACACCTGGCTCAGTGGGATACACGTACTCAGTGTTATGTCTGGCACCAGGCACCGCAGTGGCTCAGTGATGTAGACAGTACAGGCATCATCAGTCCCGAGGAGGTGAAGGCATGGTTGGATCTGGCTGGATTATCATAGGATTATGCATTCTACTTGCTGGTCTTGCTGCATTCCTTTTTGTACCCCTGCTTGTTGATAGCGCCTTAGGCGTGCGCCGGCTCGTTATGATTCGTGGAAGCTTAATGGGAGACAGTCAAAGCAGTTTCTTTGAATTACTCCTTGGAGATCTCTGCACTAACGGTGTAGCCCTCACACGCCTACCCGCACGTTACCTGGGCATGCTCAGCGCTTTTGTGAAGGTAGCAGATAATGCGTTCTTTATGCTGGCAACCCGTATTCCCGGCTGCAAGCAAAGGGCGATAAGCGAGACACTCGTGCTTCTTTGTTTACTCTGCGGATTGGCCATCTTTGTTTTGACACAACAATTTCTTGTGGCACTTGTTGCCTTGCTTTTGCCTCTTGCACTGGTGCACACCCAGGCTCAAAAGTATAAACGCGAGAGACAAAGCCTGCTCAGAGAACAGCTGCCCGATGCGCTTCGTGGTCTTGGAATGTGTTTCATGGCGGGCCTCAGTCTTGAGCAGGCTTTTGCGCAAACTGCTCAAGAGTGCCAAGAACCATTGCAGCGCGAGATGCAAAAGGCTGTGGATGATCTTCACACAGGCTCCTCAGTTATGGAGTCGCTGGCGCGCCTTGATAATCGCCTTGCTATGGACGAGATGCGCTTTGTATCGGTTGCCCTAGAGATTCAACATCGCACCGGAGGGAGTATGCGTGAGGTGCTGGACTGCGCCGCTGACTCCATGCTGGCAAGCTTTGACCTCAGTCGCTCTTTGGAAGTGCAGACTGCACAGGCAAAAATGTCCGCGCGTATTGTAAGTATGCTGCCCGTTGGTTTGGTGGTTGTGCTTTCCCTCACCATGGAAGGTTACCTGGCTTCGTTCTTTTCCAGCGCAGCTGGCTTTGCGCTCCTGCTGTGTGCTGTGGCCATGCAGGTAGCTGGCATTTTTGCAATCCGCAAGATCCTCGGAATAGATTTAGGGTGAGAGCAATGGTATTACTCAGCATGGTATTAACAGGATGCGCTACTGCGCTACTGTGCTTTCTTTTCATGCAATGGCAGCAAAGAAGACTTCAGCGCAGCACGATAAAAAAGCGATTTTTAGATGTGGGCTCATTGCGCAAGGATCAAGGGCATATAGAGAGGCTGCCCTTTGTCGGAAGTGCTCTCAAAGAAAAACAGCAAAAACGTCTCATCCACCAATGTGAGGCCGAGCTACCCCGTATGCTTGACATCATTGCCATGGGCATGAACGCCGGCCTGAGCTTTGATGCATCATTTGGGCTGTATACGTACCGATTTGAGACTACGCTGGCCTTACTTTGCCGTGAGCGATTTGAGCTCTGGGAACGAGGACTCATCAGTCGCAGCGATGGGCTCGATCAAATAGCATCCAAGGTCAATATCACCCTCTTTGATCGTTTCTGTCGAACGGCCTCACGATCGATACGTTATGGCATTCCCATGGCACCACTCATTAGAGAGTACGCAGAGCAGGCGCGCAAGGAATACCGCAACAAACAAAAGGAACTGGTTCTTAAAGCCCCGGTCAAGATGCTCATTCCTACCGGAGTATTGATTTTGCCCGCCATGATGATGTTGGTTATCGGGCCCATCGTTTTGGATGTTACAGGAAGGATGGTTTGAGAAGTATGAATTGCCTCTGGGGTGAGGGTTTAGTTACAAGAAAAGGCTTTTGAGCAAATAGGCTGCTCAGTAATCGAGATGAGCTCCCAAGGGAGCCAGAAAGGAAAGAGGAATGATGAAAAACAGAATCAAGAAATTGGAAGAAAGCTGCTTGCGCTGGGTTTTGGCGGTGGGTACTGTCATGATATGCACATGCAGGCGCCTGCGCTATGAGGAAAAAGGGCAGGGTACGACAGAGTATGCAATATTGGTTGGTGTGCTGGTGGTAATAGCCATCATTGCAGTAGTTGCCTTTAGAGAAAACCTCCAGTCACTTTGGGAGAGCATCTCTTCGAGTATTAATTCTCTCTAGTAGCATGAAGCTGAGGTTAGCGCTTTGCTGTGTGTTAGTGGCGGTGGCAGCATGCTTGTGCTGGATTCTGTTTGCTTTTGAGCAGAAAGAGGACAGACAAGAGCTGCCAACCCCGCCAACGGTTGCCTACGCAAGTGAGGTAGAGACCCCTATGCGAGAGGTGAGTAGTTTTGCTGTAAGGCCACCCTTTCCCTTTGCGCAGGTAGAGCGTGTTGACGAATATCGCCATGCAGAGACCTTGGAGAGTTGGCGACTCATTAGTGAGCTTTCTTGTTCGGACTATGCTTTGGCGGTGCTTGAGTACCTGCATTCGCAAGGACTTGAGTTGCTCGAGGCCGGCTACATGGATCTTTCCGGTCAGAGCTGGGGCTGTGTATTCAAGGGCGCCAATAATGAATCCTTTTCGGTGATTCTTATGCCCGAGCGCCCTTTGAGCCCTCGCTCCGACACGAATCGACTAGTGGTTAACATTCTCCATTATTTGCAGCCAGAGGATTTCTCATGAAGCGTCAAGCAGCAAAGTGCGCAGCTTTTGGGAGGAAGCATGATCGGAGGAAACAAAGCCTCAAGTGCTGTTTTTGTAACAGCAGAGCCTCCGAGGGTCAGGCAACCGTTGAGTATCTCGTTGTGGGCACCGTGCTCATTGTCGTCATAGTGGCGCTTGCGGTTTTGTCTGGTCGCTTGCAAGAAGGACTTTTTGTACAGCATGCGGCCGATAGTGCATCTCATGCCATAACTACCAATACTGCAGGTTCTATGGGAGATGTGCTGCTTTATTGAATACGGAAAGGATTACTGCATCGACACTAAGGGCTTTGAGCGGCAGTCTTGCAGCCTGCCCGTAGTGATTATAGTCGAGGCTTCAATAACTGTGATAAACATCGATGAGAGGATGGTGGGCCATGCAAGGTATTACCTGGGCGCGTAACAAAAAAGGGCAGACGACGGTCGAGGCTGCTTACTTGATTCCTGTCTTATTACTGCTGATACTTCTTCTTCTTCAGCCCATGATACTGCTTTACAACCGTATGGTAATGGAAAATGCAGCTGCTGAGGGCTGTCGCTTGTTGGTAACAGCAACGGCGCAAGGCGCATACAGCCAGGCTAAACACGAGGGGTATATTCAGCGTCGACTTGCTGCTATTCCCCCTGTGGATATCTTTCATGTGCACGGTAGCAGCTGTTCATGGGAAATCGTCTTAGAGGGCAACGAATACTCTTCCGAAGTGAGTGTAAGCATTGTTAACCAGGTTAGACCTCTGCCTCTCGTTGGATGGGGTGCAAATCTTCTTGGGCTTACTAATGAAAACAACAACTATGTTCAGGAGGTTGTTGTGACGATGCCCACACAACCTTCTTGGGTTGAGACAAATGGCGGCAATGATCCTACTGGATGGGTGCAAAACTACGAATGAACAGTGTTTTGGAGGAAACAATGAACAAAGGTCCTTTTATAGCTAAAGATGGTGGTTTTACTACGGTGGGGGTTGCGGTTGCCCTTATGCTGGTTGTTGCACTCCTTTTTTCTGCAGCCCAGGTAAAGTGGGTGCAAAGTCACAGTGCAGATATTCAATACGTGGCAGATGCGGGAGCCTTGGCCGGAGGAAACGTGGTAGGCGAATACCTCGTTGTTGCGCGCATTGCAGATGCGGTCATTTTGTCCTTAAGTATCTTAGGTATGGCTACCTACGGAATTGCGATAGTGGTGAGCTGCATCCCCTATGCGCAATCAGTAGGAGCCGAATTGATGCAGTTTGGCACTAAGGTATTTAAAGCACGAGATACCTGCGCTCGAACTGCGGCCACCGCTCTCAACAAACTGCAAGCCGCCTTACCTTTCCTCATAGCCATTAAGGCTGCTGCGGCCATTGAGGCAAACGCCTGCATCAGCGGTACCACCTCATATTACCGTGGTCTGGCGCTCCCCCTGCCTTTGCAGGGAGAAGACAGCTCGTTTCCCAATGTTGATGCTGCAGCGCAGAGCAATCAGGAATTGTCTGAGCAAAACACAAAAACTTCTGAGTATACGGATGCAGCGCAACAAGCTCATGACAGAATGAATCAGGCCAAGATGAATGCCTATCTTGCCGACTGTGGCAATAATCCCAGTTATTGTATGTATGAGCGTGCAGGCTGGCTGGCAAAACTGAGTGGCAGCCAAAACCCCTACTTTTCCTCGGTTGACACCTGGCTCTTTGACTATGCCTATGCGAGGGCAGAGGCATATTACGCCAAGCGTCTTGCTATTGAGGCTCCAGCGAATCAAGCGCTTGATGAGCTTATACGCTCTTTTTGTAGAGAGCGCCTCTACAGCTATGCTGTAGAAGAGCTGAAGACCGGCTGGTGCAATACCTTGCCTAATGGCACACTGAGCGCCAGCTTTCCGCTGCTTCCAACCAATACTGCACAAATGATGCAAACCAGACTCTACACCGAGCAAGTGTATCCAGTCTGTTCAAATGGTGCTTTGCATGGGCATAGAGCCTGCCCAGCCTACCAAGACGCAGGCGGCGGCGGTGTTGGCTCAGTGGCAGCTTTGGATGCTGGTTCGTATGTATACTGTGCAACCTGTGGATTCAGGGCTTCAACTATCGGTAGGGTTGCATCAGCATCTTCTCATATAAACAATGGCTTTGAGTATCACTATCGTATTGCTGCCGAGGAGGCAGGGCGCTATCAGGCAGCCTCAGAAGACTACAATCGTGAGACCAAGGCTGCCGAGGATTCCGCAAGGGAGAGCTTTGATATTTTTGAGGAAGCCATGAAGGCGCTCAAGACCAAACGCCTCAAGCCTCAGCCGCCAGGTCGCAATGGAGTCATTGCAATTGTGGTGGATATGCAGTCTCACAGCATTCCAGCGGGTTTTTCCAACCCAGCGGTGAGCACAGATGCGCAGGTTAAGCCTCGTGTAGCTATTTCTGCAGCAGCGCTGGCAGAAGAAAAAGCAGAGTACGGAGCCAACATTCTTGCGTCATTTCTCGACAAAGCAAAAGCCGAGGCCGAGCAGTCTTCTTTCGCCCTCGGCGCCCTTGGTGTCTTTGATGGCATTTTGGATATTTGGGGCTCTGCTCTATTGGTATACAGCCGCGGTGGCGATGCTATCAGCGAGGGGCTGGTTGCTTTTTTGGATTCCATCCCCTTGGTCAAGTCCACGCCTCTTTCTCGTTGGGCAAAGACTGCCCTCGACGAAACCATAAAAGCTCTTGGTTTAGAAGGGGCAGACCTGGATACGCCCAGGCCGCTACTCGTCAATAGCATGCACGTGCTTCGCACCAGCGATGCAGCTCCCGTTGTTGCGCTGCGTTCGGCCAAGGAGATGTATTCGGGTCTTGCGGGCTCAGGAAGCACAACACTGGGAGGGGCTTTAATAGAGGGTCTCACTGGGATGCTTGCAGACAAAGGGACTGAGTTATTAGAGAGCGAGTTTACGCTCTATGAGATTTCTTTTGGAGATGCCTCTGGTCTACCTCGGATTCCCATTACCTTGCGCCTGCCGGATAACATGGCAGAGCAAGGGCGCACGGCAATCGACAATCTTGCCGGCAGCACCAATGCACTTTTGGGCGGAGGTGGCAGTAATGCAGTTTGGAGATAAGGCGTGTAAGCTCAGGCTGAGGCTCCTAGGCATGAAGCTCTATCGTTGCATGCAAACTCAAATACAAAAACACTCTAGCTTTGGCAGGCTGAGGCAAATGGCTCGTGACAAGAATGGTGGGCAAATGACGGTTGAGCTGGCAGTATGCATACCGGTAATACTTGCTCTCGTTGGCGTCTCGCTTAATGTGCTGGGCTACCTTAATGTCTGCGCATGGTTTGATCGCGTTGCCGCAGATGCAGTACGCAGTCAGGCAAGCTCTCCTGGATACGGACAAGAGGGCTCTGCACTTGCAGCGAGTCGAATACGAAGCGTGATAGAAAGCTCCTTAGAAGCCAGTGATACTGGCGGATTTGACTATAAAATAACGGTGAACGCAACATCGGTGGGCTTTGGTGGAGAGAGAGCCGGCACGGGCGAGGGGCTCAGCTTTTCTCTTTTGAGCAGGCTGGAGCGATACGACTGTACAATCACCTATAAACCCTGGCCTTTTAGCCAGATCGTATTTCTGCAATTCTTTGAGATGACACACAGCCGCAGCTATACCATTGATTCCTTTAATCCGGGAGTGTTGCTCTGATGTCTTCTGCTTTGACAAAAGAAGAGCGCGGCTCACTGGAAAAACGTAGGATGAGGGCAGCCCGCTTCATGACCATGCTGCTCCTGGCAAGCTTTTGTGCGCTTGCGCTTGGACAATGTGCCCAGCGCAACATCAAAGAGGGCAGCATACTTGATTTTGCATCTCTGCTTGACACCACGGCAAGCCAAGCGGGTGCCAGCGATGAGCTTTTGCGCTCCAATGGCTCTCGGGGCTCAGATGAAAATGTACTCAGTGATCCTCTTTTGCTTGACCAAGAAGGCTTTGTGTTCATGGACGCAAATATAGAAAGGAGCATACTTTGGTACCAAAGTTTCTGGGATGTTTTTCAAAGCCGCGCTCTCTTGCAACGGGCGCTTGACCTTAAGGGCTGGCAGCCTCTGAGCACCGATGATGAGGCAATGATGTGCTTTGAGTATGCACCGAGTGGCCTGGCAGGCGGAGGCTTGCTCTATGCAAGCTTTTATTCCACCGAAGAAGGCTGTTCAGTGCTCATCGAAGTATTCTAAAAACCGCTTTGTCATTGTGCGCATTCGGCAAGGCTACACAACCGAGAGAGGAATGAGAATGAAAGTAGTATTGGCAACCAGTATATGGATGCGGCTTACGGGCTTACTGCATAAAAAACGCTGTATTCAAGGCGAGGTATTGATGCTCGCTCCTTGCAAGAGCGTGCATACGATTGGCATGCGCACACCCATCGACGTTGTATTTTTAGATGCAAAGGCCAGAGTTTTGGCAGCTGAGCTCAATGTTTTACCCAACAAGGTCTTGTCGCACAAAAAGGCAGTTGCCGTGCTGGAAAGAAGGAGCGCTACAAATCCGAGTTGGCCAAGTAAAGGAGAGGTGCTGTCCATAAGCATCTCAAAATGTGATTCTCTAGAAGAAGAAAGCGGGTGCTTATGAAAAGCTGTCAAAACTGCGACAGTGTCACTTTTGATGATATGGAGATGTGCTATGACTGCATGAGCTCTTTTGCAGAGCCACTGGACGAAGACAAACTCGAGAGCCCCATAACAGCGGCTCGCCTGCAGATAGCCATGGCTGGATACTTTAACTATGAGCTTCTCTTACAAAAGCTGGAGGGCTGCTCACTCAGCGTTGGGTCTGCTACAGAAAATGCCATTGTGATACCACAAGAGCAGGTGGCGACCCGATTGATGGAGGTATTCTATGCTCATGGGCAGATATGGGCAGAGAGCACCGACACGTCTGCCCTGGCTACCATAGACACGATTCCTCTTTGCGGGACCGTTCGAATTCAGCCTGGCACTGAGATAATCATTGGAGATGCCACTATTACCCTGCTGGAAGCCTAGTACACTGCGTCAGCTAAAATACAGCTTTCTGGCTGGTCTTTTCTCCGTTATGCTGCGTAAGGGTTATGTGGCATTACCGCAAGTAGTGCCACATAACCCCGCCTTGCCTAACGAAGAAA
>Ga0123356_10001013_pt1 | contig 31236 bp, 25 predicted proteins | sample TergutEmb28metaG_2_FD_92546 | JGI IMG/M metagenome (GOLD analysis project Ga0123356, IMG submission 92546) | Embiratermes neotenicus P3 segment gut microbial communities from Petit-Saut dam, French Guiana - Emb289 P3 | ecosystem: Host-associated > Arthropoda: Insects > Digestive system > Gut ...
ATGTATGTATGTATGTATGTATGTATGTATGTATGTATGTATGTATGTATGTATGTATGTATGTATGTATGTATGTATGTAATTCTCTGAGGATTTTTTCATCTTGTCAAGCACCTTTTATCAGCATAATTTCTTTGTTTTATTATACACAAATACCTGGTTGTGTCAAGACTGTGTCTGCCCTCACAGGAGTTGTCGGCAGTATTTTTAATCATTGTTGACAGATGTTTATGCTGTGTGCTATAATGCAAGCAAGGCAAAGAGAAACAAATAGTTTTTGTATCCCAAGCGAAGACCCCGATGTGTCTGCATCGGGGTCTTCTGTGTGGCTAATCGTTGTCGCTGAAGAACCTGTCATTTAGCCACATGCAAATATAATAGGCTACTATATTTGCGATGACAGTTTCTATAAGAGAAACAAATATTTGTATCCCCTCCTCTCAGTTGTATAATTGCCAGAGCGGAGTGGCGACAACATAATAATTATACCCCTAAAACCACTGCTATGTCTATAACTTATTTGCTGCCATTTATGTCTAAAATGCATTGCTATTTCTACATTTTCTGCACATTTGTGACACATGAAAGAACACCTCGTTTTCTATCGGCGAGGTGCTCTTTTTCATAATGTAAAAATATTACAGGAGCTCTGCTTTTAGTCCCTCGAGGTCGAGGTAGTCCTCGATGAACTGCTTGCGGAGCAGGTCTGTCGGAACAAACTCGTTATATTTACCTCTGACTTGAATGTTATCGGGCAGCGGCAGGTCGTAGAGGTCAAGGTCACTGTGCATTATATCAATTATCAGCTCTGTTAGCTCCTGTGCCGTGCCATTGTAGATAACCTCAAGATATACACATGATATCCACGGAAGCTTGCTTTTTATACCCTTGTGCAAAAGTGCATAATGCAGCGTAAAAAGCTGCCTTGTTCCCACCCACGGGAATACGGCAAATTTTTTGTCCGATAGCGGTGTTACAAGATTTTCGAGAAGTCCGCTGCCACGTGTGATGAAGCGGATTTCCTCAAGGCGCGGCACACATCTTTCACTGAGATATGGATAGGGCTCGTCGCTTTTTAGTATGCTTCGGATTTTTTGTACAAGAATGGTATGCAACTCCACGTCAAAATCGACATCCCAGTCAACAAGTGAAATACCGGGAACTTTCTTGACAAAGATAACCTTGCTCTGCTCGTTGACGTCCACGGTTTCCCACGACTGCCCTGCAAGCGCAAAGCGCACGCCCACGGGATAAACCTTGTCAACCGTGCCAATGGTGCGGTTTTCATCTTTAACAAGCAAATATTCCGTTGCCAAAAAGACCGTGAGAAACTTATGGCTGTTTACAATTTTCTCACCCTCTCTGCCGATTATAAGCCCGTCACGCTCGGTACGCTCCAAATGGTCGATGTTCAGCAAATGCGTGAGCAACTTCTTGTAATCCTCCTGAGGAATGTGGCGGAACGGGCCGAGCGAAAGCACGGCAGATGCAAGTGCCGCTGATGATAGCTCGCCATTGCTTTTTAAGTAGCTCATTGTCTGATGATAGAGCAGGTTGTATGCATGGTTGTGCGGATATATCGGCTCAATCCATTGCTCTTTAGTGTACTTTTCTATTATCGCTATCAAGCGGATAAATTCCCAGTTTATCGGACCGAGCGTGTCTGCCGCATCAACACGCAGGTTTTCCACAAATGTAAAGAGAAGCTGCGGTATCTGACCGCGACGCCCGCAACGTCCGAGCCTTTGTGCAAATGCCGATACGGTCAATGGTGCTCCCGCTTGAACCGCTTGGTCGAGCGAGCCGATGTCGATACCAAGCTCAAGCGTTACCGTTGCTCCCGTGACGATTTTCTCGTCATCGGCTTTCATTTCGTCCTCGGTTGTTTCGCGAAGCAATGCCGATACGTTGCCATGGTGCACCCTGTAGACATCGGGCGATTTATTCTTTATGGCGATTTCCCGAAGATTTGCCAAAATAAACTCTGTTTCCTCGCGGCTGTTGGTGAAAATAATTGTTTTCTTGTCGAGCGTCGCCTTAAACAGATACTCAAAATGCTCACGGTCGCCGATAGCGCCGCTTGCACCGACATTTACGACATTACCGCTGCCGTCACGCTCCTCGGTTTCGCGTTTTTCCGCATAATTTACAAAACGCTCCACATGAAGCCTGACGCGTTTTTTGCCCTCATCTGTTACGGGCGCTGCACATGCACGGTTTGTGCCCGTGTTTAGCCATGTTTGTGCCATGGTAATATCACCCATTGTGGCGGAAAGCCCGATACGTCTGGGTACAATGCCCGTCAGTTTTTGCAGCCGTTCCAATACGCACAGAAGCTGCACTCCCCGCGCATCACGCATGAAATGATGCACCTCATCAATTATTACAAAACGCAAATCCGAAAACATCTGCAAACACGCTCCGCGCTTGTTGGTCAGCAGGCTTTCAAGGGACTCCGGGGTGATTTGTATAAGCCCTTCGGGGTTTTTGATTAGCTCGTTCTTTTTTGTCTGCGAGGCGTCGCCGTGCCACTTGCACACGGGAATGTTTGAGTCTATTAAGAGCTGTTCCAGTCTTTTAAACTGGTCGTTGATAAGTGCTTTAAGCGGCGAGATATACATTATGCCGACAGACTTCGACGGGTTGTTATATAGCTCCGTAAGCACAGGCAAAAACGCGGCTTCTGTTTTGCCCGAAGCCGTTCCCGATGACAGTAGCAAATTATCGTCACTGTCAAAGATAACCTCACATGCCGCGACTTGGATACCTCGAAGCTCATCCCATTTTTCCTGATATATAAAGTCTTGTATAAAGGGCGCCAGTCTGTCAAACGCTTCCACTATATACCTCCACTACAATTCAAATTCAACGAAGTCGGCGTGGATATCCTCGTCGGTAAGTCCGCCTTTTGCCATTTCAAAGCTGTTGCTGCCAAGGATTTCCGCCACGGTTTTGTGCGGGTTTTGGTGAATTATTCCTGTCAGTTCAATAAAATCACGGATAATCTCACGCGGTGTGATATGCGTCTGCGCACCCACACGGTTATATTCAACTGTCAAAAAGTACAAAAGCTCCTCATGCTTTAGGGTCGGCTCATAGTTGTGAAGCCCCGCATGGATATCGCGAAGTTTTTCCACCAAAACGTACATTTCCTCTTGCGTCAGCATTTGCAGGCGGATAATAGGCGCCGATAAATCCTTGAGGTCGTCCGTCGCAAAATGACCCTCTGAAAGCCTTGACCTTAGTGCTTCGTAGCTGAAAACACCTTTGTATTTGTCCTCTATGCACTGCGGTGTGCCGCCCATGAGAAAGCCGATATGCTTGGCTTTCCCTTGAAGCACATCATTATACATTGTGAGAATTTTTTCGTAATTGTTCGCCCGTGTTATGGAGTTTGGAATTTTGAAAATATTAACAAGCTCGTCGATGAGCACAATAAGACCTTTGTAGCCCGCTCCGACAAGAAAGGCAGCCAAGATTTTCAAAAAGTCATACCATGTTTCATCGGTTACTGTGAAATTTATACCCAAGTCGGCTTTTGCATCTCTGCGGGTGACATATTCGCCTCGAAACCACCTGAGCACATTGCTTTTCATTGCTGTGTCATCGTCTTTATACGCCTGCCAGTAGAGTGCGATTGCTTTGGCAAACTCAAAGCCGTTGACCATGCCCTCAAGAGAGCTTGCCGTTTCATAAATTTGCTTTTCTACCTGCTTGTCAAAGGCTTCGCCGTCAAGGTCTGTTTGTGCTTTGACCGAGGCTTGAATACCCGATATCCATTTTTCGAGGATAAGCGGCAATGCTCCGCCGTCGGGTTTTGATTTCGTTGAAAGATTTTGGAGCAGCTCCTTATATGTTGCAAGACCTTGACCCTTTGTTCCTGCAAAACGTCGCTCGGGCGACAGGTCGGCGTCTACAACCGCAAAGCCTTTTGCCGTCACATAGTTGCGGATTGTTTGAAGTAAAAAGCTCTTTCCGCTGCCGTATTTCCCGACGATGAAACGAAATGACGCTCCCCCGTCGGCAATCAGGTCAATATCGTGAAGTATCGCGGCTATCTCCTGCGCGCGCCCGACAGTTATATACTCCAAGCCCACTCTCGGCACAACACCGCCTTTGAGTGCGTTTATCAGTATGCTTGCTATTCTCGGCGGCACTGTGTTTGTCATTTAATATTGCTCCTTGTTAAACTTCCGTCATTGCGAGCGTAGCGAAGCAATCCAGAAAATGCATTTTCGGAAACGCCGATGTCTGGATTGCCACGTCGCCAAAAACGGCTCCTCGCAATGACGAAACTTGCTTTATTTTACCATAACATAGATATCATTTACAACCAGCTTTTTCCCAAGTGTTCAAAATGAACACTTGGACGTTTGCAAGGGTTTGCGGGCTTTTTGGTGGGATTGGAACAAAATTGTGGTATAATCGTCTAAGCTGATAAGCAAGTAAAAGGAGTATTCATTTTTATGAAATTATTTTGTAAATTTTTATCTCTTGCGTTAATCATGCTTTTATTAATCGGCTGCAGCGCATCTCCTGCTGACCCGACGGGCGACCCGCCGAAAGAAACACCGGATAACGGCTCGCAAGGTATTGCCACACCAAGCGGCAACACGGGTGATGATATACCAAATTTCACAGACATTCCGAGAGAGGAATGGTCTGCTACATACCACCGTATAAGCTGGTCTGACCGAGGTAATGACATTATAAAAATTTGTTCTGCTCACGAAATGCAAGAGTTTGGTATCAGCACAATTGTTTCCGAATTTTATGACGACAGTTTTTTTTCGGACAATTTTTTAGTGGTTATTATAACCGGTGAGCCCAGCGGTTCCATTCGTCACAAAATGACCTCGATAACTAAAAAAGACACTACTTTCCAAATAAATATCGACAGGCATCATCCTGAAATGCAGACAGCCGATATGGCATCTTGGGTAATAGCATTAGAATTAAATAATATTTTTGCCGATTATGAGTTTGATGTTGTTTGGGAAGACGTGCCTTTCGATGTAGAGCGGTTATCTGCTCCTGCCGAAGATTTGCTTCATGTTGAGTTTTACGGATCCCGTCACGATGACGGAACATATGAAGATGTAACTGCGGTTATGTTTGTCTTTGACGGTATTCATGACATGTTTAACATTGGAGCAATAGATAATAGGGGAAGGCTTCTTTCTTTTGAAGATATGACACTTGTTGAGCATGAGTATGGGCTGCTCGGGAAAGATATTAACAGAATTAGGCTTGACGGAAAAACCGGCTTTTTGCTGTTCTTTTACGAACCATTTTATGAAGCATACGGCAGAGGTACATACATGATATCGTTTGATTATCTTGGCGTTTTGGTAGAGGCAGAGCCCGTTACAGTTGTGGGACGCATTCGCTCAAGATAGATAAAATATTATCCCTGTATTCGTCGAAAATTATCATATCGTTGCCGTCGAGCTCGAGCAGACTGTCGCCGATACAGTCAGATGCTTTTTCGTTAATGCCGTCGGCTAAAACCTCAAGCATGATGTTTGCTTCATCGGCATATGCTTTAATATCTGTGCTATTATTTAGTGCAACAGATAACGCCTTAAGCTCTGTCTCTGACAGGGCTTTTTTGAGTGCCTTCCACCCGTCGGCGAAGCTGAGGGTTAGGGGTTCACTTGTCGCACGCTCGGCATGTGAGGAAAGAGCCGTGAGGGGAGACGATGACCGGTTTTCTCCCTCCTCAACAATCAGCTTGTCCTGTGTTTCGAGAGCTTCCTCGCGAATACGCGCCAAACTCTTTGTATCAACTGTTACAGCGACACGGTTTATATCCTGATAAAAGTCGGCGACCGCTTTTTCTATAACCTTGTCAAGGTCGGCACGTTTTGCCGCAGGACGTTGAAGCTCACGAAACGGCTTACTGCCGGGCTTCATTTCCACTGCAAGCTTGTATTTATAGTTCACCGCCATTCGCAGGCAGGCTTCGGTTTTTTTGATAATGTACCCGACAAAATCCTTTTGGCTCGAGTAATAAATCGGCGTATTTGCAGTCCACGCACCGTTTTTGCAAAAATACCGCTCATAGCTTGAAATATGTATTTCACGGTCAGTTTGCCGCACTCTGCTTCCAAACAAAGCATGCTTAAAAGGCAGCCACGGCGAGCGTCTGCTGACGCTGTAAATGAGCAAATCTTCAAAGCGGGCGTTACGCTTTGTGCAAAAATCCTGTATAGATGCAATCACCGCGTCAAAGCATCTTGAGAAAACCTGCTTGTTTTCTTCGCTCTCGCTGTAAAATTTTGACTTTGTCACATCATAACCCGACAGGTTATTCCATAACATAAGCTGACCCGAAACCGAAGCATCAAACATAAATGTCAAGGAATAGTGCTTTTGCAAGCTATGCTCCTCGACAAACTCTTGAAAGCTTTGAGGCATTTCATAAAACACAAAATAATCCTTAAACCACTTCGGAAGATAGCTCGAAACCGCAGTATACTCGCTTGAAAATACCCGCCAAACCTCTACGAGCTTATTAAGTCCGTCTTCGGGATTTTCCACCCCGATACCCGAGAGCAGCTCATAAATATACAAAAAAACATAGGACAATGATGTAAAGTTCATTTCGCCCGAGCGTACTTTTGTCCGCCATGTGAAATATGTCCGCAGGTAATCATAGCCCATGTGCTGATAGTACGGGTAGTACATGTTAAACTTCGCGTCACCCTCGTAGGTGTCGGTAAAATCCTCCATAAATCGTGCCTGCTTGTAGAAAAGCTCACTGTCACTTCTTGCAAACGGTCTTTCGGAAGAAAGTCGCCGCATGGAGTAAAATTTCTCACGAACAGGGTCGACCGCTCTCGGCACAATCGGCTGAGACGGCAGAAAAGGGGCGGATTGCCCCTGTGTGCTTTCAATTTCTATGTCGGCAAAGATTAAATCATTCATATAAATACACGTCACTTTATGGTCTGGATTGCCACGCCGCAAGCGGCTCGCAATGACGGCGGGTGGTTACAGCAGCATTTCTGTTGTTTTTTTGTCGCAATAGCCGCAGCGGTCGGCGCCGCTCCTTGATATAATCCGAGGCAGGTATGTGTCGGACTGCGTGATGCAAGCAGGGTTTGTACACTCGCCCGGGGCTGCTGCCTTGTCGTCCGCAGCAAGCTGCGGCAATTCCCGCGGCAGGTGCATAAACTCAAGCAAAAGTGCCATGCGGATAAGCATGCCGTAACGTGCCTGCTCAAAGTATGCGGCGCGCGGGTCATTGTCAACGTCTGTGGCAATCTCGCCGTATCTCGGCAGCGGGTGCATGATTTGCATGTCGCTTTTTGCACCGTCAAGCATCTTTTTCGTAAGAACATAAACATCTTTGAGCCGCCTGTATTCGCCCGCGTCTTTGAACCTTTCGCGCTGAATACGCGTCATATATAAAATATCAAGCTCAGGGATACAATCAATCAGGCTCTCGGAATTTTCATACTGTTGCCCCTCTGATTTCATTCGTTCGAGCACATAATCGGGCAGCTTTAATTCTTTCGGTGAAATGAGGTAAAAGCTTATATTCGGGAACATTTCCATGGCTTCAACAAGCGAGTGAACTGTCCGCCCATGCTTTAGGTCGCCGCAAAGACCAATTTTGATATCACTTATCTTGCCGCGTTTTTGTGCAATGGTTGTAAGGTCTGTGAGTGTTTGTGTCGGGTGGGAATGACCGCCGTCACCTGCGTTGATAATCGGAACTTCGGAATATAATGCCGCCGCCGTTGCCGAGCCCTCCTGCGGGCTTCTTATTACAATCGTTGAGGAGTATGCCGCTGTCATTCTGATAGTATCGGCGAGCGTTTCGCCCTTTGATGCCGATGTGCCGACAGGGTCGGAAAATCCGAATACACCTGCACCGAGCCGCTGTGCTGCCGCTTGAAATGAAAAATTCGTCCTCGTGCTTGGCTCATAAAACATTGATGCAAGTATCTTGCCTCTGCAAGAGTCCGCATAAACATCGGGGCGGGCAATGATGTCACGGCAGCGGGCATACAAATCGTCCCACCACTCTTTCGACATATCCGATACCTTAACAAGCTTCCTCATTGACGTCATATCTATAACCACTCCTTTATCGAAAAGCATTATAACATATTTTTACCATTGAAACTATCCTTGCTTTGTGTTATAAAGGTGTACATGGATTATTTGTACGAAACCCATGTGCATACGGCAGAAGTTAGTGCGTGTGCGGGCAGTTCGGCTGCTGCGCAAGTGCGCACTTACAAACAAAACGGTTACGCAGGGATTATAGTAACCGACCATTTTGTCAACGGATATTCCACCTGCCCTAAGGGCGCCCCTTGGGAAGTTCAAATGAGGCATTTTTACAGGGGCTATGAAAACGCAAAAAAAGCAGGTGACGAGTGCGGGCTTGATGTGTTTTTCGGGTGGGAATATACCATAAAAGGTTCTGATTTTCTGACATACGGCTTGGATATGGATTTTTTGCTCGCCAACCCTAATTTTGATTTGCTGACGATTGAAGAGTATAGCGCACTGGTTCGAAACAACGGCGGCTTTCTCGCTCAAGCTCACCCCTATCGCGACGCATGGTATGTCGAAAAAAAATATCCTGTCGAAAGTCATCTCATTGATGCTCTCGAGGTTTATAATTCCATGGACTCCGACAGCTCAAACAAAAAAGCTCATGAATATGCAAAACGCCACGATTTACCAATCCAAGCGGGAAGCGACGCACATAATGAACGCCACCAAAGATACAGCGGCATAAAAATGGCTGACAGGGCAAAAAATATTTCTGATGTAATTAAAGCGATAACAAGCAAAAACGTAATGCTTATATAAAATACTAAGTTTAAGGAGTAAAAACATGTTTAAGAACACACTTCGTCGCATTTCCCGTTATGGCGTCATTTCACTTGCCGCTTTAATGCTCGTACTTTCGGTATTTCCGATTATTACGGCTGCAAATGAGCGAGACCCCATACTCGCAGTAGACTTTGAAGACGGCACTATGGGAGGTTTTGATACCCGAGGTGAAGATGCCGGCGTTTTGTCTCTTTCAAAAGATGTTGCCCGTAGCGGCGACAGTTCCCTCTTGATTACTCAGCGTCAGAGGAACTGGAACGGAATTGCTCTTGACCTCCTGCCTCATATAAGCGCCAATGTGACCTATCAGTTTACTTTTTGGGTTCATTCAAAAAACCCCGAAACCTCTGAGTTTACACTGTCAACTCAAATAGGCGAGGGCGGCAGCGCAAGCTATCCAAATCTTGTTAAAAGAAATTTTAACGCCGATGACGGCTGGGTAGAAATGACGGCAGAGTATACATACAGTCAGGTAAATCTTGATACAGGTCATGTCTCTGTTTATATCGAAAACAATAAGGTCGAAACCGATTTTTATATTGATGATTTTTCTCTGACAATAGTCGGCGAGCTTGCTCCTTGGGACCCCTTGACAGAGCCGATTACAGCAACCTCACCTGACAGACGCGGCGAATTCATGGGCTTTGACTATGAGTTTTGGAGTGAACGTGGCGACGGAACAGCTCTAATGCAGCTGACAGGTCCCGGCACATTCTGGTGTCAGTGGGCGGATGCGCACAATGTCCTTTTCCGCACGGGTAAAAGACTTGGCAGCGTAATGGCACATGAAGAATATGGCGACATCACAATTGACTATACCGCTTATTTCCATATCGAAAGCGGAAGTGTTGCATATCTGACCGCATACGGTTGGACGCAAGACCCGCTCATGGAGTGGTATGTTGTTGAGCAGCACGGCAGCTACAGACCCGGCGGGGAGCTTGTCGATACTGTTGAAATCGACGGCGGTCTATATGAAATAAGAATAGCTACTCGCGTAGAGCAACCCTCAATCGAGGGCACAAAAACATTCCTGCAGATATTCAGCATCAGAAAAGAACACAGAACCGAGGGAACGATAACCTTATCCGACCACTTTAAGGCTTGGAAAGACCTCGGGCTTGATGTGAGCGGTAATCTGTATGAAGTTTCCATGTGTATCGAGGGTTTCCAAAGCAGTGGCAGCGGTTCACTCTCACGTCATATTTTAACAATAGGTGATGAGGTATATGGCGAGGAGCCGGAGCCTATCCCCATGCCAACTCCTGACGGGACCCCCCCGGAAGATACCCCTGACCCGACACAAACCCCCGATGCATCACCACCGCCTGATGACAAGAGCACAAGCGGCGGCGGCTTCCCCGAGTGGGGCATGTATCTGATTATCGGCGGAACAACTTTAGCAGCTGTCGTGATAGTTGTAATTATGAAAAAGAAAAAGTAACAAAGATTATTTCATTAACAAATACATAATTCCTTTTTGTACGTGCAGGCGGTTTTCGGCTTCGTCGAAAATCTCCTGTGCGTGTTTTTCAAACACCTCTTCCGAAATTTCCTCACCCTTATGTGCAGGCAGGCAGTGCTGCACCATGCAGCCTGTGTTTGCAAGTGCCATAAGCTCACTGTCTACACAGTATCCTGCAAATGCAATCTTGCGTTTTTCCGTTTCGCCCTCCTGACCCATTGATGCCCAAACGTCGGTGAAAATTACATCGGCGTTTTTTGCAGCAATTTTCGGGTCGTCTGTCAGCTCAAACTTGCAATCAGTGACACCTGCAGCAAAATCTAATATTTTTTTATCGGGTCTGTAACCCTCGGGGCAAGCGACAGAAACGTCCATACCGCACTTTAAGCAACCTGCAATCATAGAGTTTGCGACATTATTGCCGTCGCCAATCCAAACAGCCTTAAGCCCCTCGAGCTTACCCTTGTGCTCACGGATTGTCATAAGGTCGGCGAGCAGCTGACACGGGTGCTCAAAATCTGTCAGTGCATTTATAACGGGAATACTTGCGTATTTTGCAAGCTCCTCGACACCGTCCTGCCCGAATGTGCGTATCATAATGCAGTCATTATATCTGCTCAAAACCCTTGCTGTGTCGGCTATAGACTCTCCGCGCCCGAGCTGACTGTCTGCATTTGAGAGAAATATGCCGTGCCCGCCAAGCTGAAAGATACCTGTTTCAAACGAAACTCTCGTTCTGGTCGAATTTTTCTCAAAAATCATAGCAAGTGTTTTGCCTGCGGGAAAATCATGTTTTTTGCCTGCCTTTTGTTCGGCTTTTAGTTTGTCTGCCGTGTCGAGTATGAGTGTGATTTCCTCTTTTGATAAATCAAGCAGTTTTAATAAGTGTTTCATAATATCGTCCTTTCAAGTGTCTTTTTAAGTATGGCGAGCCCTTTATCTATTTCATCGTATGTGATTGTTAGCGGCGGCAACATTCGCAGTGCGTCCGCTCCCGCAGTCAGCATGAGCACTCCGTTATTTGCGCATTTTTGTGCGAGTTCTCTCGGCACTTTGTCCTTGATTGATATGCCAATCATAAGTCCCCGCCCGCGGATTTCGCCGATTATTGGAATGTCCCAGCTTTTTATCTGCTCTTTTATATAATCACCTTTTTTTATAACTTCGCCAAGCAGCTTATCATCAAGAATATCAAGCACAACCTGCGCCGCTGTTGTTGCAACGGGATTTCCTCCGAATGTTGTGCCGTGAGTACCGGGGACAAAAACACCCGAGCATTTTTCATTTGCCAAAATTCCGCCGAGAGGCAGCCCGCCTGCTATTCCTTTTGCAAAGGTGACGATATCGGGTTTTATATCGTATTGCATAAATGCCATTAGTGTGCCGCATCGTCCTACGCCTGTTTGCACTTCGTCTATCAGCAGCAATATATCCTTTGAAGCACAAAGCTCATAAACGGCTTTTACATAGCTCGGACAAAGCGGGATAACACCGCCCTCGCCTTGGACAAGCTCAAGCATAACCGCACATACATCATCTGTTAGTTCGTTTTCGAGTGCTTTTATGTCATTAGCCTGCACATGCCGAAAGCCCTCCGTAAACGGGAAAAAGAAATTGTGAAGCACGTCCTGACCTGTTGCGGCAAGCGTTGTTATTGTTCTGCCGTGAAAACTTTGGTATAGGCTTATGATTGTGCTTTTGCCTTTGCCGTGTTTATCAAACGAATATTTACGTGCGATTTTTATCATACCCTCGTTGGCTTCCGCTCCCGAATTAGAGAAAAATACATTTTTCATGCCCGTTCTTTTTGTGAGCGCTTCGGCAAGTTTAACATATGGCTCGCTGTAATATAGGTTTGAAATATGCTGGAGCTTCATCGCTTGTGCGTGTATTGCGTCCGCCCATTTTTTGTTGCCGTAGCCTATGGAGTTGACACCAAGCCCGCTTGTGAAATCAATGATTTCCGCACCCTCGGGGGTGTAGAGAGTTGCGCCCTCACCACGTTCGATAACAACATCAAAACGTGGATATGTTTGCATTACATTTTGTTTATCGAGTTCTTTTATTTTATCGCTCTGCATGAGATTACCTCCTAACAAATCATTGTTCCGGCGCCTTCGTTGGTGAACAGCTCAATGAGTATTGAGTGTGCAATGCGTCCGTCTAAAATATGGGTTCGGTTCACTCCGCCTTTTATTGCATCGGCGCAACATTCCACCTTTGGCAACATTCCCTCTGCAACAATCCCCTGCGATACGAGTGATGGGATATCATCGGCTTTCAGCGATTTTATCAATGAATTCTCATCGTCTTTTTCACGTAAAATTCCTCTTGTGTTGGTAAGCAAAATGAATTTCTCTGCTTTTAGGGCGATTGCGAGCTTTGCCGCTGCGGTGTCTGCGTTGACATTATATGCAGTGTCGCTGTCTGTGCCGTAGGCGACAGTCGCAACAACAGGAATGTGCCCGTCTTTTATCGCTTCTTCCACAACCATTGGGTTCACCTTTGTAATTTCGCCAACCAAGCCGTAATCCTCGCCGTCGTCTCTTTTCATTTTTTCCGCTTCAAACAGCTTTCCGTCAAGACCGCAAAGTCCGATTGCACTGCCGCCCTTATGGATAATTTTTGTAACCAAGTCTTTGTTGACCTTGCCGCAGAGCACACCTTGTACAATATCCATTGTTTCCTTGTCCGTATACCGCAAGCCATTCACAAATTTTGACTCAATTCCGAGCTTTGATAGCATGTCGTTAATCTCGGGACCGCCGCCGTGCACAAGCACCGCGTGAATTCCGACAAGCTGCAGCATAATCATATCTTCAATGACTGCGTCAAAAAGCTCCTCGCTAATCATTGCATTGCCGCCGTATTTTATGACAACGACCTTGCCCGTAAACTTTTGTATGTACGGCAGTGCTTCTACAAGCGTTTGCGCTCTCTCGTGATTATTATTTATCATTATAATATATCTCCTATGTTCTGTAGTCGCCGTTTATTTTTATGTAGTCGTATGTGATGTCGCAGCCCCAGCAGGTGCACCCGACTGTGCCTGCGTTTACATTAATATCTATTGTTATCTCATGCTCTGTGAGAATTTGGAGCGCTAACTCCTCGTCAAATTTTATCCCTGTTCCGTTTTCGCAAACGGCAACCTGCCCTGCTGCTGATTTTAGCGTAATGTCAATCATACGCGGGTCAAAGTCGACGCCTGAGTAACCCATTGCACAAAGAATACGTCCTATGTTTGCATCTTTGCCAAAAATCATTGCTTTTACAAGTGTTGAGGATATGACGGATTTTGCAAAGGTTTCCGCCGTCTTTTCGTCGGCGGCGTTTTTGACGGTGCAGGTTATAAGATGTGTTGCGCCCTCGCCGTCTGCTGCAATCATTTTTGCAAACTCGGTGCATATGGCACTGAGCGCTTCGGCAAAAGCATCATAGTCCGCACCCTGTTTTGTTATCTCCGTATTTCCCGCAAGACCGTTTGCCATTAGTGAGAGCATGTCGTTGGTTGAGGTGTCTCCGTCTACCGAAACTCTGTTAAAACTTATGTTTGTCGTGTGCACGAGTGCTTTTTGTATCAGTTCGGAGCTGATAGCACAGTCTGTTGTCAGAAAAGCAAGCATTGTTCCCATGTTGGGGTGTATCATTCCGCTGCCTTTTGCAATGCCTCCGATTTTGCAGAGCTTTCCGCCCACGGTAAATTCTACGGCAAGCTCTTTTTTCATGAGGTCTGTTGTCATAATTGCGCTCGCCGCCGCCTCGCCGCCTGTGTCCGACAGCTCGCTGACAAGCTGACTGACCCCGTTTTCGATGACCTCAATAGGCAAGGTTTGCCCGATAACGCCTGTCGAAGCGACTATCACATCATTTTCGCTGATACCAAGCGCTGCTGCCGCGCTGCTACACATACGTTTTGCGTTTTCCAAACCAAAAGGAGCACAGGCGTTTGCATTGCCGCTGTTTACAAACACAGCTCTTGCTTTGCCGTTTTTCAAATGTTCTTTTGTGACATCAAGCGGAGCTGCTTTGACGATGTTTTTCGTATAAACCGCCGCCGCTGTGCACTCACAGTCCGAAATTATAAGTGCTATGTCCTTTTTATCTTTATTTCTTGTTTTTACGCCGACATGTATACCCGATGCCTTAAAACCTTTTGCCGCACACACGCCGCCATCTATGAATTTGTGCATAATTATTTCCCCTCTATCAGCAGACCTTCGTATTCATTAAAGCCTAACATTATATTCATGTTTTGCACTGCCGCACCCGACGCGCCCTTACCGAGATTGTCAAATTGTGCTGTCAGTATTATTTTATTGTCGAAGCCGAGCACCTTTAATGTAATTTTATCACTTTGTGCGTTTATATTACTTGCCGCAAATGCGGGGCTTTCGCTCAGAACTTCAATATTTTGGAAGTTTCTGTAATGTGTTTGCAGCGTCTTAAAGATTTCTTCTCTCGCCCCCGGCAGGTCGAGCGGTATAATCACCTGTATTCCCTGCGGGTAGTCCGCAACAATCGGTATAAGCACGGGGGTGGTTTTTAGCCCTGTGTATTTTGTGATTTCGGGAATATGCTTGTGGCTCGCCGATGTGGCGTACAGGCGCGGTGCGTTAAGCTCTGATGTGAGCAGCGTTCCCGGTGTTTCATACAGGCTTATCATGCTTTTTCCGCCGCCCGTATAACCTGTGACAGATGTAATCGCAACGGGATATTCTGCCGGAACAAACCCTGCCGATATCGCCGGAGCAAGCAGTAGTATAACGCCCGTTGAGTGGCAGCCGGGGTTTGAAACGCGTTTTGCTTTTTTTATGCTGTCTTTTTGCATGGGCGACAGTTCGCTCAGCCCATATACCCAATCGTCCGAGATGCGGTGTGCTGTAGACGCATCTATCACTCTTGTATTGTCGTTTTCGATGAGCGATACAGCTTCCCGCGCGGCGTCATCGGGCAGGCACAAAAATATAAGGTCTGCTGCATTTATCAGCTTTTTTCGCTCGTTAATATCCTTACGTTTGGCTTGTGCGACTTGAAGCAGCTCTATATCGTTTCGGCTCTTGAGCCTGTCATGTATTTGCAGTCCTGTTGTGCCCTCACTGCCGTCAATAAAAATTTTCGGTTTCATTATATTGTGCTCCTATGTGCTCTTGTTTTATTTGCGTTATTGAATATATATCACAACCGAAGCAACTTTGCAAGCGTTTTTGTAAATAATTATGCAGTACTTTTGATATTTATGGATAATTATTATGTTTTTATGCAGTTTTGCATTGTTTTTATGCATAATATTCATTATTTGGTTGCTGTCTTGCCTTTCCTCTGAAAACAATATATACTCTACAAACTATGAAACTAATGGCGATTGACGGAAACAGCATAATCAACCGTGCGTTTTACGGCATACGGCATCTTTCCGCTTCTGACGGAACACCAACAAATGCCGTGTACGGTTTTATTGCGATTTTGCAAAGGCTTATAGCCGCAGAGTCGCCCGACGCGTTATGCGTTGCGTTTGATTTACCCGCTCCGACATTTCGCCATGAAATGTATGACGACTACAAAGCCACCCGCAAGGGTATGCCCGATGAGCTTGCCGTGCAAATGCCGATATTAAAAGATGTGCTCGATGCTATGAACATTCCCCGCTTTGAGCTTGCAGGCTGGGAGGCTGACGACCTGCTCGGCACAATCGCCAAAATATGCGAGAGCTCAAGTGATGAGTGCATAATTGTAACGGGCGACAAGGACTCGCTCCAGCTTGTTACAGACACCACAAGGGTCAAGCACATTAAAACAAAGGGCGGACAAACGGAAACAAACGACTATACTCCCGCTGTGTTTGTCGAAGAATACGGCTTTGAGCCGATTAAAATAATTGACTTAAAGGCGCTTATGGGCGACTCGTCAGATAATATTCCCGGTGTTCCCGGTGTTGGCGAAAAAACCGCAATGGAGCTTATCCAAAAATTCGGATATATAACCGATATTTACGACAAGCTTGACGGGCTTGACATCAAAGATACAATAAAAACCAAGCTTACGGCTGGGCACGAGAGCGCAACCCTTTCATATGAGCTTGCCAAAATCAACACGGCTGTACCCTTTGATTTTTCGCCGCAAGAGAGCATCTGCAAGCAGCCCGATAACGACAGGCTTTATGAAATATTTAAGCACTTGCGTTTTGCAAGCTTTATAGAAAAAATGCGGCTTCGTCCGCCAAGCTTAAACGTGGCGACAAGCGAAATAGCTGCGCCCGAAATAATAAATGTAACATCTGCTGACAAGTGCAAGGAGTTGATTGTAGCGACAAAAGCGGCAGACTGTGTTGCTATTTCCCTTGATACGCAGGTTTTTGACTGCATTGCTCTGTCGATAATAGGTCAGTCTCAGGTATATGTGCTCCGGCGGCAGGAGACGGAAAGCTTTGATAAGTTTTTTGCCGAAATTTTAAGCGCCAATGTAGCAAAAGCAGGGCATGATATCAAAGATATTATCCGCATTTGCATAAAAAGCGGCATTAATACCGCCGGGTGGGTGTTTGACACCGCTCTTGCGGCATATCTGATATCGCCGACTGACAGCAATTATGATATAGCACGAATTTCGGACTATTACTGCGGCTATAACCCAAGCTCTGACGCTGACGAGGGCGGGCAGCTTTCAATGCTGACGGACGCAGGCAAGGATATTGCCGAGGAAGCTTTTGCAATCGGGCATCTAAAGGAAACCCTCGATAAAAAACTGACGGAACTAAACCTTAATAAGCTGTATAACGACATAGAGATGCCGCTTTGCAGCGTGCTTGCGGGAATGGAAATCGCAGGTTTTCTTGTGGACAAGGACGCACTGCTCCGCTTCGGGGCTGACCTTACCGAGAGCATCTCCGCGCTCGAAGCGCAGATTTATGAGCTTGCACACGAACCCTTTAACATTAATTCACCCAAGCAGCTTGGTGTGATACTTTTTGAAAAGCTGATGCTTCCCGCTCCCAAGAAAACAAAAACAGGCTATTCCACAAATATTGAAGTGCTCGACAGCCTTGTTCTCGAGCACCCCATTATCAACCTTATCAAGGACTACAGGGAGCTTGCCAAGTTAAAATCCACCTATGCCGAGGGTTTGCTTCGGGTTATAGGCACGGACGGCAGAATACACACGCATTTTCAAATGACTGTGACTGCAACGGGTCGGCTTTCCTCAACCGAGCCGAACCTGCAAAATATACCTGTCAGAAAACAAATCGGCGGCGAGCTGCGAAAAATGTTTGTCGCCGCAAAGGGAAATGTTCTCGTTGGTGCCGACTATTCGCAAATTGAGCTGCGTTTGCTTGCTCATATAGCCCGTGACCCCGTTATGCTTGAAGCCTTTGAAAAGGGCGAGGACATACATACCGTAACAGCTTCGCAGGTGTTTGGTATTCCCGTTGATGAAATGACCCCGACACACCGCTTTCGTGCAAAGGCAGTGAATTTCGGAATTGTCTACGGAATATCGCCGTTTTCTCTTGCAAACGACGTAGGTGTTTCGCCAAAGGAAGCAAAGATATACATTGATAATTATTTGGCGAATTATTCGGGTGTTAGAAAATACATGCATGATGTTGTAGAGAACGCATCAAAGTTTGGTTATGTGTCGACACTTTACGGTCGCCGCCGCTCGCTTCCCGAGCTGAAATCTTCAAACTTTAACACCCGCTCCTTTGGCGAGAGGGTTGCGCTCAACATGCCGATACAAGGAACGGCTGCCGACATAATGAAAATAGCTATGATAAATGTATCACGCAGGCTTGAAACGGAGGGCTTGGAAGCAACGCTGATTTTGCAAGTGCATGACGAACTTATTGCGGAATGTCCCGAGGGCGAGGCGGAAATCGTTTCCAAAATACTTTGCGAGGAAATGGAAAACGCAGCCGACCTGTCTGTGCCGCTTGTTGCCGAGGCTCGTGCGGGAAAAAGCTGGTTTGAAACAAAATGATAACTGTAAGGAAAGCCGGCGTTGATGATGTGCCCCGTATTTTAGATATAATAGAAAGCTCCATCTCCCCCGTGTGGACGTTAGCCTCTGTTCAAAGCGAGCTTGACAAAGATGATACATTATTTATTGTGGCTGTCGACGAAAATACGGCTTTAGGTTTTGCGGTATTTCGGCAGGTCGGAGATGACGGGGAGCTTCTTCAAATAGCAACTTGCCCCACCGCCAGACGAAAAGGCGTCGCCGACAAGCTTTTGCACAACACCCTTGAATACGCCGCACAAAAAGGCTTTTGCACAGTCCACCTTGAAGTACGTGTCGGTAATGCGGCTGCAATAGGACTTTATGAAAAACACGGATTTAAGCATGTGCGTATCCGCGCCGATTATTATAACGACCCAAATGAGGACGCACTTATTATGGTAAGGAGTACACCCAAATGCTGATTTTAGCGATTGAAACATCATGTGACGAAACTGCGGTGGCAATTATGCGAAACGGTCGCGAGATTGTTTCAAACGAGCTTTTCTCGCAAGCCGACAAGCACGCAATGTACGGGGGCGTTGTTCCCGAGATTGCATCAAGAAACCACGCGGCGGTCATCGGTCATTTAACCGAGCTTGCACTTAAAAACGCAAAACTCTCCAAAAACGATATTGACGCAGTTGCCGTAACCTGCGCGCCCGGACTTATCGGAGCACTTTTGGTCGGTGTGAATTTTGCAAAAGGCCTTGCTCTGTCACTTGATATTCCGCTTATTCCCGTTCACCATATCAGAGGGCATATTGCGGCGAACTATATAGCCTACCCCGAGCTTGAGCCGCCGTTTTTGAGCATAATCGTTTCGGGTGGAAACAGCCTCATCGCAGACGTGAGGGGCTACACCGACATTCGTATTGTCGGACGCTCACGCGACGACGCTGCGGGCGAGTGCTTTGACAAAGCCGCGCGGGTTCTCGGACTCGGGTATCCCGGCGGTCCCGCTCTCGACAAGCTTTCGCAAGGTGGCGACGACGGGCTGTTTAATCTGCCGCGTCCTGTTATTGAGGGATCACCTTATGATATGTCGTTTTCCGGCTTAAAAACCGCCATTGTCAACATCGTTCATAATGCCTCGCAAAAAGGCGAGGAGCTTGATACTTCATCACTTGCGGCGTCTTTTGCTCGAACAGTCAGCGACATTTTGGTGCCGCGTGTTATGGCGGCGGCAAAAGAGCTTGGACACACAAAAATTGCCATTGCGGGAGGAGTTGCGGCAAATTCTCGAATTCGTGCGGATTTCCTCAAGGCTGCAGAAGATGAAAACCAAACCCTTTTTATTCCCCCGCTGAGCCTTTGCGGAGACAATGCCGCTATGATAGGCGCTCAAGGGTATTATGAGTTTATGGCAGGGGTCAGAGCAGACATGACTCTTGATGCCCGTGCTACAATGGACGTAGACATGGTGTTTTAACCACCCGTCATCGCGAGCGAAGCGTGGCGATCCAGAAATGGAGTTCTAATGGAAAATATAATAAAAACTGAAAATTTGGAATTTTCCTATTCGCACACGGACAGCGAAACTTCAAAGACAATTTTGAAGAAAATTAACTTTGAAGCCCTGCAAGGTACCTTTGTTGCTGTAATCGGACATAACGGCTCGGGCAAAACAACTCTTGCCAAGCATTTTAATGCCATTTTGCTCCCTTCCGGCGGGCAGGTATTTGTCTGCGGCATGGACACAACAAATGAGGAGCTTCTTATAGAGATACGCCGCCGTGTCGGAATGGTTTTTCAAAACCCCGACAATCAGATTGTCGCAACGGTTGTGCAGGAAGATGTTGCGTTTGCTCCAGAAAACTTAGGTTATCCGTCTGATGAAATACGCCGCCGTGTTGACGAGGCTTTGAAAATTGTCGGAATGTATGAATACCGTGAGCACGCTCCGCACCTTTTATCGGGCGGTCAAAAACAGCGTATTGCCATTGCGGGAGTTCTTGCGATGAGACCGCAGTGTGTCGTTTTTGACGAACCGACGGCAATGCTCGACCCTCGCGGCAGGGCAAGTGTTCTGAGGATTATCCGCGAGTTGCGTGATAATCATAAGGTTGCCGTTGTGCTCATAACACATCATATGGAAGAAGCCGCAGATGCCGACAGGGTAATAGTCATGTCGGACGGGAATATTATTATGGACGCTCCGCCGAGTGAGGTTTTTTTGGATTTGGACACGCTGCAAAAAGCAAGGCTCAGTGTTCCCGAAACAACACTTCTTCTCCACGAGCTAAAAGACGACGGATTTGACATCGCGCTTGACGCATTTACCGTAGATGACTGTGCGGATGCAATTTATGCCGCAATAAAAAAGGAACAATAAATGGCACTTTTAAGAACAGAAAAATTAACACATACCTACAGCGTCGGCACTCCGTTCGAGCGTGTTGCTATTTATGATATTGATTTTGAAGCCGAGCCGGGTGAATACATCGGCATTATAGGTGCAACAGGTTCGGGTAAGTCAACATTTATTCAGCATTTGAACGCACTGCTCAAACCAACTTCCGGAAGCGTTTATTATGACGGTGCTAATGTTTTTGAAAGCAAGGAAAAACTGCGGGATGTCCGCTTTAAGGTCGGATTGGTTTTTCAATATCCCGAATATCAGCTTTTTGAAACAACAGTTTTTGAGGATATTGCATTTGGACCAAAAAACATGGGATTGCCCGAAGATGAAATCAAAGCGCGTGTTTTGGAAGCTGCGAGTTTTGTGGGTTTAGACAATCCCCTGCTTGAAAAATCCCCGTTTGAGCTATCGGGCGGTGAAAAACGCCGTGCCGCCATAGCCGGAGTTATATCAATGCATCCGCGCGTTTTGATTTTAGACGAACCGACAGCAGGGCTTGACCCTCAAGGACAAGCTGAGATAATAAAAAATATTTCTGACTATAAAGCTGCTCATAACGCAACGGTAATTTTGGTCACTCACAATATGGACGAGATAGCGCGCAGGGTAGACAGGCTCGTTGTCTTAAGCGACGGCTCGGTTATTATGCGAGGCTCACCCGCCGAAGTGTTTTCAAAGACCGAGCAGCTGTCCGACCTTGGGCTTGCCGCTCCAAAGGCGTCAATGATTTCAGCACGTCTTCGCTCTCACGGAATAAATCTCAACTCTGATATTTATACAATTAAGCAGCTGCGCAGCGCCCTTGCAAAAATGAGACAAGGGGGTGCAAAAAATGCTTAAAGACATCACCCTCGGTCAGTTTTTCCCCGGAAATACAATCGTTCATTGGCTTGACCCGCGCACAAAACTGGCACTTATGGTTGTGTACATAACCGCTCTATTTATGGCAAAAGGTTTGGCTTCATATGTCTTTATGCTGACCGTTCTCATCGGTTGTCTTGCTCTTTCAAAAATAAAGCCCAAATCGGTACTTCGCGGACTTCGCCCGATTTTTATCATCATATTAATTACTATGATACTCAATATCTTTTTTGTCAGAGGCGAAACTGTCGTTTTTGAGTACCGCTTTATTGTGGTGACAAAAGAGGGTTTAATCACCGCTATTTTTATGGCGTCACGACTTATTATGCTGATTATCAGCACCTTTTTGCTCACATATACCACTTCGCCGATTACCTTGACCGACGGCTTGGAGAAAATACTAAATCCCTTAAAGAAAATAAAAATGCCTGTTCACGAGTTTGCAATGATGATGAGTATCGCTTTGCGTTTTATCCCCACCCTTATCGAAGAAACGGATAAAATCATCAGCGCTCAAAAATCAAGAGGCGCCGATTTTGAAACAGGCGGGCTGATAAAGCGGGCAAAGGCTCTTTTGCCTATCGTTATTCCTTTGTTTATCAGTGCTTTCAGACGTGCCGACGAGCTTGCGACCGCAATGGAGTGCCGTTGCTATCACGGTGGCGAGGGCAGAACAAGAATGACGGAGCTTCGGTTTTCTCTCAGAGATTATGTGGCGTTCGTTTTTGGTGCGGCTATTATTACCGCTGTTATATTCTTAAATCGAGTGGATATCCCATGGTTATGAAAAATATTGCACTGAGAATATCTTATGAAGGCTCAAAATATCACGGCTGGCAGGTTCAAAAATCCGAGGTCACGGTTGCCGGAACGCTTGAAGCTGCTTTGTCGCAGCTTTGCGGACATACTGTCAAGGTAAACGGCTGCGGCAGAACTGACGCGGGCGTCCATGCTGAAAAATATTGTGTTAATTATAAAACATCGTCCGCTATCCCTGCCGATAGATTGCCTTATGCAATTAACACATATTTGCCGTCTGATATCGCTGTTCAAAGCGCAGTTTATGCAGAAGATAGTTTTGATGCAAATATTTCCTGCATAAAAAAGGAATATACATATAGGATTATTAGCGCTCGTTTACATGACCCTTTTCTTTCAAACAGGGTTTATTTTTACCCGCATGAGTTAGACCTTGAAGCCATGAGAGCCGCAGCCGCTCATTTTGTCGGCACTCACGATTTTGCCGCTGTCCGCTCTGTCGGCACGGAGACAAAAACCACGGTCAGAACCGTTCATTGGTACGAAATCGAACAGGTTGGTCAAACCGTGGAGCTGCGGGTTTGTGCAAACGGCTTTTTGTATAACATGGCTCGTGCTATGGCAGGCACACTGCTGTATGTTTCCGAGGGGAAAATATCCCCCGACGACCTGCCGTCTCTGCTTGCGTCAAAAGACAGAAGCAGCGCGGGGCCCACCGTCCCGCCCGACGGTTTGTATCTGACAAGGCTGTGGTATGACGGCGATGTCGGCAAAATGTTCGAGTAGGCTGGGGCTACATTTCGTTGCAATATAGCTAACTTTATGATACAATACCTAATTGCGATTGAAGCGATACGCTCCGGGAGATATATAAATGAGCGGTGATGATAAACCAAAAGGCAAATCACGTAAAATTTTAGGTCTTATATTTTGGCTTGTTATTTTAGCGTTGCTTACACTTGTTGCACTGTCCTTAATACCGGGCAAAGCTCCCGGACAAAGTATTCTTTCGGAAATATTTGCACCGCGAGCACCAAGTGTTTCAGTCAGCGAGTTTAACTTTGATGTGGGTCGCGAGCGTGTTTTTGCAAACGCAGGCGGACATGTGGCAGCAGTCGGTTCTTTAGGGCTGCAGATGCTCTCTCCCGACGGTCAGGAAGTTTATCGGCACGCTTTTCGGGCGTCAGCCCCCGCAATTACGGAAAACAACGGATTTTTTATCGCATATGACATCGGCGGAACTTCGGCTTTTGTTTTTAACACGGCAGGCATTTTGTCTTCAATCGATACCGACGGGATAATCGTATCTGCATCTGTCAATAAAAACGGTTGGTTTTGCATTGTCACACAAGCGCGCGGAATGCACCGCGGCACCGTTTCCGTATATAACAGCAACGGAGATTTAGTATATCTTGTCAACATCGGTGTGGGCTTCACTTTAGCGGCAGAGCTTTCGCCCGATAATAAAAACCTCGCAATACTCAGCATGGCGGAAATCGGCAGCAGGATTACATTTTATAACGGCATAGACGCACACAAGGACGACCCCGATAATGTTTATAACTTCACTAACGAAATTGTTATCGACATAGATTTTATTTCAAGCTTAAATCTTCTTGCTATTTCAACACAGGCGCTGCACCTTGTAGATTTTTCAAATGATGCGAGTGCCAAGCTCCTAAAAGACTTTGACGGAAAAAGGCTTGCAGGCTATACTCACAACGACAGATACATCGCCGTGCACCTTTATGATTACAGCATAGGCTACAGCGGGAGTACCGTAACTCTTGATTTTAACGCAGAAGTTCTCGGCGAGACCGAATTTTCCTTGGAAATTATTTCGATGGTTTTCAGCCGAAACACACTTATGATACTTCGCAGCGACGGTTTGATGTTTTTTAATCATACGCTCGAAGAATACCCCGCACCCGTTATTGACATTTTGGCAACTGCCGCCGGGCGTGTGCTTGCAATCAGCGACGATATGGCACTTGTTGCAAACGACCACTCTGCGGTTGTAATAAGACGAGGGGAGGACAATTAGAATTATGACGGCTTTGCTCATTGATTTAGCTGTTATAGGAACTGTCGCATTTTGTACGTGGCGTGGATATAAAAATGGCTTAATCCGCGGCGTTTTCGGCATTGTTTCTCTGATTGCCGCACTTCTCGTCGCTAACATAGCCGCGCAAGCTTACTCAAACGATGCAAAAGCAATGCTTATGCCTTTTGCCAGTGGACTTATCGACACCACTCTGGCGGAAATGAAAGAAAATGACATTGAATACCAACCTGTTGCACATGACCATGACAACGACGATGAAGATTTTGGAACGGCATACACCGTTCTTCGCCAAATCGGCTTGCCCGAGGCTGCGGCTGTGAGCATTGCAGAGCAGGCTTTGGAGCTGCGCAACAGCGGCGAAGAGGAATTGTCGTCCTTTACCGACGCGGTTGCGGAAAAGCTGACAACAACCTTATCTTATGTTGCGGTGTTCGGAATAGCATTTCTTTTGCTGTCCATAATTTTTGCAATCGTCGGAAACCTTATAGGTTTTGTCTTTTCCCTGCCCGGTCTGAAATTGGTTGATGTAATCTCAGGTGCTGTGTTCGGCTTTTTCAAGGGCATTATAATAGTATACTCACTTGCTGTTATCGTGAGATATTTCGGAATTCTTGCTCTGTCCACTCTCGAGAGCACTTCTTTGCTCAATTATCTTGTTAACAACAATCCGATAGCAACCTTGCTTGGTCTATAGGCGGTGAATGTTATGAAAGCACTTCCAAATATAATATCAATCTTTAGAATAATCCTTGTGCCGGTATTTGTTGCGGCATACATATTTGACAGTAACGATGTTAAGTACAGTGCGATAATTATTTATGCCGTTGCAGGTCTCAGCGATTTTCTTGACGGTTTTATCGCCCGAAAATTCAATGCCCAGTCAAGGCTCGGCAAGCTCCTTGACCCGCTCGCAGATAAGCTGATGACTTTTACCGCAATTATTTGTATAACAGTTTCAAAGCCAATTCTTCTTTGGGCTGTCATTGTTTTTTTTGTAAAGGAACTTTGCATGGGAATTGGGGGACTTGTTATTCATAAGATAGCACATGTCGAGCTGCCGCCGTCAAATATGCTTGGAAAAATATCAACTGCTGTGTTCTTTTTAGCTTGTGGTGTGCTTTTGCTCTTTACCGGTATCACAGATGGAGTAGCCACCATAATTATAGCTTTTGCAATAGGATTAACCTTGGTAGCTTTTGCTACATATATATACACATACATTAAAGTAATGAAATCACGTCCGAAAAAAGCGGACACGAATGGAGAGAGTCTATGCAACCGTCAATCTGCTCAAGATGCAGAATAAATCCCGCTGTAATTTTTATTACACGAATTGAAAACGGGCAAACCACAAATGAGGGCATTTGCCTTAAATGTGCCCGTGAGCTGAACATTAAGCCTGTTGAAGACATCATCAAAAAAATGGGGCTTACCGACGAGGATTTGGAAAGCCTGACCGAAGAAATGATGTCTGCTATGGAAGGCTTTGACAGCTCGCCCGAACTGCCTGAGGAGGATAACGCAAATGACGGAAAAACGGCAACATTCCCGTTTCTCAGCAGGCTTTTCGGCGGTCCTGACGACGGGATAATGCGTGAGGGCGCACGGCAAAACCGTGATACAAAAGAAAAAGACGGAGCAGCGCCAAGCCCGCAGGGAAGCAAAAGACGCAAATATCTTGAAAATTACTGTATTTCACTTTCCAAAAGAGCTGCCGACAGCAAGCTTGACAGAATTGTAGGGCGCGACCTCGAGACAGAGCGTGTTGTACAGATATTAAACCGCAGACAAAAAAACAACCCCTGTCTTATCGGCGAGCCGGGTGTCGGCAAAACCGCAATTGCAGAGGGTTTATCACAGCGCATACATGACGGCGATGTTCCCCACAAGCTTCGCGGCAAAGAGGTTTACCTGTTAGACCTTACCGCACTCGTTGCGGGAACACAGTTTCGCGGGCAGTTTGAAAGCCGCATGAAAGGGCTTGTTGAAGAAATCAGAAGCCACGGCAATGTCATTCTTGTCATTGACGAGGTTCATAGCCTTGTCGGGGCGGGCGATGCCGAGGGCTCAATGAATGCCGCAAACATCTTAAAGCCCGCACTCTCACGCGGCGAAATTCAAGTTATCGGCGCAACCACATTTAACGAATACAGAAAACATATTGAAAAAGATGCCGCTCTTGAACGCAGGTTTCAGCCCGTGATTGTAAACGAGCCGTCTGTCGGCGAGTCCATTGATATTATTATCGGCATAAAAGGTTACTATGAGTCTTTCCATGGCGTCACAATATCTGACGAAATGGCAAGACAGGCAGTGCTTCTCTCGGAACGGTATATCTCAGACAGATTTTTGCCCGACAAGGCGATTGACCTCATTGACGAGGCTTGTTCCGATATGAACCTAAAGAGCAAAATAATCGCCCGCAAGGACGAAATTAATAAAGAAAAGGCAGACCTGCAAAAAGAGCGTGACATGATACTGACAGCTCCCGACGGCAGTGATTATGCCCGCCTCGCAGAAATCCGCACTCTCGACCTGCATCTGACAGATGAACTGAGCGCGCTCGAAGAAGAGGGCGGCCCCCCGCTCACAATTGAAAACCTTGCCCGTGTCATTGAGCTGTGGACAAAAATCCCTGCATCAAGTATTCGTGAAGACGAGTTTTTGCGGCTCTTTGAACTTGATAAACGCCTCAAAAAGCACATAATCGGTCAGGACGAAGCGATTGACAGCATTTGCGCCGCAATAAAGCGTAACCGTGTCGGTATTTCCGCAAAACACAAGCCCGTGTCTTTTATATTTATCGGCTCGACGGGCGTAGGCAAAACAGAGCTTGTTAAATGCCTCGCCGCAGACCTTTTTGACTCCCCTGAGTCCCTTTTGCGTTTTGACATGTCCGAATTTATGGAAAAACACGCCGTATCACGGATTATCGGCTCGCCGCCCGGATATATCGGCTATGACGAAGCAGGTCAGCTTACGGAAAAAGTCCGCCGCAGACCATACAGCGTAATTCTTTTCGACGAAATCGAAAAAGCACACCCCGATGTTATGAATATTTTACTTCAAATTCTTGACGACGGGCATATTACAGACGCACACGGGCGAAACATTAATTTTGAAAACACCGTTATTATTATGACCACAAACGCAGGCAGCGACAAAAAGGACGGCGCGGTCGGCTTTAACCGAAGCAGAGATGAGCTGAGCAAAGAGAAATCAGAAAAGGCGCTGAAAGATTTTCTCAGACCCGAGTTTCTCAACCGCGTAGATGAGATTATTTACTTCAATCATTTAACCGAAAACGATTTTAAGGAAATTGCACGTTTAATGCTCGACGAACTGAGGCAAGCCATGGCAGAAAAGCCTATCATTCTTGCATATGATGAAAGTCTGCTTGATTATTTGACCGAAAAATCATATTCACAAGCATACGGCGCACGAAATCTTCGTCGGCTCATTCAAAAAGAAATAGAAGATTTGATTGCTGCCGAAATGATTTCAAAATATCAAACCCCGATTACCAAGATTGATTTGACCGCACTAAAAGGTGTTTTGCAGGTTTTAGCCGTTTAAGCATTTAATCGATTAAACATAGATATAGTTTCGTTTTTTGCTTTCGTCACATTATATAGTCTTTTTTACTTATCTTTGTAGAAAAGCTATATAATTTTCTCATTTTACACAATGAAATCGTTGACATAATAAGCTTTTCGGTGTTATTATTGTCGTTACGCGATATATCTAAATTAATCAGCAATAGCGGCTGAAATAATATCAATGTAGGAGATCGTAAAAAAATGAAAAACATGAAAGTATCCGCAAAGCTTATCACCAGCTTCCTTATCGTTGCTTTCTTAACTGCCATTGTCGGAATTGTAGGCATTTACGGAATGACAACAATCAACGACGACTTCGATGAAATGTATGAAATGCAAACGGTTCCTATGCCGGAGCTTGGTAAAGCCATTGAAATGCTTCAGCGTCAGCGTGCATGTATGCGCGAGCTGATTATCGGTGCTGCTGTGGATGACATGGCTCTTGTTGAAGATGCTAACAACCGGGCAAACGCTTATCGCGAGATAATGTATCCTGCTTTGGAAGCATATCGGGCAACAATCAAATCTGATGTAGCTATTGCGCTTTTTGACGAAGCTGTTGACTTATACTCAGACGAGTTCAGAGAGTGCTTTGATTATATATATCAAGGCGCCAAAGAAGGTAAAGACCCTATGTATCTTTACGACTTGATGAGAGAATACACCCCTGTTGTTAATAAAATCGTTGAGAACTTTGACGAATGTTTAAGAATGAAAATAGAGGTTGCAGCAGATGCAGCGCAGGCAGCGTCTGATCTCGGCGACACGCTCCTTATGACAATAATCGCTGTGCTTCTTGTTGCTCTTGCATTCGCAGTATTTCTTGCAATTTACATCTCCGGACTTATCAGCAAACCTCTTGCTGTTCTCTCCGCCTTTATGTTCAAGGCAGGCAAAACAGGCGACATATCACTCAGCCCGTCTGATGCTTCCACACTTGCAACAATGGGTAAGTGCAAGGACGAAATCGGACAAACTATTTCCAATACAACATCGTTTATCAACCATGTTACAAACATCGCCAAAGAGCTTGCGTCCGTTGCAACGGGCGACCTGACAACCGATGTTAAGCTTCTCTCTAACACCGACACAATGGGTAAATCCCTGCAGGCAATGGTCGACAACCTCAATGATATGTTCCAAAACATCAACACCTCAACCACACAGGTATCAACAGGTGCAAAACAGGTTGCAGACGGCGCACAGGCTCTCGCGCAAGGCTCAACAGAGCAGGCAGCTTCTGTCGAGGAGCTTTCCGCTTCTATCGGTGAAATCGCCGAGAGCACAAAAACAAACGCCGAAATTGCAAACAAGACAGCAAAACTCTCCGGCAACATAAAAGAAAATGCTGAAAAAGGCAGCCGCCAAATGGACGAAATGATTACCGCCGTTAAAGACATTAACGATGCAAGTCAGTCCATCAGCAAAATTATCAAAACAATCGACGACATCGCTTTCCAAACAAATATCCTTGCACTCAACGCAGCAGTCGAAGCCGCACGTGCAGGTCAGCATGGTAAGGGCTTTGCGGTTGTTGCAGAAGAAGTCCGCAACCTCGCGTCCAAATCGGCTGAGGCTGCAAAAGATACCGGCGATATGATACAAAACTCAATGGATAAGGCTGAGCTCGGCTCACAAATCGCAGGCGAAACTGCAACAAGCCTTAAGGATATCGTTACCGGCATCAGCGAGTCGAGTGAGTTGATATTGGAAATCGCAAAAGCTTCGGAAGAGCAATCGCTCGGTATTTCACAAATCAACACAGGTATCGACCAAGTCGCACAGGTTGTACAACAAAACAGCGCAACTGCCGAGCAGTCAGCAGCAGCGTCAGAGCAAATGAGCAGCCAGTCCACAATGCTCGAAGAGCTCATTTCACAGTTCAAGCTGAAAAACAGCAGCAATGCATATAAGGGTTTGCCACCAAAGGCATCCCCAAAACCGCAGCCTGATGCTCCGGATTTTGCGGCCGGCGACTACGGTAAGTATTAATAATAATTAGCGGGAGGTTGCACATATGAAGGATTTATCAGCTGCTGATTTAGAACAGCTTCGCAACGAACTAAAAGCGGAGCTTCGCAAAGAGCTTCTCGGCGAGGAGCCGGAAGAAGAGCGTTCCGAAAAGGATTATCCGTGGATAGTGTTTGCGGTTGACGGCACAGAGTACGGCATTAACAGCAAAAATGTACTGTCAATAGAAATAATCGGCGAAATAACACCGATTGTAGATGCCGCACACCACTGCCCGGGCATTACCCAGTCACGCGGCGACATGATAGACTTGCTTGACCTGCGCGCACTCTTTGGACTTGGCGACTACGTTTCCGCCAAAGCCGAAGACGACGACCGTGTGATGATGATGGTCATCGAAACGGGCGACAAAAAGCGCGGTGTCATCGTCGACGAAATCGTTTCCGTCGAGTATATTACAAACTTCATCGAAGGTGTCGTTAATGAAACGGCAGCGGCAGGTTCTGTTACCTCACAATACATACGCGAGGTCGCAACACGCGAAAAACTCGACAGCCCCGTGCTGATACTAAACCCGATAGCATTAAACTCACTATAACGCACACACAACGTAAAGAGGGGCTACAGCAAAACGAAAGTTAGCTGTAGCCCTGTGTTTTTTCCCCTCCTCGGATAAAATAATTACACGATTGTATCTTAAATGTAGAACTTCACACTTTAAGTGTGAGTTTCTTTCATATAGTTTTTTGCATAACAGAGGAATATCATTGTGCCGCAACGCGCTGCAAATAAAGCGCTTTTTGTGCAAATGTGTATTGAAATGTAGAAAACATTTGTGCTACGGTTAGCTTGTATGATACATACAAAAAATATTACAAAAAGAGAGGTAAAAGCTATGAGTGAAATGATTAAATTTGAGGAAGTAGAAAAGAGAGTTATAACAATTCGGGAACAGCAGGTGTTAATAGACAGAGATGTAGCGGAGCTGTATGGCGTGGAAACCAAGGAAGTAAATCAGGCTGTCAGTAGAAATCCAGATAAATTTCCAGAAGGGTATATTTTCTCAGTGACACAAGAAGAATATAATTGTTCAAGGTCACAAATTGTGACCTTGAACGAACTCGGTAGGGGTCATAACATAAAATATGCCCCAAAAGCCTTCACAGAAAAAGGTTTGTACATGCTTGCAACTATCCTCAAAAGTCCTGCTGCAACACAAACAACGCTTGCAATAGTGGAAACCTTTGCAAAAATCCGCGAGATGTCAAGAGCAATTAATCAGCTTCCAAACGTTCAAGAA